>Ga0187780_10001386_pt1 | contig 18327 bp, 17 predicted proteins | sample 1015_Q2_SP10_20__FD_132429 | JGI IMG/M metagenome (GOLD analysis project Ga0187780, IMG submission 132429) | Tropical peat soil microbial communities from peatlands in Department of Meta, Colombia - 1015_Q2_SP10_20_MG | ecosystem: Environmental > Terrestrial > Soil > Wetlands > Peat | place...
AGTTCAATGGCAGCTCGCAGAACTACGACGGCTTCGGACGGAATGCGTCCGACAACAACACCCTATTCGTGGTCGTGTGGCTGGTATTCTGACCGTGACCGCCCTGTGAGGAGGAACCATGCGTAACGTCAGCAGGATCACCCCCGTTGGACTCGGCCTTCTCGGGCTTGCGATCTGCGTGAGGACCGGGGGGAGCGCTCCTCTCCGCGCCGCGCAGCAGGGCGGCGCCGTCTCGGGCAGCGTGAAGTTCGTCGGAGCGGCCCCCAAGAACCCCACGATCGACATGAGCGAGGAGCCGCAGTGCGCGGCGGACTACAAGACACCGCCGTCCGATCCGATTGTCGTCGTGAATCCGAACGGGACCCTCGCCAATGTCTTCGTATACGTGAAATCAGGGCTCCCTGCCGACGCCAAATACCCGACGCCCACGACCCCGGTCGTGATCGACCAGAAGGGGTGCGAATACCACCCGCGGGTCTTCGGCATCATGGTAAATCAGCCCCTCGAAATCCGGAACAGCGACCCACTGCTGCACAACATCAAGACGCGCAGCAAGCAGAACCGGCCATTCAACATCAGCCAACCGACCGCGGGCATGACGCTCACCAAGAGCTTCGCAACGCCCGAGGTGATGCTGCCCTTCGAGTGCAACGTGCACGGCTGGATGCATGCCTACGCGGGCGTCCTCGATCATCCGTTCTTCGCGGTGACGGGGTCCGACGGAAGCTTCTCCATCAAAGGACTGCCTCCGGGGACCTACACCATCGAGGCCTGGCACGAGAAATACGGGACCCAGACCGCGACGGTGACCGTCACGGCCACCGGGACGGCGACGGCTGACTTCTCGTATCGCGGCGAGTAGGGAAGCTAGGACTCGAGCATCACGTCGGCGAGCGGGCGGCGCGGGGTCGCCCGCATCGCCGTCTCCGGCCCGTAGCCGAGTCGGAGGACGAGCTGCGGGTAGCCCGGGCCACCCACGATGGTCTGTACCTTCTGCCGCTCGGCAGGGAGCTCGATCGGCTGATTGAGGAACGATGCGGCGACGCCGTCCACCGCGGCCCGCAGCAGGACCCGCGCAAGCGCCTGTCCACCGGCCATCCAATGGTGTGTCCCATCCGCCGCCGTCCCGAGCACGGCCAACACCGGAGATCCGAGCGCGAGATCGCGATCCCGCGCGGCCTGTCCCATCCCGATGTCGAACGTGCGGACGACGAGCGGGCCGGCGGCGCCCATCACCTCTCCGAACCCGAGCGCAAAGCCCGGCATTCCGTCCCCGGAGTGGCTGCGGTTCGTCCGCATCCACGCGGCCAGCTCGCGCCGAAAGTGCTTGTCCGCCATCTGGGCCCGGTCGCCGCGGGCGATGAGGTCGGCGAGCGCGTTCCGCTCCACATAGCCGAGCACCACCCGCAGCCATGCGCCCTCGGCGCTGGCCGCGCTGCCCAGGAGAGCGAGCAGATCGCGCGGAATGGCCCGGTCCGCGAACGCGGTCCGCGTCGTGTGACGGCGCTCGACCGCGTGAAACAGGGCATGGTCTTCGTCCGTGGGCTCGCGAGGTCCGCCCACGGTCACTCGCGCCAGGAGATCCGGACTTGTTGGGTCGGGACATACCTCCGCGCTTTCCGCGAGGCCGAAGTGCCGCAGCGCGAGGCGCAACTGAAACAATGCCGCGCCGCAGCTGATCACGAGCTCGCGATCGTCAGGATCGACGACGGGCAGGCCGCGGGAGCGGTCGGCATAGAGATCGACGTGGTCGTCGCTCACGCGGAACAGCCACGGCTGTGTATTGTGACTCGACGGGGCGAGGACCGCGTACTTCACCGCCGCGCGCAGCTGCTCAGCCGGCGTTCCCGTGATCGGGAACTCGCCGATCGCCTCCACATATGGATCGAGCAGTCGATCAACCATCGTGAAAGCACGTTACGGGGTGGCGCGTGAAGGGCGCCGCCATGGGGCGTGAACGTTTCTTCAGGGCGACGGGCAAGAAACATCCCCCTTGGAGCTGTGGCGCCAGGGGGGATGGGCCGCCCCGTCGCGGGTTACTTCAGCGCTTTCTGCGGTGGGGCGACCTCGACCTTGATGAGATGCGGCTTCGCCGTCTCGAGCTTCGGAAGCATGACGGTCAGGATGCCGTGCTCGTAGGTCGCCTTGATCTTGTCCGCGGCGACCGAAGCCGGCAGGGTGAACGTCCGCTCGAAGGCGCCGTAAGTCCGCTCATAGCGGTGCACTTTCTCGGCTTTCTCCTCCGCCACCTGCTGTTTGTTCCCCTTGATCGTCAGGAAGTTGCCTTCCACCGAGATCTGAACGTCCTCGGGCTTCACGCCGGGCAGCTCGGCAACCAGGCGGATGAACTCGGGCTCCTCGAAAATGTCGACCAGCGGCATCCATGCCGCCGTCGTGCTCTCAGCACCGTCCCAATCGAAGAAATCGAACGGCTCGTTAAAAATGCGCCCCATACGGCGCTCCAGACGATACAGCAGATCCACCATCGGATCGCGTTGAGCCTTCGTCGTAATCCCTAACATGGTACTCACCTCCCCTCACGTTGTGCGGGAAAAGTTACGTCCGGGGCGGTGAGCTTGGAGTGAAAAGCGCGTGAGCGTTTCCTGCGGCTGCCTTCAGGGTCCGGAGGGCGGGGGGAAAGTGTCCGCGAACTGCGGCTGGCCCGCCCCACCACCACGCAGGGAGGAGAGATACTGCGCCAACTCCTCGATCTCCTCGTGCGAGAGGGTGGGAGGACCGAACGCCGGCATGCGCGACTCCTTGTGAAATCGCATCGGCGCCTCGATGAAGCTGTGCAGCCAACCCGCCGAGTGGTGCAGGCCGACGTCCGTGAGGTCCGGCCCGATCTCGCCTCCCGCACCGGAGACCTTGTGGCACCCGCTGCATTTCTCCGATTGGAACAGTGCCCGTCCCGCGCGCTCCGTGGACGACAGTGTCCGTCCTCCCTCCGGGGCGGCGTTTGCGGCCGCTCCCCTGAGCGAGAGGCCGATCAGCAATCCCGAGCATGCGAGGACGACCGCGAGTCCCGCGGCCGCGACCGGACGATGCAGCAGGCTGCGGGCGCTGCGCCTGTCCACCAACGGGAGCGCGAGCAGCACGAGCATGAAGGCGCTCGGCACGCCCACCGCGACCCAGCTCTCGAGCGAGCCCGGCACCATGCGCAGCAGCTGATATAAAGGAAGGAAGTACCACTCCGGGCGGGGCAAATAGGAGGTGTCCGTTGCGTCGGCGGGAGGCTCGAGCGGGGCGCCGAACGTCGCCGCCAGGATCACGAGCAGCAGGACGACCCCAGTGGCGACGATGGCGTCCTTTCCGACGATGTCGGGCCAGAAGTGCACGCCGCCACGCTTCGTCGCCCCATACGCTTCCTTATAGTAGGCCGCATACCCGGGATCGTCGGTGCGAGATGGCGCTCCCCGCTCGAGCGCGCGCGGCTCCGGAGCGATTCCCTGGCGCACGACCACCACGAGATGCAGGCCGGCGAGCAGCACGAGCGACACCGGCAGCCAGAGCACGTGGAACGCGTAGAAGCGCGTGAGCGTCGCGGCGCCGAGCTGCGCGCCGCCGCGGAGCAAGGCCACCAGGTAGCCGCCGATCACGGGCGTCGTGCCCGCGATGTTGGTGCCGACCGCGGTCGCCCAGTAGGCCTTCTGATCCCACGGCAGCAGGTAGCCGGTGAAGCTGAATCCGAGCACCACCACGAACAGCCCGACGCCGAGCAGCCAGTTCACTTCGCGCGGGTACTTGTACGCGCCGTAGGTAAACACGCGGATCATGTGCGCCACGATCAGCACGACCATGGCGCTCGCGCCCCAGTGATGGATGCCCCGCAGCAGCGCGCCGCTCGCGACGTCCCGCTCGACGAACTGAATGCTGTCGTAGGCGTGGTCGGGAGAGGGTGCGTAGTAGGTCCCGAGCACGATCCCGGTGACCACCTGGACGAGGAACACGGTGAGCGTGGCGCTCCCGAGGGTGTGCCACCAGGTCAGCCGGTCGGGCACTTCGCGATCGAGCAGCGCGCGTTTCGCGCTGCGGAGATCGACGCGCTCGTCGAGCCAACGAAACAGGGCGCGCACGGCTAGACGACGGTCTTCTGGGGAACGCCGAGGCGGAAGTCCTCGTAGCGGGCGTAGACGACGCCGTCTTCGATCTTGGATTCCAGGGTATCGAGGGCGCGCGGCGGCGGGCCTCCGAGCACCGCACCCGTCTTCACGTCGAACATGCCGTTGTGGCACGGACAGCGGAAAATCTTGTTCTTGTCGTCATAGCCGTAGCTGCAGCCGAGGTGCGTGCAGCGTCCGCTGTAAACGGTCACGTGCTCGCCGTCCGGCGTGTAGAGCCAGACGTTGTGCAGGACGCGCGTCTCGACCCAGGCGTCCTTCGCGGTGCTGACGATGTCGACCTTGCCCGGGACGCCGACCTCGAGCGCGTACACGTCGCCGAGCCGGACCCACTCGTCTTCCGATCGCTTGCGGAATGCCGGCGAAAAGAAGGCGCGCGCCGCGGGAACGACGGCGAGCAGGGCCGAAACGCACGCGCCCGCCGCCGCGGCAACCTTGAGAAAAGCTCGCCGCTCCGACGTCTTCACGGTGTCGGGATCGCGGTGCCGTGGCAGACCGTGCACATCTGCGGGTTCTTGCGAAGCAGCTGGGCGGCGTCGAAGCCGGGGCCGTGCGGATCGAAGCGGCGTCCGCCCAGGGCCGAGTGACAGGTCAGGCAATCGCGCTCGGCGTGGCACGACACGCACGTCTCGAGGCTTTGCCGCGCCGCCTGCCCGTGCCCCACGATGAACGCGCCATTGGCGTCGTGATATCCCGGCCGGAGCGGCCCGGTGCTCACGAGCCCGGCCGCCTTGTGACAGTCGGCGCAGAACCCCGCCGTATTGTGGCACTCGCTGCACGACGTTTCCCGCGCGTAGGCCGCGGCCGGATGCCGTGCCAGGAATCCCGCCGGATGATAACCCGTTCCGGCGCCGGCACCCGGACGATGACAGTCGAGACAGTCGGCCCGAACGTGACACCCGCCGCAGGTGGCCGGCTCGCTCAGCGCCATGGCCCGATGGTCGTCGGCGAAGCTCGCTCCGTGAAACGCGGGCGGCCGCCGCTCGAGCACGACGCCCACGCCGCGCCCCGGGCCCCGCGCCGGAATCCGGGCGGCGACACGCGGCGTCCCGGCATGACAGGTCAGGCAGCTCTCCCGCGCGTGGCAGGTCGAGCATTGCGCCGGCGCCCGGCGCGCGGCCGCGCCGTGACGCGTGAGGAAGGTCGCGTCCTGATGCGACGCGGGAGCCGAGATCCGCACGCTGATCGCGGTGGAGCGCGGGTCCGCTGGCATTGCCTGAATCGCGGGCCGCTCGGGCGCATCGACGTGGCAGGTGAGACAGAACTCCCGGGCGTGGCACGTCGCGCAGCTCGCCGCCACCTGCGCACCCGCCTCGCCGCTCCGTGCCGCGCGTCCGTGGAGGCTGGCCCAATCGTGCTCGTGATGCGACGGGGGCGCGGGGAAGGCCGCGACGTCCTCACGGGTGAGATCCTTCGCCTGAGCGAGAGGGAAATGGCAGACGGAGCAGGCGCTGTCCGGCGCGGCGAGGTGCTCGGTCTTCACGCCGTGGCAGCCGAGGCAGTTCTTGAAGTTCACCCGCTCCACGGCCATCCAGGTCGTCCCGTCCCGTTCGTGACAATCGACGCACCTGGGCGGCTCGACGCCGTTCTTCGGCGCCATGTGCGCTGCCAGCGCGTGGTCGAAGCGAAGGTTCGTGCGACGCGGCCCGGGCGGCTCCCAGGAGACCCGCGGTTGGATCGTGCCATCGTGGCACGAGGCGCACATCGCGGGGTCCGGATACAGGCTGCCCGCACCGGTGGCGGGCTCCACGTGGCACGACGTGCACGTCGGGAACAGCAGATGATGGCGCTCGTGGTCGAAGCGCGGCTGCTGCGCGACCGTTTGGCCCGCCCCAAGGACGAGCGCGGCGCCGACGGCGATGACGAGCGGTCGGCTCATGGGTCGCCTTCCGGCCCGGCGGGCATGCGGCGCACGGCCGGCGGCAGGCCCGCGAGCTCGCCGCTCGAGAACATCAATACGACACGCGCGCTGACGCGGAGCTGGTCCCAGTCGAACGCGGCCGGATCGGGGCGCTGGCGATTCTCGCTGTAGCGGCTCGCGTCCAGCTCGACACGCAGGCGGGACGAGGGTTGGCAATGGGCGAAGACGCCGAACATCTGCGTGGACGATTCGTCGTAGCGGAATTCGAGCGGCCGGTCGAGCGTCGCGCCCTGTATGCCGAGGGCGACGCGGTCACCCGCGGCGTACGTGACCGAACCCTGAAATCCGCGGGACGACGCGCCCGGACCGAACTCGGCGCGGTACCCGCCGTCCACCGACCAGCGGCGGGTCACGGTGTACGTCGCGTCCCAGGAAAAGCGCCAGCCGGTCGTGTCGACGGTCACGAGGGGCGACTCCGCGTTCGCCGTCGCGTACGCGTAGTGCTCGCCATCGACGTGGAGCTGCAGGCGGCGGGTCGGCGAAACGGTGAGTGACCCGTCGTACGCGGTGTACGGTACCGGCGCGAACGCGCCCCAGATCGTCCAGAGGTCGAAGTGGGGCCGGTAGCGGCGTATGCCGGCCGACCCGTTGATGCGGCCGTTCGGGGTGGTGTACGCGAGGGTCGCTTCCGCGCTGCCCCACCACCCCTCGGCCAGATCGTAGTCGGCCCCGCCGGAGAGACTCAGGCCGCGAGAGACGTGAAGCAGCCCCTCGATCCCGGTACGCTCGGAGACGAAGTAGTCGACGCTCGGATCGACCTCCCGCTCGTAGCTCCAGTGGAGATCGAGCAGCCTCGTCGTCCACGCCGCGCCCGCGCCGGCGGTGATCGTCCGCTCGGGCGGGCGGTAGTCACCCAGGGGATTGAGCGCGGCGCTGGTCACGGGAAGGATCGAGCCGTTCCATACGCCCCAGCCGCCATATGCCGTGAGCTCGAGCCCGCGCGACGGGGCGCGCACAGTCACGCGGCCGCCGTCGAAGGTCGAGAAACCGAGCCGCGAGGTGACGGTCTGGCGGCCCACCTGGAGGGTCAGATATCGCCGTGCGTACTGCGCGTAGCCCTCGAGGAGCTGCGTCGGCGGGTCCGTCCCGGGCCACGGGTCCCCTCCCAACGCGGTGCCCAACCGCGCGCTGGTTCGCACGGAGAGGCCGCGGACACCGAGCCCGAACAGCGTCAGGTCGGCGGTGCTCGTCAGGGGGTTCGCATGTTCTTCCGGGCCCGGCTGGAAGAAGGTACAGTATGCCACCCCCGGGGTGCACGTCGCTTCGAAGCCGCTCGAGGTCGTCGTGCCGCCGGTCGCGCCCGTGACGGTGTCGGCGATCGGCACGCTGTCGAGCAGCACTCCGCGGTAGGAGACGGCTTGCGCCCTCGTATCGATGCGAATGCGATAGCCCTGGGCTCCGCCGTCCCGCGCGAACACCGCGAGGAGGACCCACGCGAGGCCAAGGCAGCGCAGGCGAGTCCTCACGATCCCGCCACTCTCCGCAAGCGGGCTTGATACGCCGCCGGCGCCGCCTGCAGATGGCAGGTCGTGCACTCCCGGTCCGCGTAATGCTCCTGCTGCGCACCGTGACAACTGAGGCACATCGCGCGGTCGGGAACGAGCTGGGCGACGATCGCCCGGGCGTGGCACCGGTCGCACGCGACGTGGGCGTCCGCTGGTGGCGCGTGCGCCGCGCGGACCGGCGCTTCCGACGTCACGGTGTGGCAGGCCCCGCAGTGCCGGCCCGCGGCGTGATGATCGTCATGACATGCCGCGCACGTCGCCACCGCGGAATCGGGCGCAAGCGTCGCCTGCGTCGTGTGGCAGGCGACGCACCGGATGGCGCGATGGCGCTCGTGCTCGAACGGGACCGTGCGCCCTCGCGGCTCAGCCCCGGCAACCACCACGCGAACCTCGACCGAGAGGGGGTGCGCGAGGTCCGCAGGGGAGTGGCATTGCGCGCAGTTCGCGGCTTGCGGCGCCTGATGGTGGCAGATCTGACATCCGCGGGGTGATTCGAAGGTGAGCTGGCCGTGCCGCTGCTGCGAGGCGTGACAGGTGATGCAGGAAAGGGACTTGTGGCGGTCGTGGGGGAAGCTGTCGACCGTGACGTCACCTTCGCCGGGTCCGCCACCCGGCGAAGGCTCGTCGGCAGAGGGGCCGTGGGTGTGCGCTGCCGGTCCGTTCCACGAGACGCGCCGTAGCGCCTGCGTGGTATCAAACGGCAGCGGGGGACTGAGACGCTTTCCCGCCCGCCGTTCCTTCACGGCGGCGTGGCAGCCGGCGCAATCGCTGGCGTCCACCTTGGCATGGTGCGGCTCGTGGCACAGGGTGCAGTCCTGCGCCACCGCGTGATGGTTGCGGCCGATGTGGAACGGGTCCGACCGCCAATCGGCGTGACACCTGGCCGAGGCACAGGTGAGCGCGGCCTCACGCGGCTGCGACTGGGTGTGCGGATTGTGGCAGTCGCCACAGGTGCCGCGGTGCGGGTCCCGGGCCGGATCGAACTCGGCGAGGGCGGCGCGCATCTGGTGGCACGAGAGGCACTGTGGCGCCTTCGGAACGAGCGTGTGCCGGGCGGAATCGTACGTCGCCACGGCCGGGACTTCCGCCGTGAACCGATGGCACAGGATGCAATGCAGGTCGGTCTGTCCCCGCATGCCCGCGAGCTTGATCTGCACGTTCACGTGGCAGCCCGCCTGCGCGCAGGTCGAATCGACGGGGACGAAGCGGTGCACTTCGTATCCGTGGCAGGTCACGCACTGGACGTTCCGCAGCGCACTCGAGTCCGACTGCAGATGGGTGCGATGTCCCGAAGTGGACGCGATCCGCTGCCACGTCTCCTTGGCATCGCCGCGCACGTGACAGTTCGCGCAGATCTGGGACGGGACCTTGGCGTGCTTCCCGATCTTCTCCGGGCGGTCCGCGACCCACAGGTACAGCTGCCGCATGTTGGCGAACATCGACTGCTGATGGCAATTGTGACATTCGAGCGAGTCGTGCTTCGAGCCGGAGAAGCGCTGGAACGGCCCGTTCATCACGTGGCAGCCGGTACAGAAGCCGTTGTCGTGCTCCATGTAGTTGTAGCCCCAGGCGCCGGTGCCGCCGCCGACGAGGAGGCAAACGCCCACGGCGGCGGCGAGTGCGATCTTCGTGCTGCGCGGCCGGGACACGAGCCACACCAGGGCCTCGCGCCGATAGCGCCACAGCAGCCAGAGAACGGCGCACCCGACGATGACCCCGACGATGAAGCCGGCGATCTGGAACCACTGCGGCAGGTTGAAGAAGAACCGCAACACCGTCGCGACGCCTCCCGGGAGGGGAGGCGGGCCTACCGAGACATGTTGGACGGGGGTGGGGAAGATCCCACCCCCACCCCCGCCCCAACTCGTCGACGGCGTCATGACGTCAGCGCGCCGACACAGCCTTCGTGCGGAGCCCCGGCGGCGGCGTGGCGTGCACGCTCATGTCCACGTACGGCGGGGCCGGGAAGCCCGTGGCCGTGTGGAGCGCTGCGACCGACGCGGAGAGCAGCGCCTGCAGGAGGAACGGGTTGTGGACGCCGTTCCCGGAGGAGGCGTGTGCGGCCCAGCTCTTTCCGAACACCTTGCCGGCGAGGAAGTACGGCCGGTCATCCGTGGCCGCGAGGGCCGCGTTGAAGATCGTGCCCTTCGCCACGGAGGTGATCGTGTTCCCGAAGTTCAGGTCCACGGAATCCTGATGCGACGCTCGGGCCACCATCTGGGCGAGCAGCCCGCCGTCGGTCGGATACGGGTCGACGACGCCGTTGCCGTTCGAATCCACCCAGATCTGATCGAGCAGGTTGTCGATGACCGCGATGTTCGCGGTGTACGCCGACATCGCGGAGGCGGTCGTCGTGTGGCAGCCGGAGGCGACGCAGCCGCTGAAGTCACGCTGCGCGGTCGTGCAGCTCGTGCTCGTCGTGGGGAGACCGTTCGCGTCGAGGCACGGAACCGCCGCGAACAGGTGCCCGACGTTCTGGAGCTTGAACGCGCCGGTCGCTGCGTCGGTCACGGTGGTCACGGCGACGTGGCAGGTCGCGCAGAGCCGCGGATTGGCTGACGTCCCGTGGCTCGACACGATCTGGCTGGTGTCGTAGTTGAAGCCCGGCGGAATCCATCCCACGTTCTGCCCGAGGACCAGGAACCCCTGCGCGCCATGCGGGCCGCGCGACGCCGACGTGCCCGAGGCTGCCGGCCAGGGCGGCGTCCCGGTGCGGGAATGGCACTTGATGCAGAGGTTGTTGAAGGTCGGCGTCGTGATGTCGGCGCGGAGCTGTCCCTCGAAGCCCGACGTCCCGTGCGGATCGTGGCAGACGGAGCACACGATGCGCTGATGCGACGTGTCGCTCTTCTCCTGATAGTTCGTGCTCACGCCGAACGTGACGGCCAGGGCCTGCTTCCCCTCGTGGCATGGCGTGCAGCTCGCGCCGCTCGATACGGCCGGCCCGAATCCGGGCCCCGAGCCGTGCGCGGACTGGACCCACTGGTCCACGAACGGCTCGTGGACGCCGGTGTGACAGCCGCCGCAGCCGTTCGCGAGCGACGTGTCCACGTGAATCGAGGCGAGCGGCTGGTTCGTGACCACGTCAGGGTTCTGGACGTGCGTGAGTCCCGGCCCGTGGCAGTTCTCGCACTGCACGTCGTGATAGGCCGAGTCCGCTACGACCGGGTACCCGCCCGGCTTGCCGAGCTTGTTGCCGAGCTGGGACACCGCGTGACACGCGTTGCAGGAGCTGGTCGCATGCCCCGATCCCTGGAGATCCGCCCAGGCGTGCGAGTGCGCCGTGGTGATCCAGCCCGTCTGATGGCCCACGTGGCAGTTGCCGCACGTGGTTTGCTTCGTGCTGACCGTGTAGTAACCCAGGAAGCCCGTCGTGGAGTCGGGGGGTGGGTTGAACGGCGCGCGGGTCACGTACGAGATCTTTTCCGTCGTGCACGCTCCGAGCGCGATCGCCGTCAGAACGACTGCTTGCTTGATCTTCATAAGCCGCCCCTTTTCCCGCATGTGATCGCTCGTTTGCCTAGCAAGAACATCGGTTTGTCACATGAAGGCTCTGTGAAGGAGCGGTGAGGGTTCGAAGCAAGGCGGCCTTCGACGTGGGACTATCGAAGGCCGCTACTCTGACGTGCCGTCCTGGGCGCTCAATCGCCGTGCGGGTGCGGGCTCTCGGTGCCTGTCGCCCGCAGGTAGTCGAGGATCTGCTCCGCCTGGTCTCCGGTCGGCTTCGTGACCTTCATCCGCTCCATGTTGCGCTCCATGCGCGCGTACACGATCGGCCAGTCGGTCTTGGAATGGACGCGCGGATCGGGCAGCGCGTGGCAGCGGCTGCACACCAGGGAGAAGGCCTCGCGCCCCTTGCCCGCCGGGAGCACGGACCCGCTCACCTTGAGGGCGTTCTGGGTCAAGTACTGGAGAATCTCGTAACGCTCGGCCGGGGCCGGCACCTGCACGCCGAGGGACTCGGGCAGCCACTCCATGCGGAGCCACATCCGGCGCGTCACCGTCGGCCAATCGACGGCGCTGTGCTGCGTCGGCGCGGGGAGCGAGTGGCACTGGGCGCAGAACTTCCCCTCGAGCTGGGCGCCGCGGGACGTCGGGTCCGGCAAGTCGGCGGGCTGTACGCCCTCGGGCGGAAGCGCCACCTGCGCGGCCGCGAGGAGGAGCCGGTCGCCCTTGCTCAGCTCGGACGCCTGGGGAGCCTGCGTCGCCGCGGGCGCGCGGGGTGCCTGTTCGCATGCGGTGAACACCGTGACCGTGATGCCGGTGAGTGCTACTGCCGCCAGATACTGCCGCATGAACTCCTCCAAGGTCGTGGCACGCGAGCCGGGAAGCCGAAAAAATGCCCTGACAAGGTGCGGCGAGTCTTCGGGTTGAGCAAGTCAGGCCGAGTCGTGCCGGCGCAGGAGATGCTTGAGCCGCAGCCGCTCTTCACGCTCCCGCTCATCGAGCGATCGGCGCACGTTCACCATGTCCCGCAGCAGGGTCGGGGCGACCCGCCGTTCGAGCGTGTTCACTTGCCGGGAGGTCTGGGACAGCGCCTCACCCAGGCGGCGGATGAGCATTTCCCGGGGGGCCGCGTCGAGCAGCAGCTCGGTGAGCCGCTCGAACTCGCTGGTGGCGCGCACCGCTCCGGGCCCCGTGGAGCCGGGCGCCGTGCCGCGCGCGCCCAGGGTCCGTGCGAGCGGCGGCCGCCGCACGATCGTCGAGACGGCGATCCCCCACACCGACCCGGGCTCGAGCTCGAGGCGGACGTCGCGGGAGGGCCAGGCGAGCGCCCGCAATCCCGCCAGCCCGTTCATCCCCAGGGCCCCGAGCAGCGCGGGATACGCCCGGCGAGTGCCGGCGTCGATCTGGGCGCGGTCGTCCGCCGCGGGGCGCGCGAGCCGGAACAGCTCGCTCACGAGCGCTTCGCGCTTCCGCCGCAGGAGTCCCACTCCCTTGTTCACCTGCTCGAGCCGGCGCGCGGCCCGAATCAGGTTCATGCGCGTGGGCGCGAGCTGTCCCGCGGCGCTCATGTCGCGCTCCCCGTCGGGGTCCGGTGCCTCGCCTCCCACGTGGCGTCGGACACGCGGAGCAGGTCTTCCCGGGGCAGTCCGTCGAGGAGCCGCCACCCGGCATCGATCGTGGCCGCGATGGTGCGCCGCGCGTCTTCCTGGCCCACGAAGTCATGCTCGAAACGCTCGGCGAACGCGAGGGCGCGCCGGTCCGCGGGCGAAAGGCCCGCTTCGCCGACGATCGCGGCCATCGTCCGGGCTTCGCGCCCGCGCGTGTAGACCGCGTACAGCTGGTCCGCCCACTCGCGATGCTCAGCCACGGTTTTTCCGGCGCCGATGCCGGCGTTCATCAGCCGCGACAGAGACGGCAGCACGTCAATCGGGGGGAAGATTCCCTGGCGATGCAGCTCGCGCGACAGGACAACCTGGCCTTCGGTGATGTAGCCCGTGAGATCGGGGATGGGGTGCGTGATGTCGTCGTCGGGCATCGTGACGATCGGAATCTGCGTCACGGATCCGGGCCGGCCCGCCACGATCCCCGCGCGCTCGTAGATGCTCGCGAGGTCGGTGTACATGTAGCCCGGATATCCCCGGCGCCCGGGAATTTCCTCGCGCGCCGTCGCGATTTCCCGCAGCGCTTCGCAGTAGTGGGTCATGTCGGCGATCACGACGAGCACGTGCATCCCGGCCTCGAAGGCCAGGAACTCGGCCTGCGCGAGCGCGACGCGGGGCGCGAGCAGCCGCTCGATCGTGGGGTCGCGCGTCTCGTTCAGGTAGAGCACACTCCGCTCGCGCGCGCCGCTCCGCTCGAACCGCTCGAGGAACGCATCGGTCTCGCGGGCGGTGATGCCGATGCCCACGAAGATGACGGCGAACGGCTCTCCGTGCGGCGCGCGCGCGCCTTCCACGATCCGCGCCGCGAGATCGAGCCCCGGCAGCCCCGGACCCGAGAACACCGGCAGCTTCTGGCCGCGGACCAGCGTGTTCATTCCGTCGATCGCCGACAGACCGGTCTCGATGAAATCCGCGGGCCGCTCGCGCCGCGCCGGATTCAGCGGCGCTGCCCAGATCGGGCGGAGCGCCTCCCCGATCGGAGCGGGCAGACCGTCCGCCGGCGCGCCCATGCCGTTGAGCACGCGCCCGAGCAGCTCCCGCCCCACCGTCACCGATCCCACCTCGCCCGTAAGCGTGACCTCGGCCCGCGCGGGGGGCATTCCCACCGTCTCCTCGAGTACCTGAATCACCGTGACGTCGCGGCCGGCGTCGATCACCTGGCCGCGCCGCAGTCCCTCTCCCGGGGTTCGAATGAGCACCCACTCGCCGAGGGCCACGGTCGGCGTGCGGCGGATGTAGATGAGGGGCCCCGTCGCGCGCTCGGCCCCGCGATAGCGGCGCGCGATCGGGATCATGTGCCCACCGCCGCGACGGCGGCCGCCGCGTCCGCGGCCCGGCCCGTAAACTCGGCCGGCGCAGCGCGGCGGGCGCTCGCGAGAGCGCGCCGCGCCGGCCCCAGATCCACCCGCTCGACCGGCATCCCCTGATCCAGCGCCCCGAGCGCGCGATGGTACAAGGCGTGCGCCAGGGCCGCGAGACGGTAGGTCTTTTCGAGCGGCGAGTGCGCGTCGTTCGGGTCATACGCGCTCTGTCCCAACACCGTCTCCCGGACGACGCGCGCCGCCTCGAGCGCCAGGCGGTCCCGGTCCTGGAGCGCCTCCGGCCCGACGAGACCGGCGATGTCGCGCAGCTCCCGATCCCGCTGCATCAGCGCGAGCGTGTCTCTCCGCAGCTCCGGCCAGTCACCACCCACATGCTCGGCGAACCAGGGCGCAAGCGCGTCTCCGTGCAGGCTGTAGCTCGTCTCCCAATCCACGGCGGGGAACTGGCGCTGGTGCGCCAGCGCGGGATCGAGCGCCCACAGCGCGCCAGCGACGCGCAGCGATGCCTGCGTGACCGGCTCCGAGAAATCGCCGCCGGGCGGCGAAATGGCGCTGATCAGCGTGACGGCGCCGCTCCGCGCGGGCCGGCCGAGCGCATCGACGCGTCCGGCGCGCTCGTAGAACTTTCCGAGCCGGTTCCCGAGGTATGTCGGGTAGCCTTCTTCCCCCGGCATCTCCTGCAACCGGGCGCCGATCTCGCGCAGCGCCTCCGCCCAGCGCGACAGGCTGTCCGCCATGACGGCGACGCGGTACCCCATGTCCCGGTAGTACTCCGCGATCGTGATCCCGACGTATACGGACGCTTCCCGCGCGGCCACCGGCATGTTCGAGGTATTCACGACGAGCACGGTGCGGTCCATGATCGACCGGCCGGTCCGCGGGTCCACGAGGCGCGGCAGCTCTTCGAGCACTTCGGCCATCTCGTTGCCGCGCTCGCCGCAGCCGACGTAAATCACCACGTCCGCCGCGCCGTACTTGGCCAGCGATTGCTCGATCACCGTCTTCCCGGTGCCGAACCCTCCCGGCACGGCGACGCTGCCGCCTTCCGCGACGGGAAACAGGAAGTCGAAGACCCGTTGCCCCGTGACGAATGGCTCCCGTGTGGGGAGGCGCCGGCCGGCGGGACGCGGCTCCCGGACCGGCCAATGGTGGCCGAGCTCGAGCGTGGTGCCATCCTCGAGCCGTCCGATCGCGTCGCTCACGCGGTACTCGCCCGCCGTCAAAGCCGTGAGCCGCCCGCGAGCCGTCGGCGGCACCAGCACGCGATGGACGATGCCGGGCCGCTCTTCGACGGTGCCGAGCACGTCACCGGGCGCGACGTCGGCGCCGGGCTGCAGCGTCGGCGCGAAGGTCCATTTGCGGTCCGGGTCGAGCGTCAGCGCGGCCACCCCCGGCTCGATGAAGTCGCCGGCGCGCTCGGCGATGCGGGACAGCGGGCGGCCGACGCCATCGAGTACGCTCCCGAGCAGTCCGGGCCCGAGGTGAATGGTGAGGGGCTTGCCGGTTGCCGCGACCGGCTCCCCGACCTGGAGGCCGGAGGTGTCCTCGTATACCTGGACGGTGGCGAGATCGCCGGCCACGCGTACGACTTCACCGAGCAGCCCGCGGGCGCCGACGCGCACGAGCTCGTAGAGCGCCGCGTCGCGTAGTGGCGCGACTTCGGCTAGGGAGCCGCTGACCCGGAGGATGCGCGCGTCGCTCACCGGAGCCTCACGCGGTAGCCGATCACCTGGCGCAGCAGCTCGACGATGTACGCCTCGGCTTCGGCGGGCCGGGCCTGCCATGCGGGTCCGGGAAAGGGAATGAGCATCGGCAATGGACGCCTGCCGACCCGGCGGCGCAGCTCCTCGGGGAGAGCGTCGTAGATCGAGTCCTGGACGAGTGCCACGCCGACGTCGGGCTGAGCCAGCAGGTCACGAACCTCCGCCACGCCCGCTTCCGGCGTGGCGACTTCTGTGGGCCGGAGCCCGGCCAGGGCGAATCCGGCGGCCACCTCGGGGCGGCAGACGACGCGCAGTCCGTAGTCCATCAGGCCGTCGCCATTTCGTGGACGAGCGCGTCGGCGGGGGCGCCGAACGCGAGGCCCCAGATGATGCGCCGCAAGTCCACGGTCTCGGCCCGGAGCCGCAGGGCGTACCAGAGCAACGGCGCCGGGCTCAGGGGCTGCGAGCGGCGCGCGCGCGCGGCGGCCGTGATTCGGGCGTGCAGCACGGTGCGCTCGAGCGTGGCGGGGTCGAGGCTCGAGCGGGAGAACGCGGAAGCGAGCGGCGATCCGGAGAACGCGTCGGACAGCTGGCGCGCCGCCGCGGCCGCGTCACCCGTCGCCGCGGCACGCTCGAACGTCCCGATGGACACGCGCCGGCCGCCGGGAAGGAAGACGTCCTTGAAGGTGATGTCCTTTCCCTCGCTCGCGAGCACGACGGCCGTGAACGCGTTCTCCAGGTCGATCACTTCCCGGACATATGCCGCGAGGGCCGGGGTCTTCCGCGCCGCACGGGTCGCGCGCTCGGCGAATGTCCTGTTCACGACCTGCTCGAGCTTGAAGAGATCCGGCTGGCTCGCGGAGGCCGGGCCGAGCAGCGGAGAGCCGTAGGGGTTCCGCCACGCGACCAGCAGCGCGGCGATCGCGGCCGCGGTCTTCTGCGCGGCGAGGGTCGTGATGGCCCGCTCAGGCAGCGCCGGCGTGGGGATGACGGCGGCGGGTCGAAGGTCGTGAGGCGCGCCTTCGACGGCCCCGCGGATCATTGCCCGGAGCGTACGGCGATCCTCGTCCTCGAAGATCACGGCGAGCGTGTCCGCGCGGGACCCGCACCAGCGTTGCAGCACGCGCAGCCGCTCGGCCGCCACACGGCGCGTGGCGAGCTCGAGCGCGAGTGGGGACGACTCGCCCTCGGACAGCGGGTAGCCCCGGCCGCGCAGCGCGGCAGCGAGCTCGGCGACGTCGGGGAGGTGTGCCAGCCCGTCCAGCTCCGGCGGAGTGAGCAGCCGGGTCCCGAGACCGCGGGCGCGGGCGTTCAGGTCTTCCCACCGCGTCGTCATGGCGAGTTCGCCCGGGCGAGGACTTCGAGGGCGAGACGGGGGCGCAGTCGCTCCAGTCTCCCCGCGAGCGAGTTGTCTACCTCGATCGCGCCGTCCGTGGTCGCGACGACGATGCCCGGCGGAGCGGCCGCGTCGGTTTCGACGACGAGGTTCTTCCTGCCCTCGAGCGCACGATTGACGCCGTCGGCGATGACGGGACGGCACCGGATCACGGCGGGAGCGTCGCCGATGGCCGCCACCGCTTCGGCGACGTGCGCGGGAAGCGCCGTCCGATACTCTTCGCCGGTGAGCGTGGCGGGGAGCATCTCCCGCGCGGCGGCGAACACCCGATCGACCAGCCGCTGGCGCGCCACCAGCACCTCGGTGCGCGCGGCCCGCCGCGCCTCGCCGAGCGCCGCTTCCGCCGCGCCGCGCAGGTCGGCCTCGCGCGCGTGGAGTGCCTGCGCGCGTTCGCGCTCCTGGCGCTCAACCGACGCCCGCGCGATGGCCTCGGCTTCGGCGCGGGCAGCGGCGAGAAGCGCGTCGGCTTGTGCGCGCGCTTCCCGCTCCAGCGCGTCGAGGAGATGCCCGAGCGGCATTCGCCGGCCCCGCGTCAGGCCGTCTTGCTGAACAGAATGAGGACCGCCACCACGAACCCGAGGATGACCATGGTCTCAGGGATCGCGATCATCAGCACCGCGGTCGTGCTCAGCTCCGGTTTCTCCGCCATACTGGCGGCGATCGCCGGCCCGATCCGCGACTGCGCCCAGGCGGTCGCGAGTGCGGGGACCCCGACGGCGAGTGCGGCGGCGAGGACGGTGAACAGGATGGTCATGGAATCCCTCCCTGCGCGAGGCTCACGCAGCGCCGCGCGTCCAATGCCCGAACGGTGCGTACCGCACACCGCCGGGGCTGTAGAACTTCCCGAAGAACTCGACATAATGAAGACGCAGCGCGTGAATCGTGGGACTGAAGAGCGCGATCGCGAAGTTGACCAGATGGAACAGCAGCGCGAAGACGATGCCCACCGCCACGCTACCGATCGCGCCCACCATCCGGTTCGCGACGACGGCGAGCATGACCGAGGCTACGCCGAGGGCCATGATACGGGCGTAGCTCAGCACGTTTCCTATGGTCGAGAGCAGCTCGATCGGCGCCACGAGTCCCTCGAGGACGATCAGCAGGGGGAACGCGACGAGGAGCGCGATCACCGCCGGGGTGAAGAACCCGCGCGGCAGGACGTCGACCGCGGCGAGGAGTGCGAGAATGATGAGCACGATCATCAGCGCGGACAGCCCGCTGCCCAGAGCGCGGCGCGGGTGACGCCGCAGA
>Ga0187780_10001387_pt1 | contig 18326 bp, 17 predicted proteins | sample 1015_Q2_SP10_20__FD_132429 | JGI IMG/M metagenome (GOLD analysis project Ga0187780, IMG submission 132429) | Tropical peat soil microbial communities from peatlands in Department of Meta, Colombia - 1015_Q2_SP10_20_MG | ecosystem: Environmental > Terrestrial > Soil > Wetlands > Peat | place...
GACCACTTCGCGCCCGGCATGATGGGTGCCGATCATCGCCAAAGCCGGCAGAAGTGTCGCGCAAACCAGCAGGATCGGCGACGCCCAGCTAAAGAATGAGCGCAGGCGTAGCCAGAAATAGAGGCCGATGCAGGCATGCGCCCACGCAACCGTCAGCAGGATGAATTGAATCGCTATATGCCTCGGATTAATGCCCCAATACGCGAACAGAGCCGTCGCGTAATTGAAGGGCGGGATACCATAGAGCAAACCCGTCAGCCGTTCGCCAGCGAAGTGACCGGCGAGCCAGAGCGGGATGCTTAAGCCCAGAATAAGTTGCGTGACTTCGGGCGCGGTGTAACGGAAGTGTCGCCGCTGATAGAGCGCCCACAGGCCGAGCGAGAAGTGCACCATGGCGGCGCTATAGAGCGTCGTATTGACGACAGGCATCCGCCAGAACCAGACGTGCCAGGTGAGCCACGCCTCCATCGCTTCATAGGAGATGTTGCCGAGTGCATGGTTGAAAAAGTGCGAGAGGATGTAGGCGAACATCACCAAGCCGGTGGCAAGCCGCACCTGCCGCACGCCGACGCCGCGCAGCCAGGCCGTACTGACCTCCGCGCTCACGGCACGCACATCGCCGATCACGGGCGAATGATCGCTCATCACGCGTCTTCGTGCGCTGCCTCGGCGTGAGGGTCAAGCAGGCTTGCCAGCACGGTCGGATCCGCCTCGGTACGGACTGCCATCGGCGCGTCGTGGCCGCGAATCGTCACTTGCGTGCGTGACAGCGAATTGTCGGGCAGCCCCGCGGTCCTGCACACGTCCTCGGAGACGACCACCTTGCAGTCCAGCGTCTTGCTCAGATCCTGCAATCGCGCCGCGACGTTGACAGAGTCGCCGAGCGCCGTGAACACGGTATGACCGCGGAAGCCGATGTCGCCGATGATGACCTCGCCAGCATGGATACCGATGCCGTACTGGATTGGGTCGCGAACTTCTGTCGCGAATTGGTGGTTGAGATGCGCGACGTTCGACGCAACCAGCGCCGCGGCATGCAGTGCCTGGCGGCACGCCGTCTGCGGATCGGTCTTCAATCCGAACAGCGCCAGCACCCCGTCGCCGACGAATTGATTAGGCTGTCCCCCGGCTTCGGTAATGCCGCGCGACACGGTATCAACGAAACGATTGATCAAGAAAACAATGTCGAATGGCAGGCGCATCTCCGACAATGTAGTTGAGCCACGCATGTCGACGAACATGCTGACGACATATCGCTCCTCGCCAATGTTGATGCGCTGACGGTTGCGCACAAATTCGCTACCGATATGCGGCGGCAAGATCGGAATGACCGAGACGTCGCTCTTCGGCCGCAGCTGACAGGCGAGCCGAATTGAAGGATCTGAGCTCGCGCCGACGCGCGCCAGCACAAAAGCCTCGCGCCCGGACGGTTTCGGAAGAACAAAGCGATCGCTGACGACGCGGACCCGACAGGTCGAGCAGCGCGCCCGGCCGCCGCAGACACTGGCGTGCGGAACCTTGTAGCGCAGGCTCGCTTCGAGCACGCTCATGCCTTTCGGCACGCGCACCTGACGGTTCGGATAGGTGACTGCGAAGGTGCCGCGCTGGCGCTCGCGCAGCGAACGCACGCCGCGCGCGGCAAATACGAAAACCAACGCGCCCGCGTAACCAATCGGGAAATAGAACAATGTGATGTCGTCGATGCGCTGGCGTTGCGCCGGCGGCATCGGATTGAGGTTCTGCGCGCGCCATTCCGGAGATTTCGCCAGATTGAGGACCTCGCGCGCACCCTGATGCGCGCCGAGAAAAGCCAGCGGCGGCATCACGACGGCAATGCCGAACAGAACCGGCCACGCCCATTTGAAGAATGGCTTCAGCCGCAGCCAGAAATAAAGTCCGATGCAAGCATGCGTCCAGGCGACCGTCATGAGAACGAGCTGCACAAAGATCATGTGGGGCCGCGGCCCCCAATACTGGAATAGCGGTCCGGCATAGTGCGGGGCGCCGCGGCCGAGGACCCAGCCGGCGACGCGCACCGCGCCGAAATGGCTTGCGATCAGGATCGGGATGCTCAAGCCAAGGACGAGCTGCGTAACCTCGACCGCCGTGTAGCGGAAGTGACGGCGCTGATAGAGCGCCCAAAAGCCGAGGCTCATATGGACGAACACGGCGGCGTAAAGCACGAAGCCGACGGCCGGGATGCGCCAGAACCAGACGTGGGCGTACCACCACCAGTCCATTGCCGCGAAAGAGATGTTGCCAAGCGCGTGGTTGAAGAAGTGGGAGAAAATGTAGCTGAACATCACGAGGCCGCAGGCGAGCCGCACCTGCCGCACGCCAATGCCGCGCAGCCAGGTCACGAGCTTCGACGCGGCGTCAGCTTGCATTTCGCGCACGTCGCCGATGGCGGGAGCTTGAGCCGTCACGCTTGAGCCTTGTTGTGGGGGGAAAGCCCTTCATCGCAACTGGCTGATTTTACGGGGCCGAACCGAGCAAAGGCAATGGAGGGCGAACCGTCAGCGAATTACGGCGCCGCGCGGCGGGTCGTAATGGGCCTTGTCGCAATTATCGACGATGATAGCGCTGCGCGCATCGACAAGACGATTGCCGGAAATGAAGACGGCATAGGTCACGGCGGCACCATTGACGTTGGCCTTGAGGCAGGTCTGCCAAGCCCAACCGTGGTACATCGTCTGCACCATCTTGATCGAATCCGAGATCTGGACGCTGTCGACCTTGGCGGTCGAGGGGAAGAGGCCGCCTCGCGACTCGATATAGGTGGCGTTGATGTTGGTCGGGTCCACGAAATCTTCCTTCGCCTTGAGGTTCCTGGCGATGATCCCGCGGTAGTTCGGAGTCGGCTGGGTCGGCGGCGTGCCGCCCTGCTGCGCGACCGAAGAGACGCAGCCATAGAGCAGGACGGCAGCGGTCAGCGCGGCCAACGGCCTGCGGTGGGGCGGCCCAGGCGAATCGTGGAAAGACATGAGCCATTTTAACCTGCCGGCGGGCGGAATTCAGGTCATTTGCGCCCGGCAGCGCGGCCAAAATCGGCCTCAAAGAATTGTGAAGCGGCACCTTATGGAACTCAGTTCCGATCCTCCAAGTTTCTTCGACGGACGAGGGACGGCATGGAGCAGCGGGACGACGAATTGTTGGCAAAGCAGTTGCGGGGCGTCAGTCCGCTGCGCAATGACGGCTTGGTCGGGCTGACCGTCGTCACGGTGTTCTTCGTCGGCGTTTCCATCGGTGGCTATGTCTTCGCGCCCCACGTGTTGCGCCGCACGATGTAGTCGCAGAGATCAAGATGTCCACCGGCGCGCCGCCAACCGTGCAGCGCTAGCAAATAACTGATATCCAATCCGCACTAGCTGGCGCGGAGGGCACGGTGGCTTCGACGATCGACATCGATGCCTATAGCGATGCCCTTGTCGTGCTGGGCACCGCCGCGGTCGTGGTGCCGAGCCTGCGCCGTGTCGGCGTCAGTCCAATCCTGAGTTATCTCGGAGCCGGCGCAGCGTTGGGGCCTTTCGGCCTCGGCTCGTTCCTCAAGACCGTCCCGATCCTCTACTGGTTCACAGTCTACGACGCCAAGCATCTGTCAGGTATCGCCGACCTCGGCGTCGTCTTCCTCTTGTTCGTTATTGGTCTTGAACTGTCATTCGACCGCCTGATGACGATGCGGCGTCTGGTGTTCGGACTGGGTGGCCTGCAAGTGCTCGTAACGACCACGGCGCTCACCGGCATCGCTGTGGGGCTTGGACTGAAGCTCGACGTCGCGCTGATCGTCGGTGCCAGTCTGGCGCTGTCCTCGACCGCTATAGTGCTCGAACTGTTGTCTGAACAGGAGCGGCTGAAAACCAGCACCGGCCGGGCCAGCTTCTCTGTCCTGCTCGCGCAGGATCTCGCTGTCATTCCCATCTTGGTGTTCGTCTCTCTGCTCGGCCCCGGCTCGCACGGACCGGTGCTCGCGAGCCTTGGCATTGCGTTGGCGCAGGCTGCGATCGGCGTGGCAGCGATCATTCTTGTCGGGCGCTTCTTTTTGCGGCCGCTATTTCATTTGGTCGCCGGCACACGTTCGACCGAACTGTTCATCGCAGCAGCTTTGTTTGTCATCGTCGGCGCCGGCGTCGTCGCCTCGCAGACCGGACTGTCGATGGCGCTAGGCGCCTTCGTCGCCGGGCTCATGCTGGCCGAGACCGAATACGTCAAGGCAATCGAGTCGACGATTGCGCCGTTCAAGGGTCTTCTGCTCGGCATCTTCTTCTTCACCATCGGCATGACCATCGATTTGCGCGAATTCATACGCGAGCCACAGGCGCTGTTGGCGACCGTCGCTGCCGTAATCGCGCTCAAAGCCGGAATCCTCACCACGCTGGCTAAACTGTTCGGGCTGCAATGGCCGGCCGCTGCCGAAACCGGGCTGCTGCTCGGCGGCGGCGGTGAGTTTGCTTTCGTCGGCATTGGCGCAGCTTCAGCCGCGGGAATCGTGGGCGGGGACATTTCAAGCCTAGCGCTGGCTGCAACCTTCGTCACCATGGCGCTCACGCCGCTGCTCGCGATCGCCGGATTGCGGTTGCGTCCGCTACTGGCGACACCTCAACCGTTGGACCCGCAACTGACGGTTCAGCCGCCGGGCGACGAGAAGCACGCCATCGTCGTCGGTTATGGCCGCGTAGGCAAAGTCGTGTGCGCGCTGCTCAAGCAGCATAACGTGACTTACATCGCCGTCGATTACGATGCGTCGGGCGTGTCGCGCGACCGGCAGGACGGCCACATGGTCTATTACGGCGACGCCTCCGATCCGGCTTTCCTCGAAGCCTGCGGCATCGGGAACGCAACCGGCCTCATCATTACCATCCATACCCAGAGCGCGATCGACCAGATTGTCGATCATGCACGCTCGATCAGGCCGGACATCCTGATCGTGTCGCGCGCGCGCGACGCCGACCACGCTCGCCATCTCTACGCCATCGGCGCAACCGACGCTGTGCCGGAGACAATTGAGGCGAGCCTTCAGTTGTCTGAGGCAGCGCTCGTCGGGCTGGGCATCGCGACCGGCGCGGCAATTGCCTCGATCCACGAGAAGCGCGACGAATTTCGCCACGAGTTGATGAAGGCGGCGCGCGAGGCCGGCCTCGAAATCACGCGCTCTGTGCGCGAAAAAACGCTTCGTCGTGCGATTCCTACGGCAAAACGTCCGCCGAGCTAGGATTTTTTTAACCACGCTCGTCAGGCGAAAGCTTAAAGATTGGCCATTACCGTCGTCACCCAAACACCGCCAGAAGGCGTCAGGGGGGTTGAAGGTGACGACGTTTCCTGCCGAAGCAGGATCGGCTGTCCGCGGGGATGACGACGAGCAGAAGAGCCAGATCGAATCGTTCCGGCTGCTGTTCGATTCCAATCCGGTCGCGATGTGGGTGTTTGACCGGGAAACTTTGCGTTTCCTCGCGGTCAACGACGCTGCTCTTGCGCGCTACGGCTATAGCCGCGAGCAGTTCCTGACAATGAAGGTCACGGAGATGCGGCCGGCCGCAGACCGCGAGCGGTTCGCGCAGTTTCTCCGCGCACTCGAAGACAGCCAGCTCATCGAAAATATCGGCCAGCATTGCATCGCCGACGGCTCGCTGATCGATGTGGCGGTCGCCTCGCGCACGCTGATCTATGGCGGCCGCAAGGCGCGACTCACTGCGATCCACGACATCACGATGGCAAAGCGCGTCGAAAGCGAGCTGCGGCAAACGCAGAAGTTTCTCGACGCCGTCATCGAGCACGTGCCGGCGCCGATCTTGGTTAAGGACATGACGGTCGCCGGCGCGCGGACAGAATGGCGCTATACGCTCGTCAATCGCGCGGTCGAGGTGCTGTTCGGCGTGCCGCGCGAGACGGTGATCGGCAAGACCGTGTCCGAGCTTTATCCGAAAGAGCGCGCCGACTTCATTATCGCCGAAAACAACGAGGCGCTGCATTCGCCGCAGCCGATTACGGTGTCGGACCACGCCGTCTACACCCCGGCGAACGGCGTCCGCATCGCCACCGCGACGACCGTCGCCATCCGCAGCGACGATCAGGAGCCTAAATATCTCGTGACGGTGCTGCAGGACGTCACCGAGCGCAAACGCAGCGAGCAACGCATCGCGCACATGGCGCACCACGACCACATGACTGACCTGCCAAACCGGACGACGTTCAACGACGCCATGACGGCGTCGATCGACCTGGCGCGCAAATCGGTCGGGCAGTTCACCGTGCTGTCGCTCGACCTCGACGGCTTTAAAGAGGCAAACGACACCTACGGCCATTTGGTCGGCGACGCGCTGCTCTGCGAAGTCGCGCGGCGGCTCGTCACTGCGGCGTCGGGCTCTTTCGTGGCGCGCATCGGCGGCGACGAATTCGCCATCATCGTGCAAGGCGATGCGGCGATGGCATCGTCGGTCGCTGGCCGCGTACTCAGCGCGTTCCGCGGGGACATCCGCATCGAGGACCGCCGCATCAAGACTGGCGTCACCATCGGCGCCGCCGTCTACCCGAAAGACGGCGACGACGCCAAGGCGCTCATCAGCAATGCCGACATCGCGCTCTACCGCGCCAAGACCGAAGTGCGCGGCTCACTGCTATTCTTCGACGCCGAAATGGGCGAACGGGTGCGCGAGCGCCGCGTGCTCCAGGATGCGTTGCGCGCTGCTATAGAGCGCCGTGAATTTCTGGTGCATTACCAGCCGCAGAAGAAGATCACTGGCGAGGTGATCGGCTTCGAGGCCCTGGCGCGCTGGCGGCACCCAGTGCGCGGCCTCGTGCCGCCGGCGGAATTCATCCCGATCGCCGAGGAGAGCGGCCTCATCAACCAGATCGGCGAGATCGTTCTGCGCGAAGCCTGCCGGGAGGCGGCGACGTGGGCAAAGCCGCTGACCATCGCCGTCAACGTTTCGCCGCTGCAATTCCGCACCAGCGACCTGACCACCGTCGTCCACGAAACCCTAATGGAAACGGGACTCGCGCCATCGCGCCTCGAGCTCGAGATCACCGAGAACGTCTTCATCGACGACTTCTCACGCGCGATCTCGATCCTGTCCCGGCTGAAGACGCTCGGCGTGCGCATCGCGCTTGACGATTTCGGCTCGGGTTATTCGTCGCTGTCCTATCTGCACTCGTTTTCGTTCGACAAGATCAAGATCGATCGTACCTTCATCGGCGACCTCGAGGATAATCGCCACTCGATGGCGATCGTGCGCGCCGTCATCGATCTCGGCCATAGCCTCAGTATCCCGGTGCTCGCCGAAGGCGTCGAGAACGCCATGCAGCACGCGATGCTGCTCGGCCGCGGCTGCGACGAGGTTCAGGGCTATCTGATCGGCCGCCCGCAGGCGATCGAGGCCTATGGCGAGCTTGTGGGACGCGGGACCAAGGCCGACAAAGAAGTCGCGATCGCATAGCCATCGCGCCGCATTCATGACTTGCGGCGAGGGTCATGCTACACACCCGCCGCATTTCAACGCGCCCGGGACCATGTCGAAAACGCCTAAGCTCAAGGACTTCCGCCGCATCGTGGTGAAGGTTGGCTCGTCGCTGCTGGTGGATGCCGCTGCCAGCGGGCTCAAGCGCGGCTGGCTCGACGGCCTCGTCGCCGACATCGCGTCGCTGCACAATGACAAAGACGTGCTGGTGGTGTCGTCCGGTGCAATCGCGCTCGGCCGCGCGGTGCTGAAGCTGCCGCCCGGCGCGCTGAAGCTCGAGGAAGCGCAGGCGGCCGCCGCTGTCGGACAGATCGCGCTGGCGCGGGCCTGGTCGGAGGCCTTGTCGGCGCACAACATGACCGCGGGTCAGGTGCTGGTGACGCTCGGTGACACCGAAGAGCGACGGCGATACCTCAACGCGCGCTCGACCATCGCCAAATTGCTCGAATGGCGCTCGGTGCCGGTAATCAACGAGAACGACACTGTCGCTACCACAGAGATCCGCTACGGCGACAACGACCGGCTCGCGGCGCGCGTCGCCACAATGATGAGCGCCGACCTTCTGGTGCTGTTGTCCGACGTCGACGGGCTTTACGACAAGCCACCCGGCCATCAGGGCGCCAAGCGCATCGACGTCGTCGCGCGCATCTCACCGGAGATTGAAGCGATGGCGGGGGCCTCCGAGTCGGAGACCGCGCGCGGCGGCATGGTGACAAAGATCGAGGCCGGCAAGATCGCGACGACGGCCGGCACGCACATGGTGATTGCGTCAGGCCACGTCGATCATCCGCTCAAAGCAATCGCGGACGGTGCGGCCTGCACCTGGTTCCTGACGCCGGCCAATCCGGTGACGGCGCGCAAGAAATGGATCGCCGGCTCGCTTGAGCCGCGCGGCGCGCTGACGGTCGACGCCGGCGCAGTCAAAGCGTTGCGGTCCGGAAAGAGCCTGCTGCCCGCGGGCGTGATCAAGGTTGAGGGCGGTTTCGAGCGCGGTGACGCGGTCGTCGTGCGCGGTCCCGACGGGCATGAGCTTGGCCGGGGCCTTATCGCCTATGACGCCGGCGACGCGGAAAAGATCAAGGGCCGCTCGTCGGCCGACGTGCTGCTGATCCTCGGTTACACCGGCCGCACCGAGATGATCCACCGCGACGATCTGGTGCTCGGCGGCGAATAGCCGATACGGAACCCAGAACAGCCGGACGCGTTATTCCAGCGCGACGCGACACACGGATCCACAGTCTGAGATTTCGAGTAACGAGGTGATTGACCAATCGCCCAAAAACCCCAGCCCGCGGCTGGGGTTTTTGCTTTTGGCCGAGTCGGCCAATGGCCGACACGTTGCGCTGACGCTCAACCGGCGCACGGCGTCGGCCACCGGCCTAGGACTTGCGGTTACGTCTACGCCGCGCGCTTTGCCGGCGCGATATCGGCGCCTTTGGCTTCAGCTCGGCGGGGACCGGCCGCGCCGGGAGCAGGAAGAATGTCCCGTCCGGAAATTCAAGGTAACGACTGTAGGTCTTACCGGTGCCTTCGACCACGAACTTGGTGCCGACCGGGAAGCGGCTGGGCAGTTTGGTACTGTACGCCATGGAACCCTCCTGCGTGGGAGGCACCCTGCCACCTCAATGTGTAGGTCAATTGATGGGTTGCGAACCGGCCGGCGTTATCCACGCAATCCCCAGACTGACCGGGCCAGTGGCCTACCTCGCCCGAATTGACCCGACGTGATAGGAAAAACACCCCATATCGGGGCAAATGGGCCTTTTCCGATGTCCGCGTCGCTGAAAAGCATCGAAGGGACGGGCGATATCGCCGTCGTCATGGCCGAGATCGGCCGTTCGGCGCGTGCCGCCGCCCGGGTGCTTGCGCTTGCTCCGGCCGAACAGAAGGACCGGGCGCTGAGCGCAATGGCCAAGGCCCTGCGGGACCAGACCGCGCCGATCCTTGCCGCGAATGCCGAAGACATTGCCGAGGCTCGCGCGTCGGGCGTCAGTGCCTCGTTCCTGGACCGGCTTACCCTCGACAAGGACCGTGTCGAGGCCATGGCGATGGGCATCGAAGTGGTGCGCAAGCTCGCCGACCCCGTCGGCACGGTGATGGCGTCCTGGATGCGGCCGAACGGGATGGCGATCGAGCGTGTGCGGGTGCCGCTCGGCGTCGTCGGCATCATCTACGAGAGCCGGCCGAATGTGACAGCCGATGCCGGCGCGCTGTGCCTGAAGTCGGGAAACGCCGCGATCCTACGCGGCGGCTCAGACAGCCTGCGGTCGAGCCGCGCCATCCATGCTGCGCTGGCCCAGGGCCTGCGCGATGCAAATCTTCCCGAGTCGGCGATCCAGCTGGTGCCGACCCGCGACCGCGCCGCGGTTGGACATATGTTGTCCGGCCTCGACGGCAATATCGACGTGATCGTCCCCCGCGGCGGCAAGGGCCTCGTCGCGCGCGTGCAAAACGAGGCGCGCCTCCCGGTATTCGCCCACCTCGAAGGCGTCTGCCACGTTTATGTCGACAAGGCCGCCTCTCTCGACATGGCCAAAACGATTGTGCTCAACGCCAAAATGCGCCGTACTGGCGTCTGCGGCGCAGCCGAAACGCTTTTGATCGACCGCGCGGCGGCGTCGACGCACCTCAAGCCACTCATCGACATGCTCATCGGCGCTGGTTGCGAAATCCGCGGCGACAAGCTGACGCAAGCCGCGGACAAGCGCGTCAAAGCAGCGACTGAAGAGGACTGGTCGACCGAATATCTCGACGCCATTCTTACGGTCGGCCAGGTCGGCGGCGTTGACGAGGCAATCGCGCATATCGAGCGCTACGGCTCGCATCACACCGATGCCATTGTCACCGACGACGCCAAGGCGGCCGAGAAGTTCCTTGCCCAGGTCGACTCCGCAATCGTGCTGCACAATGCCTCGACCCAGTTCGCCGACGGTGGGGAATTCGGCTTTGGCGCCGAAATCGGCATCGCCACCGGCCGTCTGCATGCGCGCGGCCCGGTCGGCGTCGAGCAACTCACGACCTTCAAATACCGCATCCGCGGCAGTGGCCAGATCCGCCCGTGACTGCTGTTCCCTTAAGTCCTGAACGGCTGCTGCCCCCCCATGCGCCTGGCATGCGCATCGGCCTTTTCGGTGGAACTTTCGACCCGCCGCACCGTGCCCATCTCGGCGCAGCCTTGCTGGCGCTCAAGCGCCTCAAGCTCGATCGCGTCTGGTGGTTGGTGACCCCGGGCAACCCGCTCAAGAATACCAAGGGGCTTGCTCCACTGATCAAACGCCTGACCTCGGTTCGCGCGCTGGTGCGTCATCCGCGCATCGATGTCACGGGCCTCGAGAGTGTCATTAAGACTAGATACACCTATGACACTATATCTTGGTTGAAGGCCCGCTGCCCTCGAGTCCGATTCGTCTGGATCATGGGCGCGGACAACCTACGGAGCTTTCACCGCTGGCAGCGATGGCGGGACATAGCGAAGTTGACGCCGTTCGTGGTGATCGACCGCCTCGGGCCCAGTCTTTACGCCGGAGCCAGTCCGGCGGGCCAAGCTCTGCGCCGCGCGCGCGTTCCGGAACATGCCGCAGTCGCCCTGCCCAGCCGCAAGCCGCCGGCGTGGACATTTCTGCATGGCCTCAAATCACCGCTGTCGTCGACCGCCCTCCGCGCCATGCGCAAGGCGCCCGGAACCCGGCCAGCGAACAAGCGGTTGAAGCCAAAACAGACGAAAACCTCCAAAACGTTGAAAGCCGCCAGACGGAAAGTCGTGAAGACAACACGGCGCAAGGGTGGAAAGAAGCGACTCTAGTGGTTATCTTTTGTGAGACCCCGGTTCGCCGGGGTGAGTGCAACCAAGCGAAAGGATAAGGACCTGGCAACCTCTGCACTCTCTCGGGCAACGCATCGCAAGCCCGAAACCGTCTCCCGGCATCCGAGCGCCAAAGAGACGCTACGCACTGTCCTCGCAAGTCTCGACGACATGAAGGCCGAGGACATCGTCACCATCGACCTCAACGGCAAATCAACGATCGCGGATTACATGGTGGTGGCCTCCGGTCGCTCCAATCGCCATGTCGCGTCGATCGCCGAGCAGGCCGTCAAGGACATCGAGCAGATCCAAACGCCGCGCGTGCGGGTCGAAGGCCTGCGCCAGGGCGACTGGGTGCTGATCGACGCCGGCGACGTGATCGTCCATGTCTTCCGGCCGGAGATACGCGACCACTATAATCTCGAGAAAATGTGGTCGGCCGGTCGCTCGGACGCGAAGAGGACGAATTGATACACTGACGGCGACATGCGTATCGTCGTCGCCGCTGTCGGCCGCCTGAAGCAGGGCCCGGAAACTGAGCTTTCCGAGCGCTATCGGAAACGCGCCGCGCAAACCGGCCGCCAGCTCGGGTTGCGTGACATTGAAATCATCGAAATCCGCGAAAGCCGCGCCGACGACCCCGGCAAGCGCATGCTCGAAGAGTCGATCGCGCTCGCCAATATCATCCCGCAGGGCGCGGCCGTCGTGCTGCTCGATCTGCACGGCGAGAATATGGACAGCGGCCGGCTCGCGGCGCAGCTCGCGCAGTGGCGCTCGGACGACAAACCGGCGGTCGTCTTTGTGATCGGCGGCGCAGATGGGCTCGCGGCCAGCCTCAAGGACAAGGCGCAATTGCGGCTGTCGTTTGGCGCTGCCACTTGGCCGCACCAGTTGGTGCGGGTCATGCTGCTGGAACAGCTCTATCGGATTACGACGATTTTATCCGGACACCCTTATCACCGGGCCTGAAGCTTGCGAACAATTCATGTTCCCTAGTCCCGATTTGGTCTTAATCGAGGTGCTAAGTCCCGCCGACAATTTGGCTTGCCGTCGCAATTTGCGAGCGTAACTTGGCTGAAATGATTTGCTTCGGGGGATTTAGCCGTCTTGATCCGCGTGTCGCGCTCCTCGCCGGGCTCGGCCTCGCTTTGCCGCTCGCACTCGCCAATCCGATCGGCGCGCAGGACAAGCCGGTGGCTCCCGCCCAGAACGACAAATCCGAGAAGCTCGACGCGCTCAAGCAGCACGACGACGAGCTCAAGGCAACGCGTGACGCTCAACGCAAGTCGGCCGAGACCGAGGCTGCGCTCAAGCGCGAGATCGAGAAGATCGGCGCTGACCGCCGCAAGCTCAATCAAGCGCTGATCGATACCGCGGCGCGCACGCGCGGCGTCGAAGCCAAGGTTGAGGCGACGCAGGCGCGGCTTGAGCCGCTCGACGAGAACCGGCGTAGTATCGAGAAGTCGCTCGATGGCCGCCGTGCGGTGATCGGCGAGGTGTTGGCCGCGCTGCAGCGTATCGGCCATCGCGCGCCGCCGGCGCTGATCTCAAGTCCCGAAGACGCGTTGCAGGCGGTGCGGACCGCCATGGTGCTTGGCGCCGTGCTGCCGGAGATGCGTCATCAGGTCGAAGCGCTCGCCAACGATCTCTCGGAGCTGCTCACCGTGCGCAAGAAGATCGCCGATGAACGTGACGAGCTTAGGCGCCAGGTCGCGTCGCTTGGGGAGGAACGCGACCGCATGGCGGCGCTCATTGCCGAGCGGCAGAAGCAGGAGGCCGAGCGCGCGGCCGCGCTCGATGCCGAGCGCGCACGCGCGGCCGACCTCGCGAAGAAAGCGGACAGCCTCAAGGACCTGATCGGCCAGCTCGAGCTGGGACTCGATCCGGCGACGAAGGCCGCGCGCGAAGAAGCGATTCGCAACGCGCGCCCGGCGCTCGCCGCACTCAGCGATCCTGGGCGGCTCGCTCCGGCGGTAGCCTTTGCTTCCCGGCGCGGACAAATTCCGATTCCGGTTAACGGCGTCAAATTGAAGGACTTCGGCGCGCCCGATAGCGTCGGCGGGCTCGAAAAAGGCGTTTCCATCGCCACGCGCGCTGGCGCACAAGTGACTTCGCCGGCCGATGGCTGGGTGGTATACGCAGGTCCGTTCCGGTCATACGGGCAACTCTTGATCCTGAATGCCGGCGGCGGGTATCATATTCTCCTCGCTGGGATGGATAGGATATCAGTCGATCTCGGGCAGTTCGTGCTGACCGGTGAACCCGTTGCGGTGATGGGAAGCGGGTCCCATATCGCCGCCATCCTCGCGACAGGTTCCAGCCAGCCGGTGCTCTACGTCGAGTTTCGCAAGGACGGGCAACCCGTCGATCCAGGCCCATGGTGGGCGGCTGGAGAAGGTGAAAAGGTTCGGGGATGATGCGCAAGACCTCACTCGTACTTCTCGGCGCGGCGGCAGGAGCAGCGATGGCGCTGCTCGCAACGCAGCCCCGCATGATCTTCCTCGGGAGCACCGCGAAAGCGGCGGCGGCCGACACCTACCGACAACTCAATCTGTTCGGCGATGTGTTCGAGCGCGTCCGCGCCGACTACGTCGAGAAGCCGGACGATTCCAAGCTGATCGAAACCGCGATCAACGGCATGCTCGCCGGACTCGATCCGCACTCGAGCTACATGGATGCCAAGAGCTTCCGCGACATGCAGGTGCAGACGCGCGGTGAATTCGGCGGCCTCGGCATCGAAGTGACGATGGAAGAGGGCCTGATCAAGGTCGTGGCGCCGATCGACGATACGCCCGCCGCCAAGGCCGGCATTCTTGCCAACGACATTATTACCCAGCTCGACGGGGATCAGGTCCAGGGCCTGACGCTCAATCAGGCGGTCGAGAAGATGCGCGGCCCGGTGAACACCAAGATCAAGCTCACCATCATGCGCAAGGGCCAGGACAAGCCGGTCGAAGTGACCATCACCCGCGACGTGATCCGCGTGAAGTCGGTACGGTCACGCATCGAGGGCGACGACGTCGGCTACATACGCCTCACCCAGTTCAACGAGCAGACCACCGAAGGCCTGAAGCAGGCGATCAACGACATCAAGGCGAAGGTCGCCGACACCAAACTCAAGGGCTTCATCGTCGACCTGCGCAACAACCCGGGCGGCTTGCTCGACCAGGCCATCTCGGTGTCTGACGCGTTCCTGCAGAAGGGCGAGATCGTCTCCACTCGCGGGCGCAATGCCGAGGAGACGCAGCGCTTCAATGCGCGGCCGGGCGATCTCACGAACGGCAAGCCGGTCATCGTGCTGATCAACGGCGGCTCGGCCTCGGCGTCGGAAATCGTCGCCGGCGCGCTGCAGGACCACAAGCGGGCGACCATCGTCGGCACGCGCTCGTTCGGCAAGGGCTCGGTGCAGACCATCATCCCGCTCGGCTCGGGCAATGGCGCACTGCGACTGACGACCGCGCGCTACTACACGCCATCAGGCCGCTCGATCCAGGCGAAAGGCATCACGCCCGACATCGAAGTGCTGCAGGACGTGCCGGATGAATTGAAAGCTAAGACGGACACTAAGGGCGAAGCCTCGCTGCGCGGCCACCTCGCCGCGACCGGCAAGGAAGAGACCGGGTCGCAGTCCTACATCCCGCCGGAGCCGAAGGACGACAAGGCCCTGCACATGGCCGACGATCTCCTGCGCGGCACCCAGGTCAACTCGGCGTTCCCGCCGAACCCGAAGAACCCGATCCCGAACTGATCGCGGTCCAATCACAGGCATTTCGCGGGGCGGCCCAGCGGCCGCCCCGTTCGTTTTGGGCCTAAGCGGACCGGAATCCTCGCGTGGTACACTCGCGGCCTGATTCGCGAGGTATGCCCGCCGTGGCATCGGACGATCTCAATGCCCCCCTCGGGCAGAGCAAAAAAAAGCAGCGGCTGCCCAAGCTGCCTGGCAACGCGCCGCAGATCGTGGCTGGCGTGCTCGGCTTGTTCGGTCTTGCCGTGGTGGCGTGGGGCGTGTTCGGCAACGATCCGCTCGGCGGCGAGCCGGTCGCAGTGGTCGCGACCACGCTCGACGGCGGTCAGGCCAAACCGGATGCCGGTGGCGACCGCGAACGCGCGCGCCATGACGGCAATACCGCTAAGGCTCCGATCGACTCGGCGGTGGCCAAGATCGCGAACGAGCCACCGCCCGGCAGCAAGACCGTCACCATCATTGACGGCTCGAGCGGCAAGAGCCGTGAGGTCCTCATTCCCGGCAATGAAGCCGGCGGCGCGCCGAAAGGACCGACCGCGCCGAAGATGCCGGTTAATCAGGCGCTCCTCGAAGCAACGCGGCACGGTCTCGTCCCGAAGATTGGCGCCGATGGAACGCGCTCCTTCACGGTCTACGCCCAGAAGAAGGATATCCCGGCTGGGAAGAAAGACTGGCCGCGCCTCGCCGTCATCGTCGGCAGCCTCGGCATCAGCGCATCAGGCACCGACGATGCGCTTGCGCAGTTGCCGCCGCCCATCACGGTCGCGCTTGCGCCCTACGCCTCGGATCTCGAGGCGTTGGCGGGCCGGGCGCGTGCGCAGAAGCATGAGGTGCTGGTGCAGGTGCCGATGGAGCCGTTCGACTACCCCGACAACGATCCGGGTCCGCAGACGCTGCTGACATCATTGTCGGCCGATCAGAACGTCGACCGCCTGCAATGGCTGATGAGCCGCTTCCAGGGCTATGTCGGGGTGCTGAGCTTCATGGGCGGCAAGTTCACCGCGTCGGAACCGTCGCTGTCGCCGGTGCTTCAGGAACTCGGCAAGCGCGGCCTGATCTATGTCGACGACGGCGCGTCCCCGCGCAGCATCGCGACCCAAATCGCCGGCAGCCAGAACCTGCCCTTCGCCAAGGCCGACGTTGTGCTCGACGCGACACCGACGCCCGAGGAGATCGATCACGCGCTGGCGCGGCTCGAATTGACCGCGCGCGAGCACGGCTCCGCGGTCGGGCTCGCCAATGCCCTGCCGGCGACGGTCGCCCGCATCGCCGCCTGGGCAAAGACTGTGGAGAACCGGGGCTTCGTGCTGGTGCCGATCACCATGGTCGCGCTGAAGGCCAAATCGTCCTAAGCAAGCCGTCATAGCCAATTCAACCTCGTATGCGTTATGTCATCACCCGAACCATGGGTGGTTGGTATGTCTTCAGTCGAATCTCTCCCCTATCGTCCCTGCGCCGGCATGATGGTGATCAACCCGGCCGGCCTCGTCTTCATCGGCCGCCGCACCAGCGGGCCCGAGCACACCGACATGAAGAACGACTGGCAGATGCCGCAGGGCGGCATCGACGAGGGCGAGGACACATACAAAGCAGCGCTGCGCGAGCTCTACGAGGAGACCAATATCACGTCGGTGAAGAAGGCCGGCGAGATCGCCGACTGGCTTCATTACGACATCCCGCGTGATCTGATTGGCCAAGCCTGGGGCGGCAAATATCGCGGGCAGAAGCAGAAATGGTACGCGCTGCGCTTCACCGGGCCTCAAGCCGAGATCGACATCGTGCATCCGGGCGGCGGACACAAGCCGGAATTCATCGAATGGCGCTGGGAGAAGATGAGCGCATTGCCCGGCATCGTCGTGCCGTTCAAACGGCCGACCTACGAGCGCGTGGTCAAAGAATTCGAAAAGTACGCGCGCTAACGCGCTAGTGCATTGCCGTGCCGGTCAGGTGCCGGTCGACCTGCTTGTAGTGGTCGAGCTGCGTGATCAGCTTGTCGAGCTCGGAACCTGGCTCGGTCTTGGCGATGCGCTCCTCGAGCGCACCAATGCGCTCGGTGATCACGCCGCGATCGCAGGTCTCGACGGCATCGGCCGTATCGGCAAGCACGGTGAGACCCTGCGCCGAAACTTCGGCGAAGCCGCCGAGCACGACGATCTTCTGCTCGCCGCTTGCCGCATGCACGGTGAGGATGCCCGGGCGCAGCGTGGTAACGAGCGGCGCGTGGCCCGCGAGCACTCCGAAATCGCCCTCGATGCCCGGGATGTCGACCTGATCGACCTCGCCCGAAAACACCAGCTTTTCCGGCGACACCAATTCGAAATGCAAGCTTGCCATCGTCAAATCCTGAACCTGCCGCTCTTCACGCCGTAACCCAGCGCCAGACCGAGAACGCCGCCGATTGCCGTCACCATCGCGATGTAGCGCATCTGGCCTCCGGTGAGCGGACCATTGCCTTGGGCGACTTGATTGCCGGTGATCTCCACATTGACCGGTCCGAGCCGGATTTCGGCCGACTCCGGCCGCGTGAGGTAGCCCGCAATGGCGCCGACGAAAATCCCGATGACCAGGAACACGATCAGCGGGTTCGTCTCCCTGCGGGCGGCCATGATTTACGCGGCCTCGGCCGCCAGCTTCTTGCCCTTCTCGACCGCCTCTTCGATGGTGCCGACCATGTAGAAGGAGGCCTCCGGCAGGTGATCGTACTTGCCTTCCACCAGCCCCTTGAAGCCGCGGATCGTGTCGGCGAGGTCGACGAGCTTGCCGGGCGAGCCGGTGAAAACTTCGGCGACGTGGAACGGCTGCGACAGGAAGCGCTCGATCTTGCGCGCGCGCGCGACCGTCAGCTTGTCCTCTTCCGACAACTCGTCCATGCCGAGAATAGCGATGATGTCCTGCAGCGACTTATAGCGCTGCAAGGTCGACTGTACCTGACGCGCGACCGCGTAGTGCTCTTCGCCGACGATCATCGGCGACAGCATGCGCGAGGTGGAATCGAGCGGATCGACCGCCGGATAGATGCCCTTGGCAGCGATATCGCGCGATAGCACCGTGGTGGCGTCAAGGTGCGCGAATGACGTCGCGGGCGCCGGATCGGTCAAGTCGTCGGCGGGCACGTAGATCGCCTGCACCGATGTGACCGAGCCCTTGGTCGTCGTGGTGATGCGCTCCTGCAGCGCGCCCATGTCGGTCGCGAGCGTCGGCTGATAGCCCACGGCGGAAGGGATGCGCCCGAGCAGCGCCGACACTTCCGAGCCCGCTTGCGTGAAGCGGAAGATGTTGTCCACAAAGAACAGCACGTCCTGGCCCTGATCGCGGAAATATTCGGCGA
>Ga0187780_10001388_pt1 | contig 18324 bp, 21 predicted proteins | sample 1015_Q2_SP10_20__FD_132429 | JGI IMG/M metagenome (GOLD analysis project Ga0187780, IMG submission 132429) | Tropical peat soil microbial communities from peatlands in Department of Meta, Colombia - 1015_Q2_SP10_20_MG | ecosystem: Environmental > Terrestrial > Soil > Wetlands > Peat | place...
AAGCCCGACGGGGTGGGGTACATGCCCTGGATCAAAGACGGATGGGAGAAGCCGAGGAACATGAACGCAATAGGAGGCTAGAGAAGGTTGATGGTGAAGGTGCTCTACTTCGCATCGGCCCAGGGGTTGGCGAACCTGAACAGCGAGAGCATGTACCTGAAAGAAGGGAGCTCGGTGAAGGACGTGGCAGCCGAGATGCTCCGGCTCCACCCTGACCTGAAAAGCATTGAGCCCACCATTCGCTACTCGGTCAACTTCGAGATAGCAGAGGAAGACGCACCACTGCACGACGGGGACGAGGTGGCTGTCCTTCCTCCGGTGGCAGGGGGCTAGTCATGAGGTCAGTCCGCATTACCCGACAGGCAATCAATCCTGCCCGAGTGTTGGCATCGGTCGGGGATGATGAGGCCGGAGGGGCCGTCCTGTTCGTAGGGACAATCCGACGAAGAAGCGGCGGGAAGACCGTGGAGGGGCTCACCTACGAGGTGTACAGGGGTATGGCAGAGAGAAGGATGCGCGAGATCGAAGCCAGGGTGAGGAAGAAGTGGCCCGTGGTAAAGATAGCCATGGTGCACCGCTATGGCCGCCTGAAGGTGGGTGAAGTGAGCGTCGCGGTGGCGATTTCATGCGAACACAGGGCAGAAGCTTTCGAAGCGTGCAGATATACAATAGATACCATAAAGGGCACACTACCCATGTGGAAGAAGGAGCGCTTCAAAGGCGGCTCCCAGACGTGGGTGAAGGGAACGCCAATCGAAGACTAGGCGCTAGCTTGGAATCTCTTTGGGTTTCCCTTCAGGCAGGGCTTTGCGGATAACTTCTTTGCCATACTTCGCCGCCACAATTTCGGACAGAATACTAAGAGCGATCTCGGTCGCGGTCACCGCTCCTATGTCTGCTCCGATTGGCGCCCTGAGGGATGTGATGAACTGCTCGCCTGCACCTGCCTCCCTGAGCTTCGTGACATCCTCCCTTACCCGTTGGCGGCTCCCCAGCATTCCGACATACCGAAGCTTGAACTTTGAAAGAGCCAACAGCGTCCCCGCATCCCTATCCCCCCTTGTCAGCACGACCACCGAGTCCGTGTTTGCGAAGGGGAACTTCCCGATGTCGTAGTCGACGTCTTTGATGAGCTCGTCAGGCTGCTCGCTAAGCACCGGGCTGTGGTCGATCACCACGACGTCGAAGTCCAGATTCTTCCCCATCTTCAGCAATGCGTCTTCCACGTCGTCCTTCCCCCCCTGTCCTATCAGGATGAGTCTCTGCTGAGGGAGGTAAGGTTCAATGTAGATGTCCATCTTGCCGCCGCAGTTTGTCTCGACATGCACTTCGTCCTCGTTTTGGCTCTTGAGAACCGCGCCCACGGAGTTTTCGACCCCCTCAAGGAAGACCTTGACCATCTTGGGGACGCCGGTCCTCATCGTCATCTTTGCGGCTGCCACAATGGCCGAATCGGGGCAGACCCCCCCTAGAGTTCCATAGAGGACCTCGCCTGCTCCTGAAATGATCACTTTGAAGCCAGGCTTCCCCAATGAAGAGCCTTCGATATTCACTACTGTCGCCACGGCGAAGGGAGCCCCTCTGCTGGCGAGGGAGTCCATCATCTTCGCGAATTCTGCCTGCTTCATGGCTACCTCTCAGGACAATGTCCCCACTTTATTATTTATGCTGGGCCCGGGGCCATGGGAGAAGCCTTGATTGCGGCTGTCGTGCTCGCTGCGGGGGTCTCGTCCCGTATGGGGGAACCCAAACAGATCCTCCCTCTTAACGGAGTGCCAATGCTTGGAAGGGTCTTGGAGATTCTCCGTAGATCGAATGTCGGCAAAGTCGTTGTTGTCCTCGGAGCGAATGCAGTCGAAGTGAGGAAGCGGGTGAAGTTCGCAGATGAATTGGTGGTCGTCAACCCGAAATTTGCGGAGGGGATGAGCAGTTCATTGAGGCTCGGGCTCAAGCTTGTCGGAACGGAAGCCGACGCCGTCATCATTGCTTTGGGGGACCAGCCATTCGTGCTTCCTACGACAATCGATAAGCTCGTAGAGGCCTACGAGCAATTCGGGGCCCGTATAGTCATCCCCACATACCGAGGGGCAAGAGGAAACCCTGTCCTCTTCGACAGAAGTGTCTTCCCCCAGATAGCAAGGATCCGTGGCGACATAGGAGCGAAATCGGTGGTTAAGAAGAACGCCGCTGACGTCCGCGAGGTCGAAGTTACTGACATGGGGGTGCTGGTCGACATCGACACGCCTTCGGACTTGGGCGGGATGACAGAGGTCAGGCGAAAGAAAAGCCGGGCACAAGCCGGACGTTCACCCAGTCGCCCGTCTCGAGCCTCTTGACGTTCTCTGGGACAATAAAGTAGCCGTCCGCGTCAGTGAGGAGCTTCATTGACTCTGTCTCGCCTGTGATAGGTTCCGCTATGGCCGGGGGACCCGCCTTCAGTTTCGCGTAAACGACTTTTTGGAAATCTGAGAATCTTCTTCTTGCCTCCCAAGGCGCGCCGAGGACACAGGGAACGGAGAATCCCGCTTCGCTGCTCCCATTGAGCTGATTAATGATGGGAACTCCCACAACCAGAAAAGCGTTCGCGGCGGCCTGAATCGGCCCTGGCAGCATAAGGATCGGCCTTCCCCTCACCGAAGCGATTCCCGTGACCCTCCCCCTGTCCAAACGGAGCCCGTGGACGAGGGCGTCGGGGTGAAGTCCCGAAACAGCACCCGCCACGAGGTCGCGTTTTCCCGCTGACGTTCCACCGAGTGTCACCACGAAGTCCGACATTGAAAGCGCGTTCTGCAGAGCGGTCCTCAGCGCCTTTGGGTCGTCCCGGGCGATGCCCATGTCCAAGGCAGTGCAGCCCAGAGCTTCTGCGAGCCGCAGGAAGATGGGTGAGTGGCTCTCCACCTTCTTCCCTCTCCTTGGCCTGCTCGCGGGAGTCAACTCGTTTCCTGTGGCCAGTACCGCCACTGTCACCCTTCTTCTGACGCGAACCTTGCGGAATCCAAGTGAGACCAGAATACCAACATCTTGGGCTCTGATCATGCGACCTTCCTGGAGAAGGAGCTCCCCACGCCGAATGTCCTGACCCGCCCTGTAGACGTGATCTCCCCGACTCGGCGCGAATCGAACTCGCACCTTTCTACCTTCGACTTCCGCCGACTCGACAGGGACCACTGCGTCAGCTCCGGCTGGGAGAGTCGCTCCTGTGGCCACGAGGATTGCTCGGCCGCTCAGTAGACGACGCTTTGAGCGGTCACCAGGCCCAGTCGTATCGACCACCATCAGGATGGCTGGTCGGGCGGGCGTCGCGCTCCTCAAATCGCTCGAGATTACCGCGTATCCGTCCATGTGAGAGGTCGGGGCTACCGGAACGTCTTCTGGAGCCACGACATCCGCGGCCAAGATTCTACCGTATGATCGGATCGTGTCGACGGATTCGGCATTCTCTTTCCTTCGGATCCGAGCCGTTACGAGCTCGAGGGCCTCCTTCACCCCAGTGTACTCGCTAACCGGGGGTACCAAGTTCACTGACTTCTGCGCCCAAGGTGGCTATATATGCGGGGGGCAGGTTTTCATTGAGCCTACGCCTGGTTACGAGAGGATAGGGTTGTCGAGTTTCGACAGACTTACAGTGTTTTGTCGGCGCACATGCGGGAGCCGAGTAAGCAAGCAGCGCAAGCGTGGACAATTATGCGTAAACGTGCGGAGTGCTTGAACTAATTGGTTTTGGCGGGTTGTACTCGGCTCAGTTGGTCACTAGGGCTGTTATTGTGGGTGAGAGCACGGTCTTGCCGTCCAAAGCGAGGACGGTAAGTGTTACCTCGTAAGGCCCGCTGAGCAAAAAGTCGACTACGATACAGGTGGAGGGTCTTCGAAAATCGACGGTGCAAACCGAGGCGTCAATCGAATTCTTGTCTAGTGTCGTCACATTCTGCCCCGTCGTTGCATCCCGGAACCATGCCAACATTACTACACTGATGTTAGAACCAAGATGGTTCACCAACGTTGAGTTGACGCAGAAGGCAAGTGCGCAGCCTCTTGGGGAGCCGAGGAAGGTTATGAGATTCCGAAAAGGGGCAGTTTGCGTAACTGTGGAGGTTGTAGTAGTCGTCTCCAGCACCGTTGAGAAGAACGTGGTGGTCGCCGCCGAGGTGGTGACGAATGTTGAAACCGAAGTGACAGTGTGCTCGTTGACATTACCAATAAGATACCCCACCCCCGCGCCTGCAAGTATCGCTACCACGAACAGAGCCGCAACCACTCCGACTCTCATGCCTCAGAGGGTAGCCCCATGGGGTGTAAAGTTCTACTCATGAGAACGGCCCGAAGGGTAGGCGTGAGGTAGGTGCGGACGCCTGAGCGCGCCGAGCGTGCTGGGCGATTTTGGCGGGGTTGGGCGGACACTTGGCCCGCCCTGTTGTTCCCCTCACGTAGTGACCCTGTATGTTACAAAGACAGCGAACGTGCTGATACGTTCCGTTTAGGACCGCTCACGCCAGCAACACAAGAAACATGAAGAAGAGCACCACCGCCGAACCAACCAGGACATAACCTTCCTTCGGGTCCTTGCCGGCTCCACCCAACCTCCCCACGTAGGAGATGAGCGCGAACGCCACGAGGTCGACGGCCAGCAGCAGCGCATACTCGGTTTCGCTCTTCGGGCCCAGCGGGTTGAGCAGCCAGGCAAACACCACCGTGACTGCCTGCACAGCGAGCAGCATGAGCACGAGCATCTTGGTGCTCCTCCATTCGTCTCGGGCGCTCACTCCCTCCACCCCACTTCGAACGCCCTTATCCGCCTCTTTACGGCCCCGGTCCCCAGGTCCACTCTGTACAGAAGGTACGTCGTCGCTATCAACGCCGCGACCAGAATCCCCGAAGCGCCCGCGAGGTACCCCCACGACCCCAGTGTCCCGCCGGTGGACACCAATCCCGTGAAGGAGTTGACGGCGTACCCCATGGCCAAAGCTCCGAGCCCGAGAAGGAAGGAGAACGCCGCCGCGGTCCACACACCAGAAGAACGTATTGCAGATCCCTGCGGGGAGGCGGTGCCCAATCTCCCTACGAGCCTCCCAAGCACAAGACGATACGACAGCAGTGAGATGACGACCACTGCCAGCGCCGTCCCTCCGAGGACCAGGGCCGCCTGCTCGTCTGGGATCACCTCTCCCGGGGTGAGATACCCCCAGATGGTCAGCACAATGATCTCGGCCACCAGCACCAGACCAACAGTCACGTAGAACGGCCTCTGGCCTATCCTCCTGATTTTGCCCCTGTCCAGGAAGGGGAGCAGGAAGAGCAGCACGAAGATCAATGTCACGGCTGTCAGGGCGACGGGGAGCCCCGCGGTCTCGAATGCAGATATCTTCAGGAGCTGGTAAATCCAGAGGAAGTACCAGTCAGGCTGCTGGCTGGTATAATGCGATGCCGCCGTTGCGGTGTATGCCGGCTGGAGCACAAGAGGGAATAGGACGGAGAAGAGCATCATCGCCGCCCCAAAGAGCGTAGCCAACTCGGCGAGGTAGAAGGTGACGTTGGGGAATATCGGAATCAGCTTCCTGCCTTTATCCGAATGATTCTGCCCGGTGACCGGCTCGGAGATTCCATGGGCCTCCAGCATGTACATCTTGACGACGAGGAGGACGAGGAGTATGGCCGGCAAGACGATCACGTGGAGGTCGAAGAACCTCAGCAACTCGGCAGCATCTCCGCCTGCGCCTACCACGAGGAAGGTCAGGAAATTGGAAAGGGGCTGCGGGAGGGCAGAGATCATGCCAGCGCCTACGTCGGTAGCAGATTTCGACACCACCGTCCACGGGAGGAGGTAGCCGGTAAAACCCAGGCCAAGTGTCACGAACCCCATGAGCATGCCCGTCATCCACATCAGCTCCCTCGGCTTCTTGTGGACAGAGACGAAATACCCTCTCATCATGTGCAGGAACACCAGCAGTATCATCGCATACGCCGTGTAGAGGTGCACCGTCTCGAGGAACGTCCCGTAGCTCACGTTCTGGAAGATGAACTGGGTCGACTGGTACGCCTGTGACGGGTCGGGGACGTAGTAGAGCATCATCAGCATCCCAGAGACCGACTGGATCACGAACGCCACCACCGCCAGGGCCCCCAGCCAGTAGAACGGGTTGATTGCGTACTGCGGCGCGGGCCTCAGGAACTCGTAGGAGAGCCCGAGTCTGGCGTCGAACCAGCGGGCGACCCTGCCGACCGTCCCGTCGTGCTCCTCGTCTCCCTCCTCGCCCAAGCTACTGGGTCACCGGCGTCCCGCCTTGGAGGTCGTAGCTCACATCTGGCGAGCCCGTGTTGTGGCCGAAGATGGTGGGCGGCCCCATGCCCACTGCGTAGATATCCCCCGTCGCCTCGTCGAACTGCAACATGACCTGGGGCAGCGGCCTCGGCGCCGGCCCGGCCACCACCTTCGCCCCGTGGACCAAATCGTACACGCTTCCATGGCAGGGGCACGCCCCCGCCGGCCCCGGCGTGCGGCTGTTGCTGGCCTCGTATCCCACAATGCACCCCAGATGCTGACACACGATGCTAAAAGCGACCACATCCCCGTTGGGGCCTACGCCCCCTGTTGCCGCCTCCCCGAGCTTGGCGATCATGTTCGACTCCCCCACGAGTGGGTAGTCGAAAGTCACGTACCCGTTCGCCTGCAGGTCTGCGATATTCGCCACCTTAATCTTTGGGAACGTCCCGGTCGGCGCGCCGCTGGGAGTCCAGAGAGACTTTGTAACCGCCGCGACTCCTGCGACGACGAACACGACTGCGAGCCCCAGAGAGCGCTTCAGGAAGCTCCGTCTCGACGCGTCATCTTCCGACTGATTCTGGCCGTCATCCTGCCCCATTGTCATGTGCTCCCTTCGGGGAAAGCGCGCTCAGGGTGCCCCAGGCTCAAGACACTTCCACGTCGCCGGTCATCCAGCCTGGAGTGTCCATGGCTGCCAGGGTTCCTGCAGGGCCGGCGCCACACGCGGTCTCACACATCCACTGGAAGCTCCCGGCGGTTGTGATTTTGAGGTAGGCAGTCACGGTCGAATTCTCCGGGACAGGGATGTTGATGTTCAAGGAAGGAATCGTGAATGTATGGGCGATAATGTCAGGCGGGACGCTCGTCACCGTCTGCCCTCCGTTGAGCACGATGCCGTTCCCCCCGTAGGTCGAGTTCACGTTGTTGTTGTTGACATACGTTATTGTCCCATTGACAGTTCCTTGGACGTTGGCGTACTTCGCTTCTAGAAGCGAAGCGTTTCCGTCGTCGTAGTTGACTATCGTCAACTTGAAGAGGGAGTTTACAGGAAACGTAAGATGGGTGGCCGGCTGGAGCCCGCTGGGAGTCAGGACGTAGTAGGCGGGCTGGTCTCCGATGGTAGAGTTGAACGCGTTTCCTGTGGTGATTACGAGCGTGAGGGCCGTGGGGCTCTGGGCCCCCGACGTCGTGGAGACCGACCCAGAGGAGAGGACCGTGGCCTGAAAGCCCCATCCAATGCCAATGCCTGCCGCGAGGACTACGAGCATCGAAGCCACTACGAGCGCGCTGGTCCTCATGAAGATGCCTAACCAATTAGGCGATGCCGAATATTTATCCCCTTAGGACGATTCTCAATGTTGGGAACAGAACTCCTTCCTTGTAGCGAATCACGGCTGGGCCACTTGCATAGGTATCGAAATTGCATACTAGCGAGCTCCAACGACGTCGAACCTAATCACGGATTCCATCTCATGGACGCAAGAGATTCCAAGTAGCCAGAATCAAGCTCTTTTAGCCAAGCGTAGCCTATTGCGAGCGTGTAGAAAATGGGGCCGTCGAAACCCAACCGGTTTACTGTGCAAATCCGAATTGGGTTCGAGCCCGGTGGGCCAAGATTTGCCATTCGTTCGATCCTGTCACGACTCAGGACTGGCAAACCCCTTGCAGTGTCTGACAGTTTCGTTCCTCGACGAATACGAATCAAGAACAACCGGTTTTCTCATGCCTGAGAATCGTGCCAATCCGTTATTAGACCTAGACAGACACGAGTGGACGGGATTGGCAAAGTAGATCTTGGCTGACTTGCCTGTGCCCGACAAGGAGCCGCCTCTGATAAGCCTCAGCACGCTGAGACAAGACGCCCTCAAGGGAGAGGTCGTGGTAGTCACAGGTGCGGGCCGTGGGATCGGCTATGAAGCTTCAAGGGCTTTGTTATGGCTTGGCGCCAATCTGGTCGTAGCCGAAATCGACGGAGCAAGCTGCACAAAGGCGACCTCGGTCCTGCAGCGTGAGTTCGGCACCGACAGGGTGTTGGGGATACGAACGGATGTCGGGAAGGAGGAGGATGTGTCGAGCGTCGCCAAGACGGCTGGAGAGCGATTCGGGCATGTCGATGTGGTGCTGAACAACGCAACTGCCCTGACCGTCGGAGCTGTTCGAGATACTGGAATCGACTACTGGGACAGAGGGTATCGAGTAAACGTTCGCGGCCCAGTCCTTCTAGCCAGGGCTTTTGTCCCGGGTATGATTGAGAGGAAGCACGGGGTGTTCGTGTGCGTGTCTTCCTCAGGAGCTGCACCTTTCATGGGACCCTACGAGGTGTTCAAGACGGCCCAAGTCGAGCTCGCCAACACCCTCTCGGCTGAGTTGGAGGGATCAGGAGTCTATGCGTACGCTATCGGGCCTGGAATAGTTCGAACCCCCGGGTTTCTGGAGGGAGGCTCGAAAGTAGCGGCGCTGATGGGCATCAGCACTGACCAACTCCTAGAGATGAATAGGTCGGCTGAGCTGTCGATAGAAGAGGCCGGCGCGGGTTTCGCAGCCTCGGTGGCACTGGCAGCAAAGTACAACGGAACTGAAACGAGCTCCGTTCAGGTGCTGCGGGACATAGGAATCAGATCCACCAAGGGGGAAAGAACTCTCGATCAGCCTGCACCACCGGAGGTTTCAGCCACGCTCCTCGACAAGGTGATCAGAACCTACACAGAGCAAGCCAAAGGCTGGAAGGAAAGAAATGTGTTTCAGAGGCAGTGGGTATTCAGAGATTTCAAAAAGCATACAGGGATGTCGGTAGATGAAATGGCATCCGAACTTGCCAATCTGAAGCCACGGAGAACTGGAGGTGTCTCGAGGAGTGCAACTGTTGTGCTCAACAAGCTGAGCTCCTACTACAAACACCAATCAGAACTTCTTCGAGGGTTTGAGAAGGACCCGCGCAAATTGGAGGAGGGGCTGAAGGCGATTCAGACTTGGTTAGATGAAATCCAGGATTTGCTTGTTTCTCTGCGTTAATCCAAACGGGCACTGCTCTGGGGGCTAGGCCGCGTAGATTCTGATTCTCGGATTGTGAAATCAGCCTTTCTTCATTCCGAGCCTGAATAGCCGGAACCCCGCCGCGACGCCGAAAACGAACAGCCAGAAGATACCAAGAGGAATGAAAGCACCCATAAAGGTCGTCCCGGGGAGCATGAACAGGACCGAGGATAGGCAGAAGAACGTGAACAGGACAACGCCTATCCGGCCAAGCCACTTCCATCCTTTCCGCATCACGGCGGAGACGACGGCTAGCCCCGCAAAGCTCCCGGCGAAGCTGTAGGGGAATGCAAACTCCGTCAGCATGACCATGTTCTGCGCCGCCACGAAATATGCGGCCTTGAGGGCCGGATCGGTCGCCCCCGCCCAGCTGACCGCGAGCGAGGTCGCACTGAAGAAGCCCACCTCTGCCACAGCTGCGTCGAGGACGGCGGTCATGAACAAAAGGAGCAGCCCGACGAGAAGGGCGTCCCTGTTGATGCTCTTGAAGGCGAAGTAGATCGCCACTATGGCTGGCACGAAGAGGAAGTCGCAGATTGTGAACAACCCCCATGAGAGGTATGCTCCTCGCGCATGGGCGAGAGTATTGATGAATGTCTCAGCAGAGACGCCCGGGGGCGATGCCCAGCCATTGTTCTGAGGCAAGAAGCTGATTAAGTTCGCGAACAGCTCGCAGATTCCCAAAAGAATCAGCATCACTCCCCCGAACATGTAGAGCCTTTTGTGGCCCGGGTCGGCGAAAGGCTGCGGCTTGGGCTTGGCCTCGATACCGGCTCCGGACATTGCTCGTCATCGGGGGCCCCCAGCAGTTGATACTTAATGCAAGAGCCGATTATCGAGATTGAGAAACGGCTCGAGGGTAGGCTTGCGGCAGGGGCGGAGAATCCTATTCCGGAGTGGCCCCGGTGACAATGGAGACTTTTCCCTCACTCGACCCTGTTGTCAGGTTGTGATGATTCTATGCCCAAATTGTAGTAACTAAACGTCCTTTCTACCAAGCCCACTATTTCTCGGCTCCAGGAATCTAGACTGCCGGGTACCCCTCATCGACGCGTGCAAATGTGTAATGCCGACAATCATGGCACGGCACCAGTAGTTCAAAGCGACCTGGGATTCTCAACGATGGAAATCATACCGGCGACTTAAATCGGGCGGAACAGACCTCGGTGAAGTCTTGCCCTATTGCGCGCGGTGCGGGAATCAACTCTCTGAAGGCGCGCAGTTTTGTTACAAGTGTGGGGCCCCCGTGGGAGTGCCTCCAGCACCGAGCCCGAACGTGCGAAGACCGCAGAAATCTCCGTTGAGCGCCTTGACAGTCGCCATGATCGCCGTAGCTGCCGTGGTAGCAATCATTGCAATCATTGCCTTGATTGCTGCATCAAGTACCTTCTTTATCCCAAAGATGGTGGTCGGCTCGGGCCACCTCGTCACCCACCAAGAAAACTTCACCGGATTCACCTCGGTGACAGTGGAAAGCGGATTCGGATTCGCAATCACCCAGTCAAGCTCGTACAGTGTCAATGTTACGACCGACGACAATCTTCTCAGCTACCTCCAAGTCACAAAGACGGGGAATTACCTTTCTGTGGGTCTCAAACCCGGTTATGCCTACCTATCAGCGACATTGAAGGTCGCGATCTACATGCCGGATATTGCCCAACTTGACCTTTCGGGAGGCTCATCGGGCGCTATGAACGGATTCGTGATGTCTCACGACTTCACGGTTACCGCTTCGGGCGGTAGCTGGGTGACGGTGAGAGGAGGAGCCCGCAACCTCGCGCTTGAGGCTTCGGGAGGAAGCCACCTAGACCTGACGAACTTCAATCTCACGAATGCCAATGTAGACCTAAGCGGCGGAAGCCAGACAACCATCAGCCTCAGTGGGAGACTAGACGCCAGTTTGAGTGGAGGGAGTCAGCTGTACTACCTGGGGAACGCCACGTTGGGAAACATCAATGTGTCCGGAGGTTCCCTCATTTCCAAGAGATAACGGCTAGGATTCGCCCCGAATGTGTGCTTGGACACGATACCGAGAATTGCGTCAGCAGTTTCGGCCCCTGTGGGGTCCTGTCTTGATCAAACCTTTGTCATTTTCGAACGAGACAGAAGAGGCTAGAGTCATCGATCTCTTCGATAAGCGGGTTCTCCCCAGCATCCGAGAAGAGTCTCTTGAACACCGCTCTGGACACCGTCGTGGCTCGGAACCCGTCTTTGGAGACGATGGTCCCATGTCCTGTCGCTACTCGTGAGAACGGCTCAGCGATTTTGCCTATTGCGATTAGCCCGTATCAAGCTCTATTCGCCGAACAGAGCTCATTCTGGGCGTAGAAAAGCTGGGGCCGTCGAGATTTGAACTCGAGATCGCCAGCGCCCCAGGTTCACCGTGAAGGTCATTCACACTGGTATGCTGGACCAAGCTACACTACGGCCCCACGAGTGCGAGCCGACGCTCAAGTCAGTTTAAAGGTTAGGCGAGGGCCTTTCGCGCAGGTGACCCAGCGACCTTCAGTCGCCTTCCTTTGGTCTCGTTGAAAATGCACTCTAAGCCGTGGCAAGCTTCAGGTACTCCAAAATCTTGGAGTACGAATAGTCTGACAGGTCTCTCTTGTACTCGCCCAGGAGCCTCTTCAGGTTCTCGGTGTCGCGCACTCCCAGCGTCCTCCTCATCAACGGGGATAGGCCTCCCCCGACAAGCAAGTACTGGGCGGCTGTGGTCACGTTCTTGGGTCTCCGCTCGGTTCCAGCAGACTCAAAATCTATGATCCAGGGCTTTCCTTCGGCGATGACAGCGTGTTTCCTAAGGTTGCTGAGCTGACCATGGTCGATCCCCATTATGTCGAGCGTACGGCACTGGTTGAGCAGAGAGTGGAGCATCTGTCTGACCTGGTCCCTACGGCCCTTGCCGCGAAGGCCCCTCAGCCAGTCGACGATCTCCTGCGATTCTAGCAGCTTCATGAGGATCATGTCCTCGGTGTGCCCGTAGATTTCTGGGCCTACCCCCACTCGGTTTGCAAGGGTCGCTAGCCTGACTTCTTCTTCCATGTCCGGCCTGTTGGCGTCGGTCCTCCTGATCTTCAGGGCGCAGAGCCTGTCCCCTGCCCTTGCCTTCACAACAATCCCGACTGTGCCGAGACCGAGGATGCCGAGGCTCCCGACCCTGGCGTGCCCTTCGAACACGAGCTCATCGACCCCGAGCCGTTGCACTTGCTTTATCCTGGACTTCGCCTGACGGAGCGAGATCTTCGGGTAGGTGAGTATCAGGATGTACGGCGTCCTGGAAAGGTCCTGCGGCCTAGCGCGTTCCGATAGCATCAGAGGTGATTTCCCTGACTCCATCGCCCAGCCATTTCGAGGAAGACGCGGCTCTTGTGAGGTTGCGCCCCCGTAGCACGGCGCCGTTTTTCTTCATGCCAGCCTCAATCTCCTTCGAAGCGCCGATGGGGCCAGCCTTGCCCCCGATAACGTCCTCAAGGAGGTCTGACAGTCTTGTGTACTTCCGCGGTCTCAGCAGCCTGACACGAGCATCGTCATCCACCCAAACGAGACGGGACTGCTTCGAGTTCGTCGAGATGAATGCCTCGACGTCCTTCCTCCTATCCACAGTAGGGCCGACACGCTGCTCGGCCGCAGGGAGGTCGGTGAACTCGGGTATCAGCAGAATCGCGCTCTTCGAAGCGTTGTCCGACGCGGCCATGGCACGGGCGATGGCGAAGCCCTGGACCTCCAGATGACGGACGACATGCTTGAGTGTCTTCCGGAGCTCTCCCCAGAGGGTATCTTCACTCATTTCCCTGTGGGTGAAGACTACGGCGTAAACATGTGCGTCGAGCGTCGCATGTACCTTGCCTTTCATTTCGCCGAAGTAGGCCAGACTGGGGCGTCTTAGAAACTCTCTGGATGCAAGGACCATCCTGCCCAAACTTTCCCCAGACACCGCTACCCCAAGGTCCCGCCCTTCGTCGACGGGATCAGGGAGGCTGAATAGCCTCCCATTGGCTGGCACGTTGTAGTCCGCGAACCACCGAAGCACAGACTCGAAGCCCCCGTGCTTAATCACCAGGACCTCGGCGACGTACCCACTGAACCCCTGCCGTTGGATTTCGGCGCCATAGACACCGACGCCGTTCATGAAGAGTTTCAGTAGCCTGATCTGGTTCTTCCTATCTTCGGGGAGCCCTTCAACGAGCTCGACATGGTATGGGGACCTGTCTGCCGCGCTCCTCCACTCGCCTGCCTTTACAGCGAAGCAGGGGACGATGTTCACCCGAACGTCTTCGACAGTCGCCTCTGTGTAGGGATGCTGGGCATACTTCTTCCCCATGGGGTAGCCTCTCGTGGCGGCAGATCCTATGTCTAGCCCCACCTTCTCGAACCGTTCCGTGGGCGTGGCGGAGTCGATCTTGACGAAGATATCCAGGTCGACGTGTTTCGGTAGCCAAGTCCCCTTTGCGAACGATCCCCCCATCAACACGCCTTTCACCTCGGGGAATCGCTCCGCAGCCCGCCCAGTCTTCTGGAGGAGTATCCTCGCCAGCCTTTCGATTTTCGCCGCCTCGGCAGCAGAAGGGACAACGCGCTTGGTGGCTCGACTTAGCACCGTGGCCAGCGGGCTCATGAGAGGAGGTACACCTCCTCATCCCTGTAGATCGGACCGTTCGGTGTGAGCGTGCTAGACTTCAATTTGAATTCCCGCAGGCTGACGGTCCCGAATTCCATTCCTGCAATCTGCCGCAGGACCTCAGCGAGTTCGCGCATGTTCCGGCCGGAGCGGACCCTCGCCAGCGTGATGTGCGGCCTGAACGGTCTGTCGTCCCTTTCTCCGATGCCCTCGAGTGCGCCGATGACCTCCCTTGCTATAGGGATGACGAGAGGCTCGTCCTCCTGCGCGATGCCTGCCCAGACCACTCTCGGCCTGGCAGGGGTCGGAAATGCGCCCACCCCTCTGACAATTATGTCTGCGCCCCCGAGTGAAAGTCTGCGGAGCCGAGACCTCACCTCTGAAACCTGTGCATCTCCGAGTTCGCCAAGGAACTTCAGGTTCAGGTGGAGGTTCTCGCGCTCGACAAGCTTGACGTCTGCTCCTGAGGTTTCCAGCTCCTTCTGAGCGCGGAAGAGGGAGTCGACAACGTTACCCGGCATTTCGAGAGCAACGAAGGCGCGCACGAGCCGAGCCAACACTGCTTCCTTTAAATCCGCTACCTGTCGGCCGAGAAGCGAACGGATTGCTTAGGATTGTAGCTATCACCGGGATGCCGGGCGCAGGCAAGTCGACTGCCGCTCAGGCGCTAGTCAAGCTCGGGTGGACACGCGTGGTCATGGGGGACGTGATTAGGGCGGAGACGAAGCGGCGGGGCTTGGAGCCCGATGCGAAGAACACCGGTGAGCTGATGAGGCTCTTGAGGAAGGAGAAGGGGGAATCCGCAGTGGCGGACCTCTGCCTCGAGGCGATTGATAGACTGGAGGCAGAGAAAGTGGTGGTTGACGGGATAAGATCCATGGCCGAGGTGGACGCCTTTCGGAGGAGGGCGGCGGTTCTCCTCGTCGCCGTGGACGCATCTCCCGAGAGGCGCTTCGAGCTCCTGAAGGAGAGAGGAAGGAAAGACGACCCTCTCACTTACGAAATGTTCGTCGAGAGGGACGGGCGAGAGCTCGGTGTGGGAATCGGCAAGGCAATCGCACTCGCCGACGAGACGGTCTCAAACCAGCACGGGACCCCAGGAAGGTTGGCCGCCGAAATTGCCCAAGTGGTCGAGCGGTGGGACAAGCATGTCGCAGCCTGAGCTCAAAGCGAAACTTGTGCTGGAAGCCACGGTTTCACCATCTGAGGATCCGGAGAAAGTCTTACAGGCCATGAAGAGCGTCGCGGGGGAAGCCCAGTGCGATATCACCACGGACCCCCATTCGGCGAGGCTCGTGACGGAGGACCCAAGCGCGCTGGCCCGCATGAGGGACCAACTGAGAGACAGGCATGTGCGCTCTGCCGCGAGGAGGCAGATGCTCCTGAATAGCTCGGGGCGCTCGACTTCCCTGATGCTCAACCGGCAGGCGGCTGCTGCTGGCGTAGTCGCCCTCTGCGGAAGCCCTGAAGAATCTCCCCTGGGACCCATACACCTCAGCATCGAATCGGAGAAGATCGACGCCGTGACGGACTGGCTGACCGCCTATTCCGGATAGGTCACTTCAATCGATAGCCCGTCCGATGCAGCAACGGTGTTGGGGAAGACCCTGCGCGCCTCCCTTACAAGGCTCGAGACGCTTGTGTATCTTGCGCTGAAGTGAGTCAGGACCAGCTGGCGGACCTTCGCCTTCTTGGCAAATTCTGCAGCTTCGAGGCTCGTGCTATGCTTCCTTTCTACCGCCTTTTCCCTATCGGCGTCCCTGAACGTCGAATCGAATATCAAGAGGTCGCAACCAGAGAAGAATCGGGCAAGTCTCTCCGACGGACGGGTGTCGCCGGAGTAGCCAATCTTCCTGCCGACCCGGCGGGGACCGGTGACTTCGAGAGGTTCGACCCTCTTCCCCCCCAGAGCGATGGATCTCCCTTTCTGGAGCCTGGACCAGAGCTTCCCTTCAGGCACCCCTAGAGACTTGGCCTTCTCTGGGTAGAAGATTCCGGGACGACCCGGCTCTTCTACGACGTAGGAAAACGCCTCAACGGAGTGGGCAGCCCTGGCGGCCCTGATGCGGAAGCCGCTCGTCCGGAGAACCACCCCGGGTTTGGCGGGCGAGAATCGAATGGGGAAGGTGAGACCTATGTGAAGAAGATCGGCGGTTACCTCCAACCACTTCAGGAGCTTTTCCGGTCCTACCACGTTCAAGGGCTTTCGTCGCTGAGCGAGGCTCATGGTCTGAAGCAGGCCCAGCAACCCCGTCACGTGGTCGCCGTGGAGATGGGTGATCAGGATGGTCATGTCGCTCCCGAGCCCCAGAGATTCGGATAGCACCCTCCGCTGGACGCCCTCGCCGCAGTCCATGAGGACGACCTCCCCCTCCCGCCTTACCGCAACTGCAGGGAGTCCCCTTTGGGCCGTGGGCGCGGCCGCGCTCGTTCCAAGAAATGTTACGACGAGTTTGACCATGTTATCTCCTCTTCAGGACGGTGATTGTCCTAGTGAGGAACTTATGAACCTGGAGGTGGTGCTCCTCTTCAATCGCGAAATCTGATGTGGGCTCCACCGCCGCGCCCTTGGGGTGCATAAGGACGAGGAAAGAGTCCTGATCCATTGCACCTGCGAGCTCTGGAAGTAGTAGCTCAAGCATCAGCTCTGGGAGGCGCCCGCGGGTGCTGGATGCCCTTCCGTAGGGTATGTCTGTGGCTGCGGCGCGCACCCCGCGAACGGGGAGGTGGGCGGAATCGGCCCGAACGATTCCCAGCCAATCTTGCGCATAGTGACTCATGTTGGAGGATGCACCCCGCACCATCTCGTCAGCGAGGTCTATGGCCACGACGTCGGCTCCCATCAACGAGGCTTCGATCGCTATGCTCCCTGTTCCGGCGAAAGGCTCCAAGAAGACGTCACCCTGCTTGCAGCGTGACATGTTGACCAGGGCCCTCGAGAGCTTGGGGAAAATGGCTGAGGGATGGAAGAAGGGTCGGGACCTGGGTCTGCGTCGTGACCACCCCTGCGACATGTGGGAGGGAGCGGTGACTGCTAGGTAGTCTCTCCGACCCCTAACAAGGGTAAGCTCGTACTCCGGGTCCGTAAGGTCGATGGTGGCGCGTATTCCTTTCAGATATTCACCGGGGTCCGGCTGTGACTTCCTTGGGCTCAGATCGAAAGATCTGAATCTGACTCGGCGGCCTGTCAGGAGTTGACTCGCATCCGGCGGGGACCCCAGGAGGTAACCCACCCTCCTCGCGAATGCGATTCGTGCACCAATCGCAAGTGGGTCAGCCGAAGAATCGGCGATCAGCACCCTGGGCTCAGGGGTTTCGAAGGACGAGTGGGGGTCTGCAGCGAGGAAGAGGGCCTTCGCTTCGGAGGCGGGGATGGTAATCCCCTCCCCTGACAGGAGCACCAGTGACCTACTCTTGGTTCTGTTAGCTACGGGAGGTCGACGTTCTAAACCATGTCCATCCAAGTTAACAGAGCACTATTCTTCAAGAGTCCCGAGATGGGATGCCAGGGCCTCGGAAACGTCAACTTTGCTGAACCTGCTGGGGACGGTGTTCGTGCAGACGATGGGTTCGACTGTGGCTTTCTCCAGCTTCTGGAGCGCGTCCGCGACGAACAGGCCGTGGACACAGACTGCCAGAACCCGCTTCGCCCCCTGTTTGATGACGGCATCGGCCGCGGCCTTCACCGTGTCCCCCTGGCTGATTATGTCGTCCACGATAATTACTTCCTTGTCAGTCACGTCCAGTCTTGACTCTTTCATGCTGACCCCGCCAGTCGCCTTATCCCGGGTCTTGCTGAGTTGGAGGAATTCGGCGCCATAGAGCTGAGCGAAGGCTTCAGTCCTCTTTGAGCCACCGAAGTCAGGGGACATGATCACTGGATTCTTCAGGTCCACTTCAGCCTTCACGTACTCGACGAGGTTCGGAATGGCGGAGACGCTGTAGGTCGGGAAGGAGAATAGCGCGAGACCCTCTGCTGAGTGAATGTCAACAGTCACCAGCCTCCGCACGCCCATTGATCGCATAAGGTGTGCTACGACGCCCAGAGTGACCCCCTCGCCGGGCAGGAACTCCTTGTCTTGCCGAGCGTATGCGAGGTAGGGGACGACAGCTGTCACCTTGGCCCCCGCTTCGCTGAGCTGGTGAGAGGCCAAGAGAAGCTGGAACATGTGCTGGTCTACGGGGTTGTAGGTCGACTGAACGACGAAGACGCTCTTCCCTTCGACCTTCTCGTGTAGGGTGAACTTAGATTCGCCGTCGGCGAAAACCCTGAACTCTGCGGCGAGCATGGGAAGGCCGAGTTTCTCCGACAGAGAACGCCCCAGCTCCTCGGAGGCAGGGCCCGCCAGGACTAGCTTTTCGGCCACCTGTCGCTCGAGCCGGCTCCGCCCCCGTTGCTATTTAACGAGTGTGA
>Ga0187780_10001389_pt1 | contig 18322 bp, 15 predicted proteins | sample 1015_Q2_SP10_20__FD_132429 | JGI IMG/M metagenome (GOLD analysis project Ga0187780, IMG submission 132429) | Tropical peat soil microbial communities from peatlands in Department of Meta, Colombia - 1015_Q2_SP10_20_MG | ecosystem: Environmental > Terrestrial > Soil > Wetlands > Peat | place...
GAGAGTTCCGCCTGGCCGGCGTGCGGCTCGCCCCCGCCGAGCAGCGGCGATTCAAGTCGCTGATGCAGGAAATCGCGAGCCTGCAGTCGCAGTTCGAAGAGCACGTGCTGGACGCGAGCCAGGCGTTCGCGCGCCAGCTGCCGGATGAGCGCGAGCTCGCGGGACTCCCGGGGCACGTCACGGCGCGCGCCGCGGACGCGGCCCGCGAGCGCGGGCTCGACGGCTACTTGCTCCGGCTCGACCAGCCCACTTATATGACGGTGATGAGCCAGGCGCAGTCGCGCGCCCTGCGCGAGGAGTTCTACGCGGCCTGGACCACACGCGCTTCGGACCAGGGTCCGAGCGCCGGACGCTACGATAATTCGGCGGTTCTGGCCGCGATCCTGAAGCTCAGGCATGAGGCCGCGCAGCTCCTGGGCTTCGCCAGTTACGCCGAGTTCTCGCTCGCCACCAAGATGGCGCCCGACGTGTCGACGGTGCTGGCGTTCCTGACCCGGCTGGCCGGCCACTACTTACCGGCCGCGCGCAAGGAGCTCGCCGAGCTCGAGGCCCGCGCCGGGCATCCGCTCGCAGCCTGGGATGTGGCGTATTACGCGGAGCGGCTGCGAGAAGAGAAGTTCGCCGTCTCCGAGGAGGCGCTGCGGCCGTACTTTCCTCTGCCCCGGGTGCTCTCAGGCCTGATGGCGGTCGCCGGGCGGCTGTACGGACTCAGGTTCGAGGAGCGCAAGAACCTGTCGTTGTGGCACGAGGACGTGCGCTACTTCGACGTGCTGACCGCGGACGGCATCCAGGGCGGTTTCTACGCCGACCTGTACGCGCGCGAACACAAGCGCGGTGGTGCCTGGATGGGCGAGCTCGCCTCGCGCATGCGGGTCGCGGGCCAGAGCTCGCGGCCGGTCGCGCACCTGGTGTGCAATTTCGCGCCGCCCGCGCGCGGCCGCCCGGCGCTATTGACCCACGGCGACGTCGTCACCCTGTTCCACGAATTCGGCCACACGCTGCACCACCTGCTGACCCGGGTCGACTATCCGAGCCTGGCCGGCGTCAACGGCGTGCCGTGGGATGCGATCGAGCTGCCGTCGCAGCTGATGGAGCAGTGGGCCTGGCACGCCGATGTGCTGCCGCTCGTCTCCGGACACGTCGAGACCGGCGCGCCGCTGCCGCAGGAGGAGCTCAAGCGCCTGATCGCCAGCCGCAGCTTCCACGCCGGGCTCGCGGCCGTGCGCCAGCTCGAGTTCGCGCTCTTCGATTTCCGGGTGCACGCAGAATATCAGCCGGCCCGTGGCCCAGACCTGGAGCGAATACTGGCCGAGGTGCGCGAGCAGGTGGCCGTGATCAGGCCACCCGCCTACAACCGCTTCGCCCACAGCTTCCAGCACGTGTTCGCCGGTGGCTACGCCGCGGGCTACTACAGCTACAAGTGGGCGGAAGTGCTGGCAGCGGATGCCTTCGCCGCCTTCCAGGAGTCAGGCGTGTTCGATGCCGCGACCGCGCGCCGCTTCCTGGACGAGATCCTGTCGCGCGGTGGCAGCCGCGACCAGATGGAGGCATTCGTCGCCTTCCGCGGCCGCGCCCCCGAGGTGGATGCGCTCTTAGCGCGCGACGGGCTCGCGGCATGAGCGAGTTCAGGATCGCCACCTGGAACGTCAACTCGCTGCGCGTGCGCATGGAGCACCTCAAGACCTGGCTCGCCGGGCACCCGGTCGACGTGATGGCACTTCAGGAAACCAAGACCGAGGACAGCAAGTTCCCGGATTCGGACTTCCAGGCGCTGGGGTGGACAGCACTCGCGCACGGGCAGCGCACGTATAACGGGGTGGCACTCCTCTCCCGGAGCACGCCCGCCGACGTGCGCACCGGCATTCCCGGCTACGCCGACACCCAGGCGCGGGTGCTGGCGGCGACGGTATCCGGCGTGCGCATCATCAACGTCTACGTCCCCAATGGTCAGGCGCCCGGCACCGACAAGTACGCCTACAAGCTGGCCTGGATGGCTGCGCTCCAGGGCTACATCCGCTCCGAGGGTGCCGCCCACCGGCGGCTGGTGGTGCTGGGCGATTTCAACGTCGCCCCGGAAGACCGCGACGTGCACGATCCGGCCGCCTGGGTGGGATCGGTGCACGTCTCCGAGCCCGAGCGCTCGGCGCTCGCGGCCCTGGGTCTCGATGACCTGTTCCGGCGCTTCCCGCAGCCGGAGCGCTCCTACAGCTGGTGGGACTACCGCCAGGGGGCGTTTCGCCGCGACCATGGGCTGCGCATCGACCTGATCCTGGCCAACGACGCCCTGGCCGCGGAATGCCGCGACTGCCGCATCGACCGCGCACCCCGTGGCTTCGAACAGCCTTCCGACCACGTGCCGGTGAGCGCGGCTTTTGCCCTCGGTTCAGGGGCCTGACATATCCCGTGGCCGGACATATCGCCGGCCCCGGACATATCTATGAGACGGGCCTCTCAGAGCGTGGATTTTGAGCCGCGCGATGCGATTTCGGTGCGCAGCACCCGTGTACCGCAGGGCGCACCGGGTGCATGATTCGGGCCTGGCCTGCCGGGCGAGCGGGGGGCGCGCTTGACGGACGTACAACACAATCTGGCCGAAGACGGCGCCGCCGAATCCGCGCGCCACCGGCGCAGCGACTACGACGTCACCAATACTGTCCAGGTCAGCTCGTTTTCCGCGGTATCGCGCGCGGTCGAGGTGCTCTACTGCGAGCAGTGGCCGCACACGCCGTTTGAGCCTGTGGCCAAGGCGTTTCGCGCACTTGAACGCCTGTTCAGCGGCGAGGACCCCGGCTTCCGGGGGGTCGATACCATCTATCACGACCGCCAGCACACGCTGGACATGACGCTGGCGACGGCGCGGCTGCTGGTCGGCTACGAGCGCTCGGGCCCGCCGCACCTGCGCCTCGGCGCGTCGCGCGCCGCCATGGGTCTGGTGACCGCGCTGTTCCACGATTCCGGTTACGTGCGCGAGAGCAGCGCGCAAACGCCGCAAAATGGCGCCGAGTACACCCCCTCCCACGTCAGCCGCTCGGCCCGCCACCTGGCGCGTTGCTTGCCCGCGGTCGGGCTCGCCGAGTGGGTGCCGATCGCGACCCGGATCGTGCATTACACCGGCTACGAGATTCCCTTCGACCAGATCCAGGTCGCCGACGAGCGTGACCGCAAGGTCGGCCACCTGATCGGCACCGGTGATCTGATCGCGCAGATGTCCGATCGCTGCTATCTCGAGAAATGCCGCGATCGGCTGTTCCCGGAATTCGTGCTGGGCGGGGTCGCGCAGGGCCGCGATCCCGCCGGCACCGTCCGGGTGCGCTACAGCTCCGGGCTCGATCTGCTGCGGCAGACGCCGGCCTTCTACGAGGAGACGGTACGGGAGCGGCTCGACGGAGAGTTCGGCGGCGCCTACCGCTACGTCGAGACGCTGTTCGCAGGCCGCAATCCGTATCTCGAGGCGATGCGCCAGAACCAGGGCTATCTCGCCGAGGTACTGCGTACCGGCAGCTGGCCGATGCTGCGGCGCAATCCCCCGGTATTTACCTTCGAGCCCGACCCGGTCCCGACCGTGCGCGCGCTGATGCTCGGACACCTCGAGGCGCTGTGGCGGAAGGACGACGAGGAATAACGGGCCGCTCGACGTTGCGCACGTAGCGCCGGTACACCACCGGCAGACGCCGTAGCAGTGCACTTTTCCCCTCGATTTCCGCGTGCTCGAGCGCGCCGTACAGGGTCGCGAGCCGCAGGCGCCGCGAGGCCTGAGCCGCGGTCGCCGCGTGACTCAGGTGCCAGGGCTCGGGCTGCACGCCGCCACGATCAAAGACGTACGGCCTGAAGAAGCCATAGCGCGCCATGTTGCGGTTGAGCCAGGCGGTCAGCCGGCCGAACGGTCCGTGCTCTGAATACTCTTCGGGCACGAGCTTGAGCCGGTAATCCGGTGCAACCGCCGCCTTGTCCCAGACGTCGAAATCGGTTCCCCAGTGGTGGCGGCTGGTCCCCGGGGCGGCCGACCAGGTGAGTATCGCGTCGACGCGGCGTACGGGCGTTAACGACGCACCGTCCAGCGGCCGGCCACCGCGATCGAGAATGACGCGCGCGCCGGTCCATTTCTCGTTCCAGATGCGCAGCTGCGCGCCGAAATCGCGAAAGCTGGAAGCGGCAGCCAGGTCGAGCCCCTCGCGGGCCGCGGCAGCCCGCAACCTCAGGAACGGACGCACGACGGCGCGGTGCAGGGTGCAGCGCAGTTCCGGGATCTGGACCACGTGGGTGTGCGCCCGACCGGTGAGCGTGAGCGCGTTGAAGGCGTGCGCCCTCACGGGTGCGGGTGGTCGGCCGCGGCCGTGATTGCCATACCTGCGGGCCCTGCAATCCGATTGTTCAACATGGGGATTTTGGACCCAAGAGACATAACTGCCGGCCAGCGTCGCGGAACCACGTCACAATTTGCCCCAACCGTCCTGTCGCCAGCCAGTATCATTCGGGGCCATGGCCGGATTCCACAGACTTCGCGCCAAGTACCTGAGCGCGGCGGCGGCATTCGCTGCGCTGGCCGCCATTGCGCTCGCAGCCGTCCTGCTGCTGGGGCGGGACCGGGAGCTGACCGAGCTCAAGGGCACGACCCGCAAGGCGGTCGCGGAGGCCATTGATAGCGCTCAGGAAGCCCAGGCGCGGGCTGCCGCCATAGCCGCGGAGGTACCCCTCAGAGATGCCCTGACGGCCAAGGACGCGGCCCACGCCGGCGTCATTGCCGCCAACCTGGCCGGCCACGATGGGATTGGGGAGGTCCGGCTGCACGATTCGGCCGGTCAATTGCTGTACCGCAGCACGGTTCCGGCGGATGCCGCCAGCCGCCGCTGGATCCACCTGCCGCTCGAGGGTGGCGGCGCCCTGGACGTAGGCCTTGCCCCTGGCCAGGTCTCGGACAGCCTGGCCGCCATCGATGCCAACTTCGCGCGCACCGAGCGCCAGGCGCTCGGCGACCGGCTGCTCTACTCCGGGATCGCCGCGATCACCCTGGTCGTGCTCGCGGCTTTGGTCGCGTGGCTCGTGGCTTCGCGACTGCGCGGTCCGATCACCTATCTCATCCGCAACGCCGAACGCATGGGCCAGGGCGATTACAGCCGCCCGGTGGCGGTCGGCCGCAAGGACGAGCTCGGTGACCTGGCCAGTGCGCTCGAGCGCATGCGCCACCGACTGCGCCAGACCACGATCACCAAGGATTACTTCGACATCGTGCTCAACAGCATGAATGACGCGGTGATCGTGACCTCGCCGGAAGGCCGGATTAAACGTGCCAACGAAGCGACCACGCGCCTGCTTGGCTGGTCTGAAGCCGAGCTTGCCGCGCGCGATCTGGCGAGCCTGATCGTACCGGCGGAGCGCGCCGGGTTTTCCGTTGAGACTGCCGCGCACGAGACGCGCGAGACCGTGTTCAAGAACCGCGCCGGGCAGGAGATTCCGGTATCGCTGTCCGGATCCAGCATCAGCGCCGAGGACCCGCAGTTCCAGGGCCTGATCTTCGTCGCCCGCAACATCACCGATCGCAAGCGCGCAGAGCGGCGCATCCGCTATCTGGCCCGCTACGACGCGCTCACCAAGCTCCCGAACCGCATGCAGTTCCAGCACTTGCTGCAACAGGCCATTGCCCGGGCGCTGCGCGCCGAGACGGTGGTGGCACTGCTGTACCTGGACCTCGACCGGTTCAAGGACGTCAACGACACCTTCGGCCACGCGGCCGGCGACCGCACCCTGGAGATCCTGTCCGAACGGCTGGCGCGCGTGCTGCCGAAAGACGCCGTGGTCGGGCGGCTCGCGGGGGACGAGTTCGGCGTGTTCCTCGAGAACCTGCCGGCCGGCAATGACAACCGCCCGGGAGTCGCCTCGATCGCGCGCAAGCTGCTCGATGACGTGGGCCGCGCCTTCTATCTCAACGATACCGAGGTGTATCTCACCGCCAGCATCGGCATCGGGTTCTGCCCGACCGACGCCGCCAGCACCATCGACCTGATCCGCAACGCGGACGCGGCGATGTATCACTCGAAGCAGAACGGCGGCAACACCTGGGCCTGCTATGCGCCGGAGATGAACGCCGCCGCGGTCGAGCGGCTGATGCTCAAGAGCAAGCTGCGCCGCTCGATCGAGCGCGACGAGTTCCTGATCCTGTACCAGCCCAAGGTGGACCTGGTGGACGGACGGATCGCCGGCGCCGAGGCGCTGCTGCGCTGGCGCGTACCGGGCCACGGCGACATCGCGCCGGCGAACTTCATCCCGCTCGCCGAGGAAACCAACCTGATCCAGCCGATCGGCGAGTGGGTGCTGCGCCGGGTGTGCGCCGACTACAAGAGCTGGCGCGACCGTGTTCCGGATCCGGGCCGGGTGTCGATCAATCTCTCGCTGCAGCAGCTCAGACAGGCGTCGTTCGTCACCCGCTGCCGCGCCGTGTTCCGCGAATCGGGCGTGTCTCCGACCTCCATCGAGCTCGAGATCACCGAGACCACGCTGATGAAGGACGCCTCGGCGACGCTACCGCTGCTGACTGAGCTCTATGCGATGGGCATACACCTGTCGATCGATGACTTCGGCACCGGCTATTCGTCGCTCTCGGCCCTGCAGCAGCTGCCGGTCGGCACGCTCAAGATGGACCAGTCCTTCGTGCGCGACGTGGCCTTTGACAAGGCCGATGCCACCCTGGTCCGCACCATCATCGAGCTCGGACGCAGCCTGGGCCTGAGCGTGGTCGCCGAAGGCGTCGAGTCACAAGAGCAGCTGCGATTCCTGCGGACTCACGGCTGCCACTATGCGCAGGGTCAGCTGTTCGGCGAGCCGCTGCAGGCGGTCGATATCCTGGAGCTTCTGGACGCGCAGGAGCGCGGCAGCATTCCGTTTGCGCGCCACTTCCAGGCGGCCGGGGTGGCGCGCGCACCCGGCGCCTAGTTCCCCTCTCCGGCTGCGCCGGTGACCGAGATCGCCGTCGAGGTGCACCGTGCCCCGAATGCGCGCGGCTGCGAGGAACGGCTGCTGGTGCTGGAGGCGCGCGGCATTGGCGCCCGGATCGCGTATCTGGGCGACTACTACGCGATTCTGGTCGCACCCGAGCAGGCGCAAGCTGCGCGCGCGGAGCTGGCGCATTACGCGGCTGAGAATCAACCACGGCGCCGCGCGCGCCCGCCGGTGCTGCATGCCGGGGCAGCCGCCGGAGCCCTGGGCTACGTCGCGCTCCTGGTCGCGGTCGCTGCCGCCAGCACGCACGGAATATTCGGCCGCGACTGGTATGGCGCGGGGATCCTCGATGGCACCCGGGTCCGCGCTCACGAGTGGTGGCGGGCAGCGACTGCGCTCACGCTGCATGCGGATCTTGCCCACCTCGCGGCCAACCTGGGTTTCGGGCTCCTGTTTGGCATTCCGGTGTCGCGCGTTCTCGGCCCGGGACTCGGCTGGGCAGCGATCGCGGCGGCCGGGTTCATTGCCGATCTCATCGATGGCCTGTGGCTGCCGCCCGGCCAGGCCGCGCTCGGCGCCTCGACCGCGGTGTTCGCAGCGCTCGGGTTGCTGGCGAGCCGCGGGCGTGCGGTGCTCGGTACCGGGCGCGGTCGCGCTTACCGGGCGGCGGGTCTGGTGGCGGCGCTGGTGCTGCTCGCGTTCCTGGGCACCGGCGATGTGCACACCGACATTCTCGGTCACGCGCTCGGGTTCGTGGCCGGGCTGGCGCTGGGCGCCGTTCTCGGGCGCTATCCGGCGCCCGCCGGGCACGCCGCGCAGCAGGCGTACGGAATCGCCACGCTCGCGGGCTTCATCCTGGCTTGGGCCGCAGCGCTCGCGCGCGCCGGCTGATCGCTAGTGTCCGGGAGCCTGCGGGGGCGCCGCGCCCGCGCAGGCGGCGTAGATCGCTTCGCCGTATTGCGCGAGCGCCGCGCCGAGCGCTGCGTCGAACGCCGCGATCACTGCACTCTGCTTGAGGTCGCTCGCCTGTGCTTCGCCGGTCGCGGCGACGGGCACGAGCAGCTCACCACCGTGCGGCCGGGTGACCACGCCGATCAGCCGCACCCGCACCCGCGGTGTCGAGTCCGGGGTCGCGGCCAGCGCCGTGAACTCGCGGATCTCCGTCTGCACCCGGAACTGGCCACCGTAGTCGCCGCGCTCATCGACCACCGCGCGCCAGCCGCCGCGCGCGCGCAGGCTTTCGGTGAGCGCGGACTGGACCAGCTCCGGCACCGGCGCGGTAAAGCGCACGCCGGCGTAGGGCTCCGTGCGTCCGTCGGGAAACGCGACCACAACCCGCTCGGTTTCAAGCCCCGGCGCGGCCGTGGGGCGGTGGACGATCAGCACCGACGTCAGCTGCGGGCTGAGCGCGGGCGCCGTGGGCACCGCGAGCGAGTACGCAGTGGACGCCGAGCGCTCGGTCTTGAACAGCCCGCCGCAGGCGGCCGCTGAGAGCGCGAACAGCAGCGCGAATACGAGTCTCATTTCGGCAGCGCCACGCTCTGCTCGGGCGCCTGATAGAGGAGCTGCGAAGGATCGTGTCGCAGACTCTCGGCCAAAGCCCGGACCTCCTCGGCCGCTTCTCGTCCGTCGCGCATCAGGCGCGAGAAGTCAGTGAGCCCCTGGCCCGCGAAGCGGTCGAGTTCGGCCTGGTGGCGGCTGAAGATGGTATTGAGCTCCTCGGACGTGGCGCTCAGGTTATCGGCGATCTGGTGGATGCGACGCAAAGACGCTTCGACGTCCGGGCCTGAGGTGACCGTCAGCTGATGCAGGCGGTCGGTGGTCGCGCGTGCCTCGGCTGCGAACGAGCGCAGGTCGGCCACCAGGGCCTGCGCGTCCCGCGCCGTGCGCGGCAGGGTCTCCGCGGCGGCACGTGTTGCTTGGAGCGTATCGGCGACCGCCTTGAGGTTGTCGTCGGCCAAGAGCCGGTTGAGGCGGTCGGTGACGTGGATCACCTGGGTCACGAGCGCGGGCAGCCCGCTCAGGAACACGTCAAAGTCGGACGGCACGGAGGGGATCACCGGGTAGTGTTCACTCGGCACATCGGCAAGTGTGCCCCGCATGTCGGGGGTGGCCTGGGACAGGTCGATGAACAACAGTCCGGTCACGCCCTGCAGCGACAGGCGCGCCACCGTGCCGCGGTTGATCGGGGTCGTGGCGTCCACGTCGATCAGAACCTGCACCCGCTTGTTGTCGCGGTGATCGATGCGGATCCGGGACACGACGCCGACGTTGACGCCCAGGTAGCGGACCGTGCTGCCTTCATTGAGGCCGCTGACGCTGCCCTGGAAATACACCTCGTAGCGCACGTATTCGCGCCGCTCGCGGGCATTCGTGTACCAGAGCACGAACACGGTAGCCATGGCGATGACCACCAGTACGAAAGCACCGACCGCGCCGTAGCGGGCGTCCCGTTCCATGCTAGCTGTGCTCGTTCAGGGGCGGCGTTCGCGCCCCGGCCGCCGCTGCCCTGCCCCGTATCCCGTGGAAATAGGCGCGGATCCACGGATGATCGCTGGCCTGAATCTCGTCAAGACTACCACTGAGCATCCGCCGGTCCACGAGCACGCCGACGCGGTTGCAGGTGCGGTAGATGCTGTCCAGGTCGTGCGTAATCATGATGACCGTGAGCTTCAGGGTCCGCTGCAGGTACAGGATCAGGTCGTCGAACTCCGCGGCGCCGATCGGATCGAGCCCCGAGGTCGGCTCGTCCAGCATCAACAGCGGCGGGTCGAGCACCAGCGCGCGCGCCAGCGCGGCGCGCTTGATCATGCCGCCGGAAAGCTCGGCCGGGTACTTGGGCGCCGCCTCATCAGACAATCCGACCAGCCGGATTTTGAGCAATGCCAGTCCGTCCAATACCGGCTGCGGCAGCTTCGCGTACTCGACCAGCGGGAACTGCACGTTCTCGGCCACCGTCAGCGAACTGAACAGGGCACCGGGCTGGAAAGTGACGCCGTAGGAGCGTTTCGCCACCCGCAGCTCGGATTCCGTGAGCCGCGTGATGTCCTGGCCGTCGATGCTGACCGTTCCCGCATTCGGAATCTGCAGCCCGAGCAGTGTGCGCAGCAGCACCGACTTGCCGCTGCCGGAACCGCCGATGACGCCGAAGATCTCGCCGCGGTAGACGGTGAGATCGAGCCCGTCGTGGACCGTCTGCGCGCCGAAGCGGTTGACGATGCCGCGCGCCACCACGATCGGAACCGGCTGGGCGTTCGGGCGCTCGGGCATCAGAAATCCAGCTTCCAGTAGAGCACCGCGAACAGGGCGTCGACCAGGAGCACCAGGAAAATCGACTGCACGACTGCGACGGTGGTCAAGCGCCCCAGTTCGCGCGAGGAGCCGCGCACCTGTAGGCCGCGCAGCGTCGAGGTCAGGCTGATCACAACGGCAAACACCGGCGCCTTGAGCAGCCCGGCCCAGAACGTGGTCGAGCTGATGACCTCATGCATGCGGGCGACGAAGCGGTTGAACGGGATATCGAGCACGATCCAGCTCAGCACCGCCCCGCCCGACAACCCCATGGCATCGGCCACCACCGTCAGCAGCGGCAGCGCGATCACTAATCCCAACAGTCGCGGATTGACCAGAACCTCGGTCACGTTCGCACCGATGGCGCGCAGTGCGTCTACCTCGTCATTGAGCTGCATGACGCCGATTTCCGCGGCAAACGCGCTGCCGGAGCGGCCGGCGACGATGATGGCGGTGAGCAAGACCCCGAGTTCACGCAGCACCGAGATGGTCACCAGGTCGACTACGAACACCTCGCCGCCGAACTGGCGCAGCTCTTCGGCGCCGATGTAGGCGACGATCACGCTGATCAGGAACGCGATCAGCGCCACGATCGGTATGGCCTGGATTCCGGTCTCATCGACCTGGCGCGCGACCGAGGCCAAGCGCAGCCGGCTGGGATGGCGAAGCCCCTCGGTAATAGTCACCGCGCTGCGCCCGAGGTGCGCGAGCGTCTGGCGCTGTTCATCGAGGCTGCGCAGCGTGATCCGGCCCAGGGTCTCGACCCAGGTGTGCCGGAGCGCGGCCGGCGGCGGCGCGCGTGCCGCTGCCGAGAGCTGATCGACGACGCGCAACGCTTCGGGCGGCGCGCCGCGCCATGCGTGCGTCAGGCCCCGGCCCTCGATCCGCCCGATCAGGCGGCGTACCAGCCAGGCGCCGGTGAGATCGAGCGCCTCCAGCCGCTCGGCCGACAACGCGATCTGGCCGGTGGCGGGCAGCGCCGCAGTGTCGATCTCGCGGCTGATGTCCGCGACATTTTCGGCGCGCCATGGCCCGCGCAGCGAGAGCGAGGTGTCGCTACCTTCGGCGCGCGTCTCGAGGTACACGGAACCATCCCCAGTCGGCAGCGGCCGGATGCTAGCAATCCCCGGTGCGGCGGACCACACCGGCGCATTGCGGCCACGATTCCTACGCTCTACCGTGGGGTCCGGTGCCTGACTGCTCGGACCATCATGGTTAGCCCGGGGCTCGCGACCGTCCTCATTCTGCTCGCCGCGGTCATCGTGGTGGTGGTGCTGGTGCGGCGTCTGCACCTGCCGCCGATCCTGGGCTACCTGGCGGCCGGTGCGGCACTCGGGCCGCACGGACTCGCGCTCGCGCGCGACAGCGGCGCACTGCATGAGCTCTCGGAAATCGGCGTGACCTTCCTCCTGTTCACGCTCGGGCTCGAGTTCTCGCTGCCGCGCCTGCTGGCGAGTCGCCGCGAGGTGGTCGGGCTCGGCGGGCTGCAGGTGACGGCGACCACGCTCGCGGCCGCGGCGGTGGCCAGGCTCGCCGGGGCCGACTGGCCGTTGGCGCTCGTGGTCGGCGGCAGCATCGCCATGTCATCGACCGCGATCGTCGTGCAGCAACTCGCCGAGCAGGCCGAGCTCAATCGCACTCACGGGCGGCTCGCCTTCAGCATGCTGCTGTTCCAGGACCTGTCGTTCGTGCTGTTCCTGGCGCTCGCAAGCGCTCTGCCCGGGGCAGGACCCACCACCCTGGCCGGATTCGTGGCTCCGCTGCTGACCGCGGCGCTGGCGCTGCTGGTCGTGTTGATTACCGGGCGTTTTCTCGCCCGGCCGTTGTTCTTCGAGATCACGAGAAGCGCCAACCGTGAGCTCTTTACGCTCGCGGTGCTGTTCGTGGCGCTCGGCTCGGCGTTTCTCACCCGCGCCGCCGGCCTGTCGCTGGCACTGGGCGGATTTCTGGCCGGGCTGCTGCTCGCCGAAACGGAATACCGGCATCAGATCGACGCCGTCGTCCGGCCGTTCCGCGACGTGCTCCTAGGCTTGTTTTTCGTATCGGTCGGCATGCTGCTCGATCTGTCGCCGCTGGTTCAGGATTTCGCCATCGTGGCGCTCCTGGTGCTCGCCATCGTCGTCGGCAAGACGGCGATCGCGACCGTTGCAGCCCGTGGCTTCTGCGACGATCTGTTCAAGGCGCTGCGTGCCGGGCTGGTCATCGCCGGTGGCGGCGAGTTCGGCTTCGCGCTGATCACGGTGTTCATGCAGAACCACGCCGCGGGGCCCATCCGGCTCGAGCCGGTGCTGGCGGCGATCGTGCTCGCCATGCTGCTCTCGCCGCTCGTGATCCGCCACAACAAGGCGATCGCCCGCCTGCTGCTGCGCCAGTCCGGCCCGGACACGACCGCGCTCGCCCGCGAGGCGGCGAGCTATCAGGCGCTCGCGGTCCGGGAGCACGTGGTGCTGTGCGGCTACGGGCGGGTCGGCCAGCGCATTGCGCGCGTGCTCGAGCGCGAGGGCCACGAGTTCATCGCGGTCGACGCCGACCCGACGCGGGTGCGTGCCGCGCGCCAGGCCGGTGAGCCGGTGCTGTTCGGCGATGCGGCAAATGAGGACGTGCTGCGCGCGCTCGGCATCGAGAACGCGAGCGCGGTGGTGGTCAGCTTCGCCGATCCGAGCCGGTCGCTGCCGATTTTGACCACCATCCGTAGGCTGCACGCGGAGCTGCCAGTGCTGGTCCGCACCCAGGACGACCTGCGACTCGTGGAGCTGCAGCAGGCAGGCGCGAGCGAGGTGGTGCCGGAGACGCTGGAGGCGAGCCTGACGCTTCTGTCGCACCTGCTCTTGTACCTGGGCACGCCCATGGTGCGGGTGCTCAAGACGGTGGGCGAGATCAGGAGCGAGCGTTACGTGGCGCTGCGCGGCGCTTATCCGCGCGAGGATCCCAAGACCGACTCGGGCGCGCCGCGCGAGGAACTGCGCTCGGTGCTGCTGCCGCCGGGTGCGTGGTCCATCGGCCGCACCCTGGCGGAGGTGCGGGCACGCTGTGCCGAGGTGTCATTCACGGCGCTGCGCCGCGCCGACATCGTCGGACGCGATCCCGAGGCCGGGACGGTGCTGCGCGAGGGCGACATCCTGGTGGTGCTAGGGCTGCCCGCGGCGCTCGAGCACGCCGAAGGCATCCTGCTGGCGGGGTGACAGCGCTAGCGCGGATCGGGCGTGCAGGCGCTGCACTTATAGGTCACCCGCCACACCACGCCGCCACCGTCGTCGGCCACCAGCAGCGCGCCGTCCGAGGCCACCGCGAGCCCGACCGGCCGGCCATAGACCTCGCTGCTCGCCTCGTCCTTGATGAACCCGGTGAGGAAATCCTCGGGCGGTCCCGCGGGTTTGCCGTGGGCGAACGGCACGGACACGACCTTGTAGCCGGCGAACGTGGCGCGGTTCCAGGAGCCGTGCTCGGCCACGAAGGCGCCGCCGCGGTACTGCTTGGGAAACGCATCGCGCTGGTAGAACACGAGCCCCAGGGTCGCGGCATGCGGATCGAAGGTGAAGTCCGGCGTCAGCGCGCGCGCCACCAGGTCGGGGCGCCGGCCAGCCATGCGCGGGTCTTCGTGGCCGCCATAGTAGGAATACGGCCAGCCGTAGAAGCCACCCTGCTTCACCGCGGTCATGTAGTCGGGCGGCAGGTTGTCTCCCAAGCCATCGCGCTCATTCACCGTCGTCCACAGGCGACCGGTCTCCGGCTCGAACGCGAGCCCCACCGGATTGCGCAGGCCGGAGGCGTAGATCTGGACGTTCTTGCCGTCCGGGCTCGCGCTCAGAATCGCCGCGCGGTGCGGCTCTTTGGCGTCGATGCCTTCTTCGTCGATGTTGGTCGACGATCCAACCGACACGTACATGAGCGATTCGTCCGGACTGAAAATGACGTTGCGGGTCCAGTGGCCATTGATGGCGCCGTCCGGCAGCTCCATGACCGTCTTGCAGGAACCGCGGATCGCGTTCTGGCCGACCAGGAACGGACACGCGAGCACGGCGTCGGTGTCACCGATGTAGAGACGATCGCGCCGGAGCGCGAGTCCGAACGGCCGGTTCAGCCCATCGATGAGCTTGGTCTGCTCGAGCGCTTTGCCCTCGTGGTGCGGGTCGCGCAGGAGCGTGACCCGCCCGGCCGCGGATTCGGCGACCAGCACGTCACCGTTCGGCAGTACCAGCAGCCAGCGTGGCTCCTTGAGCCCGCGCGCAAAGGCCGAGACGCGGAAATTCTGCAGGGGCCGCGGCGCGCCGTCGGCGGGCCAACCCACCACCTTCGAGCGCTTGGCGGCCGAGGGCGTGGCAAACGGCGCGGGCAACTCCGGTGACTGGACGCCGGCGGCGAGTGCGAGGTTCACCAGCCCGAGCGCGGCAGCAGCCACGATCACTCTGATCCACATGTGCGACACGCTCCTGGTGGACTCGCGCGGAAAAGTCTGCCGGCGGGCTGTGGCCCGCGCAAGCGGGTCAATGGCCCAGCGCCTGGCGCAGGCCGAAGTAGAACGTCACGTCCGGAGAATGGTTGGTCTTCAGATCCTCGATGAGCCCGAACTCCCACGCGGTGCGGCGATTGACCCGGTAGCGGACGCCAAAGGTACCGATGATCGGGGCCTCGAGAAAATCCAGCGAGCTTGCGCCGGCGATTGCGGAATGGTGGTCGATCTGAAAGAGCCCGGACAGGCGCTCGGTCAGCCGCAGGCCCAGCATGAGGGTCCCGAAGCCGGTATTGCGGGTGACTGCGGGCATCACTCCCGCACTTCCCGGGTGCGCGATTCCGGCCTGCGCGAACAGGTCGGCGTGCGTGCCGAGTTCCACGTGGCCGGCGAGCCAGGCCGCGGTATCGACGGATCCGTTGCCCGCCGAGTGTGCGCGGCTGCCGGTCGGAAGCTCGACACCGAGCCAAGCACTCAAGTCGGCGTGCTCACTGGCGATGATTTCACGGCCGCCCTCCAGATCGAGGTCGCCGAGCGCCGCGCCCTTCCCGACCGAGACGGTCGGGTAGCCCTTTCTCTGGTACTCGATCTGGTAGGCATTCGAATTGACGAACGGGCGGTCGCCCTGCGGCAGGCGCAGCCAGTCGTGAATGTCGTTGATGACGCCATCGAGGATGCCGCTGCCGCGCGCCAGCACCGGCAGCGAGACGCGTGCACGCCACGGACCGGATCCATAGAGCGCGGCAAGGTCGAGCTCGACGGTCTCCTCATCGACGTACAGGTTCTCCGTCTGATTGGACGGCAGGTTGACGGTGTTGCTCCAGGAAACGGTGGGCCGGAACAGCAACCCGTCGGCGGCAACGTCGACGGCGCTCGGCAGATAGAAAGGCCGCAGCAGCGGGTTCTGATCGCGCACCGGGAACGGCTCGATGGGGTCGGCGGCCGACGCCAGCGGCAGGGCAAGCGCGAGCCAGCACGCGCCCAGGACGGCGCGTGTTCCCCGATGCGGCACCTTCAGCTGCTGGCCTCGGCGCTCTTGCGCAACCAGATGGTGAGCGCGATGAGGATGGCGGCCGCCACCAGGCCGATCCAGAGCTCCGGGTTCGCTAGGTACTGCGCCGGGGCGATCACATTGCTGACCACGGGTGCGTGAGCATCTGGCACGCCCTGTGCGCCCCGATGCAGGGCTGCACCCAGTTCGTGCACGTCGAGTGGCGCAACGAAATACAGCCTGCGGCCGATTAGATCCAGCACGTGGTGGGTGCGCAGCCCAATCCCTTCGGCGATAGGCAGACCTAGCACCAGCAACAACATCCACATAAAGGGCGCGCGGTTCGCACGCGCGGAAATTAGCAGCCAAACGCCGACTACCGGCAGGTACCAGAGCGATAGCGCCACCACCATGTACGCCATCAGGACAATTACCCCGCCCCAGACTCGCGGGCTCCAGAGCGCGGCGAGCAGCACTGGATAGCGGTAAAGCTCAATGGACGTAAGCGCAGCGATCAGAATCTGCGTCAGGAGTGACGCAACAAAGGTAATGACCAGCACGCCAACGGTAGCGACCGCCAACTTGGAGAGTACGGTCGCTGTGTCGCTGACTGGTAGCGATTTGTAGAAGAGGATGCTGCGGTCGCGACGGTCACCGTAGAGGGTATCGAGCGCATAGAACAGCTGGGTTCCCAAGATCGCGATAGCCAGGAACGGCAGCGCCAGCGTGGCGAGACCTACGCTCACGAACGGCACGATTTGATCGACCGTCATATTGTGCATGTGCTCGAGTTCTTCGCCATCGAGGTGCAATGCCGCGTGCCCGAAGAACACCCAGCCGAACAGCGCGGCCGCAAGAATGGCGAGCACAAGGACCAGCGGCGCGAGCCACAGGTAGCGGTTCTCCCACAGTTCGCGGCGAATCAGCCAGGCGAACGGGGTGTTGAAGATCGGCGCTCGGGCCAGCGCGTTCACGCGGCACCTCCCGGCTGAAGCTTGGCCACGAACAGATCGGCCACCGAGGGCTGGCGGACTTCACCCAGGGGGGCGAGCGCCTTGGCATCGGCGTCCTCGTAAAGAAACACGCTGCGGCCCAGCAGCTGGCGCTCGTTGAGCGGCTTGAGCTCGCGCGCGCGGTTCACCTGGTCCGGACCGGTCACCAGCTGCGCATAGCGCTCGGCGACCTGCTCCATCGGCAGATCCAGCACGATCCGGCCCTGGTTGATGAATATGAGGTCGGTGAGGATGTGCTCGATCTCCTCGACCTGGTGCGTGGTCACGAAGATGGTGCGCTCCGCGTCCATGTAGTCGTTGAGCAGGCTGTCGTAGAACTGCTTCCTGGCCAGGATGTCGAGGCCCAGTGTTGGCTCGTCCAGAACCAAGAGCCGCGCGTCAATCGCCATCACCAGCGCCAGGTGCAGCTGCGTGATCATGCCTTTGGACAGCTGGCGGACCCGGGCTTCGCGCCGAACGGCGCTCTTGGCGAGAAATTCCTCACAGCGGTCACGGCGGAAGCGCGGATGGACACCGGCCACGAAGTCGATGAGCTGGGAGACGCTGGCCCAGCGCGGCAGTACCGCGACATCGGCGATGAAGCACACCTGCTCCATGAGCCGGTCGCGCTGCGTCCTGGGATCGAGCCCGAGCACCGAGAGTTCGCCGTCAAATCCGGTCAGACCCAGAACCGCCTTGAGCGCGGTGGTCTTGCCGGCACCATTGGGGCCGATGAGGCCGACGATGCGGCCGGGTGCGAGCGCGAACGACACGTGATCGAGCGCGACGGTCGGTCCGAAGCGCTTGCTCAGCCCGCGGGCAGTTATCAGGGTATCCACGTCGACTCCTAAATCAGTCCTCGTCCGGCTTTTCGGACGGCGGGGCCGCGACGGTCGGCGCCGGCGGCACCTTCGCCAGCTCCTCGAACGTCAGGCCCAGCCGCTGGATGGTGGCGTGGACCCGCGGCCATTCCTGCTCGAGGAAGCGCTGCCGCTCATCTTTCCGGAGCGCGGCGCGCGCGCCCGGGGCCACGAACATGCCGCGGCCGCGGCGCTTCTCGACCAGCTGCTCGTCGACCAGCTGCTGGTAGCCCTTGAGCACGGTCAGAGGATTCAGGCGGAAATCTGCGGCGACCGTGCGCACCGACGGCAGCGGATCGCCTTCTCGCAGCAGCCCTTCCAGGATCATCGCCACCACGCGGTCGCGCAGCTGGCGATAGATCGGCTGGCTGTCGTTCCACTGGGCGTCCATCACGCTGCCGTTCGGTTCCAACGCAGGCACGGTGAGCTGCTGTAGTGCAAAACTACTGTAGCAGAGCGCCTTCGCCGGCCACGGGGTGCAGACCCGCGGTCATGAGGCCGTCCTCCGCCGGGAGCCGGCTCGCGACCACCACGATCTCCGGGACGTCCTGAAGCGCGGCGGGCAGCCGGTGCGCGGTGACCACGATCTCGGCATCGGGGATCGGGGCCAGGCGGCTGGCGGTAACGACGATTTCCGCGTCGGGGATCGGCGCCAGGCGGCTCGCGGTGACGACGATTTCCGGCAGCGCGTCAGCGACGATGCGGACATCCTGGGACGTCGCTTCGCCCGTGACGGACGGGGCGCGCACAGCGTTATGAGTCGTGCAGCCGGCAATCGCGAATACACCCGTGAGCGCGGCAGCCA
>Ga0187780_10001390_pt1 | contig 18307 bp, 17 predicted proteins | sample 1015_Q2_SP10_20__FD_132429 | JGI IMG/M metagenome (GOLD analysis project Ga0187780, IMG submission 132429) | Tropical peat soil microbial communities from peatlands in Department of Meta, Colombia - 1015_Q2_SP10_20_MG | ecosystem: Environmental > Terrestrial > Soil > Wetlands > Peat | place...
AGCACGAACCACACACAAGGCCGGCCCGGTAGAGGTGATTATGACTTTTAAGTCAAGGTAGTATGCGAGCGCGAAACGGTCAGGTTGCAGCTGTGATGCCAGCCTGTTCCGACGCCGAAATGCCTCTTCATGCATCTCTTTCAACATCTTCGGTCACACCGTTAGGCCATTCGCGGATGCGACCTGGGCAAGGATGGCAGTGAGGCCTGGAGGTAGGCGCCTTACTCCTGGTCGAGGATCCCCGCACCCGGACTTGCCACGAACCAACCAGAAGCAGTTTGACCAGTTCACTTTGTCGTTGCACCCCCTTCTCGGGGGCCAACGCTTTCAGCCAGGTGTGAACTCCTCGTGGTTGATGAGCTTTAATCGCCGCGAACTGCACCCAGATATGGAATGTGTGTTCCTCGACGGCGTGCGGTTCCGCGGGGTGGCGTGGTAACCTCTAGCCCGGATGAATCGGCGGCAAGCACTCATTCTCAGGGAGTCTGAAATCCGTGCCCTGCTCGATCCTAGGGGCTGCCTACAGGCGGTCGAAGCTGCGTTCAGCGCTTACGCTAGGGGTCAGGCCGAACTGCCAGCCGTCATCAATCTCGAGGTTCCTGAACACCGCGGTGAAGTGCATGTGAAGGCCGGGTATCTGCACACCGGTCCTCACTATGCCGTCAAGATAGCGTCAGGGTTCCTGGACAACACACAACTTGGTCTTCCCACCAGTGATGGAATGGTGCTGGTGTTTGACGCCGAGACCGGGGCGGTAGCGGCCCTTCTGCTCGATAACGGATACATTACTGACCTGCGCACGGGAGCGGCCGGCGCCGTGGCGGCGAGACACCTGGCGCGGGCGACGGTCGAAACCGCCGCCGTGGTTGGATCGGGCGCTCAAGCGCGGTACCAGATCCGCTCCCTCGCGCTGGTCAGAAAGCTCCGGGAAGTCCGGGTTTGGGGGCGAAATCAGGAAAAAGCCGCAGCCTGCATCGAGGATCTCTCCCGTCCCGCCGCGGATTTGCAATTCGTGCTGGCTTCTTCGGTCCGCGACGCCGTGCAAGGAGCTGATGTGGTGATCACGGTGACGGCCTCTCGTGAGCCCTTGGTACAAGCGGATTGGATCGCTACGGGGGCACTGGTGATCGCCGTTGGATCCGACGGACCGGACAAGCAGGAGCTGGATGTGAAGGTGCTCGCCCGCGCAGACCGGATCGTGGCCGACAGTCTGCCGCAATGTCTCCGCTTGGGAGAAATCCATCACGCGGTAGAAAAGGGAGCAATCTCCAAAGAGAAAGTGACGGCCGAACTAGGACAGATTACCGCGGGACTCAAGCCGGGCAGAACGTCCGACGATGAGATCATCGTCTGCGACCTGACCGGCGTCGGCGTGCAAGACGTGGCCGCGGCGTCGCTGGTGCTGGAACGCGCGCTCGAAAGCGGGTTAGGAGAACGGCTTTCACTGTGACGAGGACGTCCTAGGCTGCGCCTCGCCGCGATTTCACCGCACGCAGCGCACGGGATGGCGTGCTCTTCTTGGACAGTTGTTGGAGCGTCACGTCGACGCGTGCCAGACCCCTCAGCGTGTACTCGATGTCGTATCCGTAACCTACGCGAATCGATTTCCCCGTGCCAAAGTGGTCGCCCGGAGTGATGAGCACCGATTGTTCGGTCCGCAGCTTGTCAAAAAGAGCCGACGATTTGATCGGAAGCTTGTAGCGGAAGAAAGCAATGGCGCCGGCGATGGGAGGGATATAGGTAAAGATGTCGTCATGGCTGTGGATCCAGCTCTCGAGACGGGGGAGATGTTCGCGGATGATGTTGCGGGTTCGCTCGAGAATAGTTTCCCGGCGGGCTGGCTCCATGACGATGCGAGCGAGCCGGTCGGACAGGAAGGTCGGGGTGAGTGTGGTGTAGTCCCGGTACTGACCAAGCCTGGCTATGGTCTTCGCGGGCCCGACGATCCATCCAATTCGCAGGCCCGGCAGTCCGAAGGCCTTCGAAAGGCCCGAAGTAAGCAGCAGTTTGTCGTACCGTCCCCAGAAGGTCGGCGAGATCGGGCCGGCAACTTCAGCCCCCCGGTAGATCTCATCGGCGAGTAGCCAGGCATTGACCCGGCGGGCAGCACGAATAATCTCGTCCATTTCGGATTCCGTAAGAACGGCGCCCGTCGGGTTATTGGGATTAGTAACTACAATTAGGCGCGTCTTGCGGGTGACCGCACGCTTCAGGCTCTCGACGTCAAGCGCCCAGCGCTTCCCGCCATTTTCCCGATGCTCGGCAAGATGAAAAGCGTCGGCAGCATTGCCGTAAGCGCGAGCAAGCCCCCAGGTTTGCAGATAATTGGGCAGCATGACGGCCGTACGGTCCCCTTTTTCGAGCAGGCCCCAGAGGGACGTATAGTTAGCCTCCGAACCGCCGTTGGTTACTAATACCTCGCCGGCGGTGGCTCCGTGGAACTGGGCAATCCGCTCTCGCAGCTCCGGCGATCCATTGGACTCCGGATATTTCAGGGCGTGGGAAAGAAAACGCGCCGGATCTTCTCCTTCCAATAATTCTTCCACACGGAGGGGGCGAACACCGCTTTCCGACAGGTTGTATTCCACCTCGTTTTCATACAGACACTGCGTTCTTTCCATGCGAAACAATTCGATGTGCACAGCACCTCCTGTCTTGCGAACACACAACCGGACGTCCGGCTCCAAAACTCACCGAACCAAGTCCATCGCTGTAAATCTAGGTCTCAACCGGCGGGTTCTGGCCCCAACGGCCTTTGCGCGGTCCATTCTCGCATCTTTCGGGTGGCGGTGCCTACTCGGCTCGCTCTTTCCTCGCGGTACTCAAGGATCGCGATGTCCAGGGCATAGCCTTGCCCGGGGTAATCGACGAACCCTGGTGGTTCCATGATCAGAGATGAGTTCGTCGGTCACGATGGCTTCGCGTGGAATTGCCTGCTAGGCCGCTTTTTTCGCCCTGAATTTTGCCCATCGCGCGCGCTGAGCCGCGGCTATTTTCCGCCGGGCAGCAACCGACAAAATGCGACGCTTTGCGCCGCTCCGGCCTCCGCGGCTCAGGTTCCCTAAAGCCGCGAGCGCGGCGTCAATCTGCTCGATCTGTTTAGTTGTGCGTTGTCGTTCCTTTCGCAACGCAATCACCGCCGCTGATAATCTTGCCATGGATCCCCCTCGCCTGAGGATGATAACAGAGTAGTCTCTAAACCTTGGGACTATGCTGAAAGGCAGTGCCCGGAAGCGAGCCTGGCAACCGGACCGGCTCCGCCGGCCACGAATTCGTGTTGGTTCAGGTAGTGGAGGCGGCTTTTCCGGGCCGTCACACCTTCGTGGAGGAGGAAGCGGTTATCGCTGCTTGGAAATCGATCTACCGGCGCAGCGTGTTCTTCAGGGTTGCGATCCCAGGGCAAGTGGGAACGGCAAGCGACGACTCACTAATTCTGAGCACTTCCGGGAGCATTAAGGCGAACCACTTTTCCACTGTCGAGTTCGTATTCCGCCTCGATCACGTTTAGCTTGCCCGACTTTACGGCATCACGAATGATCTCGCTGTTGGCCAGTACATCCTTCGCGCTCTGATGCACATTTTCCTTGATGGCCGCCTCGACGACATCGTTTCCCTTAGCATAAGTCTTGGCTTGGGTTACCGCCGGATTGATCCTCTCCACAATGGCATCCAGGTTATTGCTCGGCATCTTGTCGCCAGAACAGGCAGCGGTCACGGCGCCGCACGCCTGATGCCCAAGCACAACCAGCACGGGACTATGCAGGTGATCCACCGCATACTCAATGCTCCCGAGTGCCACGGCGTCAGCCACGTTTCCCGCAGTGCGTACCACAAAAAGATCGCCCAGGGTTTGATCGAAGATTAACTCAGGACCAACCCGGCTGTCGGAACATGAGAGAACAATCGCTTTGGGCGACTGCCCGGAAGCAAGCTGGTGACGGAGCGATACCAGTGCGTGCGTTTGCGGCTTACCCGCCACGAAGCGCGTGTTGCCGGACATCAGAGTCTTCCACACCGCGTCTGCCGAAGGTGTGGCCTGGCTCGCAGCATGCGACGAGGGTTGGGCAGGAACAGAACTGGACTGTTGCGTAAGCCCGGAACCCACAAGGGATAACACGATACCAAGACACAATAAGCGACTCACGGCTATCTCCTTCGAGCGCATTATAGTTTACGGAGTTTCATCCTCAAGAAAATAATCCAAGCGCATCCTTCCGCGAGGATCGTCAACCCACTAACCATCGAGGAGCTCCCATCGCGAAAGGGCCACCAATTGGTCGCTACGACAATGGCCGACACTCTGGGCTGTAATCTTTTCTAAGGTTGCAACCCTCCTCAATGCAAAACATGCATCGAGGAGGGCGACCGCTGCCCGGAGCCGGCCGTCCACAGACGCATCACTGTTGTAGCGGCGGTGCAATCATTCCCTGAAACGCCGTCCCAAGAAACTTTCCTTTGGCGTCGAAATTCCAGTTGAAGATGGCCGATCCCGCGCTCGCGCAGGCGTGACACCCGTTGCGCAGCGGATAGCCTACTGTGAACTGTATTCCACCATTGGGTCCAGATTGTGAGTTGGGCCAGGTCTTTCCGTCCCGATCTCCCGGCCACACGTCAACGTTGGGAAATTGCCCCTTGAGGTCCTGAAACTGGGGACTCTGTTTCATGGACTTGAGGTCGAGCAAGCGGAGATCTTCAACATTGACGATTCGCGGCTGTCCATTGACCAGCAAAAGACCATAATTTGTATTGGCACGCAAGGGATATGTAATAAAGGCAAAGGCAACCGGGCCCTCTTCCTGGAACCCGGTCATGACGCCAAACTCGCCGCGATTTTCCCGGTAGAGCTCTCGTGTAAAGCTCACGGCATCGGCCGGAGCGCCGGCCTTCGCCATCTGATCGATCATGCATGCGCTATAGTCCGTGGACCCTGATCGGTCGCAGACAGCGTGGGCGGTGGTCAAAAATTGCGGTGGCATCTGCCAGACGGCCGAAGCCCCGATCTTGGCCGACGAATGCTTCGATTGTGCCATCAAGGAAGCAGCCAAGCAGAGCAATAGCAATGACGGAAGGACATGACGCATGTTGGTCTCCAAACATAACGATGACACTAGGGAATCATTGTTCCCAGGGAAAGATAAAATAATTTAGCCCGCCAATCGGTCGCCTCGAATCGCCACCGTCGACTTGCCGAGGAACACCTCGAGTTAGAAGAGGCCGTCACGATTGAGACCGGGGATTCCGACCCCTTGATTGGTGCGACATTCGACTTCTCCAGAAGGCGATCAAAGTGTAGGGCTGTCATCTCCCAGCATGGTCTCACGGACGATCTTGACGGGTGGGAATCCTTGGCGGAGAAATGTGTCGTGGAACTGCTGAAGGCTGAAGCGGTCCTTCATTTTCGTCCGGTAGTCCTCCCGAAGCTTCATAATCTCCAGTTTCCCCAGGGTATAGACAAGATACGTGGGATCGCTGGTGCCCCGCTTGGTTTCAACTTCCGCGACGGACAGGGGTTGATAGCCTTCCGTCTGGAAAAACTGCACCGCCTCGTCAAAGGTCATTTTGCCGGTGTGCATGGAGATTCCTACGATGTAGCGGGCATCCCGCAAGAGGGCATCGAGCAACTGGCCAAGGCGAAGCCTGGGGTCCCCGTTCCCGTATCCTTCGTCGAGCATCATCTGCTCGCTGTAATGCGCCCAGCCCTCGGCGTTGGAGCCACAGCCCAGCAACTTTCGAACCTTGGAGGGAGCCGAGGGAACCCATAAGAACTGCACATAGTGTCCGGGATAAACTTCATGCACGGCGACAGCGATCATCGTCGCACGGTTGAATTGCCCCATGAATGATTGCGTTCTCTCGTTCGGCCAATCACGTTCCGGCAAAGTCACATTGAAGAACGCCTCCTTGGCGACGCTTTCATACGGTCCCGGGGTGTCCATCGAGGCGAAGGTCAAGGCCCGGGCAAAAGGAGGAGTTTCCTGCACGATGGGCGGCACCAGGGATGGAATAGTCACAATTTGCCTGTCCACGATGTAACGCCGAATACCAGTCAAATCGTCGCGGAAAGCCTGCAGCAACTGGTCGGGTGCGGGATGGTCCTGTTGGAGTTCTGTTCTGATCTGGTCCGGTGTCTTCTTGGGATCGAGTTGAGCAGCCACCTTCTTAAACCACTGTTGATTTCGTCGAAGATCGTCATAGCCAATCTGCAGCAACCGGTCTTCCGGGATATCCACCATTTCGTCGTACAAGAGCTTCTTGCGATAGTTTTCGGGTCCAATCCGGAAGTCACCCTGGGAGCGGGGAAGTAGAGTGTCCTTGAGAAATTTTTCGTAATCTCCCAGAGCCGTAATGACCGCCGTGTTGCTGCTATGAAACTCAGACAGCAATGGCTGGTCGTGGACGTCCGCGAAGGCTTCGGGCACATCCTTTTGGAAGAAACTGACGATCCCCGGCAGTTGCTGAATTGCCACTTCCGTGTAAATCCGGGGCGGGTTCTTCAGGTTTTCCTTGGCCGCGACGAGAACTCCGGGCATGACTTTCTCGCGCTCGATCAAGGAACGCAATCGCTTTTCCGGCGGCGCGAACTTGCGCGACATAATCACAAAGGCGCTTTGGGTAGGGCCACTCGAATAGCGGTCCGGGTTCTTTTCCCAACTTCGGATGTCTTCTAGTTCGAGCAGTGTCGATTTCAGGCTGTTGGCGAGCAACTGGTAGTCCTGACGCTCCTCGAGCGGCAATGCGCTGCTGTCGAAGTTTCCCAGGCGACGGAGATAGTCATGCGCAAATGCGATTTGATGATCGATACCCTTGCGAGAGTAGTCTTCGAGCTCCGAGTCGTACTCGTGAAAGCCCGCGGATGTACCTTGGGTAGGGTTCAATTTGAAATATTGCTCGAAGAAGCCGTCAACCAGTTTGCTCCAGTCCGTACTCGCTTGACTCTTGGAATCCGCGCTTCCGCTCTCTGCCGCGAACAGCCGGTGTGAGGTCGAAAGTGTGAGCAGAACCAGCAACCATGCCATCATGATGATTCCCTCGGGACGGTTCGCGATCATGGTGCTCCTCTAACAACTTCGTGCCCGGATGTCGCTCGCCGGGCCTCCAACTGACGCCGCAATTTTACGTGATGCCAGAGGGATTCCGTTGGCCTGAGGAATTCCTTGGCATGCGGATCAGGTGCCTAGCATCTGGGTTCTTCCTCTATCTCGCCGCCGGTTCATCGATCGCTAGGGCTGGGCCGGATCTTCTGAAGCCGGGACCTCCACCCACCGCCGTTGCCCCGCGCTCAAGGCAATGAGTTCGCATAGCATGACCCCATCATGGCCCGTCTCAAAAGTGGGGAAGGTCGGCTGCACCCCGGAATCACCGGCAGCGAGATAGCCGTAGAAATCCCTAAAAAACTGCATGAAGGTATCGGGATATCCTTCCGCATGTCCGGCAGGATATCCCGCGTAACCGCGTGCCTGAGGGGTCATGAGCGAGGGATCCTTGATCAGCCAGCGATTGGCTTCTTTGCGGCTGCCGATCCAAAGGATGTTGGGTTGCTCCTCGTCCCACGCCAACGAGCCTTCCGAGCCATCGATTTCAAACCACATTCGATTCTTGCGCCCGGCACTCACCTGCGATACGGTCAGCACCCCGCGCAAGCCTCCGGCAAAGCGCAGCAGGATAGAACCATAGTCGTCTGTGGTCATCGAAACCGGTTCGCTCGCCAGGTCAGCGGCCTTCTGGAAAGTTTCCACCGCGCCCTTGGGTCGCTGCCGCACGGGAATCATGGTGGCCAGGTCGGCGCAGAGCTCGGTCAGGTTGCGACCGGTGATCCAGATGACTAAGTCGAGCCAGTGCGTGCCAATGTCCGCCACGGCGCGCATCGTCCCCCCCAACGCGGGATCCAAACGCCAATTCCAGTCGTTGGGATAAAACAGCCAGTCCTGCAAGTAGGTACCGTGGGCGATCCGGGGCTCGCCGATCGTACCCTGCTTCACCAAGGCATGGGCTTCCTGGCAAAGCGGGTAGTAGCGGAGATTGTAGGTCACCGCCCCCACTCTCCTCCGCTCCCGCGCCAACTTTACCAACACGGCGGTTTCTCGCGTATTCATGGCCAGCGGCTTTTCGCACATCACGTGCTTCCCGGCTCGCAAGGCGGATTCCGCCTCCGGAAAATGAAGGTGGTTGGGGGTGCAGACATGCACCACATCCACCGACCCATCGCTTGCCAACTCGTCCAACGACTGGTAGGCGCGTGCGATCCCCAGCGAACGACAAGCTTCCTCGGTCCGGGTGGGAGAACTTCCCAGCACGCCTTGGATGGGGATCGCCAACCGCCGCAGAGCTTCAATGTGCGCCCTTCCTACGAAACCCGCGCCAATCACAGCAGCTCGCAAATTCACGGAGAAGACCTCAATTGAGATTCACATCCTGGCACCGGCCTGATCCGACCGGTACGTCGTTCCATTTCCAAGGCAGGGCAGTGGTCTTACGCCGCCGTCTGCTCGACTCGTGGAACCACCGCCGAATCAATCCAGGCATCGTTCTCTCCCTCGGGCACGCCGGCAAACAGCCACCAGCGCTCGACGTGTTCGACCACTTCGCCCGGTTGCAGTTCGACCAGAGGCCCAAGAGTTTCCAACTCGATGAAGTCCGGGTTGGTGAACACCTCGAAATTGCAGCCGAAATCGGGATACCGTGCGCCGCTGATGACCGCCGCACGCTTCACGAAGAGACAACCCCGCCGGAAATACGCTCCCCAGCCGGCCGGGTTGTAGATCCCTCCCATCTGCTCTCGGAAACGGCCTTGGGGATGGGCCAGTTGTCGCAACTGAATATAGGCCGTGCCGAGCACCCAGCGAGGGTCGGCAAGGTCGGTGTAAGACCAGATGGCGAAGACTCCCACCGGCAGAAGTTGATCCTTATCCATTGCAATCCTGGGGGAAAGCGGCAGGATCGCGCGTCCTCCTGCGGCCATCATCGTGGGCGACCACGGAGCAAGCGTGGTAGGACGTCGATCGTCGTTGCGTATGCGGTGTGTGATCTGCACCTCGGAAGCCGTACCCGCCAACTCAACTTCCAGTTCCTTCCGCAGATTGGTGCCCGGAGGCAATTCCTCCCGCTGTGCCGTGAAACGAGCCGCGGGACCGTGTTGAGAAACAGCGACCGGAGCGTTGTCGGGATAATACGTTCTTTCCACTTCGGGTGAAACCCACAGGCGATGTCCTCCGTAGAGGCGAAACTCGGACCCGCCAGTCTTACCCGCATCCTGCGCAACTTCGTGGAGCATATTCTCCCCGTTGCGAAAACCAAAGAAGACAATCCGCGGACCGACGTCGGCGGTTATCACCAATTCGACAACGCCGTTCGACAACTTGTAAGCGTTATTCCAGCCCTGGTATGAGAATCGCTCGAGCATGTTGGTGTATTGGCCTGCCTCTCTCAGGTAAGTTTCGCGTTCTGCGGAATCGGTTTTGCCCCGCCACGATTTCGTGCATGTCGGATTCACCTCCCACCGCGCGGTGGTCGGTATTGTGTCTCATACCCTTCACCTCGATCAACACCTCACGTACTTTCTCTCAGCTGTTTCGCCCGAAACATCCGCTGGCTGGCAGAGAATCAGGCCTTCTCGAGGCTGCGGCTCTCCAATCAGCAGGAAACCTGGGTGGGATATCCAAGGCGAAGGCGAGGGCGGTTTTCTCGAGGAATATTGGTGGTCGCCACGGAGGCGGCGAAGGGAAATAGGGCTGAAGAATCGAGATCGGGAAGAGGCGGCCCCCCCTGGCGGAAAAGGCCGAATGCCGATGCCATGCTGGCAGAACCTGCCGAAACTAGAAGGGGTTAGTTTCGCGCAGGCATCAACCATCTTCCCAATCTACATGATGTAACGCACACGTGGTTGCTCCGGCTGGTGCTCTGCCCACACCTCACCGACGCTGTCGGCCCAATCGTTCAGGGCATAATCAATCACGCTTGCGATGGGATGGTTCGTCGCGTCTGCAATTGCCATCAATTTTCGATACGTTGTGGCATTGATTCTTACCGAATGTTTTTCCTCCATGAGCTCCTTCCTCTCTATCCATTAACTTTGCCACAGTTCCTACTCGGGTCGAATGGCCCTTTTGGGGTAGGACCTCCGCTCGGTGCGTCGACGGCAGCTTTCAACCGTGACGCTGCGAGCAGAAGTGTCTGCGGCAAATATCCCAAGCGGCTCGGCTAGAACCTGCCGCAATTGTTGCCAATCTCCTGCTCGATGGCTGAGACAAGATGAAACCAGAGCGCAGGTTCCAGTAAGTGACAACAGCGCGGCTGTGCAATTCTGCACAATCCTGCTAACATCTTTTCCCGAGGGGAGAGCAATGGCAAATCTTAAGGGCTTGGCATCTTTAGTTTCGCAATTGAAAACCGAGAGAGTGAAGCTAGTAGACCAACTCAAGCACGTGGATGCGACACTTTCTGTTCTTGGTAAGTTGAACGGCGGACGTTTCGCGACGAAACCACGGCGTGCTGTTTCGCTGGCGGCCCGCAGGAAAATGAGTACCGCACAGAAGGCACGATGGGCTAAAAGAAGCAATCGACAAACGAGGACGGTGAGCCCCAGACCCGTCCTGTCTGCCGCTGCCAGAAAGAAGATCGCAGCCGCTCAACGAGAGCGGTGGAAACTATGGAGGGCCAACCACAAGAAGGCCGCATAACAACCTGCCAGGGAGGCCGACGGAAAAGCAACCCCGCACTCGTAATCCTCGGGTCCATCAAAGTAAACTCGCTGTGCTTTTCAGATGCTCGGGAATCGACGGTGACCTAGCCTTGTACGCTTTCTCCGGAACGACGACATCTGGATTTGTCGGTCGACTGCGCCGCGGTACCGAGCGCGAAGAAAGGGCTGGTCGCGGCGTCGAACCATCAGACTGCCGCCCGGGCGGAGAATGCCTTCTCGCTACCTACCATTGAGCCACCTGGATCCGGCTGATCTGCCGCTGCCGGTGTCCTGTAAGCTCACATCGAAATGGTTTTGGTATTGCCGGCCGAGCGGCGAACCATGGCAAGCGCGAGCCCAGTAATTAAGGTGACCTGGTTCGTGTCGTGCGCGATTTTTTGCCCTTGTTGTTCGACGACCGCGGCGGGTCTAACTTACACGGTGATTCTCACTTGGCAGCTTGCAACCGTTCGAGACCGGCCAGCACTTCTTCGCTGTGACCTTGCGGGCTTACCTTCAGATACACTTTTCTGACGATGCCCGAGGGATCAATCAAGAAGGTATTGCGCGCGGCCAAGGTTGTCCCGTTGTGATCCATGATCGAGCCGTACTTCTCGACCACCGCGTGGCTAGGATCCGCCAGCAGCTTGAAGTTCAAGCCCTCTTTCGTGCAGAAGCCTTTGTGAGAATCCACGTCGTCCACGCTGACACCAAGAATAACGGCATTCTTTTGTGAGTATTTGTCGAGGTCACGCTGAAAATTGTGAGCTTCGACCGTGCAACCCGAGGTGAAGTCCTTCGGGTAGAAGTACAGCACAACCCACTTGCCCTTGAATTGATCAAGAGACACTTTGGTCCCTTCCTGGTCGGGCAGGGTAAAGGCTGGGGCCTGGTTGCCCACAGCTGGCGGCTGAGGCTGATCCGGAGCCGCAATAAGAGCCGTGCAAGTGAATGCCACGAAAAGTAAGGCAAAAACCTTCATAGCGTCCCCCTTCGAATTGCGATCCATGATAAACGACGGCCTCTGGTTTTCAGCAAGTCAAGGGCGCGTGCGGAATCGCACTGTGCAAAACCTGGTAAGCGCTCGAGCCGGGTTGGACGGGCAAGGGAAGTCGCCTTGACGCGGTCTTCGATGAGCCCCGCCGGTCTGTCGGCGAGATATCCAACTCCTGATCGTACCGTTTGAACGGCTTGGATTTCGATACCCACCAGGTTCGGTGGCGTGCTGGGACCAGGCGCGAGCCCTGTTCGCCGGGCACGCGCCACGCCGGGCGCACGCGGGGGCACCCTCACTTGACAAAGTCGAAGCGGCGAGCGCAGAATCGCTTGCACACTCGGGCTGAGCGTCAGCCTTTCGCTCACACGCGCCGGTCTCACACAGCTGTCGCCCATCCTTTGTTATGTTAGCAGTCTCAATCTTGCAGGAGGTACGATATGCTCGCAATCTTATATCGGTTGTGCTTTCATGAGGAGGGGCAGGACATCGCCGAATATGCGGTGATGCTAGCAGTCATTTTGGTGCTTGTGGTTGCCACGGTTCGCCTGGTTGGAGGCAACGCCAATAACGCCTTTTCTGCCACCGCCAGTTCACTCGCACAATGATCACACGCCAACGAATGAATCGAGTTTATCGCCATTGCGATTCACACTAGGTAGGAGTAGCCGGGATCGCTACTGTCAGTGGGCAATTCTGTTCTAAGGGATGCACACTATCCGCCCTTCGGAGGTCAGGAATGGATACCAGACGGCCTGAAGCGTGCCGTCTTCATCTGAAACTGAAAATCATGAGCGATGAAGACCTGTGGCGGCTTTTTCTTCACCAGCGGGCAGCGTGTACCGGCCAGTTCTGGGAGGAAATTGCGACTCGAAAGGCGGCCGGCACTCTGTCCAAAGGCAGTCCGTTTTGGACCATAGAAAGCCTTGGAAGGGATTTTCGCAAGCCAGGTTTTCTCAAGCATTCCAATCTCATTCAACTCACCCGCGAGGAATGGGAAGCGCGACGGCGCAGGCGATTGTTTCGATTGATTTCAGCCCAAATGGGCTGATTCCATCGACAGCCCTCCCTCACCCTAACCGTGGCAGCACAAGACGATTAAGAAAAAACCATGTCATAGCGGCTTCACTTTGACCCCCCCGGTGTCCATCCGACCTCTCAACCTGATGCGAGGGAAAGCTGGACGGTTATCCGCTGCCTTCGCATTCAGCCCGAACACCGTTCGGCTCTAACGAGAGCCTACATAGATTCCCCGATTTGCAGGCGGAACGAACCTGGGCAAGCGACTTTCTTTCGGTTATTGGTTGGTCTGGGCGGCCGTCGATGTCATCCTACCACCCCGTAGAACTACTGGGGAGGAGGTGATGGCGGCTTGTCCTTCTGATCTTCTTTGGGAATTTCTTTGCCTTGGTAAGTAATCGTGACCTTCGATCCGAACCGCTTGTAATTCGTGTACCTCACGACCATATGAATCTTGACGTCCTGGGTGGCGAAATGAAGTGTGTCATCGGCTCGCGTGTAAGTAGGAAACCAGTACTTCTCGTCGACTTGCTCCCGCCAGGTGGTAAATTTGGGAAATAAGTTCTCGCTCTTATTGCCTTTCTTGGCACGGGTTTCCGGAACCATTTGCCCATAGGTCTTCACGATCTGGAAGTCGTGATCGTCGACCCAGATGCGGCCCTGGAAGTAGCGCTTGTTCTTTTCAATCTGCTTGGGCGCTACGTCGAAGACATAGCAGTGCAGTTCGTCTTCCTGCTGCTGCCCCACATACAACACGTTGTATTGGCTGATCTCGTCGCTGGTCAGGACCATGGGGAAGCCGTTCTCGAGGTCATCGTAATCCTCGCGGCTCATGCTGATGCGCGAGAGGGTCGGCAGGGGTGCAAATACCACGTTTTTCACCCTGTGTCCCCGATCATCGAAGGTCACGTCGAAGGTCTCCTGGAATTCGCCGTCCGCCGTGTCTCCGTCGAGGGTTTGCATCTTGGCCGTTTCGCGATAGCTATACTGATCGAGCGCTTCCTTGAATTCCTTTTCTTTGGCCGCGAAGCGCTGAATGATCTCCTCCGGGGTGATTCCCTTGGGTTGCGCGGTATCGAGAGGTCCCTCTTCGGCCGACGCGCACCGCGGGCTCAGGCTACAAGCCACAATCAGGAGTACTAGCAGCGCCTTAACGCGACCACTTGTCATAACCATAGTGTACCTAAATTCGAAGCGGAAAGCTGGCCTCTAGAACCCTTCCGCACCGCGTCCCCTCCTCCCCTCTTGGATGCCAAGAACAGCTAGGAGGCACCGCCTCGAGTTGTGTCACCGGGCTCACGGACCACCCGATGCCTCCAGATTTCCGGCCTTCGGAGGTAACGTTGTAAGATGAGGTTTTATTCCATGCCGCCCAGCCTTCGCCAAGACCCTCCGCCTGCCTGGCCTCCCGCACAGGAGGATATCGGCCGTTTGGCGGAACGAGCTGAGGTTCGTTCTGCCAATGCCTGGTTCCGTACTCACGAGGCGCAATTGGCGGATTGGCAGCTGGCACTATCGCGCATACCGGCTCCCCCCCTGGGAGAGGCCGCGCGGGCCAGCTGGCTGAAAGAACGCTTTCAAGAGTTGCACCTAGAGGAGACGCACACCGATGAGGTGGGCAATGTTTTCGGTATTCTGCCTGGTACCGACAAGCAATTCGTGGCCTTGAGCGCTCACCTAGACACGGTCTTTCCGGCAGGCACACCGCTGAACGTCCGCCAGACGGGCAACCGTTTGTATGGTCCTGGTGTTTCCGATAATGGGGCGGGAGTCACCGCCCTCCTAGCCATCGCCGCCGTGCTCCGGGAGGGTAAGATTTTCCCCAACGGCTCGATTCTGTTCGTGGGCAATGTCGGCGAGGAGGGAGAAGGCAACCTATGCGGGATGCGGCACATTTTCTCCGTCCCGCGATGGAAGCAGTCCATTCGCTACAGCGTGGTTCTCGACGGCGCGGGCTCCGATACCATCGTCGCCGAGGCGCTAGGCAGCCGGCGCTTCGAACTCATTGTCCGCGGGCCGGGCGGTCATTCCTGGAGTGACTTTGGCGCTCCCAATCCTATCCTGGTGCTGGCCCGCACTCTCCACCGTTTTGCCCAGACTCCACTTCCGTCCACCCCGAAAACCACCTTCAACGTGGGCGTGATTCGTGGCGGCACCTCGGTGAATTCCATTCCCGAATCCGCCAGCATGCGAATCGACATCCGTTCTACGTCCATGGCGGAAATGGAGCGTTTGGAAGCTGCCTTGCGCCACGCTCTGGAATCGGCGATTGAGGAAGAAGCCGGAGATGCTCAGCGACGCAATCCCAGCCAACGTCGTTCTTCCGGCCTAAGCCATGAGCTGATTGCCATTGGCAATCGGCCGGCGGGCGAGCTAGAACCGGGCGCACGTCTGATGAAAGTGATTCGTGCGGTGGATGCCTATTTGGGCAACCCGGCGCAAATCCAGCGCGCGTCCACGGACGCAAATATTCCCTTGTCGTTAGGTCGGGAGGCCATCGCCATTGGTGGTGGCGGGGCGGGCGGCGGAGCTCACACTCTGCAGGAGTGGTTCGATGGCAGCGGACGCGAACTCGGGCTTAAGAGAATCTTGCTAACCGTCTTGGCCTTAGCAGGTCTCGCAGATTAATCGCTCTTCCTCGATAGGCCACCATGCGAGAGGCGTTTTGGGCATTCCCACTGGGCAGAGAGCTCAGAATCCCGCTTTCCCCATCGCCTTGAAGGGAATCTTCACCACGGCCTGTAAGGCGACCGGCTTTCCATTCCGTAGGGCTGGCATGAACCGCCATGCGAGCAGGGCGTTGCGGGCATACTCATTCAGACGATCATCGGTTCCCGAGAGAACCGTAACCTGGCCGACACGACCATCGCTGGAGATCACCGCAGATAACATTACCGTTCCCGCAACATTCTCACGCATCAGTTCGAGCGGATACTTTGGGGACACGGTCCGCGTGGCGACGGGAGCGAAGAGATCGCCCTTTGGCTCGCCGTCCTGAAGTTCGGAAAAGTGCATCACCCAACTGCCGCCCGCCGAGTTCAGATTGGGCACGCTCAGAGTCATGGCATAGGATCTCCGCCCGCCAAAAACTTGCCGCTCTACCTCGGTCTGTTGATCGGCGGAGAGTTCTGAGGCAATCACTCGGGGGACCGACGCCTTGGCCATCAACCCACGATCGGTCGAGCCAGGATCGCTGTCGGATGGCTCGGTTTGTCCTGTGGGAGTGGAAGTCGACTCGGTATTCGCGTGCGGGCCGACGATCAGTCCAGAGGGGACACCGAGGATACTGCGACCGGATGCGCTACCGAAGGTCTTTGTCGGCGTCCCCGTCCGCTGATCGGCGATATTAGGCGTACCGGCGCCCTTGGCTTTGCCTTCTGGATCCACCGCAAAAGTTCCTCGACGGTTGCCGTTCGGCGCCTCTACCGGCCCGGGCGCCGCAGGCTGCACATTGAGGGCGATCAATCTTCCGTGCTGGTTTGAGATTTCGGTGCTCTCCTCGCGCGGGGGTGGCGGAACGACGGTGGTCGTGGAATTCGAGAGCGAGGCCTGCGCCGGGAGAGCGCGTTGGGCTTCGACCGGCAACTGGGGTGCCGGGGAGATGACCTGGGCTCGACCGATATTCATATCCTGCCACCGGGTGAGCGATGCCATCTTGATTTCTGGAGGGGGTCGGACGATGGCCGATTGCGGGGTGGGGGCGCCGTTGATCCTAAGCGTCGCGCCGATCTCTGGTGCGGGCGCGATTACGGCCGGAGACAAGCTGGGGAGGGGCACGGTTCCGTTGCGCACGATTTCGGGCGGAGGCGCCACCACCGAGGACGGCAATCCGGCCTGCCGCAGTTCCGACACCCGGGCGGCGGTCACCTCGGGCGGAATTCGTGGGTCCGGTTGCGCCCAGGCGACAATATTCGGCAGCGGCGTTTCTCGGCTCAATTCGAGCCCCGGCGGACTCACGATGGTCTGCCGACGATTCTCGGCGTTCGGCGGAACCGAAATGATGGCTTGAGGCCCGTTGGCCGGAGTCCCTTTCTCAGCCGGCGCATTGTCTTCGACGCCGGTGTCGAGAGTTGGCAGGTACTCCGACAATTCGTAGCGCAGTACATCCGAACTGGAAAAGGCAATCGGAGTCGCCCGGTAGGGCCTCGGCGGCGCCAGGCGTGCGATACCCCAGAGGGCAAGGACGGAGACGCCGTGAAGAATCGCAGACTCGGCGAACCTGCGCCAAGGCAGAGGCGACCGCACGAAGACATCCGGCCAAAAAGGGGCACTCGACGAAGACAATGAGGGAGGCGGGGACTCGGGCGACGAGAACAGATCACAGAAATTGCCCAGCAAACCCCGATACCACGGATCCAGAGTAATCAGCAATTTCAGCTCGGCGCCGGCATCTTGCGGCGGGCTGGGTGCCGAGTCGGTAGATCGGAGCTCGAGTTTCATTCTCGCGTCAGAGCTGGCCAACTTCCCTGCATTATACCGGCAGCCGGGGAACTCCGAGGTTCGGCGGCTGTCTCGACGTGAACTTCCATGTTCTAATACCGATATGCATCAACCAGCGATACTGGCCGCCCTGTTTCTGTTGGGCAGCGCGCCGCTTGTCTGCCAAACCAATCCCGCCGGCCAGACGGAGAACTACTCGGGGATGTACATGTTTCTCCGCGACGGGGAATTTGTGCAAATCACCGTCGAAGACGAAGGGCACGTGACCGGTTTTGTCTCTCGTTATGGGGATAGCGAAAGCGATCGCGGGGTCTTTCTCAATCAGTTCTTCAAGGAGGGAAAGCTGGACGGGACGCAACTCAGTTTTGTGACCCAGGTGGTACACGGCGTCTGGTTTGAATTCAAAGGTCGCGTGGCGCGCGGAGCGGGAAAGACGCCGCAGGATGAGGCTTACTACCTTCTCGAGGGCACGCTGATCGAGTCGCGCTTGCTCGACAAGAAGGTCTCGTCAACCTCGCACCAGGTCACCTTCAAGTCCTTCCCCAAATATAAGGAAACGAGTCAGTCTCATGCGCCAGCGTACGACTGACGACTGGCCCAGTCCCTCTCTTGAACCCTGCCCTGAGAAGGGTTGAGCTCGGTTTTTCCGGAGACGGGTGCAAGCGTCTTCAGCAGGCGAGCTGTTCGCGGGTGAGTTTCAGCCCATTGAGGTTTCCGAGCACCGTGACCGCGATCGATTCCGTGTGAAAGAACTCGTTCGCGAGTTGCTGCAGTTCCTCGGTCGTGACGCGTTCAATCTTTTCGAGTAATTCATCCATGCCGTAGAAGCGATCGAAGTACATCTCCTGGCGGGCAAGGTTCGACATACGCGCCGTCGATGACTCGAGCGATAGCATGAGACTGCCTTTCAGTTGGTCCTTCGAACGCCGCAGTTCTTCGTCGGGAACCGGTTCCGCCTTCAGCTTGTGGAACTCGGAAACGATCGACTGCACGACCTTGCTGGCCGACTCTCGGGATGTGCCGGCGTACACGGAAAGACACCCCGTATCCCGATAGGGACTGAGATCACTGTAGATGGCATAGGCCAGTCCTTGACGCTCGCGAATATTCTGGAACAAGCGCGAGCTCATGCCGCCGCCGAGCAGGGTGTTGAGGATGTAGGAAGCATGGCGGCT
>Ga0187780_10001391_pt1 | contig 18291 bp, 17 predicted proteins | sample 1015_Q2_SP10_20__FD_132429 | JGI IMG/M metagenome (GOLD analysis project Ga0187780, IMG submission 132429) | Tropical peat soil microbial communities from peatlands in Department of Meta, Colombia - 1015_Q2_SP10_20_MG | ecosystem: Environmental > Terrestrial > Soil > Wetlands > Peat | place...
ACACCGCGCCCACGGCGCTGCGGATGCTCGTGCAGGCCGGCGCCGACGCGGTGCACGCCCACGACCTCCGGCACCTGCGCTTCGTGGCCAGTGTGGGCGAGCCGCTCAACCCCGAGATCGTGCTGTGGGGCCGCGACGTGCTGGGCCTCCCCGTGCACGACAACTGGTGGCAGACGGAGACCGGCGGCATCATGATCGCCAACTACGCGGGGGAGGACATCCGGCCCGGCTCGATGGGCCGGCCGCTCCCGGGCATCGAGGCGACGATCCTCGTACGCGACGAGCACGGCCACGTCGTGCTGGCCGACGACGGCTCAGCGGTCGAAGCGGCGCCGGGGCAGGAGGGCGAGCTGGCCCTTCGGCCCGGGTGGCCGTCGATGTTCCGTGGCTATCTCGACCAGGAGGAGCGCTACCGAGCCTGCTTCGTCGGCGGCTGGTACCTGAGCGGCGACCTCGCCCGGCGCGACGAGGACGGCTACTTCTGGTTCGTCGGGCGCGGCGACGACGTCATCAAGTCGGCGGGGCACCTGATCGGCCCCTTCGAGGTGGAGTCCGTCCTGCTCGAGCACCCGGCCGTCGCCGAGGCCGGCGTCATCGGCAAGCCCGACCCGGTGGCGGGCGAGGTGGTCAAGGCCTTCGTCACCCTCGCCGCCGGTGTCGAGCCCACCGACGCGCTGCGCCGCGAGCTGATCGGCTTCTGCCGGACCCGGCTCGGCGCCGCCGTGGCACCGCGCGAGATCGAGTTCGCGGCGCGCCTGCCCCACACCCAGAGCGGGAAGATCGTCCGGCGGCTGCTCAAGGCCCGCGAGCTCGGGCTCGAGGAGGGCGACACCTCCACGCTGGAGTCCGTGCCGTGACCGCCCAGGAGCCGGTGCCGTGACCGACACCGTCGCCGTCCCGTCCGGTGCGTCCACGCCCGATCCGGCGCACGGGCTCCACCTGCTGCGGGAGATGGTCCGGATCCGGCGCTTCGAGGAGCGCTGTGTGGAGCTCTACAGCGACATGCGCATCCGGGGCTTCCTCCACCTCGGGATCGGCGAGGAAGCCTGCGCGGTCGGCGTCATGGAGGCGCTCGAGGAACGGGACTCCGTGGTGGCCACCTACCGGGAGCACGGCCACGCCCTGGCACGGGGCATGAGCATGCGTTCGGCCATGGCCGAGCTGGAGGGGAAGGTCGAGGGCTGCAGCCGCGGCCGCGGCGGCTCCATGCACCTGTTCGACAAGGCGAGCCGGTTCTTCGGCGGCAACGCCATCGTCGGCGGCGGGCTCCCCCTCGCCGTGGGGCTCGCCCTGGCCGACAAGATGCAGCGCCGGGACCACGTCACCGCGTGCATCTTCGGGGACGGGGCGGTGGCCGAGGGCGAGTTCCACGAGTCCATGAACCTCGCCGCGCTCTGGCACCTGCCCGTGCTCTTCTGCTGCGAGAACAACCTGTACGCCATGGGCACCGCGCTCGAGCGCTCGGAGTCGGAGACCGACCTGGCCCTGAAGGCCGCGAGCTACCGGGTGCCCTCCTGGGACGTCGACGGCATGGACGTCGTCGCCGTGGAGGAGGCGGCGCGGCACGCGGCCGAGGCCGTGCGCAGCGGCGGCGGGCCACATTTCCTCGAGCTGCGCACCTACCGCTTCCGGGCCCACTCCATGTACGACCCGGACCGCTACCGGGACAAGGCCGAGATCGAGGGCTGGAGGCACCGGGACCCCATCGACCACCTGCGGGACCGGCTCGCCGCGGCGGGTGTCCTCGCCGAGGGGGAGCTCGAGCGGATCGAGGCCGAGGTCGAGGCGGAGATCGACGACGCTGTCGCCTTCGCCGATGCCGGCACGCTCGAGCCGGTGGAGGACCTCGAGCGGTTCGTGGTGTCGGAGCGCGCCGACGCGGAGACGGCCGGGTGAGCGCCGTCACCTACCGGGAGGCGCTGCGCCGGGCACTGGACGACGCGCTGCGCCGGGACGGACGCGTCTTCCTCATGGGCGAGGACGTCGGGCGCTACGGCGGGTGCTACGCGGTGAGCCTCGGGCTGCTCGAGGAGTTCGGACCCGAGCGCATCCGGGACACGCCGCTGTCCGAGTCCGGCTTCGTCGGGGCGGGCATCGGCGCCGCGCTCGGTGGGATGCGGCCGATCGTGGAGATCATGACGGTCAATTTCAGCCTGCTGGCCCTGGACCAGATCGTGAACAACGCGGCCACGCTCCTCTACATGTCCGGCGGGCAGTTCAACGTCCCCGTCGTCATCCGGATGACCACCGGAGCGGGACGGCAGCTCGGCGCCCAGCACAGCCACAGCCTGGAGGGTTGGTACACGCACATCCCCGGCATCCGCGTCCTCGCACCCGCCACCCTGGAGGACGCGCGCGGCATGCTGTGGCCCGCGCTGTGCGATCCGGATCCGGTGCTGATCTTCGAGCACGGCTCGCTCTACAACGTCGAGGGCGAGCTGGCCGACGACGCCGGCGAGGTCGACATCGAGGGCGCCGCGGTCCGGCGGGCCGGCCACGACGTGACGATCGTCTCCTACGGCGGGATGTTGCGGGTGGCGCTCGCCGCCGCAGAGGCCCTGGCCGGGGACGGCGTCGACGCGGAGGTGGTCGACCTGCGCAGCCTGCGGCCGCTCGACACCGAGACCCTGGTGGCGTCCGCCGTCCGCACGCACCGGGCCGTGGTCGTCGACGAGGGGTGGCGCACGGGGAGCCTCAGTGCCGAGGTGGCGGCGCGCATCACCGAGGAGGCGTTCTACGACCTGGACGCGCCGGTCGGCCGCGTGTGCACGGCCGAGGTTCCCATGCCCTACGCGAAGCACCTGGAGGACGAGGCGACCCCGCAGGTGCGCGACGTCCTCGAGGCCGTCCACGCCATGGGTGCCTAGATGGGCGACTTCAAGATGCCGTCGCTCGGGGCCGACATGGACGCCGGCAAGGTCGCCCGGTGGCTGGTCAAACCCGGTGACGTGGTGCACCGGGGCGACATCGTGGCGGTGGTCGAGACGGAGAAGTCGACGATCGAGGTGGAGGTGTTCCAGGCCGGGGTCGTCGAGGAGATCCTCGTGCCCGAGGGCACGGAGGTGCCGGTGGGCACGGCCCTGGCGCGCATCGGTGCCCCCGCCGAGGCGGGCGCGCCGGCGCCCGGACCTGTTCCCCCGGCGGCGGCCGTGCCCGCGCCCGCGGCCCCCGCACCACCGGCGCCCGTCCCCGCGCCCGCCGCCCCCGCACCACCGGCGCCCGTCCCCGCGCCGGCAACGGCGGCTGTGACCGAGCACCCCGGCGTGGTCGTCTCGCCCGTCGTCCGCCACCTCGCCGAGCGCCTCGGCGTGGACGTGCACCTCCTGGAGGGCAGCGGCCCGGGTGGGCGGATCACCAGGGCCGACGTGGAGGCCGCCGCCCTGGTCCCTGTCGGCGAGCGGCCGGTCTCGGCCGTTCGCGGCCGGCGCGCGCCTGCTCGCCGGCGCCGTCCTGCGCCGCAGCCCGCCCCGTCCGGGGCGGGTGGGAAGCGGGTCTCACCATGGGCACGCCGAGTCGCCGACGACCTGGGGGTCGACGTCGCCACCGTCGAGGGCACGGGGCCCGGGGGCGCGGTCGTCGAACGCGACGTGCGGGCCGCGGCGGCCCGGGAGACAGCGCCGCCCGCCCCCGAGGGTGCGAAGGTGCACCGGGCGCCCACGGAGCCCAGCGCCTCCGACGAGCGGCAAGCCGCCATGCGCAAGGCCATCGGCGCCCTGATGGCCCGGTCCAAGCGCGAGATCCCCCACTACTACCTGAGCACCACCATCGACATGAGCAGGGCGTCGCGCTGGATGGAGGAGGAGAACGCGACCCGGCCGATGACGGAGCGCTTGGTCCTCCCGGTGCTCCTCCTGAAGGCCGCGGCCCTGGCGGTGGCATCCGTGCCCGAGATGAACGGGTTCATGGTCGGGGACACCTTCGAGCCGAGCGCGGAGGTCCACGTCGGGGTGGCCGTGTCGCTGCGCACCGGCGGCGTGATCGCGCCGGCGATCCACCACGCGGACCGGCTGTCGGTGGACGAGCTGATGGCGGCGTTGCGCGACCTGGTGACCCGGGCCCGCCGCGGCGTGCTGCGGAGCTCCGAGATGAGCGATCCGACGATCACGGTGACCAACCTCGGCGAGCTCGGTGTGGACTCCGTGTTCGGGGTCATCTACCCGCCACAGGTGGCGTTGGTGGGCTTCGGCCGCGTCGTCGAGCGCCCATACGCCGAGGACGGCATGGTCGGCGCCCGGCCATGCCTCACGGCGACCCTGTCGGCCGACCACCGCGCCAGCGACGGCCACCGGGGCGGTCGCTTCCTGGCCGCCATCGACCACCTACTGCAGAGTCCGGAGGGGCTATGAACGACGACGATGCCCGCGAGCTCATCCGCAGCGTGATCGGCGAGGTCGCGCCGGAGGCCGACCTCGACTCGGTCGGGCCCGACGAGATGATCCAGGAGGCGCTGGATCTCGACTCGATCGACTTCCTCAACTTCGTGACAGGGCTCCACGAGCGCACAGGGCTCGAGATCCCCGAGCGCGACTACCCGGAGCTGGCCACCGTGGACGGGTGCGTCCGCTACCTCACCCACGCCACGACCTGACGGCACCTCCGAGCCCGGGCGTCAGGTCGGGCGGGCGCCGAGCAGCGCGCCTACGATCCGGCCGTGCCGTCGGACCGGAGGCTGCGAAGGTTCGTGCGACAGTGGCGCCGGCGCTATCCCAATCCCGTTCCCTGGGTCGACGACCGCGCCAACAAGGCGTGTCGGCGAAGCGAGCGCGAATGGCTCGCGAGGTTCGAGGGACTGGAGACCCTCCGGCGTCGCGAGGTGTACGCGCTGGCGCTGTGGAGGCTCGGTGGGAGCGCCGAGCGAATGGAGCGCGCCGTGGAGGGGATCACCGGCCCGGCCGAATGGGGCCACGCCCGGCGGTCCATCAAGCGGGCCCTGGCCGCCACGAGCCCCATGACGGCCCTCGAGCATCTCACCGGGGAGCAGGGGATCCCCGGGTGGGGCCCGGTGATGGCCAGCACCGTCCTCGCCGCGTGCAGGCCGGCAGTCTTCGCCGTCGGCGATGAGCGGACGCTGCGGACGCTGGCTGCCCTGGGGCTCGTCGACCCGACCGACCCGGACGAGTTCGGGCATGCCGAGTGGTGGCCCTACCTGCGGGCGAGCCGACACCTGTCCGAGGTGTCGGGCGTCCCCCTTCGGGGTGTCTGGCAAGCGTTGTGGGCGGCTGCCGACGACGCGCCGGGTCTCCCGGGCCCCGTCGGGCGGCCGGTCAGCCGGCCGCCGTCACCGTCACCGGCAGGCTGAGGGTGACCTGCTCGGAGGAGCAGGGTGCCGCCACCTCGAGGGTCACGGTGTAGGTGCCCGGTGCCGAGTAGGTGTGGGAGTAGTCGAAGGACGAGGTGGCCGGCGCCGGCGTGGCCCCGGCGTGGCACGTGGCCGCCAAGCCCGTCGCAGGTGCGGGCTGCCCGTCGCCGAAGTCGAGGTGCATCGGGCCCTCTGGCCCGGTCGAGGCGCTGTCGGTGACGTCGACCACGAAGGACAGGGGCGATCCCGCCGCGCCACTCGCGGGTGTGGCGCGCAGCGTGACCGACAGGGTCCCGTCGCTGCCGCTCACCGAGCCGTCGGACGCGGCCGGCGTCGTCGACAGGGCCTGCCCGCCGGCCGCCGCGCCCGTCGCCGGCGCGGGCGGCGCCACGGACGCAGGCACCGGGGCGACGGCGACGACCGGTGTGGCCGTGCCCGAGGGGGCTGGAGCCGAAGCCTTCCCCGGCGTCGAGGCCGGCGCGGTGGCCGGGGAAGAGGCCGGGGAGGGGGTTGCCGAGCGATCGGCGGTGGACGCCACGTGGCCGGTGCCGTTCCCCGAGGTCTTGGCGGTCGCGCTCTGACCTGCGGTCAGCGCCAGGCCCGCGCCCAGGCCGCTCGCGGCGACCATCGCCCCCACGCAGAGCGCCAGCTTGACCATGCGTCCCCCCATGGGTCAGCACGGTACGGGGCCAACCTCAACGAACCGTCAACCCCTGCCCACATTTCGCGGGGATCTTGCCACGGAGAGCGAGAAGGTAGCCTGACCAGGGGTGATCGACTGCAGTGAGCCCAGCCCGCGAGCCGGGTGGCCGGGAGGAAAGGGATGGGAGCGAGCCGGCCGGCGGACGCCGGCCGGCTCCTCCGGGTCAACGACGGCGGGCCGTGGTCTTCTTGGTGGTCTTCTTGGCCGCGGGCCGCCTGGCGGTTGTCTTCTTGGCCGCGGGCCGCCTGGCGGTTGCCTTCTTGGCCGCAGGACGGCTGGCGGCGGCCTTCTTCGCCGGAGCCCGCTTGGCGGCGGCCTTCTTCGCCGGAGCCCGCTTGGCGGCGGCCTTCTTCGCCGGCGCCTTCTTGGCCGTCTTCTTGGCGGCCGGGGCGGCCTTCACAGGTGCGGTCACGGCCTTGCCGGCCTTCTTCACGTACTCCTCCATGACCGGGAAGGCGCCTCGCACGAGCTTGGGGGCCTTCGATGGCACCATCACCGCTTCACGGAACGCCTTCGCCGCGCTCACGCGGACCTTCTTGGAGGCCTTGAACATCATCTGCTCGCCGGTCGCGGGGTTGCGCCCCATGCGGGCGGGTCGGTCGACCTTCACGAAGCGGACGAACCCGGGAATGGAGATCGTCTCGCCCTTGGACACGACGCCGGTGACCACGTCGGTGAACCCCTCGAGGACACTCAGGACGGTCTTGAGGTCCACATCGGCCTGTACGGCCACGGCTTTGGCTAGCTCTCGTCTGTTCATGGCCGACATTCTGGCCCATGTCGCGGCGCGAATTGCGAATTTCCCCAGGGATTTTCGGTCGGCTGCCCGAGCCCCTGGACATCCGACCGGGGAGGGCCGACACTGGTGCCGCGCCGGGGGTGCCGCCGAATGGCCGAGACCGAGGAGGGGTTGGTTCGAGCGCTTCGGGCGAGCGAGGCCCGTCTTGCCGACGCGGAGCGGCTCGCCCACCTCGGATCGTGGACGTGGGACGAGGCCGCGGAGGCACTCACGTGGTCGGCCGAGATGTACCGCATCTTCGGGATCGACCCCGCCGACGGGCCCATCGGGCTGGAGTCGTACCGCCGCGCCGTGCACGAGGACGACCGCCGGTTCGTCGAGGAGGCGATCCGCCAGATCGTCGACCTCGGCGAGCCCTTCGAGTACGAGCACCGTGTCGTGCGCCCCGACGGTGAGGTCCGATGGTTGCACACGCGGGCCGAGGTGGTGCTGGACGAGGACCGCTCGATCGTGCGGGTCACCGGGTTCAGCCAGGACATCACGGAGCGCCGGCTCGCCGAGCTCAGCCGACGCGACGCGCAGGATCAGCTCTCGCGCCACGAGGCGGTGCTCGAGCACATCGCCCGCAACGCTCCGCTCGGCGCCACCTTGGAGGAGCTCTGCCGCGAGGTGGAGGCCAGGTGCCCCGGCGCCCGGTGCACCATCCTGCTCGCCGACGCGGATGGGGCGGTCCTGCACCACGCGGCGGCGCCGTCGATGCCCGAGGCGGTCACGGTGGCGCTCGACGGGCTCCCCATCGCCGACGGCATGGGCGCGTGCGGCTCCGCCGCGTACCGCGGGGAGACGGTCGTCGTCGAGGACACCCTGGAGGACGCGCGCACGGCGCCGTTCCGCGAACTGGCGCTGACGCACGCCCTGCGGTCGGTCTGGTCGCAGCCGTTGCTGGGCCCGGACGACGAGGTGCTGGGCACGTTCGCGGTGTACCGCTCCGTGCCCCATGCGCCCGACCGCGAGGAGCTCGATCTGGTGAAGTCGGCTGCCGGGCTCGCCGGCCTGGCCATCGAGCGCGCCCGCAGCGAGCAGGCCCTGCTCGAATCGGCGACCCTCGACCCGCTCACCGGGCTCCCCAACCGGGCCCGGTTCCTCGAGGTGCTGACCGAACGGCTTTCGCAGCGCGACTCGCTGGCGGTGATGTTCCTCGACGTCGACCGGTTCAAATGGATCAACGACAGCCTCGGTCATCCGGCTGGCGACGCGATCCTGATCCAGGTGAGCCGGCGCCTGGCCAGGGTGCTGCGCGCCGGGGACATCCTTGCCCGCTTCGGCGGGGACGAGTTCACGATCATGATCAACGAGGCCGACGCGCTGGCGGTCGACCGGATCGCCGTGCGCGTGGAGGACGCCTTCGACGAGGCCTTCGAGCTCGACGGCGGTGAGTTCTTCCTCTCGGTCTCCATCGGCACCGCCATGGCGGACCGGTCGTCCGACGCCTTCGGGCTCGTGCGCGACGCCGACGCGGCCATGTACGCGGCCAAGGACGCCGGGCGCGCCCGGCACGCGTTGTTCGACGACCAGCTCCGTCAGCGCGCCATCAACCGGGTGACGCTGGAGTCGGAGCTCCGCCGTGCCATCGAGCGCGACGAGTTCACCCTCCACTTCCAGCCGCTGCGCGACGTGCGCTCCGGCCGATGGAACGGCGTCGAGGCACTGGCGCGCTGGCAGCACCCGACGCGGGGCCTGCTCAACCCCGACGAGTTCATCCCCCTGGCGGAGGAGACCGGCTTGATCACCATGCTCGGGATGCGGCTCGTCGACCATGCCCTGGCACAGACCGCCGTGTGGATGCGCAGCGGCCACAAGACGCCGGTCGCCGCCAACATCTCGGTGGTCCAGCTGTCGGACCCCGACTTCCCCGAGGAGGTCCGGGACGCACTCCGGCGACACGGCGTCCCCCCTGAGCTGTTGCTCGTCGAGGTGACGGAGACCGGCGTCATGGAGCGGATCGAGGCGGCCGCGAGCGCGCTCGAGCGCGTCGCCGGGCTCGGCGTGCGCGTCCTCATCGACGACTTCGGCACCGGCTACTCGTCGATCGCCCGCCTTCGCCACCTGCCCGTGGTGGGCGTGAAGGTGGACCGTGTGTTCACCGAGGGGCTGGGCGAGGACCCCTCCATGGGCACCGTCCTCGCCGCCATCACGGACCTGGCGCACGCCCTGGACTTGCGCGTCGTGGCCGAGGGCATCGAGACGGACGCGGCGATGGCCACGGCGACGGAGCTGGGCTGCGACTTCCTCCAGGGGTATCGCCTCGCCCGTCCGGCGCCGGCCGAGGAGACCTGGAGCCTGTTGCGGGCCGAGGCCGGCTGACCCGCGCCCGCCTCAGCTCGGGCGTCGGCCAGCGCCAGGTCGCGGGGCACCCTCGGCAGGTCGGTGGAGGGCGTGCTCATGGCCGGTGGCAGACGGCCTCGACGTTGTTGCCGTCGGGATCCCGCACGAACGCGCCGTAGTAGCTCGGGTGGTACTCGGGCCACAGGCGCGGCTCGTGGAGCACCTCCGCCCCGGCCGTACGCGCCGCGGCGAAGAAGGCGTCGACGGCCTGCCGGTCCGGCGCGGCGAACGCGATATGGGCCTCGCGGTTCCCCCCCGGGGCGGCGAGCGGCCCGATCCAGAAACTGGGCTTGCCCTCGGTGCCGTACCCGATGACCCCGCCGAATTCCATCACGCGTGTTGCGCCCAGGGTCGCCAGGACGGCGTCGTAGAAGACGGTACTGGCCGCGACGTCGGCACACTGGATCGAAAGGTGGTCGATCACCGTGTCCGACGGTACCGGTCGGGGAGGGCGGTCGCCCGCGTGGAACCGAGCATGGCCGAGTCGGCTTCGGCGACGCGCCCCAGGAGACCGAGGTCGGCGAGGCCGGGGACCGACACCACGGCACCGGTCTCCAGGTCGGCAAGGCTCGCCTCCACGACGAGCTCGGGTTCCATCGCGGGCACGTCGCTCAGGTCGAGGCCCTGGCGGCTGTGGAATTCGGAGCGGACGACGCCCGGGCAGACCACCTGCACCCGGACGCCGTCGCCGCGGACCTCGCCGGCCAGGATCTCGCTGTAGGTGACGAGGAACGATTTCGTGGCCGCGTAGACGGCACGCCTCGGCATGAACGGTGCCTCGACCGCACCGCTGAAGGCGAGGAGCGAGGCGACGTTGACGATGCTCCCGCTCCCTCGCTCGCGCATGGAGGGCAGGGCAGCCCGGCACAGCAGCACGGGGGCGAGGACGTTGACCTCGACCAGCTCGCGCGCCTTGTCGCCGGGCAGCTGTGCGAACGGCATGTAGTAGGCCAGGCCCGCCGCGTTGACCAGCATGTCGGGCCCGCGCCGCTCGACCTCGTCGACGAGCTGTGCCAGCTGCCCGGGGCTCCCGAGGTCGGCGGCCAGCACCTCGACGTCGACGCCGTGGTCCGCGGTCAGCCGCCCCGCCAGGGCGTCCAGCCGGTCGCGCCGCCGGGCCACGATCGACAGGTCCCAGCCGTCGCCGGCCAGGCGGGCCGCATAGGCGGCGCCGATCCCGGAGCTGGCGCCGGTGACCACGGCCCAGGGACGTGCCACCGTCAACCCACCGGGCCCGCCGGACCCGGACTCGCCGGACCCGGACCCGGCGCGTCGGCCGGCGCCGGATGGACGAGCGCGTCGAGGCGTGCCAGTCCTGCGTCGAGCTCGGCGGCGCGCGCCCGGCAGGTGGCGTCCGCCTGTGCCAGCGCCTCGGGTGTGGGCGGGCGGGTGCCGTCGCGAAGGAGCCGGTCTGCCTCCAGGGCGAACACCAGGTTCCGGAGGGCGTCCGCCGTGGTCCCGGCGGCGCCCGCCGCGTCGGGAGCAGGTGCCGAAGCGGCAGCTCTCTCGAGGTCGACGGCCGCCGCCTCGACCTGGTCCCGCACGACCTGCCAGCGCACGGGATCGGGGATATCGCGGCCCGACGCGGGCAGGAGCTCCCGTGCCAGGCGGGCGCCGTCGAGCACGCCCGCGGTCTGGCGCCGCCACGTCGCCTCGGCCTCGAGCCGGTTCCGGCGCCGAAGGGCGAGGACGAGCACCGTCACGATGACCGCGACCAACACGACGGCCAGGACCACCCAGACCCACGGCGAGGTGCCCGAGCTGCTCGGGGGTGGTGGCGCGCTGGTGGTGGTGGTCGTCGGCGCCACCGCCGTGGTCGTAGAGGTCGGCGACGTCGTCGAGGTGGTGGGGGTCGTCGAGGTGGTGGGGGTCGTCGAGGTGGTGGACGACGTGGTGGATGTCGTCGACGTGGTCGCCGACGTCGTGGGCGAGGACGTTGGCGAGGAGGTGGCTGCGGCCGCACCGGTGGTGGTCGTGGCGACGTTCGGCCGGCTCGACGTGCTCACCGGCGGCTGCGAGGTCGACGTGGCCGAGCCCGACGGCGGCCGCGATCCCCCGGACCCGCTGGTGCAGGCACCCAGCCCGATGGCCAGCGCGGCGACGACGCTCGTGACCACCGCGCGTCGGCCTCGCGCCTTGCCCCGCGCCCGGTCGTCCATCGCACCGGCCATCCTGGCACCTCAGGCGCGCGGTTGCTCCGTGGCGAAGTTCTCGACAGTGAGCTCGGACTCGATGGCCTCGTGCACGGCGGCGAGCACCTTCGCCCGGGCTCGCCGCTTGGTGGCCGCGTGGGCCGCCATGTCGAGCTCGGCCAGCTCGGCCGCACCCGCCAGGCTGGCGTCGCGCAGCGCCTCGGGATCGACGACCTTGTCCAGGAGCCCGGCGTCGACCGCCTCCGACGGTGAGAACATGGTCGCGTTGACGATGGTTCGGTCGAAGGCGGCCGGGTGCAGCCGGTGCCGGGCCAGCTCGATGGCGAACCAGGGGATGGTCAGGCCGATCGCCACCTCGTTGCAGCCGAGGCGGAACGGGCCCTCCGCCCCGATGCGCAGGTCGGCCGACATGAGGAGGAAGGCGCCGGCGGGCAGGGCGTTGCCGTTGCACGCCGTGACCACCGGCGTGGGGAAGGCCAGGATGCGCTCGGCCAGCGTGGCCCCCAGGGTGAGCATCTCGAGGATCTCCTTGCCGCTCCCGCCGGCGAACGTCTTGAGGTCGAAGCCGGCCGAGAAGGTGGTGGCCCGCCCGGTGAGCACGACCACCGCGACGTCGCGTTCCGCCTGGTCCATGGCGGCGTGGATCGACCGGAGCATGGGCACCGAGAAGGCGTTCACCTTGCCGTCGTCCATGGTGACGCTCGCGATCCGCCCGTCGAGCTCGTAGGTGGTCAACTCGCCCATCTCAGCCTCCACACGGTCATCAGGTCGGCGCGGCGGGGTCGCGGACGCTTCGTCCACGGGCCGACGGACGCGCACCGTGGTCGCCCCACACCGCCGCACCCACGTGTTCGCGATTCGTTCGCACAGTCGTGCACTTCATTTCACCCTGTTTTCACCCCGTTGTGCTTGCCCAGTGCAACGACCCCGTCTTAGAACTCGTCCCATGAGATCCTCACGCCTCTCCGCGACCCGTAAAGCCCTGTTCCTAGCCGGTGCCGCCATCGTCATGCTGTCGGTGGCGTTCCTGCCCATGTCGGCGGCCGGTGCGTCGACGTCGAGCACGACGACCGCCAACAGCAAGCTCAACGTCAACCGAGGACCCGACGGGCTCGGGATCCAGCCGGGGAAGATCAAGCACGTCTGGCTGATCATCCTCGAGAACAAGTCCTACGACGCCACCTTCACCGGCCTCAACAACAACACCTACCTGTGGAAGACGCTTCCGGCCCAGGGCGTGCTGCTCAAGAACTACTACGGGACGGGCCACTTCAGCCTCGACAACTACATCTCGCTGGCGAGCGGCCAGGCTCCGCTCTCCGATACCCAGTCGGACTGCCCCTTCTACGACCAGATCATGGGCACCGTCGACACCTCCGGCAGCCTGACGTCGAACCCCAACTACGGCCAACTGGTCTCCGCGCAGGGGCCGAACGCCGCGCCGGGGACGAACGGGTGCGTCTACCCGTACACCGTGCAGACGCTGTTCAACCAGCTCGACGCGGCGCACGTCAGCTGGAAGGGCTACGCCCAGGACCTCGGGAACCCCGACGCCAGCGGCCCGGCGCACGACGCCGGCGTGAACGTGTGCGGCGCCCCCTACGGCGCGCCCGGCGCGACGGGCAGCACCGCCCAGCCCAACCCTGGCAGCGCCAACGCCACCGACCAGTACGTGCCCAAGCACTTCCCGTTCCCCTGGTTCGACTCGGTCCTCGAGTCCGGCGACTGCACCGCCAAGCACATCGCCAACCTGTTCGACTCGGCCAACGGCCTCTACCACGACCTGCAGCACGCGTCGACGACGCCGGCGTTCAGCTGGATCTCGCCCAACAACTGCAGCGACGCCCACGACGCGGTGTGCCACGGCAACAACCTCTCGGGCGGCTTCTCGGACCCCAACACCCCCAACGCACCGGTGAACTACACGGGCGGCCTCTACGCCTCGGACCTCTTCCTCGAGCACGTCGTCCCCGAGATCGAGGCGTCGCCCGCCTTCAAGCAGGGCGGCCTGATCGACATCACCTTCGACGAGGCCTTCCCGCCGTTCACCTACTCGGGCAACAGCTTCGCCAACTCCACGATCGTGTCCCCGGACGCGGCGACGTCGATCGCCTCGGACTCGGGTGCCGAGACGATCGACGGCCACACGGTGCTGGGTGAGCCCACCGGGCCCAACACGCCGCTGGCCGTCGACGGGGCGGGCAACCAGCTGTACCCGGGACCCGGCAACAACGCCTACATCGACCGGCCCTACGACTGCCTGCCCGCGCCGCGGCCCGCCGGCTCGTGCGTCCTCGGGGGCGGCAGCAACCCGCCCGGTCCCCGCACCGACGCCGGGGCGACCGCGCCGGCCGGCAGCAACACCGTCGCCGACAACTCGGCGGTGGCCACCGACGTGGGACGCACCGTGACCGGCAGTGGGATCCCGGCGGGCGCGTTCGTCGGCCAGGTGACCGACACGCCCACCACGGCGACCGCCCCCTCCCAGAGCGGCGGCTTCGTGGACACGGGCTCGTTCACGCTGGTCGACGCGGGCAACCACCCGCTCACCACGACCGGGCCGGTCGGCGGCGTGGTGCTCGGCGCCCGCAGCGAGGGCACGGACCCGCTGTTCGACACCGTGGACCCCACGACGGGTGGTGGTGACACCGGCAGCGTGCTCATCAGCCCGTACATCACGCCAGGGTCGGTGAGCACCGTCGACTACAACCACTACAGCTGGCTGCGGACGATGGAGGACCTCTTCAAGGTCAAGCAGAAGTCGCCGGGCGTCGACGGCCTGGGCCACCTGGGGTACGCGGCCCAGCCCGGGCTCAACCCCTTCGGCAATGACGTCTTCACCAACCCCGACGGTCCGCCGCCCCCCGTCGACCTGACCGCCGGTTCGCTCAAGCCGGCGGCAGGGGTCGCCCTCGGGGGCATGGTCATGACCCTGGGCGCCTGGCGTGGCCGGCGCCGCGGCCCCGCCGGCCGCTGACGAGCACCACGATCCCGCGCGACGCAGGGAGCCGGGCCCAAGGGCCCGGCTCCCGCGGCGCGTCCCGGTCCGTGTTCGTGGTCGTCACCATCGCCGTCGTGCTGGCGGTGGCGGTCACCGTGCTCGTCGCCCGATGGCCCTCGTCGACCGATTCGTCGACCTACGGCGGGCTCCCGAGCTGGCTCCCCACGAGCACGGTCGCCGTCGGCCGCGTGGTCACCGCCAGCGCCGCGCACCCCGCGTTGGCCATCGAGGGCGACAGCGTGGTCGCCGATCTCGCCCACGGGCACGTGCTGGTCACCGCCGTGGGCCCGGCCGTGCCGGCCGAGGGCCAGTTCCCGATGCCACGGACCTCGCCGTGCACCTTCACGATCACGCTTGCCGACGCTTCGGGCGCCGTCCCGGTGTCGGCGGCGGCGTTCTCGATCGTCGACGAGCTGGGACAGGTCCACCGACCGCAGGTGACGGCCCAGGGGGGCCAGCCGCCGCCGACCAGCGTGCGGCCGGGGCGTCCCCTGGTGCTCACCCTCACCGACGTCCTACCCGTCGGCAGCGGGACCCTCCGGTGGGCGCCGCAGGGTGCCAAGGTCGTCTCCTGGGACTTCGAGGTCGAGATCGACTGACGCCCGTTTCCTCGCCCGGTCCCGGCGCGGGCTCAGCGAGGTTGCCCGGAGCGGGGCAGCAAGCCGCCCGACTCGGTCGGGGTCGGCGATGATGTCGAGCTCGGCGATGATGTCGAGCTCGGCGATCCGGTCGTCCACGGTTGAGCCCGCGTCCCGCCGGCGCCTGCCAGGATGTCGGCCGTGGACGTGCACCTGGTCGACGGCACCTACGAGCTGTTCCGCCACTTCTTCGGCGCCCCACCGCGCACGGGGGCCGACGGGAGCGAGATCGGGGCCACGCGCGGGGTCCTCAATTCCGTGCTCATGATGCTCGAGGAGGGCGCCACCCACGTCGGCGTGGCCACCGACCACGTCATCGAGTCGTTCCGCAACGAGCTGTGGCCGGGGTACAAGACGGGCGAGGGCGTCGACCCCGTCCTCCTCGGCCAATTCCACGTTCTGGAGTCCGCGCTCGAGGCGCTCGGGGTCACCGTGTGGGCGATGGTCGAGCTCGAGGCGGACGACGCGCTGGCATCGGCCGCCAGCGTCGTGGCGGCGGACGACGACGTCGAGCAGGTCCTCATCTGCACCCCGGACAAGGACCTCGCCCAGTGCGTGGTGGACCGGCGGGTGGTCCAGCTCGACCGCCGCTCGGGCACCGTCGTCGACGAGCAGGGAGTGCACGAGAAGTTCGGCGTGCCGCCCGCCTCCATCCCCGACTGGCTGGCGCTGGTGGGGGACAGCGCGGACGGGTTCCCGGGCCTGCCCGGCTGGGGAAAGCGCTCGGCGTCGGTCGTGCTCGACCACTACGGGCATCTCGAGTCGATCCCCGACGATCCCGATGCCTGGGCCGAGGAGGTGCGCTCGGCGGTGCGCGGCGTCCCCCGGCTGGCCGGCGTCCTCGCCGAGCAGCGGGGGCTGGCCGAGCTGTTCCGTGTCCTGGCCACGCTGCGGATCGACCGGCGGCTCGTGTCCGGTGTCGGCGCCCTGGCGTGGCACGCTCCCGCGGGGGACTTCGATGCGGTGTGCGAGCAGCTGCGCGACCCGGGCCTGGCCCGGCGCGCCGGGCGGCTGGCCGACGCCCGCGCCTGATCGGGGCCCCGCCGGGTCAGCGGCCGGCGGCGAAGACCTCGCTGATCTCCTCGGGCACGGGTGCGTCGAGCTGGGCGTAGGTGCACGACTCGGGGGTGCGGTCGCTGCGCCAGCGACGGAACGACGTGGCGTGACGGAACCGGTCCCCCTGCAGGTGGTCGTAGGACACCTCGCAGACCAGCTCGGGCCGGAGCGGCTCCCACGACAGGTCCTTCCCGGCGCTCCAGCGACTCTGGCCGCCGGGCATGCGCCCGCCCGCGCCGGTCTCGGCGTCGGCGGCGCCCCAGTTCCACGGGTGACCCTCCAGGGCGTCGGCGCGGTAGGGCTCGAGCACCTCGGCGAACTCGCGGCGGCGGGCCACGGCGAATCCCGACGCCACCCCGACGTGATGCAGCGTCCCGTGGTCGTCGTGGAGGCCGAGGAGGAGCGACCCCACGCCGCCGCCGTCCTTGTGGGTGCGGAACCCGCCCACCACGCAGTCGGCGGTGCGCTCGTGCTTGACCTTCACCATGAGCCGCTCGCCTTCGCGGTAGGGGAGCTCGGCGGCCTTGGCCACCACGCCGTCGAGGCCGGCGCCCTCGAAGCGCGAGAACCAGTCCCGGGCCACCGCGGGGTCCGTGGTCACCGGCGTGAGGTGCACCGGTGACTTGGCCCTGCGCAGGGCCTTCTCCAGGGCGGCGCGCCGCGTGGCGTAGCCCTCGTGGCGCAGGTCGTCGTCGCCCAGGGCGAGGAGGTCGAAGGCCACGAACGACGCCGGTGTGGTCTGCGCCAGGAGGCGGACCCGGGACGCGGCGGGGTGGATCCGCTGGGTCAAGGCGTCGAAGTCCAGGCCCGAGGGCCCCGCGATCACGATCTCCCCGTCGACGACGCACCGATCGGGCAGGTTGCGGCGCAGCGGGTCGATGAGCTCGGGGAAGTAGCGGGTGAGCGGCTTCTCGTTGCGGCTGCCGAGCTCGACGTCGTCGCCGTCGCGAAAGACGATGCAGCGGAACCCGTCCCACTTCGGCTCGTAGTGGAGTCCCGCCCCCTCGGGCAGCTCGCGCGAGAGCTTGGCCAGCATCGGCGACACCGGAGGTGGGACCGGGAGTGACACGGGGCGATCGTAGGCGTCTCAGCCGCCGTGGCCGGCGGTCCAGGCGAGCACGTCGTCGGCGGGCAGCGCGTTGACCACGACGTCCGCCTCCACGCCGGCCGCCGCGGCCTTGGCACACCCGCCCCGGAGCCACTCGAGCTGCCCGGGCGCATGGGCGTCCGTGTCGATGGCCACCCGGCAGCCGAGCTCCAGGGCGAGCGCCAGGAGCTCGTCGGGCGGGTCGAGGCGCTCGGGGCGCGAGTTGATCTCCACCGCGGTGCCGGTGTCCGCGCACGCCTGGAACACCGCCTTGGCGTCGAAGGCGGAGGGCGGGCGGCCCCGGCCCACCAGGAGGCGGCCGGTGCAGTGGCCGAGGATGTCGGTGTGGGGGCTCTCGATGGCCGCCAGCATGCGCCGGGTCATCGCCGGGGCGTCCATGCGCAGCTTGGAGTGCACGCTGGCCACCACGACGTCGAGCTCGGCGAGCATCTCCTCGTCCTGGTCGAGGGTCCCGTCCTCCAGGATGTCGACCTCGATCCCGGTCAGGATCCGGAACGGCGCCAGGCGCTCGTTGACCTGCGCGACGACCTCCAGCTGCGCCGCCAGGCGCGCGGCGTCGAGACCGTGGGCGACGGTCAGCCGCGGGCTGTGGTCGGTGAGCGCCATGTACCGGCGCCCCAGTGCGGCGGCGGCCTCCGCCATCTCGTCGATGGGGCTGCCCCCGTCGGACCAGTCGGAGTGCGAATGGCAGTCTCCGACGATCGACTCGAAGAGCGCCAGCGCCGCGCCCTCCAAGGGTGTGGGCTCGTCCCCGTCGAGCGCCGCCAGGTAGCGGGGGGTCTCGCCGCGCAGCGCCTCGGCCACGACCCGCGCGGTCGTGTCGCCCACGCCCGGGATCGACTGGAGCCGGCCGGCCTTCGCCAGCTCGGCCACGCGTTCGGGCGCCACGCCGGCGACCGCGACGGCCGCCCGGCGAAAGGCCCGGACCTTGTGGGACTCGGCCCGGTCCCGCTCGAGCAGGTACGCGATGCGGCGCAGCGCCTCGACGGGATCCACGGGGTCCTCAGGGCTTCCTCGCCCGGCTGGGGGCGACGCGGGTCGGCTCGTCGGGCATCTTCGGGTACTCGGGCGGCCAGGGCGCGTCGAGCAGGCCCCGGGCGCGGTCGAGCTCGGCCAGCTCGAGCAGCGGCTCCAGGGATTGGGGCCGTTCGCCCATGGCGGCCCACGGGTCGCCGTGGTCGGCCAGGCGCGTCGGGACGGTGGCGACGG
>Ga0187780_10001394_pt1 | contig 18259 bp, 15 predicted proteins | sample 1015_Q2_SP10_20__FD_132429 | JGI IMG/M metagenome (GOLD analysis project Ga0187780, IMG submission 132429) | Tropical peat soil microbial communities from peatlands in Department of Meta, Colombia - 1015_Q2_SP10_20_MG | ecosystem: Environmental > Terrestrial > Soil > Wetlands > Peat | place...
AAATGCGGCACCGAGCAGACTCTGCAGCTGGGAGTCCTTCTCCTGAGCCAGTTGCGTGCCGACCAGGCGAATCGTGTCCGTGAAAAGCTTCTCATCGCTCTTGGCGTAGAATCCGGCCAGCTCCGCCAAACCCAGAGCGGTCTGCCGCCGCCCCTCTGCTTCGGGGGACTGTATACAGCTGGCATAGTTCGTTAGGATCTTTTCAACCCCGGCGGTTTCTCCTCGCGAAATCAATCCCTCCAGATATTCGCGGAGCCTCATCGGCGGAACGCACCAGGCCTCGGGCGATTCCAGCACCGCCTGCTTTTTCTCCTCGCCCACCTGACCCCAGAACTCTTGGGCGAGCATTTCGACCGGCGATTGCACGTGAATTCCCGCCCGTGTCATCTTTTCTTCGTAGACGCCAAGAATCTTGCGGAGGCCGTCCAGTTCCGCGTTCATGTCGCCTAGCACCTGCCGGACGGCATTAACCTTCACGTCGCCGCGCTCGTAGCTCTCCAAAGCAAAGCGAATCGCGATATGTTCTGCCAGTTTTAGCAAAGTAGGCTTGTCGGAGGCGCCGGCGGGCGCTTGCGCCGCCAACGCCGAAAGGGCCTGGCTGACCGTGAAACGCGCACGGCGAGGAAGTGTAGAAAGTCGTGATTGAAACGAGCTCGGATCGAGCCTCTCTTTTCCTGCCTCGTTGGTACGGGCGATTTGCGCCAGCACCTGCATGATTCCTTGGAGCTCGTCTTCCTGCAGCGTCATCAGGCCGGTCTCGACGGCCATCGAGCCAGCACTGCCTCGTGCCGAGCGGCCGGTCCGAATCCCCACCGAGGCGTTCGTCCATCGCGAAACCGGGCCGCCACCTGATTCCACACGGCCCGGAAACCTGCCGCCTGTTCCCGTGCCGCTCCCGGTCCCGCTATCGCCACTCGTACTTCCCGGCCCGTCGGCAACCCCGGCTCGCGTTCCGCCGACGGGTGCAACGGGCTGCAGGCCAGAACCGTCTTTCGAGAACCAAAATCCGCCCACGTTGGGGTCTAGCGGCGCTCCGTTGCCGCTTCCGCCAACAATGTTCCAAGCAGTCGAGCCACCGGCGGCCGAAACGGGCCCCTCGACCGTTCCGGCAGGCGATGTTCCGCTATTTTCGTCCTTAGAGAACCAGAATCCGCCTGCATTCGGATCGATGGGCGTGCCGCCACCCGCTCCGCCCACGATATTCCAGGTGCCAGACCCTCCGGCCACTCCGCCCTGAATCGATCCTGCCGCTCCTTCGAGCGTCACCCCCGAGCCCGAGTATCCGTCACCAGATTGGCTCGCTGGGCCGCCGACCGAGGAGCCCCCGGAAACCAGGCCAGCAACAACACCTCCGGCAGAATAGGCACCCGCGCCGCTCCCTCCCGGTCCAGGCCCCGGGCCCAATCCGGGCCCTTTGCCCGGCCCAGCGCCACTTTTCGCACCGTCTGCGGCGACCAGCAACTGCAGCAATTTCTCCGGGTCGTTGAGCAACTGGTCCGTCTGCTCGGAGTTCATACCGAGCGTTCGTGCGGCGATTTGTGCCGCGACAGTGGTTTTTGCCACGGCGGAGTCTGCCGGGACGAAACAAACCTCGTTGACGTGAATATGCGGGTCGCCCTCTAGGGCTGCTTTCAACTGCTCAGCGAGCTGCGCCGGCTTCGATGAGGAACCTGTGGGAAAACCACGAACGAATCGAGCCAGGCTGTGTTGCGTGATTTTCGGCGAGAAGTGAATACTGGCGATGCCAGCCGAGGAAAGCATTCGCGCAAAACTCTTCTCCGCGGCGGCCGATTCCAGCGGCGTGCCGTCCAGCAAGAGACTATCGCCGGAAACCGCGAGCAACAAACCGGCCTCGTCATCAGATCCCAGTGCGGTCTTCAGTTCGGTCCAGGCCGTCTCATATTGCCTAGCCGTGCGCGGATGGCCAAAGTCGTACATCCGTGCGAACTTGAGCAGAATATTGAGGCTGCGAACGAAACCGCGTGCCGCAGCAGCCCTCGTATTGGCGTTGTCTGGCATGGCAATCTAACCGGGTAAGCCCGTCATCCATTGGCAATAGTGGGGCCTGTACCAGAACCCCGGCAATGGTACTGGTGTCCTGTTTCTAACTAACGGAAGGACTTACTTGGGATGGTACGAAGGTTTCGGTGTCCGACCCCGCCTGAGGGCGCTGAGCCACGCCTCCAGTTGGCGTACGTTGTCCAGCAGGGCCACAGCTCCTAATTCGACCAGCTGCTTTCCTCGCATCCGCCGTGCTTCACTGTTCCGCGGCAGCACTGCCAGGAAGCGAATCCGGGCCGCTTGGGCCGCGACGGCGTCATCAATGTTGTCACCCAGATAGATGGCCTTCAAAGAATCGCGGCCTCCGAGAATCTGCACGAGGCCCTCTGGGTCTGGCTTGGGCCGCGTGACATCTTCCATGGTCACTATGTGTCGAAAGTATTGGCGCACCCCGCACCGCTCGAGCGTATAGTCCGTCTCCTGCCGGATGCGCCCGGTAAAAAGAGCGAGTTCTGCCCGCGCGGCCAGCCGCCGCAGATTCGCGCGGGGCAAAAGCCACTTCTCGCCCGCAACGTTGCCGCGCTTGCCGTTCTTGCCCCAGTAGAGTTCGACAAACTTGTTTTTGACCTCCTCGTAGCTTTGCTTGCCCCCCAACGACTGCACCCACGCGGTCGATAGTTTCCAATCGTCATTGAATCCTGGCTGGCTTTTCCAGCGCTGGAGCTCGCTGCGAGTGACGCGCTTGCCAGTAAAGAAGCGCACCGTCTCGAGCACGGTCCTATGAAAGGACCCGCGCACGTCCACAAGGACACCGTCGACGTCGAAGATGATGATTTCAGGGTGAGCGCTCACGAGATTCGTTGCTCTGGGCGCGGGCGAAAAGCGGGGCTAATGGGAATCATCGGATGGGCCGCTCGTTCCTGACGGCTCTTCGGTCTCCCGATTGCGATCGCCCGACCCTTGAGCGGATTCGGAAAGGTCCTCCGACGACCAGGCCTCACCCGCCGCCGGAGCCGGCACCACCACCTCGCCCTTATCGGTCTCTGCGCTCGCCGCGGCGGAGGATATTTCGGCCGTTACGGGCACGGCTTCTTCGAGCGCGCCCAGCCGCTGTCTGAAAACTGAGACCAGCAATTCGACTACGGACCTGGCTCCTTCGCCCTCTGGGTCTTTCGCCGGGTTATACCCCGCGACATCGATGGCGGCGAGATGCTTCTGCTGGGCGAACACGCCCAGCGCCTCTCGCACCTCGTCGAGCGAAAGACCGCCGCTACCTGGGTCGTTCGTAGCCTGAAAATCCGCGATCACATCGACATCGAGGTGCAAAACGAACTCGTGTCCGCCGGCGTGAATTCCGTCGATCGCGGCTTCGGCGGCGGCCGCTGCGCCTTTCGCGTGCACATCGGCAGCCAAATACCTCCTCAGCGGCGTCCGGCTGAGCACCTCTTCCTCAGCGGGGTCAAGCCTGGCGGTGCCAAACAGGGCCAAATCCGGCTCGCGAACCAAGGGCGGCTCCGGCCAGAACCGCACCAGTTCCGCCGCTCCGCGCCCGACCACGTGCGAAATCACCATCCGGTCGACGCAGCCGGAAGAAGTCGTCGCGGGTGTGTTCAAATCGGCATCGCGATCAAAGTAGATGAGGCCAAGGTGACGAAAATAGCGTCTCACGCCGGCGAGCGTCGCCAGAATCACCGAACCGTCGCCGCTCAGAACCAGCGGCAGCGCGCCCGACTTAATCGCCTGTTCCACCCGCGGCTTCAGCGCTTCCAGCGCCGCAATCACGCGGGGGATATTGCGAGCGCGCGGGCTTTCCTCATCCGCTTGGTGCAACTGCGGGGGATCATCGCCCAGATCGGTGACTGAATAACCGCTCGAGGCCAGGCGCTCGACCAGTTCTGCAGCGCGGAGCGCGGCGGGAGCACCTTCGTGCCCCAAAGACATGGCGGCCGCACTCGTGGGCGAGCCCAACAGGGCAATCTTGTTCGGCTGGCGGACGATTTTGACCGCCACGGGTAGTCTCCTTGCAGTTGATGGGTGCCCGGGCTAGGGCGGCTGAACCCTAATTTGTGGCCCGACCCAACCGGGCGGCAAGCTCGGCGGGAAGGGTGAACCGCACGTCCTCGCGAATCAGTTCCAGATCGCGATGATTCGTAAACCCGAATGCCGAAAGGCGCTGGCTCACCTGTTCCACCAGGACCTCGGGAGCTGACGCGCCCGCCGTGAGGCCGATCGATTTCACGCCCTCCAGGGAGCCTTCGTCGATATCGTTGGCATCTTCAATGAGCCGGGCGGCTACGCCCACGCGCTGCGCCACTTCGACCAGGCGATTCGAATTCGAGCTGTTTGCCGAGCCAACCACAAGAATCAGTTCGACTTCGCGAGCCAACGCTTCGACCGCCTCCTGGCGATTCTGCGTCGCATAGCAAATGTCGTCTGAAGCAGGCCCAGCAATCGACGGAAAACGCTCCCGCAATCGCACCACAATTTCCTGCGTATCGTAAAGCGAAAGAGTGGTCTGTGTGAGGAAGGCCAGACGGTCCGGATTCGGCACTTCGAGCTGATCGACCTCTTCCACGCTGCCAACGACGACGGTCTGATCCGGCGCTTCGCCGGAGGTGCCCACAATCTCCTGGTGATCGCGATGACCGATCAGGATCAGGGTGCGGCCCTCGCGCGCGAATTTCAGCGCTTCGAGATGAACTTTTGTGACCAGCGGACACGTTGCATCGATCACTTTCAACTGGCGCTCTTTCGCTTCGGTGCGCACGCGCGGCGGCACACCATGGGCGCTGAAAACCAGCACGGCTCCAACCGGTACCTCCCCAATCGTTTCGACAAAGATGGCGCCTCGCCGACGCAACTGGTCGACCACGTAGCGATTGTGCACAATTTCATGGTGCACGTAGACCGGACTTCCGTACGCTTCGAGCGCCAGCTCGACGATGTCCACGGCGCGGACGACGCCCGCACAAAAGCCACGCGGCCGAACGCGAACTAAAGTCTTCACTCCGCTCGTGGTTCCCTGAATATGAGTCAGCGTCACGAGAATCTCCACAAACTCGTGTCATCTTACCTTAACCCTTCTCTGGCCGCTAGATTCTTCGACGCTTCGGTGTGCCCTTCTCGCCTCGCTGCCGGCCAGCGGTTGGGTTCGGTCGACGAAACCTGGTTGCGAGATCGGCCTAAGGCACGGCGAAGACAAGCAGGGCGTTTCCCGGCATGGCCCCGAAGCCGGGATAGCCAGAGACGACGGCAAGGAGCCCCTGCGCGATAACGGGGCCGCCGACGTCGAGCGATCCGCCGCGGGCCGGAACGCCGTTCACCGAATCAAACGAACGCGCGGTATCGAAATCCCACAGGATCTTGCCATCGCCAGCGGCGTAGGCGCGGAGATGGCCATCGATCGAACCGGAGAAAACGGCCCCGGGAATCGCGGTGATGGCTTGCGACTGCGCTGGGCTGCACGGGCGCCGATCCCCACAGCCGGGAGGCGGCGTCCTCCAGAGGAGTTTCCCGTCCGAGACCTGATAGGCAGAGATCCCTCCTCCCTTCGTAGGGTCCGGACTTCGTCCCTGAAATGCCAGATCGGATACTGCCACATAGAAGGTGCTGCCATCAGTGGCAGGTCCCCATTGCACGCCGCCGAGCAGACCGCCAGCGCCGGCGCGCGCATGCCACAGGAGCCTTCCCTGGGCATCGGGATCGACGGCGTAGACTAGACCCGATTTCTGTCCGAGCAGCAGAACGCGCTTGCCCCCAGCGAGCGACACGAGAATCGGAGACGCGCCCAAATCGAACTCCGGGACCGCGGGCGGTGCGCAGTTTGGCGCCGGCGGACTCCCGCACTCGATTCGATAGATGGCGTCCTTATCGAACTGCGCAGACCACAGAAGCTGTCCCGCCTTAAGATCGAGCGCGACGACCGCATCGGAAGTCGCGGTGCCCGGTTCGGAGTAGTTGTCTCCTGTGCCCACGTAGATGCGATGCCTGGCCGCGTCGATGGTCGGTGAGGACCAGATCGCCATTCCCGAAGGCCCGATGATGGCGCGGCCATCCGGTGTCTTGCCGTGCGCGGTGGGCGTCTGAGCCGCCAGGTAGGATTGCCAGATCAGCTTTCCCGTGGCCGCGTCAAGCGCAACGACGCTACCGCGGAACGTGCAGCATTCGTAATCGGGACGCCGGCGCGCCTGCTCTTCGCTCGACGAGACAGGGACGTAAAGACGCCCTTCGAAATAGGCCGGCGTGCCCGTGATCGTCGCGGCAGGATGCGGATCGGCTTGTGTGCGCCACAGAAAGGCGCCGGAACGAGCGTCGAGGGCGTCGACGCCGCCCGAAGCATCGCCATAGAAGAGAACGGTGGTCGAGCCCGCCGTTCCGATGGCCAGACCCGAACGCACCGGTTTTCCAGACGTCGCCCAAACTGTGCAGCCGCTCATCGCGTCCAGTGCGTAGACGGCGCCGTCGTTTGCACCCACGTACACGCGGCCATCGTAGATCAACGGTTGCGACCGCACGGATCGAACGTTCGGTATTCCGAAGGCCCATTTCAGCTCTAGGCGCGAGACGTCCGACGCGGGAATACCAGCCGCCTCGGCGGCCTGAAAGCGCCAATTGGCAGCTCCGTTGCCCCAGCCCGCCCAGTTCGCGGGCGAGGATGGGGGCTTGCTCGTCGCGGCACAGCGATTAGCGAGTTGATCGGCAGACACGGGAGCCGCACGCGAGGGTTCGGCCGACTGCTTGGCGGCCTCATCGGACTGCACGCGCGGCCGTGCGGATAGACACGCACAGACCACAGTCAGTGCTCCCGAAAGAAGAAGAATCGGACGCAGTCTCCTGCTCACTGGGTAAGCGCTCCCGCCTTGCATCTGCTTGCTTGGACGCCGGATTGGGACGCCGGGTTTCGGCTCGAGAGGAAAAACATTCTTGGCATTCCGCCTTTACATTGGTCCGCTTTTCGCTCTACCGTAGCTCGATCACCACACCATCTTTGGAGAAACCAATGCCCGATATCAAACACTCCTTGGCGATCAAGGCTGCGCCCGAGCGCATCTACCCGCTGATCTCCACGGCTACGGGATTTGCGCAATGGTGGGCTGCCGATGTGACGGAAGCCGACGCCGCGGGAGCGGTCGAGTTGGGATTCTTCAACCGGGCCACCGTGTATCGTCTGAATCGCTTACGAATGGCGCCGCCCCATGAAGCCGAATGGCTTTGCTCCAGCGGCAAGGAGTGGAGTGGCACAAAGTTGTGGTTCGCATTGACACCGAATCAAGACGGCACATTGGTGCGGTTCACGCATGCGGATTGGAAAGACGAAACCGACTATTTCGTTTCCTGCACGACGGTCTGGGGAGAGCTGATGTTTCGGTTGAAGTCCGCTGCGGAGGGTCAACCGCGCGGACCGCTCTTCAGCCGAAACGGCCAGGCCTACTGAGCACGGGAGCATGGCCGCCGGGTGTACAATGGCCGGCAATCGAAGGAGGTAGGCGCATGAATCGGCGAACATTGTTGTCACTGCTCGGCTCTTCTCCGGCGCTGCTGGCCGGCCTTCCGGTTGAAGCGCAGCCCGGCAAGACCACGCCTGCGAAACCGTCCACGAGCCAGCCGCTGGTTGAGGGACTCAATCCCAAAGGCACCCCGCCTCCGATCCAACTGATTCCGATGGCTCCGCGTCTGGACCGTCTTGACGGAAAGACCGTGTGGCTGGTCGATACGGGATTCGAAGGCGGCGGAATGCTGCTTGAGCAAGTCCGGCTCTGGTTTAACCGCAACATGCCGACCGTGAATGTCGTCTTCCGACGAAAGGCAGGACCCTACATGGAGGACGATCCCGCCCTGTGGAAAGAGATCAAGGAGAAGGGTGACGCGGCCATCATGGCCGTCGGGCATTGAAGCACCTGCACACCAGCGACCGTTGGTCACTGCATAACGGTTGAAAAGATGGGCATCCCGACCACACCCATGGTTACGCGCGCGTTCAAAGAACTGGCGGTCCTGAATGTCGCCAAGCGCGGCATGCCGGAGCTGCGCATTACCTTCACGCCTCATCCTGTGGCGAGCAAAACCCCCGACCAGCTTCGTGCGTACGTCGAAGGGAACGATCCGGTCAGCGGCAAGCCCATGATGAAGGAGATCGTCCAAGCGCTGACAGAGCCGCTCAGCGAGGAGGAACGGAAGACCGGCTTGGTGCATGTCTCGGTTGGACCGGAACGATATGGGCCGGACACGCTGAAAAACCTGCAGCAGTTCTATCACGACAACGGCATGACCGACTTTCTACCAATCACCATTCCGACGGAAGAAGAGGTCGCTGAGATGCTGAAGGGTACCAGCCATCCTCCGGATGAGGTGGTCGGCACAATGGCGGGAGGCGCGTACCCGCCTTGGTCGTATACGGTGAAGCAGGTGGCGATCAACGCAGTGATGGCGGGATGCAAGCCGGAATATTTTCCTGTGATTCTCGCCATCGCATCGTCGGGAACACCGTCGCTGATGAGCTCGACCAACTCGTTCGCCTACGCCGCGGTGATCAACGGGCCGATTCGGGATAAGCTGAACATGAATTACGGAATCGGTGCGCTGGGACCATTCGCGCAGTCAAACGCCGCCATGGGGCGCGCCTGGACGCTGGTTTCGCGGAATCTAGCCAACGGCGGTATCCCGGGCGATACGTACATGGGATCACAAGGAAACAATCTCAACTACAACAACCTGATTATGGCGGAAAACGAAGCAGCCAGCCCGTGGGTTCCTCTGCACGTACAAAAGGGTTTCAAGGCGGAGGAAAACGTGGTGAGCCTGTTCCGCGGGCTCGGCATCGTGCCCGGCCAAGGCGCTAGAGGCACGAGCACGGATACGCCGAAATATGAGGAGCAGTTCAGCGATCTTTTCAGCGTTTTCACAGGCTTTTTCGGAGGGCTGGTGGTGGCGGACCCGCTGATTGCGGCCAATCTGAAGGGGCGCGGCTACGACACGAAAGACAAACTCATCGATTGGTTGTACAAAAACACGACGCAAACGGTGAAGGACTACAAGTCGCGCGACTTCGCCTATGGGTTCGATTATCCGCGTGCGCTGAAGGGGCTGGAGCCGTACAAGACGTGGTACGCGATGCCGGATGACGCTGTGATTCCCCGCTGGCCGCACCGCGACGACATCAATGTGATCGTGCTCGGTGGACAGACCAACGCGTTTTTTCAGGGCGGCAGCCTGAGCTACACCGTGAGCGTCTCGATCGACAAGTGGACATGAGGATCGACGGGAGCTTCCCGTGTAGGCCGGCCGCGCATCTGGAAGGGCAAACGACAATTCCGATCAAAGGAGAAAAGGATATGAATCGTCGAGATTTCCTTGAAACCATGGGCGCTTTATCGGCGAGCCTGGCCTTGCCGGGAGCAAGGCAACTGCTAGCCGAGGACGCAGCACCGAGCGGCTGGCGCAGCTTCGAACTGACCACGCGCATCGAGGTCCTGAAGCCTTCCGGCCCGACGCGTATATGGGCACCAGGGGCGCTCACGCTGAAGACACCCTTCCAAAGAACACTGTCAAACGCCTACCAGGCCGAGGGTGGATCGGTACACAAGGTCCAACAGAAGGTTGACGGTCTTGAGATCCTGTTTGCAGACTTTCCCGCGGGTGTCCGGCCAGTCCTAACGGTGACAAGCCGAGTCGCCACCAAAAACTACACCGTTGATCTTTCCCATCGCCAGCAAGGGATGAAGGCCAGCCGCACCGAGCTGGACTATTTCACGCGCTCAACGAACCTCCTGCCTACGGACGGAATCGTGAAGCAGACCGCGATGGAAATCACCAAGGGTGCGACAGCCGATCTCGACAAGGCGCGGGCAATCTACGACTGGATCGTCGAGAATACCGCTCGGAATCCGAACGTGCGCGGCTGCGGCGTCGGCGACATCCGCTTCATGCTCGAAACCAAAGATTTGACGGGTAAATGCGCGGATCTGAACGCGCTCTACGTTGGCCTAGCGCGCGCCGCGGGTCTCGCTGCGCGCGATGTCTACGGCATCCGAGTCGCAAGATCAGAGCTCGGTTACAAGAGCCTTGGCGCGTCCTCGGACAAAGTGACGAAGGCACAGCACTGCCGCGCCGAGGTCTACTTGCACGATTATGGTTGGGTTCCGGTGGACCCGGCCGACGTGCGGAAAGTTGCGCTCGAGGAACCGCCAGGCAACCGTCCGCTCAGCGACGACATGGTCGAGAGAGCGCGGGCCCGGCTGTTCGGATCCTGGGAGATGAACTGGATGGCGTTCAACTTCGCGCATGATGTGGCGCTGCCTGGTTCAAGCGGCAAGCCCCTCCCCTTCTTGATGTATCCACAGGCGGAAACCGCCAACGGCCGGCTCGACAGCCTCGACGCCGATACTTTCAGGTACGAGATCACGTCTCGCGAGATGACTACTCGCAGCGCCTGAGCTCGCGAGATTTGACATCCTATAGGGATTGCGTTAAGAGTGCGTACCCGCCCGAACCGAACTTCACAATTCGCAGGAAAGGATCGGCCATCGTAACGAATCTGGTAGTACCCAAGACCGGTGGCATGAACACGACCAAGGTCAACGTCGTTCGCTGGTTGAAGGACGAGGGCGACACGCTCAAGCGGGGCGAACCGGTCGTCGAGCTCGAAACGGAAAAAGTCAGCTACGAATTGGACGCGCCGGTGGACGGCGTGCTGCTGAGAATTGAGGCACGAGAGCCGGCCGAGGTAGAAGTGGGCGGCCTACTCGGTTACATCGGCCAGCCGGGTGAAAAAGCGCCGTCTCTCTGAAACCCACTCTCTGAAACCGGAGGAACGATGCTAGCTGCCAGCCAACTTCCCAAAGAGCGTCTGACCTGGATGTATACGCAGATGCTACGAATCCGTGAGTTTGAAGAGCGCGTCAAGCGCACCTTTGTCGAGCATCCGGGGGTGATTCGCGGGCACGCGCATCTGGGCGATGGGGCCGAGGCCAGCATCGTGGGTGCGCTGGCTACACGGGCAGAGAGCGATCCGGTGATGCCGAGCTATCGCTGTCATGGCTACCCGCTGGTGCTCGGCACGCCCGCGCGCGCCTTGATGGCCGAGATCTTTCAGCGCCGCGACGGTGTCTGCAAAGGGTTCGGCGGATCGATGCACCTAGCCGATCCGGCTCACCACTTCCCGACCGCTTCCGGCATCATCGGCCAAGGGATTGCACATGCCGCCGGGGTCGCCTACGCCGCACAAGTGAAGAAAACAGGCCAGGTCGTGTACTCGTTTTTTGGCGACGGATCCTCGAAACAGGGGGCCTTTCACGAGACCCTGAATCTTGCCGCCGTCTGGAAGTTGCCGGTTGTGTTTGTTCTCGAAAACAACATGTACCAGGCCTACACACATTTCATGCTGGAGGATGCCAATGCCATCGCGGGGGAACCGCTGTCGCAAAAGGCCAAGGCCTACAGCATCCCCGGGGCTACGGTGGATGGAACCGACGTGCTGAAGGTCTACGAGGAGATTGGCAAGGCCGTCGAGCGGGCGCGCGCGGGTCAGGGGCCTTCGCTAGTGGAGTCGCGATTCTATCGCCTGAGCCCGCACGGCAATGCCATCACCGTGCCGCCTGTGCCAACACAGTTCCAGGAACACGAAGCGATTGAGGTCTACGGAAACAAGGCGGAATTTGAGGCGGCCAAGAAAAACGATCCCCTGCTGAAATTCCGCACCTATCTGACTGGCAACGGCACGCTCAGCGAGGCCGAGGCTAAGAAAATCGAAGACAACGTGCGAAAGGAAATGGACGAGGTGGTTGAGTTCGCGCTGGCAAGCCCGTTGCCAACGCCGGAAGACGCCCTGAAGTACGTCTACGCATAGCCGAAGGCAGCTAGCAACTGGAACCGAGGGAGGCTCTGATGCCGCGCGATATGATGTTTGCCGAAGCCATTGCTGTCGCCATCACCGAAGAGATGCAGCGCGATCCCAATGTCGTGTTCTACGGCCAGAACATGGCCATGACGGAGCGGGATCCCTTTGTCCGCAAATTCGGCAAGGATCGCGTGCGCATCACGCCCATTTCGGAAACCGCCGAGCTGGGCATTGCCGTGGGCGCGGCGATGAGCGGCTTGCGACCGATCGTCGAGCTGTACATGGCTGAATTCATGTTGGTGGCCTTCGATGAAGTGATCAACGAAGCCCCGCGGCTACGCTACATGTCGGGCGGCCAAGTAAAGGTGCCATGTGTGTTCAAGGCCGGTTTCGGATTCGCCGCCGGATGGGCGGGCCAGCATTCCAATTGCACCTACCATGCCATGATGGGGATTCCTGGCCTCAAGATCGCACTCCCGTCGACCTCCGCTGACGCCATGGGGCTGATGAAGTCGGCGATCCGCGATGATAATCCGGTCGTCTACCTGCATCACTATATGCTAACGATCGACAAAAGCCCTGTGCCCGATGGTGAGCACATCGTTCCGTTTGGCGTCGCGGACATCAAGCGCGTGGGGACAGATGTGACAATCGTGGCCACTGCCTGGATGGTGAAGAAATCGCTCGCGGCGGCTGAAGCGCTGGCGAAGGATGGCATCAGTGCCGAGGTCGTCGATCCGCGGACGCTCGCGCCGCTCGACGTGAAAACGATTGTGGAGTCGGTCAAAAAGACGGGCCGTCTGGTGCTGGTCGATCAGGCACCCCGACACGCGTCAGCGGCCATCGTGATCGCTGGTGAAATCGCAGACCAGGGATTTAAGTACCTAAAGGCGCCCGTGAAAATGGTCACGGCTCTCGACACGTCCATACCCTACAGCGAGACCCTGGAGAGCTATGTCTTGCCGAGCGAGCAAAAAATTGTTGACGCCGTGAAGTCCGCTCTGGCCCTGCACGCAGCCGCTGTGTGACGGATTATCTTCTTCCGGAGCGACGCCGCGATTTCCTCCGGGTGGTGGCTCGCTTCCTGCCCCTGGCTTTTGTGGCTTTCAAATGAGCCTTCTTCCGCCCCTTTCTTTGGGCAGGCGACGACTCGGCCCGCGCGGGCCCAGTTGCTCGCCCCGGGAATTGCGCCAGGGTCGACTCAAATGCCTTGTGCGCGGCTTCGCTGACGGTCCTCTTGCGCCACTCGGCGTTTAGAACCTCGATTCCCCACGGCCCGTCATAGCCTGCTTTGAGCATGGCACGAACAAATCCCTTCACGTCGAACTCTCCATCGCCACAGAACAGGCGGTGATTGATGGTGTCTTCATGAAGCGGCCAGGGACAGTCGTACGTACCATCGTTGATTTCAATCGAGGTGATGAATTGTCGTGGAGTTCGCGCCACTGTTTCATGGGGAATCCGCAGCTTGGAGATGTGCCAGAGGTCAAAGCAGATGCCGCCATTCTTGGCTCCGGCGCCGCTCACCAGTTCGACTGCTTTTTCCACCGAGTCAATCGTGGAGAACGGCATCATCTCGTAACAAACAAGCGTGCCGTGATTTTCTGCGTCTTTGCAAAGAGCCGCGAAAGCCTCCGTCATGCGCGGCATGGGACAGTTGCTGCGTTCAAATTCGCCCACTTTCAGGTGCCGCGCACCCAAGACCTCGGCCGCTTCAAGCAGCCTGGCCTTCACCGCATCGGACTGCCGCTTTCTTTCACCGTCCATGAACCAATCCTGCAGGAATTCGAGTTCCACGTGCTTGATTCCATGGCCGTCCAGGATCTTTTTCATCTCCTTCAAGCTGTATTTCTGCAGGGTATGGCTGAGGTCAGCGTGCCAGATGCCCACACCTTTGAATCCGGCACGCGCAGCAGCGCGTACACGATCCTTGAAATCGACCGGGCTGTACTCATGGTCGGTGTGCGGCTCGGCCCCCACCGCTAGAGTCCAGTACGAGCCGAGTAGTTCGATGCGGGTGGCCATTTGGATTCCTCGTTTGTGCCGGTTGAGAAAGGCAACGTGCGGCATGCTAGTGCGGTCCCGGCGGCCGAGTCAATGACTGACGAATCGGCACCCTTTTCGATGTTATCCTCTACCACTCGTTTCGAGGGGTGAACATGTTGCTGGCCGGGCAAGTCGCGATCGTAACCGGCAGTGGGCGAGGAATTGGCCGTGCCATCGCACGCCGCTTTGCCTCAGAGGGCGCCGCCGTTCTAGTCACCGCACGAACCGAGACGGAGATCCGCGCCGTAGCCGCTGACATTCAAAGCTCGGGCGGTCGCGCCACGGCCGTCACCGCAGATCTCGCGCAAACAGAAGACTGCCAGAAGATCGTCGCCGCCGCGCGCGCTGCGTTCGGGGCCGTCCACATTCTCGTGAACAATGGCGCGATCTATGGTCCAGTCCAGCCTGCCGAGCAGTTCTCCGTGCGGGATTGGGATGAGGTCATGGCCGTCAACTTGCGCGCGCCCTTGCTCCTCGCCCAGCAAGTGCTTGCCGAAATGTATGAGCGGCAAGCGGGTGCGATTCTGAACATCGCAACCGTGGGAGCCAAGTTGGCCTTCGGCCTGAGCGCTGCCTACACCGCATCGAAAGCTGGCCTGATCGGGCTGACGCGCGTGCTCGCCGCCGAAGGCGCGCGTAAGGGCGTGCGCGTCAACGCGCTTTGCCCCGGACCGGTAACGGAGACGCGGATGTCAAAGGATCTGACGCGTCAATTCTCCGCGTATTTTCAGTCGGGCACAGACGAAACACTCAAGCAGTTGATCGATGGAGTTCTCCAAGGAAGGCCCCAAACAGCGGAAGAAATTGCGTCCGCGGCCCTATTTCTGGTTTGCGATCAGTCCCGCGCGGTTACTGGGCAGACTCTGAATGTGGATGGCGGAATGGTCTTTTACTGAGTTCTTCCAGCGTGCCATAGCTGCGTCGCGTGAAGTTCACAACCGCGCGAGCCCCTAGCTCGGCCCAAGTGAGGCCATTTTCCCAAACCATTCCGATCAAATAGCAGACGCTTACAAGAACAAACAGAACGAGAAACAACATGCCAAACAGCAGTTCAGCGGCGATCAGCTCCCGCACGAAGTAGAGCTGCAGCACGAGCACGATGGCGATCGCCCAAGTGATGCGCTTTCGCGTTTTGGGCTGAATCGATGCGACCTTATTCCGCAGGCTTGCCAAAACCGTAGTCATAGACGTCAATCCTGACCTCTCCTAGGCTTCGTGCACGAGCGCTGCCAAAGAAATGAACAGCTAACTGATTGAAGTGGGATGGGTTGTGCGGTGTGAAAAAACTGCGATGGAAAACAGTTTCCGTTTTGAGATGAAGCGGAAAACCGTTCGGCCGGGTTTTAGACGATCATCAGGTGCCGATCGCCTTTCGATTTTTTTTCACAGGCGAAAGGGCTCTACCGACCTTCGAACGGATAGCGATCCTGCGCGAGGACGGCCTCGGCGATGCGCCGCCGCAGTCGAACCGTATCGACCGGGGCGTGTTTCGCGAAGCGTCTTAGCGCCGCCAGGTGCGTTAAGAGCATATCGCCATCGGAGATCGCCGCCAGCGCCGTGCGTGCCTCCTTCTCGAGGCGATCCATGGCATCGTAGGTGAACGCCCGCGTCGCGTCGGCCATGAGGCTCGCCGCCGGCCCCTGCCCGTCGGCCTTCTCGGCCCGCCGGAGGGAGGATTCGATCGCGTAGATCTCGATCACGATATTCGCGAGCGAGGAGACAATCTCCTGATGCTCGGCCAGCTTGTCCCGAAACTTCTCCACAGCTGCCCCGGCCGCCAGCAAGAAGACCTTCTTCGCGTGCACGAGCGAGCGCTCCTGCTCGGCAAACTGGCCCGCGCCAGCATCTTCGAATGACGGGCCGGCAAGCAACTCATCGGCCAGCTTCTTGGCTGCCGCAATCAACGGCAGAACCCCCGCCATGGTGCGTTTCATCAGCATCTGGACGATGACCATGCGGTTGATCTCGTTAGTGCCTTCGAAGATGCGGTTGATGCGGCTGTCACGATAGGCGCGAGCCATCGGATAGTCTTCGTGAAATCCGTAACCGCCATAGATTTGCAGGCCTTCATCGACGCAGTAGTTTAACGTCTCGCTGCCCGCAACCTTGCTGATCGAGCTTTCGATCGCATATTCCTCAAGGGCCTGCATGGCCTGCGCAACTTTGTCAGCTGCTGAGGTCGACGCGGCGGACTCAAGCGTCCCCGCGGTCCGATAGATCATCGATTCCAGCGCGTAGATGCGAATCGCCATTTCGCCGAGTTTCGCTTGAATCAGTCCGAAGTTGGCGATCGGTTTCCCAAAAGCGACTCTCTCCTTGGCGTACTTCGCTGAGTCCTCCAGCGCCCTCTTCGCCCCTCCCAGGCACGAAACGCCCAGGGTATGCCTGCCGGCGTTCAACGTATTGAATGCGACGATGTGCCCGCGGCCGATCTCGTGTAGTAGGTTTTCCTTGGGGACCCGCGCGTTTTCAAGAAACAGAGGTACCGTCGAGCTGCCGCGGATGCCCATTTTGTTCTCTTCGGCGCCCACGCTGAAGCCCGGAGTGTTTCGCTCGACGATAAAGGCCGAAAACTTTTCCCCGTCGACCTTGGCGAAGACAACATAGACGTCGGCAAAGCCACCGTTGGTGATCCACATCTTCTGCCCGTTCAAAATCCAGTGCGTGCCGTCCGGCGAAAGCTGGGCGCGCGTGCGCGTGGCCAGCGCGTCAGAACCGGCCTGCGGCTCGGACAGGCAGTAGGCACTGAGCCACTCCCCTGTGGCGATCTTCGGCAGGTATTTCTTCTTCTGCCCTTCGGTTCCGAAGTAGACGATGGGGATCGTGCCAATCCCGGTCGTCCCGCCGAAGGCAACTGCGAATGAGGCGTAGACGGAGATTTTTTCGCTCAGGATGGTCGCGGCAACTTTATCCAACTCCGATCCCCCGTACGCTTCCGGAATTCCGGCGCCCAGCAACCCGATCTCGCCTGCCCTCTTCAGTAGCTGCGGCATCAGGCCTTCTTTGTGCTTTTCGAGGTCCGGAATCATCGGGACGACTTCTTTCAGGACGAATTCAGCAGCGGTCTGCCCGATCAGACGCTGATCGTCGGAAACGTCCGCGGGTGTAAAAACGTCTCGAGAACTCGTCGTCACCACGAGAAATGAGCCACCCCGATTCAGTGACGGAGAAACGGTTGTCGTCGCCATGGCATTCCTTTCCTAGCTCAGCAAAAGATGACAGCTCAGAAACCCTTTAGGCAGCCCGCTCGAAAATACCCGCAGCCCCCATGCCTCCACCAATGCACATGGTGACCATTCCGTAGCGCGATTGGCGCCGCTCCATTTCGCGCAGGATCGAGGCCGTCAGCTTGGCCCCAGTGCAACCGAGTGGGTGCCCCAGCGCGATCGCGCCTCCGTTCACGTTTACGCGCGATGGGTCCAGCCCAGCCAGTTTGATCACGGAAAGCGACTGCGCCGCAAAAGCCTCGTTCAGTTCGATCACATCGATCTGGTCGAGCCTGAGCCCCGCGATTTCGAGAGCCTTCGGTATCGCGTACACCGGCCCGATACCCATCTCCTCGGGCGGACACCCCGCCGTCGCGAAGGAGACGAAGCGCGCCATCGGCCTCAGTCCGAGCGCCCGTGCCCGCTCTGGACTCATCAGCACGGCTGCTGCCGCCGCGTCGCTCATCTGCGAGCTGTTCCCGGCGGTGACCACGCCGCGCGCGTGAAAGGCGGGCTTGAGTCTGCCGAGCGCCTCCATCGACGTGTCCGCGCGGGGTCCCTCGTCGGTATCGAAGGTAACGGTGCGAGTCTTCGGCTTTGCCGCGCTGGCCGATCCGTTCGCACCGCTTTCGACAAAGGTGTAGCTCACTTCGACAGGCGCAATCTCGTCCTTGAACCTGCCTGCCGCGATGGCCGCGAGCGCCTTCTGATGACTGTGGAGTGCAAACTCGTCCGCATGCTCGCGGTTGAACCCATATTTGCGGGCCAGGTTTTCGGCAGTGAGACCCATGTTGAGATAGGCGTCCGGGTAATGGTCCATCAGCCAGGGATTGGGTGTGATTTTGTGGCCCCCCATCGGCACCATGCTCATGGATTCGGTACCACCGGCGACGACCACCCGGCTCTGCCCGGAAAGGATCTGTTGCGCCGCAATCGCAATCGCCTGCAACCCCGAGGAACAGAACCGATTGATCGTCATCGCGGAAACATTCACCGGCAGGCCAGCGCGCAGCGACGCGATCCGCGCCACGTTCATTCCCTGCTCCGCCTCAGGAGTCGCGCAGCCGAGGATGACATCCTCGATCTCAGCCGGATCGAGACCCTCGGTCCGGCGAATCGCTTCCTGAATGGCAGTCGCTGCGAGATCGTCCGGCCGGCTCGCGCGCAGCGT
>Ga0187780_10001395_pt1 | contig 18255 bp, 13 predicted proteins | sample 1015_Q2_SP10_20__FD_132429 | JGI IMG/M metagenome (GOLD analysis project Ga0187780, IMG submission 132429) | Tropical peat soil microbial communities from peatlands in Department of Meta, Colombia - 1015_Q2_SP10_20_MG | ecosystem: Environmental > Terrestrial > Soil > Wetlands > Peat | place...
AAGCTGGCCGTGGTCATCGGCGGAACCTCTGGAATTGGCAGGACTTTGGCCCGCGGCTTAGCCGAGGCCGGAGCCGACGTGGTGCCGAGTAGCCGGCGCAGGGATCTGGTCGCAGCGGCCGCCGATGAGATTGAATCTCTTGGCCGACGCTCCCTGCGCGTGGCCAGTGACGTTACTGACCGCGCTTCGTTAGACAACCTGCTGAAGGCTGTACTAGAGTCTTTCGGAAAGGTAGATATCCTGGTGAATTGCGCCGGCTATAACCAGCGTGCACCCACATTGGACTTTCCCGAATCTGACTGGGACCGGCTCGTCAACACAAATTTGACGGGCACGTTGCGGGGGTGTCAGGTTTTTGGGCGCCACATGATTGGGCGGGGTTACGGCCGAATTATCAACATTGCCTCCATGGGATCGTTCCTGGCGCTGTATGAGGTAGCAGCCTACAGCGCCAGCAAAGCCGGGGTTGCTTCTCTCACCAAATCGCTGGCCGTCGAATGGGCTCGGCACGGAGTGTGCGTCAATGCCATCGCCCCGGGATACTTTCGCACGCAAATCAACGAGAAGCTGGTGATGGGCACGCCCCGCGGCCAGGAGATTCTCATGCGAACTCCCATGCAGCGCTTCGGCGAACTGGACGAGCTCGTGGGCGCGGCCATCTTTCTGGCCTCCGATGCCGCCAGCTTTGTAACCGGTACTCTAGTCGTGGTGGATGGAGGCTATCTGGCAAGCGGGGTCAATCAGTAACGTCCCTCGCCCCCCGGATCCCTCCGATAAGGTACTTTAGACGGCAGAGCCTGCACTCTGAAGAGCTGATTCTCGTGCCGATCGAACCGCCCGCACAAACTCGCGCGCGGCCTCGGTAATCAGGGCTGGGTTTCCGTCGCGCAGAGCGGTCCGGTTGACCAGCTCCGAGCCGGCGCCCACGGCGAAGGCCCCGGCGGCAATGAAATCGCCCGCATTGGCTGCGTTTACCCCTCCGGTAGGGATCAGAGCCGCCTGCGGAAACGGTCCCCTAAGAGCCTTCAGGTATTTCGGCCCACCGACATTGTCGCAGGGGAAGATCTTGACCAGCTTGGCGCCGTTTTCCTGTGCGTGCATGAGTTCGGTCGGTGTAAGGGCCCCCGGAATCGCCAAGACCCCGCAGGCCTGCGACACTGAAAGCACCGGGATCGAGAGCCCCGGACTGACCAGGAACTTGGCTCCCGCATCAATTGACAATTTTGCCTGTTCGGCTGTAGTGATCGTGCCTGCTCCAACCAGCAGACTGGTTCGGAAACGGTCTGCCAGTTGGTGGATCACGGAGATCGCATTGGGAAACGTCATTGTGATCTCCACAATCGGTATGCCTCCGGCCAATATGGCTTCGACGGCTCGGGTTGCCTCGGTTACGGATGCAGCTCTGACTACCGGCACGATCCCGATCTCGCCGATTCGCGAAGTCACTTCCTCAATCGTCATGTCATCCCTCCCGGAGCCGGCCTTAGCGGGTGATTCGTGCCGTGCGCGCCTCCATCGTACGTAATACCTCTTCCATGGTGACCATGCTGGTATCGCCCGGCGTGGTCATGGCCAGCGCACCATGGGCCGCCCCGCATTCCACTGCCCACTGCGGTTCCCGTCCGGTCAGCAATCCATAGATCAGCCCGGATGCGAAGGAGTCTCCTCCACCCACGCGGTCATAGATTTCCAGATTTTCCCGGGTCGCTGCCTCGTAGAAACCACCGTTGCAGTAGCAAAGCGCACCCCAGTGATTGCGGGTGGCCGTCGTTGCCTTGCGCAAGGTGATGGCCACCACCGCCAATCGAGGGAACTCCGCCGCCACCTTTTCCATCATGTTCTTGAAGCTGGCCCGGTCCAACTGGGAACGGCCTTCGTCCAGGCCGGCAACCGGAAAGCCCAAGGCCGCGGTGAAGTCTTCCTCGTTTCCGATGATCACATCGACCAGGGGTGCGAGCTGACGGTTGACCTGCTGAGCCCTCGCTTGCCCACCCATCGGCTTCCACAAAGACTCCCGATAATTCAGATCGTAGGAAACCACCGTGCCCGCCTGCTTTGCCGCCTCCATGGCCTCACGAGCTACTAGCGGTGTGGTCTCCGAGAGGGCGCAAAAGATTCCTCCGGTATGAAACCAGCGCGCTCCATCGTGGGAGAATACCTGCTGCCAATCGATTTCCCCCGGCCGCAGTTGTGAGATGGCCGTGTGCCCGCGGTCCGAGCATCCCACCGCAGCCCGCAGGCCAAAACCGCGTTCGGTAAAATTCAATCCGTTGCGCGACGCTCGCCCGACACCATCAAACCGCACCCAGCGCACGTATTTCTGATTCACGCCCCCCTGCAACATCAGATCTTCCACCAAACGGCCAATCGGGTTATCCACGAGCGCGGTCACGATTGCCGTGTCCATGCGAAAGCAACGTCTGAGGCCACGTGCCACGTTGTATTCACCGCCGCCCTCCCACGCGCGAAACTGACGCGTGGTGGCAATCCGCTGATCGCCCGGATCCAGTCGGAGCATCACTTCTCCGAGGCTAACCAGGTCCCACAGGCAACCTACTTTCGGCTTGATATTGAGTTGGCTCATGGCCTCAATGGCTCGCCCGATCGACCACCGGGTGCGTTGACCGGCGGCACCGATACCGATCTCTGAAACCTCCCCTCCTCTGCTGTCACAATTGCTGCTGGATTCACTCCCAGCCAGAAGGCCGCACCAATCAGGCACAGCAAAGCAGCGGTAAGAAAGGAGGCGGTCCAGCCGAAACGAGCTGCGATCCAAGGAGTCAGCGATGCGGTAACAGCGCCTCCGATCTGCGCCCCCATATTCATAAAACCGGAAATGGACCCGGCCGATCTGCCAGCAATATCGGCGCTGACCGACCAAAAGGAACTCTGGGCTAAGTAGAGCGCCCCTGCGCCTCCCGCCAGGACTCCACTGGCCATTGGTGCACTCTCCACCTGAGCGCCCAGAGCTAGGAAAACGGCCGCCAGCATCATCCCGAACGCCGCCAGGCGACATCGTCCCATCTTCGGGCCGAAGGTGAGCGTCAAGCGATCGCTGATGGTTCCACCCAGCGGACAGCCAATCGCCATAGCCAGGAAGGGCAACGTGGCGAACCAGGCACTGGCTTTGAGGTTCATGCCTCGCACCTGGGCCAGGTAGATGTAAAACCAGCTGAAAAAGATCCAAGCCACGTAACCGAAACAAAAATAACTTACGGTAACCGCGAGCACCGTGCTATTCCGCACCACGGTTCGCCAGGGTACCAGCGCCCGACCGCGCTCCACTCGATCGAGACCGGCATGATCCGGGCCTTCGCCCAACCCGGAGCGAATGAGGGCCAACTCCCCGGAGGAAACTCTCGGGTGTTCGGCGGGGTCGTCCCGTGCGATGCCGTACCAGATGGCTCCGACTACGACTCCGAGGACGGCACAGACTGCAAAGGACGCTCGCCAACCGTAATGAAGCATGACATAGGTGATCAACGGTGGGGACACGCTGGCTCCCGCGCCAACTCCCGCGAAAATCCAACCGTTGGCGATTCCTCGCTCCCGGGCCGGAATCCAACGGGCGATGAACTGATTGGAGGCGGGATAGACCACCGCTTCCCCGGCTCCCAGCAAAAAGCGAATCGCGATGAACAAGCTCAGCGCCCCACCGACACCAGGAGGAACCGAAGCGGTGAGCGCGGTAAAAACACCCCACCAGGTCACGCCGTAAGCCAGCACGCGCCGAGGGCCGAAGCGGTCCGCCAGGCGTCCCGCGACCGTCTGAAACAAGGCATAACCAACCAGGAAGGAGCTGAAAATCCAACCTAGTTCGACGGTGCTGAGTCCGTAGGCCGTTCGCAGAGAGCTTCCCGCGACAGAAATGTTCACACGATCGAGAAATGCGACTGCGCTCAGGACAAAAATCCAAAATACGAGAAGCCAACGCACGCGAGTTGTCGGTGTCTCGCTCACCTAAGCCCTCGGGTTATATGCGGACGCAAGGGAAACCATAGTTGGAGGCCTATCCGGGCCAAGACTAGCGACATTCCCGGTTTCACGCCGAGTGATTGCGCAGAATTTGTGCCAGCCGTTCCGCCACCACCTGGTCTTCACCCGGCTGCAACATAAATGAGTTCATCGCCAAACTCGGTTTTCCTTCACCACCTCCAATCACGATCGAGGGTTTGGAGTTCCGCAAGGACTGAGCAATTTGCTGCGGGGTCAACGGAATCCTCGCATCCCAGGTGATGCGCATATGGGGGACGTGATTCGCGATGTCGGGGGTGAAGAAGGAGGTGCTGACCCCCGGAATTTGGGTGATCTCACGCGAGATCAGATCCAGGCGGTCTTGCCACTCTTTATGCAAGGCGTCGTGGTCTTCGTTCAGATAGAGTTCGAGGGCCTTAATCATGCCGAGAATTTCTTCTTTTCCGACTTTCTGGCCGCGACCGAGCGTATCCTCGTGGGGACTATTGTTCAGCAAGGCATAGCGGACCAGGTCCTTGCGTCCGATTAGCAGCCCGGCGCACTGGGGGCCGCGAATTGCCTTCCCGCCGCTGAATGCCACCAGGTCGAATCCCATGTTGGTGTAGTCCCACAGATGCGAGACCGGGGGCGTATCCGCGGCAGCATCGTTGAAGCAGGGAACTTTGTACTCCTTGGCCAGCTTAGCCCAGTCTTCCGCCTTAATCTGTCCGGTGTTGTTGGCAAAATTCGTGAAGTGCATCATAGCGGTCCGTTCGTTAACGGCCGCCCGCAACTGATCCGGAGTTTCGATCTCGATCAGCTTTACGCCCGTCGCTCGCAATTGATGATCGAAGGGGTTGCGATGGGATTTTTGGATAATAACCTCGGATTTCATTCCCGTGAGGTCGGGCAGTTGCTTAATGAGAGATTCATTATCACCGGTGAGAATGCCGGCCAACCCCGATTGCATGGCCGCAGCCGCTCCCGACGTCACCAGCGCACTATATCCGTCGGGCAGCTTCAGCATGTCTGCGATCCGCCGCCCGGCCGCTTCCTCAAGCGCCGGGATGTTGACAAAATGTCGCGATGCCTGCGCCATCACTAGCTCAACTTCGGGTCGGATGAGCGAGCCGCCAAGCATGGTCATGGTGCCTTCGGCGTTGATCACGGTTGTCACACCCAGTTCCTCATAGGGATTCCCCGACTGGCCAAAGCCGGATAGGCCGGCATCTCCCGAAGACCTTCGGTTTGCCCCTGATGCTCTTCGCGGCATTAGAAGCGAACTCGCTGCCATTGCCACGCTGCCCAGAAAGCCTCTTCGATTCCACGATGTGAGGCCCATCTTCTACCTCCTTATTTGCGTTAGGACGGCCGCAACCCTCACGAGAACCAACCCCTGCGCAACGCGAACCCCCTACACGCCTGGCTATGGCAGCGCAAAGCTGAAAACGTCGCTTCCCGCCGCAATTGCGACGTACTGTTTGCCGCGGACGTCATAGCTCATCGGCGACGCGCTCATGTCTTGCCCGGTGTTGAAGTACCACAGGGGCTTTCCCGTTTGTGCATCGACGGCCTCGAACGAGTCCGCATCGTCACCGAAAAATACCAAGCCGCCGGCGGTGGTCATGGTCCCGCCGGAGGAGCGCCCTCGGCCCACTTGGGGGTATTTCCAGACAAACGAACCGGTATCAAGGTTATACGCCAGAAGGAACTTCTGGGAGGTTTCCCCCACAATGTGCTTGACCCCGGTCGAATAGAACTCCTTCCCTTCTTCGAAGCTCTGCGGTTCTGCCTTCGAAAAGAAAGTCTGACACTGTTCCAGGGCCAAGAAGTAGAACGAGTGGGTGTCCTCGCTATAGGAGGGCGAATACCAGTTGGTGGCTCCGGCGTATCCTGGGCACACGCGAGTTCCTGTCGGTGTGGGTTTCACATCGGCGCGGATGGGTCTTCCCTTCCCGTCGATGCCTTTTGCCCAATTCAGCTTCTCGACGAAGGGCACGGCGGACAAAAACTTCCCGTCGCGGCGGTCGAGCAGGTACAGAAAGCCGTTCCGGTTGGCCTCGACGAGCAGTTTGCGCGCTTCACCCCGATAGCTCGCATCGATCAGGACCGGCGTCTCCACACCGTCGTAATCGAACAGGTCATGGGGAGTGAACTGAAAATACCATTTCAGCTTGCCCGTATCGGGATCGAGCGCAAGCAGGCAATCGGTATAAAGGTTGTCGCCCGGCCGTACGCTACCTTCAAAATCTGGCGAAGGATTGCTGGTACCCCAGAAAATAGTGTTCACATCCGGGTCATACGTGCCCGGCATCCAGGTTGTTCCGCCCCCGTGAAGGTACGACTTGCCAGGCCAGCTCTCAGAACCTGGCTCGCCCGGCGCTGGGATGGTCCAAAATCGCCAGGCCAGCTTTCCGCTCATCGCATCGTAGGCGGCGAGGAACCCTCGCACACCATCGTCTCCTCCCGAAGTGCCGACCAGCACTTTATCTTTGACAATCAGGGGCGCGCTGGTCGCTCCATAGTTCTTGTTCCACGGGGCATAGCCAACATCCCAGATCAGATGGCCCGAGCGCGCATCCAGGCAGAGCAGATGTGCATTGTCGGTTTCTATGTAGACCCGGTTGCGCCACAGACCGACTCCGCGATTGATGTGGCGGGAAGCATCGTCAATCAGGCCTTCGCTCACGGGGCGGGAATGGTGCCAAACGACTCGACCGGTGGCGGCATCGAGGGCAAAGACGTCGTTGGCGGAGGTCACGAACATCATTCCACGGAACACCACGGGGGTAACTTCTAGGCGGCTTGAGTTGCGTACATGGAACACCCATTGAGCACGCAATTGGCCTACGTTCACGCGATTGACCTGCGCCAGACCACTGTACCTGCGGCCAGAATAGTCTCCGTTATAAGAGATCCAGTTGACCGCTGGCGGCGTCACCAGTAAATCGTCGCCACCCACCAGGATCTCGGTCGACAGCGCCGGATCGGGGGCACGATCGTCCCCGAAGGAAGGGAGACAGCTGAAGGCAAGAGCCAAATAGATCAGAACCCGCAGGGTTCTCAGATCTTCTCCGCATTCTTGATCTGGTTGTCCCTGGCGCAGTTCTAATCTTTCGCGTGCGATTCTTCGCTCAGGACGGTAGGTTGGCAACTCGCCTTTCCTCCACGATTCCGGAAGATCGCAATCCGCCTGCAGAGTGCGCACTGGCCTGGTATCCCAGTTGGAAAGAGATCCTCAATCCAGCCTCTTGCACGAGGGGAGCGAGTTGGCGCAGGCGGTTCACGGTCATGCGCAAGACCGGGGCGGTAACACTCAGGCTGGCATGGACTTCACCGCGATGGTCCCAGATCGGCGCCGCGATGCAACGGATATGCAGTTCGTGCTCTTCCATATCACAGGCATAGCCGTTCTTGCGGACACGATAAAGTTCGGCCGTCAACTCCTGTAGATTTCCCACCGTATTGGCGGTTAGCCGCTTTAATTCCAACTGCTGCAGCATGCCGTCCTGCTCTTCCTTGGGCATGTAGGCCAGCATGACCTTGCCGACCGCCGTGCAATACAAAGGGACGGCCGCGCCGATGCGGGAGTGGATACGCAACGGTTCCGACGAATCGAGCTTCTCCACATAGACGGCGGAAAGGCCGTGGCGGACCGTGAGATGAACGGTTTCTCGAGTTCGATGATTCAATTCCTCGAGATGCGGCAGGCTGACCCGGCGAATATCCAGCTGCCCCAGGGCGGACTGCCCGATCGCAAAGCAGGCAATCCCCAGATGATAGACGCCGTCCCCGCCGCAGGCGAGAAAGCCGCTGCGTTCGAGGTTCACCAGGAAGCGATGGACCGTGCTGACCGGCAATTTCGACAGGGTGGCAACGCGCTTGGCGGTCAGGCCGCGTGACGACTCGCTGAACAACTGCAGCAGACGCAGGCCGCGCTGCAAGGCGGTGATATTGTAACTTCGTTTGGCGGTTGATAACATCGGAGTTCCCACACAAAAATGAAAGTCGAAATTATCTGATGAAATCCGGTTTTTCGCAATAGATACTCCTGTCTTTCCCCGTTCACAGCCTTCCGAACTTCTTGACGGCTTCTTGAATTGATTTCAGTTTTTCGATCTCGGGATACATGGAATGTTCTTTAAAATCCATCTGTTGCGCGAGCTTTAAGACCTCTTGCGCCATCTGCCGGGGCACCACCACCACCCCATCACTGTCGGCGGCCACAATGTCGCCAGGGTTAACGGCGACGCCGTCACAGGCTACCGGAACTTGCCCACCGGCGAAGCGGTAGTGGTGCACGGAAGTGGATGGCACAATGCCAGTGGCAAAGACCGGAAAGCCGATCTTACGCAAGTAAGCCACGTCCCTCACTCCGCCATCGATGACCGCTCCGGCGTATCCCCGAGCCGCCATGGCAGTCCCCATCAATCCGCCCATGCCGGCGATATTCTGACCATCTTCGAGCACCATCACGTACACCGAGTCAGCGCCGCCCTCATCGATGGCTGCGAGCATTCCACTGAGGGCCGCCGGGTCATTGTTTCCTTCGTCTTTCCTGAGCTGGACCGTGCGGGCGAAACCGGCGAACTTAGCGGTGAAGATAGGCTGCATATGGTGACTCATGTACATTCGTTTTCCCGCGAGCTGCTCCAGGGCATCGGAGAGCGAGGCAACTTCTACGCGCCGGAACTCCGCAATCAGCGAGTTGTCGGTGGCCGGGGCACTCGTGCCGGCTGTCGATTGGCCTTCGACACGCCAAATCCCGCTGGCTGCTATGCAAAGGACAGACCCAGCCAACAGGAACGAAAGTCTGATATGTGATGTTTGAAATCGCCTCCGTTCGTCCATTTTCGTCCTCCTTCGTGCGCGGACTCTAGCATGGTTTGTTCCGTCAGGGAAGAGTCAATCGACGGTCGGCACAGGCCGACAAGCGATCGTCCTGCCCGGTCACTCGCGATACTTTAGAACCCCCAGTCGGCGACAGAAGAAATTCAAGAAAAGGTTGACAGAGCTCTCGCATTCGAGTTACATCGACGGTGTCGAGGGTTCGGCATTTTCTCACAACCTTGGTGGGCACTTTTATTGAATGAAAAGCAAAAACGCTCCCCGGTAGCGCCTTGACTGCCGTTCCTGGCCGTTGCCGGCAGCACCAAGATCGGGGAAATGACGACGACCGTGGGTTCCAGAGGCGCAGCAGTTTTCGGACTTGCAGTGAGACGGGAGCAGGAACCATTCGAAATTTACCCAGCCGCTTGCGGTGCGCCATATTTGTGTTAGCAGGGGCGAGTCTCGCGCTCTGGTCGCAGTCTGAGGCACAGCGCACGACGGCCGCCGCGAATGCAACTCGTAGCGAGGGCGCCCGACTTTTTGCCGCCACCTGCGCTAGCTGTCATGGATTGGACGGCCGAGGCGGTGAGCGAGCCCCTGATATTGCCCAGAGGCAGGAAGTTCAACGGCTCTCGGATGCTCAGTTGGTGGGTATCATTCAAGAGGGCGTCCCCGGAACTGGGATGCCGGCATTTCACTCCCTTCGTGCTTCGCAGATTCAGGGGCTGGTAGCCTATCTGCGAACTCTCCAGGGAAGGAACAAGACCCCCACACTGCCCGGTGATCCTGAACACGGCAGGCTGGCGTTTATCAAGACCGGTTGTTCCGATTGCCATATGGTCGCGGGTAGCGGCGGCTTCCTGGCATCGGACCTTTCGAGCTATGGCCATACCCATTCGGAAGACGAAATACGAAACGCTATTACCCGTCCCAACCAGGGTGTGGAAGCACGCACCGTCACGGTGAAAACCCGGGATGGGCACAGCTACTCCGGCAGAGTCCGCAATGAGGACAATTTCTCGCTACAACTGCAGGGTCACGACGGCACGTTCTATTTTCTGGCAAAGTCCGATCTCGCGGAGATCAGCTACAGTCCGCAGTCCCTCATGCCGTCCGATTACGGCGCCCGGCTAAGTCCCAAGGAAGTGAATGACATCATCAGTTTCTTGATCAAGTCCGCGAGCGACAGCAAGTCGGACGAATCGTCTGCCCATGCGGCAGAACGTGAGGATTATTGATTGAGATGAGACTCAAACGCAGTGGCATGGTGTCAGCTCTATTCGTTCTTTGGCTGGGGATGGCTCGGGCCGATGCGCCGCGGCGAGCGTTTCAGCTCGTCGCGGAATCGCCCCAGTTCTGGGAAGTGCTGGATCGTGACGCCAAGCTCATGGTGGTCGCTTCTGGGTTTGGGTTTACCGAGGGCCCCGTCTGGGACGACAGCGGTTTTCTCTATGTAAGCGATGAAACGCTGAATAAGATTTTTCGTGTTTATCCCGACGGAAAAAAAGAAGAACTAATATCGTTGGGGGATCCCGATGGAAACACCTTGCAACGGCATCGGCTGATCGACTGCGCCAGCGTCTTGCGTGCCATTATCGAAGTGACGGCGGACGGGAAATACAAGATTTTGGCCGATCATTACGCGGGCCAGAAATTCAATAGCCCCAACGATGTGGTGGTTGGTCCCGACGGCGCCCTCTATTTCACCGATCCGACCCTCGACCTGGTAGCCGGTGAAAAGCAGGAGATTCCCTTTCAGGGCGTCTATCGCCTGGGTGACAACGGCGAGGTTCGGCTCCTGACCAAGGATTTGACTCAGCCGAATGGGCTTGCTTTCTCGCCCGACGGCAAACATTTTTACGTGGACGATAGTGCGCAAAGAAATATTCGCGTATACGACGTGGCCGCGGATGGAAGCCTCGAGAACGGGCGAATCTTCGGTGAAGAACCTGGTGGGAAAGGTGATGGAGTACCCGACGGCATGAAGGTAGACACACGGGGCAACCTGTACGTCACCGGCCCCAAGGGGATCTGGGTCTGGGATGCCCAGGGCCGTCATCTAGGTACCATCATCGTGCCCGAGCAGCCTGCGAATCTCGCCTGGGGCAACCAAGATTACACTACGCTTTATCTCACCGCGACCACTTCTGTATACCGACTAGCCACCAAAGCCAAAGGTTACGTGCCCTACCTCGAAGGGATCAAGACTAAGTAGCTCAGAGATCGATTTCAAGTCCGGCCGCGGGTTTCCCGAGTGATGCCCTAATTTTGAACCAGTTAACCGGCAGTCTACATATCCAACACAAAGGTCGAAAGCCAGGCGAACGAGAAAGCCCCCCAAAAGGCGGCTTCCTGTTGCTTCCCGAGGGGGTCAAAGAATCATGGTGTCACCGTGAAGACGCCGCTGCTAGTGGCCGATCCGCCCTTAGTCGTGATTGCGATGTGCCCGGTCTTTGCGCCGGTGGGAACGAAGGCCGTCACCTCCGTATCAGAGTTGAGCAAAATGCTTGTCGCCATCACGCCGCCAAAGGTAACTTTCGGCGCCTCCAGGCTGACGCCGGTAATCGTTACCTGCGTTCCCACTGCACCGCTGGCTGGGGTGAAGCTTGTGATCTGGGGCTTGACGCCGAAACTCTGGGTGCTTGTGAGCGTCCCTGCGGAGGTGGTTACCGTCACCAGACCAGTGGTCGCCCCAGCGGGAACCTTGGCCGTAACCTTCGTAGCCGAGACGGTCGCGGGTTTCGTTGCCGTGCCGTTAAAGGCTACGCTGCTGGCACTGGTCAAATTGTTTCCTACGATTACGACGTTCGCTCCCACTTTGCCGGCGGTGGTCAGGGTCTCGACGAACGGGTGCAGCCCTGCAGACAAGCTGAAGACAGTGCCTTCATTGCCGAAACCGACGGAACCACCTTCCTGCGTCGTCCCGTACAGGTTCCCGTTGGTGGCTTGCATCAGCACGCCATACGGTAACTCGCCGTCAGCGCAATTCGTTGGAGTGTTTTGAGAGCAAAAGTTGTACAGCGTGGTCAGCTTCCCGGCGGGGGTGATTTCAAAGACTGTACCGCTTTGGTTGGCCCCGCCCTCCTGAGTTGTTCCGTAGAAGTTCCCGTTGCTGCCTTGTACCAGCCCTCCGATCGGAGATTTGCCGTCAGTGCCGTCGAAGCTGTGCAGTGTGGTCAGCTTCCCGGCAGGTGTAATTTCAAAGACTGTACCGTCGTTGTGGCCTCCGCCTGAGTTAGTTGTTCCATAGAAATTCCCGCTGGTGGCTCGCACTAGGCCGCCTTGCGGGGATTCGCCGTCAGCGCAGTCAGCGAGAGAACAGAAGTTGTAAAGCGCCGATAGTTGGTTTCCCGAGGTGAGTTCGAAGACCGTACCGAAGCTGCTGGCCCCGGTGCCTGCCAGAGTTGTTCCGTAATAGTTCCCGTTGGTGCCCTGGACCATAGATCCCCAAACAGGGTTCCCACCGTTCGTTCCGTTGAAACTGGCAAGGCTCTCGACCGTCTGTGCGGACGAGGCCATCGCGCTGAGAGTCCACAACACAAAATGACCCAGGCTGTCTTCGATGAACGGTCCCCATGGTGTCTCCTTTTAGGTGTTCGCGTTTGTACGAAGCTAACCCCAGCTATGCCTGTAGTCTGGTCGCTCGGAGATCCCTTCGTAGTGCGAAGAATCGCGGTTGCAGCCACTCCAGGCGAGAGGCATATCCGCTCAGCCCCGCGCACGAAGCAAGGTTATGAAATCAGAAGGTGGTGAATACCCGGGTGGAATCGTGTTTTTTCCGGCACGGCCGCCTCAGCGCTAATCATCGAAACCTAGATTTTGACAGGCGGTGTTCAGGAAAGGACAAGAATAGCAGGGCGAGGCCCGAAATGTAACCACGGCAGGTCGGGCTGCCGGCGGATTGTTGGTGATTGATCTTAGTGGCCTTGTCGACAGGCGCGTCGGCGCTGAGATTCATTAGGACGGATCCCTCACTGACTGGCGCAAACCCTCGCATCCCGCTTTGTGCTCACCGACTCCCAGCTCTACCTCGCAACACCGTAACTGAGGCTTGCGGCAGAGTGAAGCTCGCAGCTGGGCTTCCCGCAAGCTTGCGGTTCACGGGAGGATTCTCCGGTTGCGCGCGACTGTTAATCCCATCCGAATGCCAGGCATACTGATCGCTACCAAAGGTGATCATCTCCACGGGTCCAGTAAAGGTTTGTTTGTTTCCGCCATCCATTTCGAATTGAACCTCGACCGTATGCGAGTTCGACTGGTCCTTGTTAATGACGAGCAAGGACCATTCTCCGTCGGGACGCAATACAGGATAAGCGGTGATCAGAGCGCGCTCGGACCCGTCGGTTAGATCACTGGCGGCTCGGTACAAAAGATGCTCTCCTCGGCCATGCTCGACCCATTCCAGATTGATGAGCCGGCTGGCGTAGTACTGAGCGGTGTGGCTGCGAATATTAAGATTCTGATCGGCGACAAAGTTGCCGTACGTACTCCAGCCCCGGCAACCCGGGCGCAGCGCTTCCGGCTGAATCGGCGAGTGGTAATACACGTCGCCCCCGAAGGTTAGGAAAGCACCTACGCTGTCGGCCAGCCACAGCGCGGAAAAGATGTCGGTCATCGGCTGGGTCAGTCCCCATGACAGGTTGCTCTCGGTGTTCATCAGGGGCACGTTCGCGGGCACTCCGTCGGATCTCCAGACCTGAAGGATGCCACGGGTAAGCTCCGGCTCCCGATAGAGATCAGACCAGGTAACCTCGCAAGGAGCGAAGGGGTAGTGTTCAAAAGAGACGAAAGACAGGTCGGAAATCCGCCCATGTTCGTTCAGATACTCGAGGAAGCGTCCGAGCCACGAGGCTCGTCCCTTGGCATCGGGCCAAACCTGGATGTCTTGATTGACGCCTTCAAACACCGGTCCGCCTAGTTTCAGGTTCGGATCGACCCGGTGAATGGCTTGCGCGAACTCGAGATAAAGGGCCGCGTAGTCTTCGGGCAGCATTTTCTGGCCGTCGGGCTCCTCTCCCATTTCGATGTAGGAAATGGGATAACCCCGCTTGATGACGTAAGCAATTTCCGCGGCGGCATCTTCCGGAGTGCCATATAACATCGCGATCGGAATCATCGCGGGGAGTTTATTCGTGATCCCACTCGTATAGAACAGGTCCAGGCCAGTCTGGTCTCCCGCGTCCAGTGTGAAATCCGAGGCAGAGTGCCAGGGATCGACCGAAGAGGTGAATACGACAGTCTGATTCTGATCGGGAACGTGCTTCATCAGATCCACTAGCTGGCCATCGCTGCTCCAGCTTCCGACATATAGTTCGCGAATAGCATATCCCGCCGAGCTCCGGGGATCCGAGTCGCGAGTCTCGGAGGTGTTCGAGGATTTCGTCATCCAAAGTCGCAGATACCGCGCCGCCGTCGGCCGAGAGGAGAGCTTCAGCGTCTCGGTTCCGCCCTTGCCTTTGGTGACGATACCGCCCGAAAAGGCGATCCAGATCCCCTCGGTCGGGTTACCGAGCGGGTCCTTTTCGCTGTTCCAATATTCGACTTCATAAGCCGTCGCGTAAGGGTTAGCCCAATCGATCCGCAGCGTATCAATTTTTTCGGCCGCTCCGAGATCGACGACCACCCATTGCGGATGCAAGCCATCGTCCTCGCCGGTGTAGGGTCGGCTCAGATACGGATTGCTTTTCCAATACGTCTTGGGGTCGCCGTCGGTGATGCGTGAGAATTTGCTCTGCGAGCGTCCATCACCGTGAGTGTTTCCGCGATGTGGAAGGGGGTAACCATAGGAATGGCGGATGAACTCGCCTGGCTGCGCGCTGCCCGTGAAGTATCCGCTCTGGTCGGCCGGATTGCTCCAGGTGCCGTTCGGATTCCAGTGCCAGGCGGCGCCTTGCAGTTCCGTATTCTGGCGGTAGGTGATCGGTCCCCACCCCGCCGAGAGGGATTCCTTGAGAATCGGTTCGCTGTAAACCTTATCGACCTCGTTCGGTCGAAGAATGTCGATCGAAGTACCCAAAGCGCGGTTGGGATCAAACTTCTTGATGGGATGGGCGGCATCTACGCGGATGACCGTGATCGCACCATTCACGCTGTTGCCGGGAAGGCTTTGGGCGAAGGTGAGACTCAACCCGCTGGCGACGATGGCAATTGGCCACCATCGGTAAGGGATCCGGGGTTTCGACTCGTAATTACAGCTCGCTGAAGCCCTCATTCTTGGTCATTCACGCGGCAACCCACGTGGGTTATTCTTGGCCACGCAATCGGAACCATTATCTCCTGGTTTCGGTCACTACAGCTTGCTGCGCTCGATGCCGCTGTTGTTAGATTAATATCCAGCCGGCATGGGCCTATTATCTGCTTTCAGGAAACGAATCATAACTTATTTCGCGCACTTCGATCTCCAGCCCCACAAGATGGCTCAACCGCACTATGGGGCCAGCCTTCCGTGCCAAGATAATGTTCGATGGGCTGACTTCTCGAGTAACAAACTCAACCGGAGGTGACTAGATGATTTCGAACTTTCTCAGCGGCGGTGGCCGATGGGCGGCAATGCTTGCCTTGGGCGCACTCGTCTCGCCGGTTCTTTCTCAAGCGCAACTGACGAAGTTTTCAAAACAAGAACTGATCGACTACACGGCGCAGAATCCCTTCGGCCGCCTGCCTGACGGGCGGCCTAGAGTGCCCGATGAACTCCTGGAACGTGCCCGCGGTCTCTCTGCGGAAGAGATCTGGGAAGTCCTCGAAGACAAGGGCTATCACAATCAGTACGCCGACGGTTTCGCGGTCTTGCATCCGGGAAAAACCATGGTGGGACGCGCCCTCACCGTACAGTTCATGCCGCTGCGCTCCGATGTAAATGAGGTTGCGGAAGCCAAGGCGAAAGGTCAGGGGATCCCGCGGCTAACCAACCAAACCGCGATCGACAGGCTCGAGGCGGGCGACGTGCTGGTGGTGGATCTGTTCGGCAAGAAGGTAGACGGTACCATCGTGGGGGACAACCTCTTCTATTACGTCAACGTGGCCACGCACGGCGGCGGACTGGTTGTCGACGGCAGTGTCCGCGACCTGGATGGAATCTCTGAGATCGCAATGCCCGCTTATTTTCGCTCGGTTGATCCCACGCCGATTGGCAACGTAATGCTGACCGGAATCAATGTTCCGATTCGCCTGGGCGGGGTCACGGTCATGCCGGGCGATCTGGTCGTCGGGGACCGCGAAGGGGTGTATTTTATTCCCCCGCAGTTCGTTCGGGAGCTGCTCGACCGGGCCGATGAAATCCATATTCATGACGAGTGGACCAAAAAGAAATTTGCGGAAGGCAAGTATAAGTCCAGTGAAATTTATGACTCGCCGAGCGATCCGAAGCTGCAGCAGGAATATAGGGAGTACCTAAGAAAACGGCTGGAGGAAATTCGCCAGCAGCGCCCTTCGCAATAGGACGAAAGGCCAGTTCTTGACCTCGCGGCAGAGTAGGAACCTTGGCCGGACGCCAACCGCCTCGTTCGGGCGGTGCTTCGTGCTGATGAGGGTTTCCCACTAGACTTCGGGCAGCCCGGGGAAGTCGCCGAACACCGCGTAGCAGCGAGAACCGTTGGCATGGCGTTCCACCAAGTGGCTATGGGGAGCAACGTAGTGCAAGCTTCCGTCTTCGTTGAATAGGGGTTGATGACACAAGGAGCCATCGCAATGGTAAGCCGGTTCGATTCGGAGGGACAGACTGACGGGACACGCCATGGGAAGAGGGAATGAGCTGCTCATGCCGCGATAGTAACTCGATTTCGGAACACATTCTACGGTTTTTCTCCCCGCGAGTCGGGGGGTGCCTGGAGTTGCACGACTGCCTGGGCAGAACGCTTTGGTGATTGGCCGGCGGCGGTGCCTCTTTCGAGGGATGACCGGGCGGAGGCAATTTCAACCGGGGGCAAACTTTAGAGGTAGGCGCGCTCTTCCCGCCGGATCTCCTTGTAGCGGGCAAAATCCTTTCGGCCATCCTCGAATCCCAGCAGGCCGCGAAGAGTAGCTCCGCGAAATGTGTGAGCGAACATCTGGGGACCATGACGCAGGACGAACCACGGGTCATGGCGAAAGGCCGCCGGCATATGACGCAGCTTGATCCAGCGTTCCGCTTTCCAGCGTATATATTCGATGTCCTCGGCGGTCAGGTACTGGCTCCGCACGACCGCCGTCGTGCCATCGTATTCTTCGACGCGCTGGTTGGTGATGAAACCACGGTGGCGGAACTCGTCTGTCATCGGAGTACCGGGATAAGGAGTCGGGTGCTGAATGTATGGCCAATCCACATAGCGCTTGGCGAAGGCCAGATTGGCCTCGATCGACTGAAAAGTATCGTCCGGGTTGCCCACGATCAGTCCACCCACCACATACATCCTATTCCGGTGCAAATACTCAATGGCGCGGACGGTGGCATTGCCCTGAGCCGACCCGTTTTCCCGCGCCGTGTTCTTGGCGCTGGCACGCAAGAACTCGAGATCCCCCTCCAGAATGTTTTCGATGCCAAGAAAAACGTAGCGGAATCCCGCGCGACGCATAAGCGGAGCCAAGGTTTCTCCGTGGCTGGCGATGGCCGAGGTCATGGCCTGCACAAAGTAGTCGAGCTTGTTTAGCCCGGCCGCGATGATGTGTTGGCATAGCTGTTCGAAGCGGCGCACGTTCAGCGTAATATTGTCGTCCACCAGGAAGATGGTTCGGGCCCCGTGCCCCTGGGCATCGCGAATGTCCTCGATGACCCGTTCGAGCGAGTAGGTGTGAAAGTTCCGACCTCGCGCCTGGATGATCGAACAAAAGCTACAGTCATAGGTACAACCCCGCGACGTCTCCACCACGTCCACCTGGCGACCGAGCAGGGTATAGCCTTCGAGCACACGGGCCGCACGGTTGGGCCGCCGGATTTCCCCGTCCTCCAGGTGATGCACCGCTCGGGCAGGGTTGTCGATCCACTTCCCACCGTTCCGGTAGGTAAGACCGTAAATGTTCTCCAGGCTCTGACCCCGCTCGAGCGCGCGCAAAAGCTCGCGCAAGGTAACCTCGCCTTCACCGCGCACAATGTAATCGGCGTCCGCCTCCCGATAGGCCTCGGGTTCAAGACCGGGGTCGTAACCGCCCAGAACGATCTTCACCCCGGGCCGGAGGGAACGGACTAGCTCGATCATCCGCACCGCAGTCCGGCGCTGAAAGGTCATTACCGAGAACCCTACGACCTCCGGATTCAACTCGCGGATCAACCGGATCACAGTTTCTCGAACCCGCCCGTGACTGAGAATCAGGTCAGCGACCGCGACCCGGTGGTGGGAATCCAGGTTGCCCGCCAGCGAAGTCAGGGCTCCATTGGGCATGCGAACCGCGACCGGAGGCATATGCTCGAAGTAGTCCGGCATGGAGAGCAAAAGGACGTTCATCACCTTCGTCCTGTGCCTTTTGCGCACACAAGCAATACCGGTCCGCTTATGCTAG
>Ga0187780_10001396_pt1 | contig 18242 bp, 17 predicted proteins | sample 1015_Q2_SP10_20__FD_132429 | JGI IMG/M metagenome (GOLD analysis project Ga0187780, IMG submission 132429) | Tropical peat soil microbial communities from peatlands in Department of Meta, Colombia - 1015_Q2_SP10_20_MG | ecosystem: Environmental > Terrestrial > Soil > Wetlands > Peat | place...
ATCGAGGCAATGCATGCACTGGCGTTTGACGAATGAGCCAGCCGATCCGTCGGCCGGCTTGTAAAGTTTGATGACGTTGCGGGTGAGGTCGTTGAGGTCGTAGGGCTCCTGATGCAAGCCGTCCCGGCGGACATCGGGTGGCGTGTCGTTCGCCTGCGCACAGGCGGCAACGCAAGCCTTACATCCAATACATTTGGTTGCATCATACAGGAGAGCCACAGCGGCGTTCGGCGTGGGGAGGGCTTCCGCCTGGAGGGTCTTGCTTCCCACCGTCACGGCGACTGCGGCAGGGACGCCGGCCTTGGCGATGGAGGTGATAAGCTGACGCCGGGTGATAGTCACGTCAGTTCTCTCCCGTGCCGGGGGATGGTTGTTTGGCCTCTGTCTTGGCAGCGATTTTTTCCGCCGCCGCTTCGTTGCTGCTTTGGAATCGCTGTGCGGTGACCCAAGTCGCGCCGCCAACGGCGCCTGCAATCGCGCCGACTAACGCTGCGGCCCCGACTTTGATCTGTCCAGCCGCGCTGTAGATTGGCGGGTAAGTATCGGGAGGAGTGGCTTGATGAATGGGGACTGTTTCGAAGGTGGCTAAGCGCCAGACCACACCTTTTTCCGTACAGCCCAAACAGGGCGCGCCGATACCAATCGGCCAAACGCCAGGAACTTCGTTGAAATGACGCGTAGAGCAAGCAGCGTGAGTGACTGGACCTTTGCACCCCAGTTTGTAGAGGCAATACCCTTTCCTGTGACCCTCGTCACCGAAGGCTTGGGCAAAGCGGCCGGCGTCAAAATGGGCGCGGCGAGGACAGTTCTCATGAATCGTCCGGTCGTAGGCAAATTTGGGGCGATTGAATTCGTCCAGCGCCGGCAGACGACCCATGGTGACGTATTCCAGCACCACGGCAAGCAGATTGTAAGGATTGGGAGGACAGCCCGGGAGGTTGATGATCGGCTTGCCGGAAACGATGGAATCGACACCCATGGCACCGGTGGGATTGGGATCGGCAGAAGGAACTCCACCCCAGGAGGCACAGGAGCCGATCGCGATTACGGCCGCTGCTTTGGACGCAACATCTCTAAGAACCTGCACTCCGGGTTTGCCGGCCAGTTCGAGGTAGCCCCCATCATCCTTGACGGGAATGGCGCCCTCGGCGACCAGTACAAATTTGTTGACGTTTTCTTTAACGGCCTGCTCCAGGGCAGCTTCCGCCTGGGCACCGGAGGCTGCCATCAAGGTCTCGTGATAGTCGAGGGAGATGATGTCAAGGACCAGACTGGCGGCGTCCGGGGCGGAGGTTCGCAGCAAAGTTTCGGTGCAGCCGGTGCAGTCCTGAAAATGCAGCCAGATTACGGATGGACGCCTGGCTTTGCCGATGATGTCGGCAAGGTGCAGAACCGAGTTTCCCTTGGTGAGCGCCAATCCAGCCGGCGCAGTGGCCATTAACATTCCACATAGCTGAATGAAATTTCGACGGGAGACGCCGCTGGCCTCCAGGTGTTCGGCTATGGTCGGATACCGCTTGGCGTCAGACATGTGCGCTTCCTCAGTTAAGAAGTCAGCCGCGAGACGCGCGTGCCGAGCGTATATTGGGCCGCAGATAAGTGCCCGGCTCAATCCCGAGGCAAGACCCTAAGTTTGTGTACACGACCGAGTGGAATTTGGAGAGGCGACCTTCTGAGGATTAGGGAACAGCCGGATGCGGTGTTTGCGATAGTAACTATGACCGAGAATTAATGCCTGATAGCCGATCCTCCTTGCAAGACCTGTCCTCGAATGCCTATCCGAACGATTCCCAATTCGGACATGATGAATGTTTATCGCCTGAGAAGAACTTTCAATCAGTGACTTGGATCACCCTTTCATGTGAGATGAGTGCACGGGTACCAGGCTAATTGGCACGAAAGAAAGAAATTGATGAACTTAGCAGGCTTGTCGGGAGAACGGCTTTACTCGGAGTCGTGATAGATAACACCGAGAGTAAAGCGTGTGCCGCGGCGGATTCGACTCACGCCATGGCGGAGATTCGTACGGTAGTAGCCACGCATGCCTTTCGCCGGACGATAGCGAGTGGCGAAAATCACAATTTGACCCCGGTCAGGGGTGATCACTTCTGGCCTCGACTGGGCCCGTGGTTGCTGCTCGACGAGAACGAACTCACCGCCCTCGTAATCAAGTCCGGGCTTATTGAGGAAGCAAGTCATCTGCAGCGGGAAAGTAACCGCTCCGTATAGATCCTGGTGGAGACAATTGAAATCACCCGTTTCGTAATGCAAGAGGAGTGGCGTAGCCCGGGACTGCCCCTGCCGTCTGCAGATAGCGAGAAAGTCAGCATGCTTCCCGGGAAACCGATCACGCACCCCCAAAGTTTGGTTCCATTCATTGGCGAGTGGAGCAAGATAAGGATAACTGTGCTCGCGGAGGTCTTGGACGGTGTGCGGCAAGGGATAATTGAAGTACTTGTAATCGCCGCGTCCGAAGCGGTACCGGGCCATGATGATATGACTCCGAAATGCGTTCTCTGACGAATACATCGCGATGAGACTGAGGCATTCATCGGGCGTCAGGATTGCGGGCGCTAGCGCGTACCCGTGCTCCCAAAGCGAACCGTGAAGCGCCGGCCAGTCGAGGTCCGCAAGTCTCTTGGAAATCGATGTCATATTCAGAAAGTGTAGGCAAAATTGCGCCCGGCGGGCTATCCGGAAATGATGGCAAATTCAGAGACTGTCATTGAGTGTTCAGATCATTGAGCAAGGCAGCCTTGAGACTTTCCTGACGATCGCGGGTGAGTTTGGCGCGGGCGGAAGTGAGATAGAAAACATCAATCGCCATTTGTCCTTCTGTATCAATGAGTGCGATTTCAATGTTGCAATTCTGATGGGCAAGTATCGAACTGATACGGTGCAACAGTCCCGGGCGGTCCTGCGCAATCACTTGCAGCAAGGTGCTATGAGACGAGCACTCGTCGTCAAGCTCGGTACGAGTGCTGATTTTCACTTTGGGCGACCTGTTCTTCTCGGCCCGCAAGCGATCGTGCAGCATGCGATCCAAATCTGCTTTTCCGCTCAGTACATCGGCTATTCCGCGCTGAAAGCGGTCCCACTCAGGCAGATTCAGTTCCAGCGTGCGAAAACGATCCACGAAGTAGAAAGTATCCACGACGATGCCCGCTTCATCCGAGAAAGCGTTAGCCTTGACAATGTTCATGCCCCAGGCAGCAAGCACGCCAGCGATGGTGGCGAAGAGAAACGGGCGATCACGTGTGACCAGCGTCACCTCATACCAGTGACGACCGCGCTTCAATGTGGATTGCAGTCCATCGTTCTCGAGGCGCTGGGCCATATCAAAGTGCCGTAGTATTTCCTCCGCCGGATAGGTCCGAACATAGCGCACCGGAAAACCTTCCAGAAATCCCTTGATTTTCTTACCAGCAATCGGGGCGAGAGCATGTACGCGATCCAGGTTCTCGTCGTCCGTGTCAGCGTGCAGGGGTTGGTCGGCGCTTCGGTTCAGATAATTTGAGGCGGCGATGTACACCTGCCAGATACTCTCGGATTTCCATGGAGTCAGGGCTTCGGGGTTGACTGACTTGATATCCGCGTATGTCATGAGGCACAGCATTTTCAGCCGTTCGGGCGTGCCCACTTTTTCAGCAAAGGCGCGAATCGTGGATTGGTCGAAAATATCACGGCGCAACACGGCAGAGAGATCGAGATGACTGGCGATCAGGAAAAGAACGGTTTCGCGATCAGGAGGGTCGAGATCGAGACGTTCCAAAGCCCGCGCGGCGATTTCGACGCTATTTTGAACATGATCCTCGCCGGCAACGCTTTTCCCCGTGTCATGCAGCAAGAGAGAGAGGAAAAGCAGTTCCGGTCGTTCCAATTCATCGAAGAGCTCAGCGTAATGCTGATCCCACTCCGACTGCGACTGGCTTAAACGGTGCAAACTTTCAATGGCCCGGAACGAGTGCTCGTCGACTGTGTACCGATGATAGAAGTCCCGAACAACGAGAGAGTCAATGCTGGACAGTTCAGGCAACAGCAGGTCAAGCAGACGAAGCGAGTGCATTTCGCGCAACGCATCGGCGGCATGTGGTTCGAGCAGAATCAGCTGCAGGTGTTGCCAGAGCTCGGCACCTCGCGGAGGCGTGGCAGCCAATGACGGCAGCACCTTCTCAATGCGATATTCCGTAGTAGTACTCAGCTTAAGTCCATGGTGCGCCACGAAGTCGAACAACCGCAAAAGCAGCTGCGGGTCCTCAACAGACTTTGGCTGCTGCAGAAAGATCAGGCCATCCACAACGGAGAATTCGGAGTTCGAGACTCGGGAACGCCAATTCTGAAACTGCCGATATAAAGAAGACCACGCGGCAGGAATCTCCTCCAGCAGTTGGATAGAGTGACGGTGGATGGAACGAGCGTGTGCGAAGTAAACGCGCATCCAGTCGGCGGCGGACAGCTCTTTGGAGACCCCGACTTTCCGGGCTGCAGCTTCGTCCTGGTCCGCCCAGGTAAGGGCGTTGTCGTCGCGGCCATGGCGATAATGCAGAAAGCAGCGGACCGATATAAGGAACTCGATCGCAGGTCCAAGTTGGCGGCGAGCCGACGCGGGCAATAGAGTCTTTGGGTCGGGCCAGTCGCGCAGCTTATCCACAGCTGAAATCAGCGCGAGCCAGCAGGCGACGTTGTAATCGCGCAAGCCACCGGGGACATCCTTGATGTTAGGTTCAAGATGAAAAACGGTTTCGCCATATTTGGCGTGGCGCTCGCGAGTGATCTCGGCAAGGCGCTGTACCAGTTGGTGCGACTCACGCATGACAAGACTGAGCATGATCTTGTCGTGCAGGCGGGAAAACAATTGCTCGTTGCCGGCTAAAAAGCGGCAGTCGAGCAGCGCCAAAGTAAATTCAACATTGTTGGGATCCAGGCGATCGCATTCCGCGAGTGTCCGTGTAGCGGGACTTAGTTTTAAGCGGAGATCCCAGAGTTCCTGCGAGAAACGGCGCACCGAATCCTTAAATTCTGCTTCCGTCTCGCGGTTTTCATGCAGAAAAAGAAGGTCGATATCGGAATGCGGAAAAAGCGCACTGCGCCCAAAACCACCTATAGCGACCAGCGCAAACGGCGCGCTTCCCTGCCCTTCGATGTGCTCCCGCCAGAGCGAGCGCACCAGATTTTCGATCAGGACAGTGCGTTTGGCCAGTACGGCGAGACCATCCCCATCATTTTCAAATTCCCGCTGAGTACGAACTGATTCTTCGGTATAGAGGGTCCGCAGTTCGCCACTTAAGGAAGGTGCAGTCATAAAGCATGACAGGCAGGGCTATAGCGCTCCCTCGCCACGTTCGTCGTTGCGAATGCGGATCGCCTCATCGATGCGGGAGAGGAAAATTTTCCCGTCGCCGATCTTTCCTGTTCGGGCGGCGGTAGTAATAGTTTGAATGACTTGATCCACCATTTTGTCGGGCAACACGAGTTCGAGCTTGATTTTGGGGATTAAGTCAACTGTGTACTCGCGTCCGCGATAAAACTCAGTGTGGCCTTTCTGGCGGCCGTGACCTCGAACTTCAAGCACGGTCATGCCTTCGACACCAATTTCGTGCAAAGCGTCTTTGACTGCGTCCAACCGTGAGTTTTGAATGATGGCTTCGACTTTGGTCATGTGTCTGCCGGCCCTATTTAGTCAGGTTCTGTGGCGGACGGGAATGTCCGCCCTACATGACTATGCCGGAACCTCCCAGTAGTAACCTTCTTCCCCGTGCTGCGACAGATCCAGGCCCTGAATTTCTTCATCCTTGCCGACGCGCAGGCCGACGGTGAGGTCGATAAGTTTCAAAATAATCAAAGTCCCCACAATCGCCAGCCCCCATGCGATCAATACCCCCACGAATTGATTAAGCAACTGGTGCGCATTGCCGTCAATCAAGCCGGAAGCAAGCGCGTTTCCCTGGGAGTCTTTGAAAATTGGATTTACGGCGCTGACGGCAAAGATTCCGGTGAGCAAAGCTCCGAGTGTTCCACCAGCCCCGTGAACACCGAAGGCGTCAAGGGAATCGTCGTAGCCAAAGAGCGCCTTGACCTTGACGACCATGAAATAGCAGACAATTCCAGCAAGGAGCCCGATAATCAACGCCGACATGGGCCCAACGAAACCGGCAGCAGGAGTGATCGCAACCAGTCCTGCAACAGCGCCCGAAATCGCGCCGAGAGCGCTGGGTTTGCCGTTGCGCAGCCATTCTGCGCCGCTCCATCCGACCACTGCAGCGGCTGCCCCGAAATGCGTAGCCACGAAAGCACTGCTGGCCAAACTGCCTGCTCCAAGCGCGCTTCCGGCGTTAAAGCCAAACCATCCAACCCACAGCATGCATGCACCGATGAAGCTCAAGACCACACTGTGCGGCGGCATGGGCTCCTTCGGGTAACCAAGGCGGCGTCCCAGAAACAGTGCACAAACCAATGCCGAAACGCCTGAGGTGATGTGGACAACGGTACCACCTGCGAAATCCAAAGTCGGGAAGCGGCCGCCAAGCGACGCATTCAGAAATCCACCTTTACCCCAGACCATGTGCGCCATCGGGGCATACACCACGATCGACCACAAGATCATGAACAGCGCCATGGCACTGAATTTCATGCGTTCCGCAAATGCGCCAGTGATCAGAGCCGGCGTGATCACGGCAAACATCAATTGGTAAATCATGAAGGTCTGCTGCGGGATGGTGGCCGCATAGTCAGGGTCGGGTTGGGCACCGACACCGTGCAGAAAAAGATGATGAAGTCCGCCGATGAAACCGTTACCTGACCCAAAGCACAGGCTGTAGCCGAACAAGGCCCATAGTACGGAGATGATGGCCATCATGGCAAAACTTTGCATCATGGTCGCGAGGACATTTTTCTTGCGCACCAAACCACCGTAAAACAAGGCGAGGCCGGGGCCGGTCATCATGAGGACCAGGGCTGCGCTGGTGAGCATCCAGGCGTTATCCCCGGAACTCTTAGCATCGGCGATTTGCTGTTCAAGCTTGGCGATACTCGCCGCTTGAGCATCCGTGGAGGTTTGCGCCATGAGCAACGGCGCAAAAGCGAGAAGCACAATGGATAGAAAGATAAATTTAGCGACGCAGGCCTTTCCCATGAACCGCTGTCTGCTCCCGATACAAGATCGAACTTAAGGGCATCACTTTACCTGTGGGGAGCGAGTCACGGAAATCGAAAGTATTTATGGGAGGTATCGGGAATGGTTATGGCAAGCCAGTGGCCAGACCTGCCGCCTATTTTGACGACTGACAAAATGCCTTCATACTTCTACAATCTCAGGTCGAGCCTGGGACAAAGCCGGCAGACTCCTTGTACGAGCACCCCCGCAGCATAGGAGCTAAATTTGACGACCGTGATCGCAAAGGTACAGGCGGTGATCGTGAACGTCTTGATACTCCTGCTCCTTCTCGTGGTTGTGCTGTCCACCGTACATCTGGGAGTGCTGATCGCCGAGGAAATGTGGAAACGGCCGATGTTTCTTATTCCGGTGGAGGACTTGTTGCAAGTCTTCGGCTATTTCCTCCTCGTTCTAATCGGAGTGGAGCTTTTGGAAACGCTGAGGGGATACTTCAGACATGCTGCCATCCAGGTGCGGGTGGTTCTAGAAGTGGCTTTGATCGCGGTGGCCCGAAAGGTCATTACGATGGAGCCAGCAACTGTCTCCGCTCTGACCCTGTTCGGTATCGCGGCCTTGATTGTGGCGCTAGCGATTGCGTTTTATTTCGAAAGCGAAACACGCGATAAAGGCGCACACGCATGATTGCGGCGGGGTCACGATTGCGGGCAATGACGATCGCGGCTGGACTCGGCAGTGTTCCGGCTACTTTTTTTCTGCCACTTCCAGACGGGTTTCTGCGCGCTGCAGATCGCCGGAAACTTTCTTGAATTCCTCTTCAGTAGCGCACTTTGGGAGATTTGACTCGGCCCGCTGCTTGGCGGCGCGGGCGCGGTTCACGTCCACCTCGCCGGCACGTTCGGCAGTTTCGGCAAGAATGGTGACTTTGTTGGGAAGAACTTCGGCAAATCCCCACGCGACCGACAGGTGGTGGGTGATATTGGCGTTGCGGTACGTGATCTCGCCAACCGCGAGTTCGGTAATGAGGGGCGCGTGGCCGGGCAGAACGCCGAGGTATCCATTTTTGCCGGGAATCTGCATTTCCTCGGCCACGTCGCGGACGACCATTTTGTCCGGCGTAACAATTTCGAGTTGGAATGTGTCAACCATCGGAACGGTTCAGCATTCTAAAGAACTTCAGCTACAAAGCCTCACGGCCGACTTTCTGAGTCTTAGGCTACGGCCTTTAACTTCTCAGCGGCTTCAACGACTTCCTCGATAGTGCCTTTCATGTAAAAGGCCTGCTCGGGGACATCGTCGTACTTGCCTTCGGCAATCTCTTTGAAGCCTTTCACCGTGTCAGCAATCTTTACATAACGCCCTTTTGCTCCGGTGAATTGCTCGGCTACGTGGAACGGCTGCGACAGGAAGCGCTGCATCTTGCGCGCGCGCGCGACGGTCAACTTCTGGTCCTCGCTGAGTTCGTCAATTCCAAGAATCGCAATGATGTCCTGCAGGTCTTTGTAGCTCTGCAGCGTCTTTTTGACGGCTTGCGCGACGTCATAGTGCTCCTGCCCGACAATACGCGGATCGAGAATTCGCGAGGTTGATGCCAGTGGATCAACCGCGGGATAAATTCCGATTTCCGTCAGAGCACGCGAGAGCACGGTGGTGGCGTCGAGATGTGCGAAAGTCGTAGCGGGCGCGGGGTCGGTAAGATCGTCGGCGGGAACGTAAATTGCCTGCACCGAGGTCACCGATCCCTTCTTCGTGGAAGTGATGCGCTCCTGCAATTCGCCCATCTCGGTTGCGAGATTAGGCTGGTACCCGACAGCGCTCGGCATGCGGCCAAGCAGCGCGGAAACTTCCGAGCCAGCCTGCGTAAAGCGGAAGATATTGTCGATGAAGAGCAAGGTGTCGGCGCCTTCTTCGTCGCGGAAATATTCGGCGACAGTGAGGCCGGTGAGGGCGACCCTCAGACGAGCGCCGGGCGGCTCGGTCATTTGACCGTAAATCAAAGCAGCTTTCGAGTGCTCAGGATCGCCGGGTTTGATGACCCCGGATTCGCTCATTTCGAGCCACAGGTCGTTGCCTTCGCGAGTACGCTCGCCGACACCAGCAAATACCGAAAACCCACCGTGCTGCTTGGCGACGTTGTTGATCAGCTCCATGATGACGACGGTTTTCCCGACGCCGGCGCCGCCGAACAGGCCGATCTTGCCGCCTTTCAAAAATGGCTGGATGAGGTCGATGACTTTGACCCCGGTTTCAAACATTTCCGCGGTCGTCGCCTGCTCGTCAAAAAGCGGCGCCGGACGATGGATAGGCTTGGTTTCGGCGTGCTGGATGGGGCCGAGGTTATCGACCGGCTGGCCGATCACATTCATGACTCGACCGAGGGTGCCGGGACCGACGGGAACAGAGATTGGGCCACCCAGATCGATGGCTTTCATGCCGCGAACCATACCATCCGTGGGCTCCATGGCAACGCAACGCACACGGCCTTCACCAAGGTGCTGCTGCACTTCGAGGATGACATTGATGGGCGCGGGGACGGTGAAGCCGTCGCTCACGACGCGCAACGCCTGATAGATCGGCGGCATTTTGGCTTCTTCGAATTGCACGTCCACAGCCGGACCAGCAATCTGGATTACATGACCGACGTTTTCTGCCATTGCGAAATTAACTCCTAGCGTTAGGCTCCAGCAGTCAGCAACCTGCCGACTGACTATTGATTTATCCTGCGGCGGCCGCGCCGCTCACGATCTCGATAATCTCTTTCGTGATCTTGGCCTGGCGAACACGATTCATGGCCAAGGTCAATGAATCGATCATTTCAGTTGCGTTGTTTGTCGCCGAATCCATAGCAGTCATGCGCGCGGCATGCTCCGCAGCGACTGATTCCAGCAAGGCGCGGAAGACCTGGATACTCACATATTTCGGCAGGAGCGCAGCGAACAACTCCTCTGGGCGTTGTTCGTAGATGTAATCAACGGGAGCGGCCGCGAATCGCGCCGCGGCGGCGTCAACCTCTCGCGTGTCCGCAGGCCGCAGGCCGACCCCGGTACCCTTTGCCGCTTCCAAAACACGTTTGCGCTCCTCTTCGCCCAGTCCCTCAGCCTGGGCAACGCTGATTTCGCCGACGTGCTCGATGGGAAGCGCTCTTTCAACAACGAGCCGCTGCGAAATGACGGACTTGAATTCGTTATAAACCAGGTAGACGGCGTCAATCTCCTGGTTGGAGTAACGATCGATGACGCGCTCGGCGATCCCGGAGGCCATCGAGTAGTCCACCCGATTCAGCATTCCAACATGCTCGCCAACGATCGTGATCCGCGCGGATTCGCTTGAGTCCCCGCTACGCGGCTTACCTGCCGGATATCTGCGCCGCAGGAAGTCGCGGCCCTTGCGGCCCACCGCTTCGATCTCAGTGTTTTGTCCCGCCTTCGACTCCAGGAAGCGAAGCGCCGCTTTCAGAATATTGGTGTTAAAAGCACCCGCGAGGCCCTTGTCGCCGGTGACCACGATGAGCAGAATATTTTTTTCTGGGCGTTGTGCGAGCAGTGGATGCTTCGGTTCTCCGGTTTCGGGATCGTAAATTTCGGCGCGTGACACGAGCGATTTCAGCACGTTAGTCAACATCTGAGCATACGGACGCGCAGCCAGGGCGCGGTCTTGCGCCCGGCGCAGCTTGGCCGCCGAGACCATCTTCATGGCCTTGGTGATCTGCCGCGTGTTGGTCACGCTGCGGATGCGGCGTCGAATATCGAGAATGTTGGCCATGATTGGAACCGAGCAGTTCGTGCTTAGCCATTGGCAGCTGGTGGCATGAGTTCCGGCACACCGTCAACCGGCCAAATGCTAAGTGCGAATTGCTAAGTGCTACTTTGCGACCACCTGGCGTTGCGCGACGAAGGTTTCTTTGCACTCCTTGATCACGCGCGTCATCTCGGCTTTGAGGTTGTCGTCGAGAACTTTTTTCTCCATGATTGTGCGTGACAATCCCGGATTGGTTGTATCGACATATTTGTACAACTCATCTTCGAAATCGCGCACCTGCTCTACCGGCAGATCGTCAAGAAAACCGTTGGTGCCGGCATAGATGATCAGAATCTGCTTGGCAAAGGGAAGAGGCGAAAATTGCTTCTGTTTCAGCACTTCGACCAGGCGCTGACCGCGATTCAGCTGCGCCTGGGTTGCTTTGTCGAGGTCGCTGCCGAATTGAGCGAAAGCCGCCAACTCCCGGAATTGCGCGAGATCGAGCTTCAAGCTGCCTGCAACCTGGCGCATGGCTTTAATCTGCGCGCTCCCGCCGACGCGGCTTACGGAGAGACCAACGTTGACGGCCGGCCGTACACCTTGATTGAACAGGTCAGTTTCCAGATAAATCTGACCATCAGTGATCGAAATGACATTGGTCGGAATGTAGGCGGAAACATCTCCCGCTTGGGTTTCGATAACCGGGAGTGCGGTCAACGACCCACCACCATTTTTGTCACTCAATTTGGCGGCGCGTTCGAGCAGGCGGGAATGGAGGTAGAAGACGTCCCCGGGATAGGCTTCGCGACCGGGCGGACGACGCAGCAAAAGTGAAATTTCGCGGTATGAAGCGGCGTGTTTCGAGAGGTCATCATAGATGACCAAGGCGTGACGCTTGCTGTCACGGAAATACTCGCCCATTGCACACGCCGCGTACGGCGCGATGTACTGCATGGGAGCGGGTTCGGAGGCCGAAGCAGCGACAACGATGGTGTAATCCATCGCACCGTAGTCCGCGAGGATCTTGACCACCTGGGCAATCGACGAACGCTTTTGCCCGATGGCGCAGTAAATGCAAATCAGATCGCCGCCCTTGTTGTTAATGATGGTGTCGATGGCAATTGCAGTCTTTCCCGTCTGCCGGTCGCCGATGATCAACTCGCGCTGTCCGCGGCCAATCGGAATCATGCTGTCGATGGCTTTGAGACCGGTTGCCATCGGCTCTCGCACGGGCTGACGATCGATAACACCGGGCGCAAGGCGCTCGAGAGGAATAAATCTGTCGCTGGAGATAGCACCCTTGTCATCGATTGGCCGACCCAAAGAATCGACCACTCGGCCGACTAAAGCTTCGCCGACAGGGACGCTCATGATGCGGCCTGTGCGCTTGACCTCGTCGCCTTCACGGATTTCCGTGTAATCGCCGAGCAGAACCACGCCGACCTGGTCTTCCTCGAGGTTCATCGCGATACCGGCGACGTCACGCGGAAACGACAGCAACTCTCCCGCCATGACTTTGTCAAGGCCGTGAACACGGGCGATGCCGTCGCCGAGAGTGACGACCGTGCCAACTTCATCGACAGCGATCTTCGATTCGTAATTCTCGATCTGCTGCCGGATTAACTGCGTAATCTCGTCTGCTTTGATTTGGGCCATAGAATCAGCTCTTAAGCTGTTAGCTCCCAGCGATCAGCTTTCCGCTTTTGCTCAAAGCCGATCGCTGAAACCTAACTGCCTGCCAACTGCTCCCGTATTCTTTCCAACTGCCCGCTGACGGAGCCGTCGTAAATCGTGCTGCCGAGGCGCACGACAGCGCCCCCCAGAAGTGATGGATTGCGGAAATAACGCGCGCGCACTTTCTTGCCGGTCAGCTTCTGCACCTGGGCTTCGAGCGCCTGCCGCTCGGCGTCGCTGAGGTCGCGTGCGCTGGTAATCTCGGCTTCTGCGAATCCTTGCCGCTGATCCAACTCCAACTCAAATTGTTTCACAATTGCACTGAGAAAATTGGTTCTCCGATGATCGATTAATACCGCGACGAGGTTGCGGACTGCACGGGAGATTCCCTCACGGGACACGATTGCGTCCAGCACGGCACGCTTCTGTTCCGCAGGAATAGAAGGGGTTTCCCATACTTCGCGCAATTCCTTGCTCTCTGCGACAAGTTGTGCGATAGCTTGCGCTTCGCGCAAAGTTTTTGCAGGGTCGAGATGCATATCAGAAACTGCATCAGCAAAAGCGCGAGCGTAAGTATTGGTTACAGAGGCCATGCTCTATGCCCTCTTCTGCAGGTCTCGGTTGGAAAGCTGCCGGGCAAAGTCCCGCACTATATTTTGGTCTGTTGCTCCATCCACATGAATCTGTTTTCGTGCCAGTGCAACCGCAAGGTCTGCCGCGTACGTGGTCAACTCGCGGCGCGCGTTCCGAACAGCGGCGGTGATCTCCTGCCCTACCGAATCGGCAATCTTTTGCGCATCGTCTTCGGCGGATGCTTTGATTCGCTGTTCCTCATCCATCGTTTCTTTTTCGGCAACCGCCCGCATTTCGGCGATCTCACCATCTATTCTGGAAAGGCGGGTTTCGATTTCGGCCAATCGCCGGTTGGCGTCGGCACTGGCCTGGCGTGCCTCCTCCATCGCTTTCTGGATGCTTGCGGTGCGGTTGCGGAAGAAGGCTGGAAGACTCTTTCTAGAGAGCCAAACAACCACCCCCACGACAATCAGAAAGTTAATTCCCATGGTGATCAGGTACGAAGGCTCAAGGCCAAGCCCGGTAACCCGAGAAACCCACCGTACTGCGGCCGAATGCCTGAATTGAGCGGCCCCATTCTCTCCAGCAGCCTCACGAGATTCGTGGGCCAGCTCCTGAGAAGGTGAGGGCGGAGCTTCGGATGCATTGGACGACTGTTCCTGGACCAAGCCCTGCGTGGAGCGCGGAGTTCCAACCAGAAAGATCGCACAACACACCAACAGAAAAGGTACGGATTGCACGACACGCCTGAGCGCGATCATCTGGCACCGCCCGCCGGTGATGACGCCATTCCTGGCTCCAAGACCACGCGTACGATCTCGGCGGCCAAGTTACTCGTATCTGCCTGTAAGCGCTCCTGGGCAGCTACCTTTTCCTGTTCGATGGCAGCGCGAGCTTTCTCAATTTCGTCCTGGGCTCGCCTTCGAGCCTCTTCCAGCATGGCGGCGCGCCTTTCGACCGCCTTCTGGCGGCGTTCCTCCTGGCTCCTGAAAAGCGCAATGCGAGCTTCGCGCAGACGCTGCTCGTATTCCGCGGTTCGAGCCTCCGCGGCAGCAATATCAGCTCGTGCACGCTCAATCGCTCCCTCGGTCTTGCTGCGGCGATCAGAGAGGACTTGGGTCAAAGGCTTATGCACCAGGACCGCGTACGAACCCCAAAGGGCTAGCATAAACAGGATAGTAGGAATGGATCCGAGCAGTAATTCCCCTACTTGTCGAAGTGTCTGGTCCATATTTTCGAGCTGATAAAATCTCGACCAAAAGAGGGCTATAAGACTACTAAACGTAACATCCCGTTGGTCTTAGTGTCAACGAAGGGCGGCGATTGGTACTGGTCAGTTTCAATTCAAACTAACCCAGTACCCGGCGATTTCGGCTCAGACTATGAACTCTGGGACAACGCCTGCAATGAACAATTTTCTGCCAAAAATCCTTGACAATGTGGCTGAGGGGGTTAGCATAAAGGTATCACCTCCGATCCAATTCAGGATCGAATGGGCTGGTAGCCAAGGAATGTCACCGCTTCTTGGTCGCTGGCCCATTTTAATTGGCCTTCGCATTCTTCGGACGATACCTTTTGATAAAACACAAAGGCGGCTCTGTCGAGTTCGCCGCTTAGACGCTCTTCATTGAGGGATGGGCGTAATGCTCCATTTCAGAGGTCCATTTCAGGAACCGCCAAAGGTTGTGGCGCTCCCGCCAGAGAAATTCGACGAATTCGAGCACGCCGATCTGGTGCATTTTCACGCCGGTATAGGTTTCGATCCGCCACAGGAGATAGGGGCTGCGCCAGGGCGCGAGGCGATGCCCGCGAGTGGAATTCCAGAGGAACCGGAGCATGTAACGCACCACTACATCATAGAAGTAGCGAGCGGCTGGTAGCTAGTAGCCGGGATCGCGAAAGTAATCGCTTTACATTTGGGAGCATTCTTGTGACACAACTCTTGAAGCAACTGGCAATCAGCTAATCGCTGCTCAAGTCGTACTTCTTCATTAAGTGGCGGAAGGAGCGATAGGAAATCTTAAGCAAGTCGGCGGCGCGGGTCTGCACGCCATGAGATTGTGCGAGCGCGGACTTCAGCAGCGAAATTTCGACATCGGCGACGTACTTTTCCATGTCCAGGCCGTCGGCCAGTAAGGCAGGCAGCCCCGTGCTTCCATTTCCACCCGCAGCTGCGGCCACCGCTCGGGCTTTGGCCTTTTCGGCAGGTATTTGGACACGCAATTCCTCTCCTGTCTCCAAGGCAACACCGCGCTCGATTGCGTTCTCCAATTGGCGGACATTACCCGGCCATTCATAGCCACAGAGGGCCTGCATGGATTCCTCGTTTATGCGGACAATGCTTTTCCCCGCCGCCGGAACGTATTTCTTGAGAAAGTGATTGACCAGGAGCGGAATGTCTTCGCGCCGTTCGCGAAGCGGTGGCACAGTGATGGGAATGACATTCAAGCGGTAATACAGATCCTCGCGAAAGGTGTGCTCCGCCACCTGTTTATCGAGATCGCGGTTGGTGGCGGCGATGACACGAACGTCGATGGCAATCTCGTCGGTTCCACCTACGGGGCGCACACAGCGTTCTTGCAGAACACGCAGCAGCTTGACCTGCATGGTCAACGCCATTTCGGCGATTTCGTCGAGGAAGATTGTGCCCTGATGTGCGACCTCAAACAGCCCTCGTTTGTTCTGGTTTGCGCCGGTGAAGGCGCCTTTGACATAACCGAAAAGTTCACTTTCCAATAAGGTCTCCGGGAAAGCGCCGCAGTTGATGGAGACGAAAGGTTCGGCTGCCCGCGGAGAACAGGCATGAACGGCGCGAGCCACAAGTTCTTTTCCGGTGCCGCTTTCGCCATAAATGAGAACAGTGCTTTGCGTCGAAGCTACGGTGCGAATGGTCTGCTTGAGGCCTTCCACAGCGGGGCTGACGCCCACGATGTTATCGAGAGAATTGCGGCTGGCTGCGTCGCGCCGGAAGGCAAAATTCTGGCGGTGCAGAGCTATTTTCTCCAGAGCCCGCTTGATGGCAAGTTTAATCTCATCGACCAGGCCGGGAGATTTGCGGATGTAATCGGTAGCGCCACCTGCTTTGACGGCTTCGACGGCGGCCTCGTAGTCGTCGACGGCGGTGATGAGGATCACGGCGGAGTCGGGCGAAACCTGGTGGGCATGGCGCAACACTTCAATGCCATTCGTGCGTGGCATCTTGATATCGGTAACGATGACGTCGTACAGGGCACCGTCGAGTTTGCGTTTGGCCAGGTCCCCGGAATTGACAGTCTCAACCTTGTGCCCATCGCGGCGGAGAGCAATATCCAGCATTTCGCAGATGGATCGCTCGTCATCGCAGATAAGAATGTTAGCCACGCGCACCGCCTCCTGCTGATGCGGCCGCGCTCGAGTGGACCAAGACGGGTTGGCGGGAATCAGTGGCCTCGCTGCGCTGCTCGGTGGCTCCCAGCCGGCTCAAGCGGAGCACAAATGTGCATCCCTGACCGGGCCTGGAGCGGGCCCACACCTTGCCTTCATGCGCCTGTACGATTTGATAAACAATGGCTAAACCGAGCCCGGTGCCGCCTTCGAACTGCGATTGGAACGGCTCGAAAACCTTCTCGATTAACTGCGGGCTCATGCCCGGGCCAGTATCACCAAAGCTCATCTCCCAAGTGTTTCCGCTGGCTTCCACCGCGACAGTGAGGGTGCCGCCTTGGGGCATGGCGCGAACTGCGTTTTCGCAGAAATTCCAAAACACCTGCTTGATCTTGTCACCGTCGGCCAGGGTCCAGGCCTCGCTCACATTGAATTTTCGTTCAACATTGATCGGGCGCTTTTCCGCGGCAACACGGTGTTCCAGAAGCGTGAGCGTGTCCTCAAGCAGTGGCAACAAATCAACCTTTTTGAACTGATATTGCCGCCCGCGTGAATACGCCAGGAAATCCGTGATAATGCCGTTCAGCCTCTCCGATTCGCGGGTAACGATCTGCAGCAACTGGCGGTGCTCGTCCGTCAGGTCGGGAACGGCGGAAAGGAGATGCACGGCGCCTGCGATGGAGGTGAGGGGGTTACGAATTTCGTGCGCGATGGCGGCCGCCAGCCGCCCTACCGCCGCTAGACGGTCCTGCATGCGAATTTCGCGCTCGAGGCGGCGGACTTCGGTGAGATCGTCGAAGGTGTAAACATAGCCCACGGTGCCACGTTCGGATACAGCTAATGCGGAGACCAGAACGCGAAAGGTCTTGCGAAAGCCATTCGGCATCACCAAACGGACTTCGGCGTGCGCCCGCTCGGAATCGACTTGTGGCAGGGGGTCCAGAAAGAGCCGCTGAATTGGCTGCCCCAGCACGGCGTGTTGCGAGGATTCCAACAGCTTTTCAGCAGCCGAGTTGACGAAACTGATGTGACCATCCAGTCCGGTCGTGATGAGACCTTCGGTGATGGATTGAATGATGTTTTCATGCAGGGCTTGCAGGTTCTCGAGGGCGCCGCTGGTGTCCTTTAATTCAACATGGACCTCGCGGAGTTTGCTGACGAGCAGTCCGGCGAGGTAGGCCACGGCGAGGTAGCCGAAAAGGTTGATCAGAATGATGGCCTGCAAGGCCTTCAGTTCGGGGTGCGTCGTCGAGTACGAAGGAATGACGGCGAAATATGTCAGTTCAAGAACGGCTCCGTAGAGAATGAATGCAAACGCCGCCGTCAGATAGGCCCAGATGCGTGGGAGCAAGATGCACGCGACAATAACAACCAGAGGGTAGAGGAAGTTGTACGAACTATCGATGCCGCCGGTGACGTAAATAATCAGGCTCACCAGAACCATATCGGTGAGCACTTGGAGGAGCGACTGGACACGGTACTCCTGCCAGAAGGACAACAGCAGGAGATAGAAAACGGAGAGGGTGTACCACAGCAGGATTACGGTGACAAATAATCGCAGAGGAAAAGACGTGGGTGTCAGCTCGGCAATGGCCAGCTGCAGCCCCAATAAGAAAGTCAAAATGAGGATGCGAACTTTAACCAGCCACGCCAGCCATTGCCGCTCGTCGAACATGGATTGCATTGTGTCCCTAGTAGCCAGCCCTGGTAGCCAGCAGCCAGGGATGCCGGCAACTCTCCAGCTACCAGCCCCAGCTGCCGGCCACTACTGTGTTAACCGGAC
>Ga0187780_10001400_pt1 | contig 18225 bp, 14 predicted proteins | sample 1015_Q2_SP10_20__FD_132429 | JGI IMG/M metagenome (GOLD analysis project Ga0187780, IMG submission 132429) | Tropical peat soil microbial communities from peatlands in Department of Meta, Colombia - 1015_Q2_SP10_20_MG | ecosystem: Environmental > Terrestrial > Soil > Wetlands > Peat | place...
CGACCACCACGTCCCACGCGGGCGCGGCGCCGCGCACCACACCGACCTCGGGTGCCATCCCGGCCGTCGAGGCGGGCGTGCTGCCGTGGTCCCTCGCCACCCCCCTGTCGCGCGAGGTGCTCCTGGCGGGCGGCGGGAACACCCTCACCGTGGTCGGCGGCCTCGACGGCGCTCAGGCTTCGGTGCCCACCGTGTTCACGATCGACACCGCCACCGGGAACCGGACCGTCGTCGGCGCGCTGGCACAGGGGGTCCACGATGCGGCCGGTGCCGTGATCGCCGGCCAGGGCTACCTCTTCGGCGGAGGCTCGCCGACGACCGTGGCGGACGTCGAGCGGTTCCCCATGCCGCCGGCTCCTGCCGCGCCGGGCGCGACGGGCACCACCGGCACGTCCGCCACGAGCGTGACGACGGCCACGACCGCCGCCGCGTCGGGGCACGGCGCGTCGCTCCCGGGACCGCCCGGCACGGTGATCACCGGCGTGACCACCACCGCCGGTGCCCCATCCCCGTTCACGGCCACGGTCGCGGGGACCCTCCCCCAGCCCCGCTCGGACCCCCGGTCGGTGACCATCGGCTCGACGACCTACATCGTCGGTGGGTACGACGGCACCAACCCGGACGGTGCGGTCCTCGCCACCACCGATGGCCGCACCTTCAGCACCGCGGCCACGCTCCCCGTCCCCGTGCGCTACCCCGCGGTGGCCGCGCTCGGTACCGACATCTACGTCTTCGGCGGCCAGGCGGTGGGCGGCCCCGCCGACGGCCAGGCGGTGGACGACGTCCAGATCGTGGACACGGCGGCCCATGACGCCACCGTGCTCGCGCACCTGCCCGGGCCCCTGGCGGGCGCGTCGGCCGCCGTGCTCGCCGGGCACCTCTACCTGGCGGGCGGCGTGGCGGCGCCGGCCGGCACCACGGCCGCACCCGGCGGTGCCGTGCCCGGTCAGGCGCTCGGCGCGGTGTGGGCCTTCGACCCGGCCACGAAACGCACGCTGCGCGCCGGGTCCTTGCCCGTCCCCACTGCCTACGCCGCCGTGGCGGTGTCGGGGTCGCGTGCGTGGCTCGTGGGCGGCGAGAACGGCGGCGCCCCCATGACCTCGGTGCAGATGCTGGAACCCAACGCCGGATTCGGCGCGGCGGGCACCCCGGGCGCGGGCTCACCGTATGCGGGCGCCAAGCTCCTCGTGGCGGACCGCGGCAACGACCGCCTGCTCGTGCTCGACGACACGGGCCAGATCCAGTGGACCTACCCCTCCACCTACGCGGCGGCGCCGCCCGGTGGCTTCTACTTCCCCGACGACGCGTTCTTCACCAACGGCGGGACCCGCATCATCTCCAACCAGGAGCAGAACGAGACCATCGTCGTCATCGCCTTCCCCTCGGGGCAGGTGCTCTGGCAGTACGGCCATCCGAAGGTCACCGGCACCCAGCCAGGCTTCCTCCACGAGCCCGACGACGCCTACCTGCTCAAGAACGGGCAGATCACCGTGGCCGACGCCCAGAACTGCCGCGTGCTGTTCCTGTCCCAGGACAAGACGGTCGTCAGCCAGATCGGGACGAACGGCGTGTGCAAGCACGCGCCGCCGCAAGACCTGGGGTCCCCCAACGGCGACACCCCCCTCGCCGACGGCAACGTCCTCATCTCCGAGGTCAACGGCTCATGGGTCAGCGAGTACACGCCCCAGGGGGCGCTGGTGTGGAGCGTGCACCTCCCCATCGGCTACCCCTCGGACCCCCAGCAGATCGGGCCCGACCTCTACCTGGTCTCGGACTACTCCCATCCCGGGGCGATCGTCGAGTTCACCCACGAGGGCCAGGTCCTCTACAAGCTCGCACCCCAGAGCGGGCTCAACGAGCTCAACCAGCCGTCGCTCACCGAGCTCCTGCCCAGCGGGGTCTTCCTCACCAACGACGACTACCGGCACCGCATGGTGGCCTACGACCCGGTCACCGGGGCGCTGGTGTGGCAATACGGGATCCCGGACCACGCGGGCTCGGCGCCGGGCATGCTCAACATCCCCGACGGCTTCGACATCCTGCTGCCGGACGGCACCACGCCGACGCACCTGGCCACGGGCTGACCCGCCGGGTCGACGGCTCACCGCCGCCGCAGCACCGCCAGCCAGCCCTTCGCCTCGTGGGGCGGCATGGTGATCTCCAGCACGGCGCCCTCGAGCCGTTCGACGTCCCACCCCGGCGCGAACGCGGATCGCAGCTCCTCGGCGCGCACGCGCCGCGGACCCCAGTCTCCCTCCTGCTCGTCGCTGAAGCACAGGAGCATCAGGTGGCCACCGGGCTCGACCACTGCCGACAGCGCGCGGACGTAGCGCGCCCGGGCCTCGTCGTCGAAGACGTGGAACAGGCCGCAGTCGATCACGGTGTCGTAGCGCTCGCCGAGACTCGGCAGCTCGAGCGCGTCCCACAGCTCGAAACGGGCGTCGAGGCCCCGGGCCCGGGCTTTGTCCCGCGCCAAGCGGATGGCGGTGGGCGCGGCGTCGATCCCGGTGACCTCCAGACCGAGGGCCGCGGCCAGCAGCGCATGCTCCCCGGTCCCGCACCCGGCGTCCAGCACCCGGCCTCGCCAGGCCCCGGATGCCGCTAGCTCGGCGAGCGCCGTCTGGGGGCGCCCGATGTCCCACGGCGGGGTGCCCGAGCGGTAGCTGGCGTCGAACGTCTCGCCCTCGGGCGGCACCCCGGCGTCCAGGCCGGTCGTGCCGGCGCCCTGGGCCCCCGCCGCATCCGGCCCGCCGGCGGCACCCGGCTCGCGGGCCTCGCCGCCCCCTCGGGGCACGGTCAGACCGGCCCCGTGGCGTCGGGCCCCCGACCTGCCGCGCGCGGGCCGCGCACGAGCGCACCGGGCCGGGCGCCGGTGTCCTCGCCCTCGGCCATGGTGATCACCCCGCCGTTGATCGTGGCCACGTAGCCGGTGGCGCGCTGCACCAGCCGCCGGGCCCCGCCGGGAAGGTCGGCGACGAGCTCGGGGCGCCGCAGCCCGAGATGCTCGAAGTCGATCACGTTCACGTCGCCCTTGGCTCCCGGCACCAGGCGGCCGCGATCCTCCAGCCCGAAGAGGTCCGCCGTGGCGCTGGTCACCTTGCGGACGGCCTCCTCCAGCGGGAGCCGCCCGCGGCGGCGGTCGCGGGCCCAGTACGAGAGCATGAACGTGGTCGTGCTGGCGTCGCAGGTCTGCCCCGCATGGGCACCGCCGTCACCGAGGCCGAACACCGTGGTCGGGTGCACGAGCATCTCGCGCGCGGCGTCGAGGTTGCCGTCGCTGTAGTTGAGCACCGGCGCGTTGCACAACTGGCGGCCGCCGTCCTCGAGCAGGTGGTCGTAGAGCACCTCCCAGGGCGACCGGCCCCCGGCCGCCGCCCGCGCCGCGATGCTGTCGTCGGGCGGGGGCTCGTAGTCGGGCGGGTCGCCCAGTGGGTAGATCCGGGCCGGGTGCATGAACCCGGCCACGATCGGGTCGTCCTCCAAGGCGACCGCCTCGGCCACGAGCCGGGCCCGGAGGGCGGGATCGGCCATGTGCCGGGCCTGTTCGTCCCAGGGCAGGAGCGCGATCTGCGCCCACGACGGCGCGAAGTTGAAGGGATGGAAGGTCTGGAGCCCCAGTAACAAGGACACGGTGCGCCCGTGGACCTGGGGCACCACGGCCACGCCGTCGCCCGCGGCCTCGGCGGCCAGGGCCAGCGACCGGCGATAGGCGCCGGGGTCGCTGTTGTTCTGGTTGAGGGCGAAGGTGACGGGCCGCCGCGTCGCGGCGGCCAGGCGTCGCATCCAGTCCATCTCCCGCTCCGGCGCGGCCAGGTCCTCGCCGAGCGCCCCGGCCGGGGCCAGCTCGAACACCCCGGCGCCGATCGCCCCGAGCACCGAACCGATCCCGAAGAGCTCGTTCTCGGCGGCGAACGTGCCGGGCACGGGCTCGCCGTCGATCGCCCGGTGCGCCAGCGTGCGCGAGGTCGAGAAGCCCAGCGCGCCCGCGCACAGGCCCTCGCGGACGATCGCCGCCATCGCCTCGATGTCGTCGTCGCCGGCCGGCTCGTTTCGCGCGCCACGCTCCCCCATCACGAACGCGCGCACCGCGCCGTGCGGCACCTGGGCTCCCACGTCCACGGCCTTGGGCCGGGCGTCGAGGGCGTCGAGGAACTCGGGGAAGCTCTCCCACTCCCAGCGGATGCCCGTCGACAGTGCCGCACCCGGGATGTCCTCGACGCCCTCCATCAGCCCGATGAGCCAGTCGCGCCGCTCCGGGCGCACGGGCGCGAACCCTACGCCGCAGTTCCCCATCACCACCGTGGTGACCCCGTGCCAGCACGAGGGCGTGAGAAGGGGGTCCCACGTCACCTGGCCGTCGTAGTGGGTGTGGATGTCGACGAAGCCCGGCGTGACCAACGCGCCGTCGGCGTCGACCTCCTGGCGGCCGGGTGTCGCCACCCGGCCCACCTCGACGACCGTCCCGTCGTCGACGGCGACGTCGGCGCGGCGCGCCGGGGCCCCCGTCCCGTCGACGACGGTGCCCCCGCGGACCACGAGATCGTGCACGGCGCCCTCCCCGCCCTCGCTCGGTCGCCAAACCGTAGCGGGGATCGCCGCCCGGCGGCGTCGACGCCCTGGGGCGGGCGTGCGCCTCGGTCGCACCTGCTCGCGGAGCTCAGGCGGGCGTGCGCAACGAGAGGACCGAGCGCCGACGCGCCGACACGGCCTCCAGGAAGCGATGCCCGCGCGGGTCCGACGTCATCACGCCGGCCTGGATCTTGGGCTCCACCAGCATCCACGAGTGGCCGCCGATGACCCAGACGACCTCGCACCCGGCCACGCCGGCGAACTCCGTCGCCGTCACCGCCGGGGTGATCCGGTCGAGCACACCCCACATGGCGAGCAGCGGGATCTCGTGCTGGCCGCGCACCCGGCGCACCGCGTCCTCCAGGTCCAGCCCGAGGAGCATGCGGGCGACCGGCACGCACCCGAGCAGGTGCCGGACGTTGTGGCGGGCGTCGGGCAGCAGCGCCCGCGCCACCGCGGCCGCGTGCCGGCCCATCACCAGCTCCGGCACGTCGCCCAGGACGGCCGCGCCCATGTCGGCCAGGTCGGCGCCGGGTCCCACCAGCGGCCGCAGCAGGCGCCCGAACAGGCCGTCGCGCTCGCGTCGCCACGCGTCCGTGGCCACACCGTCGCGGTAGACGACGCCGAGCACCCGGTCGGGGAACGCGTCGGCGACAGCCATGGCGAAGGCGCCGCCCATGGAATGGCCGAGCAGCACCGCGTGCTCGATCCCGACCGCGTCCATCACCGCGGCGACGGCATCTGCGTAGCCCTGGGGGGTGACGACCTCGAGCGGTGCGCTGCCGCCGAAGGCGGGCAGGTGCGGGTTCACGACCCGCCACCCCAGGGCGCGGGCCAGGCTCACGCTCTCGCGTGCGTACATGCCGCCGCCGGCGAAGAACCCGTGGATGTTCACCGCCCACACCGGTGGGGACCCGGGCCCCTCGGGCCCGTGCGCGCGGTCGTTGTCGGTCACCTGGTAGCGCACGGCACGGCCGGCGAGCTCCACGGAGCCGAGGCGCATGCCCACTCGGCGGGCCACCGGACCTCCGCCCGGGCGCGGTGGGCTGGTCCAGACCCGCTCACCCTCGTCGCCGACGCTCGGCCCTGGCACTGCGATCCACCGATCTGCCCCGCCACGGCGGCAGGACCCCCCGGGAGGTATCGGCACCGTCCGGCCCGGGCTGAACCCGCCGGGGGGGGCACGATCGGTGCGCCCCGAGGGCGCTACACGGGAAGCGACAGCCGCCAGGCGGCGTCGACGCCCGAGACGAGCGCCCGGGCCACCAGCGACGCGCCGGCTGCAGTGAGCCCCACGCCGTCCCCCGTGCGCACGCGGACGGGCGTGCCCGTCGGCCCGGGCAGCGTCGTGGCGTACGCGCCCGCGCCGGTGGACAGCACGGGCCATGACGCCACGTACAGCGCTCCCGCCGTGGCCTGCGCGGCGTCCTGGTACACGCCGTCGAGCTCCTGGTTGGCCGTGCTTGCCGCCGCCGACGGCACCGGCGGCATCCCGATCCACACGAGGCGGGCGCCGGCGCCCGTGGCCTCCCCCGCCAGCTGGCGGGCGCGGCGATCGTACGCGCCGAGCCACGCGGGCGACCCCGGCATCGCGGTGGTGCCGGCGTCGGTGATGGGCTGGCGGTCGTCGGTCCCCAGCGCGACCACGACCAGCTCGGCGCGCGTCTGGAGCAGGTCACCGGCCAGCACGCTCAGCCAGTCGACGGGCGCCGTCTCGGCCAGGCCCGAGCCCGGCCGGGCGTCCACCGTCAGCGCCAGCAGGCGGGCGGCCGCCGGGTCCGCCCGCAGACCGGCCTCGACGTCCGCAGCCAGCGCGTCGCCGACGAGGAGCACCCGGAGGGGCGCGGCGGCGCTGGGCGTGCGCAGCGGCGTCAGGGCCACGGTCGACCCTGCGGCCCGCGTCACCGGTGCCGGGGCGCTGGTGGTTCCCCCCACCCCGGACACGACGGCGGCCGACGTCGTCGGCGGCGGCGGGACGCGCCGGGCGACGGGACGCGTCGGCGAGCCACCGCCCGGCGACACGGCGACGAGGATCCCCACGACGACCGCCACCACCGCGAGCACAGGAACGATCGTGTGTCGCAGCAGCCGCTGCCGGCGCGCCCGGCTGCGCGCCTCGCGTTGCGAGCGCAACGTGGCCATGCGCTCGGCGCGGCTCGCCGACGGCGCGTCGAGCACGGCGACGGACGCCGGTTCTTCTCGTGTTGCGGACAACGTCCCGACTCGCTCCAGTCCCACCGTCGTGCCCGTCTGCCCGGGGGCAGGCTAGCGCCGGGCCCGGGCGGCTCCCGGTCTTTCCTCCCCCTGCACGCAGGCGGCGCCGACCTGGCCACTGACCGCGCGCGGGCGCGCCAGGCTCCGCGCGCCGGCGCGCGACGCAGCCACGAGACGAGGTCGCTAGCCTGCAGCGCACCATGGCCACGGCGGTGTTCTTCCACGCCCATCCCGACGACGAGTCGATCACCACCGGCGGCACCATGGCCAAGCTGGCGGCCGAGGGGCACCGGGTCGTGCTCGTCACCGCGACGCGTGGCGAGCTGGGCGAGGTCCCCGAGGGCATGCTGGCCGCGGGCGAGACCCTCGCCGACCGGCGGGCGCGGGAGCTGGCGGCCGCCTGCGAGGCGCTCGGGGTGGCCCGGCAGGTCTTCCTCGGCTACCACGACTCCGGCATGGACGGGACGCCCGAGAACGACGACCCGTCGTGCTTCTGGCAGGCGGACGTCGACCAGGCCGCGCATCGCCTGCGCGCGCTGCTCGATGAGGAGCAGGCGGCAGTCCTCGTCGCCTACGACGAGCACGGCAACTACGGCCACCCCGATCACGTCCAGGTCCACCGGGTCGGCCTGCGTGCCGGGGAGATGGCCGGCATCCCCCGAGTCTTCATGGCCACCACCAACCGCGACCACCTGCTTTCCCTGGCCGACGTGGCCGCCGATCTCGGCATACCCATGGACGACGAGCAGCGGGCGTTCATCGCTGAGCTCGGCGTGCTCGACGCGCGGATCACCACGGCCGTCGACGTCCGCGGATACCTGGCGCACAAGCGCAGTGCCATGGAGGCGCACGCCAGTCAGATCCACGACACGTCGTTCTTCCTGAGCATGCCGGCCGAGGCCTTCGCCGCGGTCTGGGGCACCGAGTGGTTCATCCGGGTCGGCGCGTCCGTGCCCGACCCGAAGGAGGACTCGTTGCTGGCAACGGGCGTCTGACGAGGCGGCGCTAGGGCACACCCCGGCTGGGGACCACCGCTAGTCCCCCGCCGTGGACCCGAGCGTCGCCTTGACGGTCAGCTTCTGCTGGCCCCGCCACAACGTGACGGTCACCTTGTCGCCAGGCTTGGCGGCGCCCACCGCGGTCGTGAGAGCGGCGGCGGAGTCGACGGTCTTGCCGTCGAAGGCCACGATCACGTCACCCTGCTCGATCCCCGCGGCCGCCGCGGGCGATGCGCTCACGACTCGCACCACCACCGCGCCCGTCGAAGGGACGAAGTCGTAGGCCTGCTTCAGCTGAGGCGTCAGGTCCTCGACCTCCACCCCGAGATAGGCGCGGTGCATGACCACCGCTCCCCCTTGGCGCAGGGTCGGCAGGAGCCCCTCGATCGTCGAGGAGGGGATGGCGAAGCCGATGTTCTCGGCCGGCGCGTTGTCGGCGCTCGAGGAGGCCACCGCCGTGTTCATGCCGATCACCTGGCCCACCGAGTCCACCAGTGCGCCGCCGGAGTTCCCCGAGTTGATGGCAGCGTCGGTCTGGATCATGTTCGAGAGGTTCTCGACCTGGCCGCCGCCGACGTCTCCGGCCTGCACGGTGCGCCCCAGGGCGGACACGATCCCCGACGTCACGGTGGGCGTGCCGGCCGAGAGCCCCAACGCGTTGCCGATGGCGATGACGGCATCGCCCACCTGCAGCTGGGTCGAGTCGCCGAAAATGACCGGCTGGAGGCCCGCCGGCGGGGCCACGATCTTGAGCAGCGCGAGGTCGTGGGTGGGATCGGCCCCCACGACGGTGGCGCCGAGGGCCACCGTCTTGCCGTAGAGCGTGACCGTGATAGAGCTGGCGTTGGCGATGACATGGTTGTTTGTCAGCACCTGGCCGTCGGTGGTGAGGATCATGCCCGTCCCCTGGTCCTCGAACGTCCCGCCGGTGCCGGACCCGGTCGCGTCGATCGACACCACCTGGGGCGCGACCTTCTGCACGATCGCGGGGATCGACGCGCCACCGGAGAGGGCCGGGCCCGGCGAGACCTCGCGCACGGTGTTGGTCCCCGCCGACGGCCCGCTGTCGTCGAGGAGCAGCGCCGTGACCGCGCCCAGCGCGCCACCCGCGATCGCCCCCGCCACTGCGCCCACCAGCCAGGGCCGTGCCCACCGGCGCGTCCGTGCCGTGGCACCCGCTCCCCCGTCGTCGGTGCGGCGCTGCGACGACACCGTGGGCGGGTCGTAGGGATCGCCCGGCCCGACGACCACCGTCGGCCCCGGGATCTCCCATCCGGGGATGGCCGGCGGCGGGATGGGCGCGGTGACGTCCCACGGGGGGGCGCCGGCCGGCGTCGAGGTGCCCGGCGCCGCCGCCTCGGTGCCCTCCGGTGGCGCGGACGCGGCGGACCCGTTGCCCTCCCCGCCGCCCGGCGGCGGCCCCGACACGCTCACACCGAGCTCTTCCCGCTCGTTGTCCACGACACATGCTCCTGCACTCTGGTCCGCCCCATCCGCGGACCGCCGCACCCCGTCCTTCCGGCGTCGTGCGGGACTCAGAATAGAGAGTGGCGCCCACCGGCCGCGTGCACCGGCGGCCGCCCTGGTCCCGGGCCCCGGCCCGGGGCGGATCCCCTCGTCGGCCGCCGCGACCCGCCCAAGATCACGACCCGGGCGGGGCGAGGGTAGCGTTGTCGCCCGGCATGGCCCGCAAGATCGAGATCGAGCTGACGAGCCGACGCGACGACGGCTCCTGGACATGGCGCGCCGCCGGCGCGCGCGAGCCGCGCGGCTCGGTGGACGCCGCCGTGCTTCCCGCGGGCGCACGCGTCGGCGACGTCCTGCGGGCCGAGGCCGAGTTCGACATCGACGGCATCGTCCTCACCTCGGCGGTGCCCACCCGCCCGGCTGCGGGGGACGCGTCGTCCGCGGCGACCCGGATCGAGATCCTCGGTTCCGGCCGCGAGGCGACCGGTGTCTCCGTGTCGCTGGCGCCGGGCAAGCGCCCGCGCCGTGAGGAGGGCGAGCGCCGGCCGCGCCGGGAGCCCCGCGCCCCCGGCCGTGGACGGGAGCGCGAACGCGAGCGTGCCGACGCAGGAGCACGCGAGGAAGGCGAGGGCGCGGGCCGGGGTCGAGGGCCCCGTCCCGAACGGGCGCCCCGGGCCGAACGGGCGCCCCGGGCCGAACGGGCGCCCCGGGCCGAACGCGGCGCACGCCCCGACCGCAGCGGTGCCGGCCGCCCGAGGCGCCTGCAGACGGTCACCACCAACCGCAACGCCATGCTCGCCGAGCTGCGGCCCGAGGAGCTCCCCGTCGCCGAGCAGTTGATCCGCGGCGGCGTGCCGGCCGTGCGCCAGGCCATCGACGAGCAGAACACCCGGGCGCGCAGCGAGGGCCGGGCCGAGGTGGCGCCGGAGCCGCTCATGGCGATGGCCGAGACACTGCTCCCTCGCGTCAACCTCGCCATCTGGAAGGACCGCGCCGCGGCGGTGCGCAGCGCGGGCAACGACGCCCCCCTGCGGGAGCTGCGTGCCGTGGTGGCCAGCGCGTCGACCGTCAGCCTGGACGACGACGGTCGGGCCACGGCGGCCGAGCTGCGCAGGGTGCTGGACCAGCGGGTCAAGGCGATGCTCGACCGCTGGCTGGCGTCCATCGCCGACAACCTCGACGCGGAGCGGACCCTCGACGCGTTGCGAGCCTCCGCGCGCCCACCCGATCGCGCCGCTCGTGTCCCGGCCGAGCTGGCCGTGCGCCTGTCGAACGCCGCCGGGGTGGCGATGACGCCGACGGTCCCCGAGCAGGAGTGGTCGGCGCTCCTCGACGCCGTCTTGGACTCCCCGGTGCGCCGCACCGTCAAGCCCCAGGGCCTGCCCGAGGGGGCCGGCGAGGAGCTGCTGACGAAGGCTCGCCGCGCCGCCGGCCTCGTGCCCGAGCTGGCCCGGCTGCTCGGGCTCCCCATCCCGCCCCCACCGGGGCCACGCAGGGCGCCCACGGGCGGCGCCCTGACCTCTCGCCGCGCCTGAGGACGCGGGCGGCCGCCCGGGAGCGGGCAGCGCCCGCCGGGCAGGCGCCGCCGGGGCACACCGGAGCGCGTCGGGCAGTCAGCGTGTGAGCACGCCGTGGTCGACGAGGAACGCCTCGAGCCCGGACACGAGATCGAGGCCGGCCACGTCCTCGAGCACCACCCACGCCGCCGCCGTGGCGTCGGACGAGGCCGTGGGCTGCGCGGGTCCGTCGACGGTCACGGCGAAGTCGAGGATCACGAAGTGATGGCCCGGGCCCCGGCGTTCCGCCCACCCCACCAGGGCCCCACAGCGCACCCGGAGCCCCGTCTCCTCGTACACCTCCCGCACCAGCGCCTCGGCGACGCTCTCCCCCGGCTCGACCCGCCCACCGGGGAGGCTCCATCGGCCGCGCTCGGGCGCGTGGGCGCGTCGCACGAGGAGCAGCGCACCGTCCCGCACCGCGACGGCCCCCACCGCGGCAACGGGGCGCGGCGGCCCCGACCCCGGCGCCTCGGGCGCCGCGTCGCTCATCCGGGCGGGGCGTCGCTCATTCGAGGGACCGGTGCATGGTGATCACGCGGGCCTTGAACCCCGCCCCCTCGAGGAGGTTCTTCGTGTCGCGGTCCCCGGGCAGCGCGGCGACGTCCACCCCGCGGCAGCCTGCGGCGCGAAAGGAGGCGACCAACGCCTCGACGAGCGCGCGTCCGATGCCGAGCTGCCGGGCCGCCGGCTCGACGTAGCAGCCGTCGATCACGCCGATGGACGCCTCGCCCACCTCGTCCACCCGGCCCACGCCCAGGGCGACCACGTGCCCCTCGAGCAGACCCACGAGCACGCGTCGGCGATCGTCGGCGAGCAGGCGCGCCAACCCCCCCGGGCGCAGCAGCGCCTTGGCCACCAGCCCCGCCTCGCGCCGGGTGAACAGCGGCCCGCCGCGCACGCCGGCGAGGCCGGCCAGGGCCGCCTGGCACAGCTCGGCACAGCGGGGGGCGTCGGCCGCCGTGGCGGGCCGGACCATGTCCGGGTCGTCGGCCGCGTCCGGGCCCGGCATCGCCGTGCCGCGGCGCGTCAGCCCGCGCCCGGAGGGGCGCCCGTGAGCAGCTGGTCGACCCGGCTCAGGATCGTGCGGCGCCCCCGGGTGGCCCGCTCGTGGGAGCGGACCTCCTCCAGCTCCCGGTCCGAGAGGCCGTCGAGGCGCTGGACCACCTGGGAGGCCGACAGGCTGTCGTAGCCGGGGATGGCGAGGTGCGAGCTCTCGGCCCTGCCGTCGCCCGACGCGGGGGCGCCGAGGCCGTTGGCGCCCTCGCCGGTCACACCGCCGTGGGCGGGCTCCTGCGCGTCGTCGTCGGCGCGCTCGCCGCCTCCGGTCGCGGCGCCAGGGGCGGAGCCCGCATGGGTGGTCGGGCCGGCAGGCGCCGCGGGCCCGCCCGCGGCGGTCCACTCCTCCATCTTCTGCCGGCCCATCTGCACGGCGAACTGGCCGACGAGCCGGGCCGTGTGTACCTGGCCCTCCACCCGGTGGCGCCCTTTGTCGACGAGCTTGGGGAACTCCTCGCGGATGGTGATGGCCAGCCCGGTCGGCGCGAAGAAGGCCACGTCGAGCAGGCGCTGCAGGGGCGACCGCTCCGCGCTCATCGCACTGCCCACCGCCCCCGACCCGCGTCGGCCCCCGTCACACGCAGTCCCTGCACAGCTTGCGCTTGGGGTCGGCCAGCTGGCTGGAGTGCTTCACCAGGAAGCACGAGGAGCAGACGAACTCGTCGGGCTGCTTGGGCAGGACCCGATCGGCGATCTCGGAGCGGTCGTCGGGCTCGGCGACGTCCTCGTCCTCCTCTTCCTCCTCCTCGACGACGAGCCGCTCCTTGAGGATCTGGTCGAGGCTGGCCTCGACGTCCTCGTCCTCGACCTCCTCCTCTTCCTCCTCGCCCTCCTCGGTGTGGGCGGGCGCCGGTGCGACCGTGGCGACGACGGCCTCCTCCTCGACGTCGACGTCGACGGCGCCCTCGCCCTCGTCCTCCTCGAGCTCGTCCTCGTCGACGAGCTCCTCCTCGTCGAGGTCCTCCTCCAGTGCCTCCTCGTCGAGCTCGTCCTCGTCGACGAGCTCCTCGAGCTCGTCGGGTTCAGCCACGTCGTCCAGCTCGTCGGCCATCATCGCCCTTCAGGTGGTCGTTTGACGCCGGGGGAGCATACAGGCTCTCCTCCGGTGTCCGACCAGCACCGAGCCGAGCGCGAATGCCCAGCGTGACCCGCTGTCCGACGCCCGATTTCGTGGACCGACGTGCCGACGGGGGCGGCAGGGCCCGGGGACCTTTGGTGCCGTCGCCACCGCCCGACGCATCCGTCGTCGCGGCCATGGGACGTTCTCTACTCGGTCCCCCGGGCCACCCTCCGCCTCTCACAGCATCCCCCCCTCGGAGATCCGTCCACCCGTCACCGGGATGGTCGGCCCGTTGGGGCGTCTGGGACTGGCCGCACACTACGCCGCGCGCGCCCGAGGTCGTCAAGTGGTGTCTCCCGACCGGGACCAGGGACTTCCCGCGTCGATCCTGGTCAGGTCCCCGGAGGAATTCCAGGGGTCGCGGATGCCGGCGCGCGGTCGGGGCGACGCGCCTCCCGACGCGCCTCGGCGCGCCGTTCCGCCTCGATCCGCTCGAGGTCGTGTGTGTCGTGGTCCACGTGCGCCATGGCCTGCGCGAGGAGCCCGTGCCCGGCCTGCTGCCCGATCAGCCGGTGCATCTGCTGCGCGATCCGGCGGTACGAGGGATGGCCCTGCGGCCCGGAGCGCAGCTCGATCACGTGCATCGCCTCGCGCGCGTTCATCTGCATCACGTAGCGGATCCGGTATCCGAGCGCCAGCGCGTAGGGCGCCTGCTCCGGGCACGGCGCGACGAGCGCGTCGTAGAGGTCGGCGGACCGTTCCATCGACGCACGATATATATCGGCCATCCCCGCCTCGTCGACGAGGTCGGGGACGTCGAAGCCGAGTCCCGGGCCGAGGCGCTGCCACTCGATGGTGAGCATGCGGTGGCGCTGCATGTCCCGGAAGGCGCCGTAGTCGGAGACCACCTCGAAGCGGTAGTCGGTGCGCTCCAGGGCGCGACCGGGCCGGTGCCGGCGGTTGCTCCGCCGCCCCACGTACGCCTCGACGATGGCCCGGCGCTCCTCCGCTCCCAGCGCCCGCACCCTGGCCAGGACCTCGTCGTCGGGCAAGGTGGTGGCGGGCATGCACATGGCCGCCACCACCTTCTCCTCGCCCTCGGGGTCCCAGTCCACGAGGGTCACCGCGTCGGGCGCGGGGTGCTCCTCACGGCCGTCGGGCCACAGCCGGGCGACCACCTCGTCGGTGGCCGCCCGCGTGCGCTCGAGGTAGTCGGACCACGCCACGCCCCGGTCCTCGAGATCGACGCGCTGGAGGAACGACGGGATCACCTTGCGCAGCTCCGTCAGCATCATCGCCCCGTAGGCCCGCGCCTCGGGCAGCGGGTGGGCGCGCATGCGCAGCAGCAGCGCTTCGTAGGCCTGGCCCGTCCCGTAGATGCCGACGTTGGACAGCGACCCGGCGGGCAACAGGCCGCGCAGGGCGTCGAGGGCCTTGGCCCGGATCGACTGGCGGTAGACGAAGTCGGAGTCGCCCGGCTGCTGGGGGTAGCGGCGCGCCAGCCAGCTCTGGAGCCCCGGCAGCAGCTGCGCGTACGTGTCGAACATCCGGTCCATCTCGCCCACGTAGCGGGCCCCGAGGGCGGACTCGAGGACGTCGGGGTCGCGGTAGTAGCGGTAGTGGCCCGTGGGGAGCCGGTGGTCGTAGGCGATGTAGCGCGTCGACTGCTCGAGGTACGCCATGAGCCGGCCCCACTCGAGGACCTTGGTCAGGACGTTGGACGCCTGCTCGCAGGCCAGATGGACCCCGCCGAGCTGCGCCACCGAGTCGTCGCCGTACTCGAGGAACACCCGGTCGTAGAGCTCCTCGGCGCGGCGCAGCCCCACCGTGGCGTCGATCCCCACGTCACCGCTCACGTCGAGGTCGCCCACGAACTCGTCGAGGAAGAGCCGGCGCAGGCTCTTGGGCGAGCGGGAGTAGCGGGCGAAGAGCGCGCCCTTGACCACCTCTGGCAGGTTCACCAGGGCGAACACGGGACCCTCGAGGTTGGTGACGTAGCGGCGGAGGACCTCCGCCTCCTCGTCGCTGAAGTGCTCGTCGGCGTAGGGCAACATGCCCGACCCACACTACGGTGGGCCGCCGTCCCCGGTGGCGGACCCGTCCACGCCGATGCCCGGCGCGCCCGAGGAGGCCGCCACCACGCCACGCTGCAAGGCCCGTGCCGCGGCGTGGGCGGTCGAGCCGACCGCAGTGCCGGGCGCCACCAGGTCCAGCTGGCGCAGCAGGTCGACGAGCTGCTTCACGTTGCGCACGAAGTCGCCGGGAGCCAGCTCGGCCCGCTCGAGCACCCGCTCGAGCGACTCCCCCCGGCCCCACCGCCACACCGCGTCGGCCATCCCGGCGTCGGGTGGCCGGGTGCGGGTCAGGCGTGCCTGCTCCTGCTCCTGGCGCAGTCCCTCGGCGATGGCCGCCACCTGCTCCAGGCGGGCGACGAGCGGTCGCGGGGGGCGGGGCTCGGGTCGCCAGCGCCCGGCCCGGACCTCGAAGGTGCAGGACGACACCACGGCCGCCAGCCCCGGCGGGTCCAGGTCGTCGAGCACGCCGTCGAGGAGGATCTCGGCCACGAGCAGGTCGGACTCGTGGTAGATGCGGGCCAGCGCCTCCCCTCGGTCCGTGAGGGTCCAGGGGGCGATCGCCACGTAGCCCCGTTGCTCGAGGTGGCGCAGGACCCGGTCGAGGCGCTGCGACAGGGCGTGGTGGTGGCGCCGGTCCACGAACTGTGCGAACGAGCGGTCGAGCACGTAGTGGGCCTGGTCGGCCCGGTATCGGCGCACCAGGTTCACGGCCAGGTTGTAGGTGGGCCGGAAGGACGAGCGGAGGTCGGGTGGCGGTGAGGTGGCCAGCGAGGCCACCGCCCCGAAGGACACCGCCGGGCTCCAGGGGACGACGGCGTGGCCGACGGTGTCGAGGCCACGGCGCCCGGCGCGCCCAGTGAGCTGCGCGTACTCGCCGGCGCTCAGCTCGCTGCGCCCGTGCTCGCGCACCTTGGTCAGCCGTTCGATGACGACGGTGCGGGCGGGCATGTTGATGCCCAGCGCCAGGGTCTCGGTGGCGAACACGACCTTCAGGAGGCCGGCGGCGAAGCAGTCCTCCACCGCCTCGCGGAACGCGGGGATCATGCCCGCGTGATGTGCGGCCACACCGGCCTCGAGGCCGGCCAGCCATTCGCCGTAGCCGAGGACGCGCAGCTCGGCGTCGGAGAGCTCCTCGGTGTGCGCCTCGGCGCGCCGGCGGATCTCGGCACGCTCCTCCGGATCGGCCAGGCGGACGCCGTCCTGCAGGCAGTGGCCGACGGCGTCCTCACACGCGGCGCGGCTGAAGATGAAGACGATCGCAGGCAGCATGGCGCGCGCCGCGAGCTCCTCGATGAGCTCCGTGCGCCGGGGTGTGGTCATGCGCAGCGACCGGATCCCGCCCGGGCGCCCCGCGGCTCGGGTCACGCGCCGGTCGAGCTCGAGCGCGCGCGGGTCGGGCTTCCCGTCGCGCAACGGCGCCACCAGGTCCACGACACGCGTGCCGCGGGCGGCGACGGCCACGTGGTTGACCAGCTCGACCGGGCGGGTGCGCTCGACGATCACTTCGGTGGGCCCGCGCACGCTCTCGATCCACGACCCGAGCTCGGGCGCGTTGGCGACGGTCGCCGACAGGCACACGAAGCCCACGCCGGGGGGCGAGAGGATGATCACCTCCTCCCACACCGAGCCCCGGTAGGGGTCCTGGAGGTAGTGGACCTCGTCGAGGACCACGAGCCCGAGCTCCTCCAGGGTCGGCGACAGGGCGAAGATCATGTTGCGCAGGACCTCGGTCGTCATCACCACCACCCGGGCGTCGGGGCGGTAGCTGACGTCGCCGGTGAGGAGGCCGACGTGCTCGGTGCCGTACACCGCGGCGAGCTCGGCGTGCTTCTGGTTCGACAGGGCCTTGAGCGGCGTGGTGTAGAAGGCCGTGCGCCCTTCCGCCAGCACCCGGGCCACGCCGTAGTCGGCGACGACGGTCTTGCCCGACCCCGTGGGCGCGGCCACGAGGACGTTGCGCCCCGCGTCGAGCGCGTCGAAGGACTCGAGCTGGAACCGGTCGGGCGCGAAGCCCAGCCGGGCGAGCACCGAGGCCCGCACGTCACCAGAGGTCACCGGGCCGGGCGTCCCCACGGGCCTACCGGCGCAGGAGCTTGCCGACCAGGATCGACGCCTCGTAGAAGGCGTAGAGCGGTACGGCCAGGGCCAGCATCGAGAACGGGTCGCCGCTCGGCGTGACGATGGCCGCCCCCACCACGATGAGCACGATGGCCCACCGCCGCCACGAGGCCAGACGGGCCGGGGTGAGGACGCCGGCGAGCTCCAGTGACACGAGGACCACCGGGAACAGGAAGGTGAGGCCGAACACGGCCATGAGGGCGACGATCAGCCCCAGGTACTTGTTGGGGTCGTAGATCTGGCGCAGGGAGGGCCCACCCACGTTGTCGAGGAAGCGCAGCGCGTGCGGGAACGTGAAGTACGCCAGGACCGCTCCCATGGCGAAGAGGACGACCGAGGTCACCACGAACGGCACCGCGTAGCGTTTCTCCCGCGGATGGAGCCCCGGGGTGATGAACCGCCACAGCTCCCACAGGATCACCGGTGAGGCCAGGAAGAGGCCGACGTAGGCGGCCAGCTTGATCCGCAGCGAGAGCCCGTCGAGCGGCCCCGTGACGTAGAGGCCGCAGTGCGGGGCCACCCGGCAGTAGGGCTCCTGGAGCCAGTGCAGGACCTGGGGGTAGACGACGAAGGCCACCGTGGCGCCGACGACGAAGGCCACCACGCTGATGATGAGGCGCCGCCGGAGCTCCCCGAGGTGCTCGGCGAGCGTCATGGCGTCTGGCGAGGGGCGGGGCGGCTTGTCCCGTGAGCGCAACCGCAGGCGCGTGGCCATGGTCGGGGCCCCTCAGTTCATGCTGGGGTCGTCGAGCGCCAGGTCCCCGGGCCCCGCCTCGGGGGCGGTGGCGGGCCCGTCGCCCGCGCGCGACGTCGACCCGTGCCCGTTCGTGGCGGTGCCGTGCCCGTTGGCCGCGACCGCTCCGGCACCGGGTGGTGACGGCCCGTCGCCCGCGCTGGGCGCCGCCCCGGCGCCGTCCGCGCCGGGCGACACCCCCGCCACCGCCTCGCGCAGGCCCGCCGCGTGCTGGTCGGCGAGGCCGTCGAGATAGGCGATCGGCGAGCGCACCGCCTGGGCCACCTGCTGCGGGGAGGGCAGGTCCGGGAACGCCCCGCGCATGTCGCTCTCGAGCTTGCCCCGGAGCCGGCGCAGGTCGTGCCAGGCGGCCCCC
>Ga0187780_10001401_pt1 | contig 18215 bp, 10 predicted proteins | sample 1015_Q2_SP10_20__FD_132429 | JGI IMG/M metagenome (GOLD analysis project Ga0187780, IMG submission 132429) | Tropical peat soil microbial communities from peatlands in Department of Meta, Colombia - 1015_Q2_SP10_20_MG | ecosystem: Environmental > Terrestrial > Soil > Wetlands > Peat | place...
CCTGGCGTGTACATCTGTGATGAGTGCATAGATCTCTGCAATGAGATCATCGAGGAAGAGCTCGCCGAGCCCGCCGAGTTCAAGTGGGACAGCCTCCCCAAGCCGCGGGAGATCTACGAGTTCCTCGACGCGTACGTGATCGGCCAGGACAAGGCGAAGAAGGCCCTCTCGGTCGCCGTCTACAACCACTACAAGCGCGTCCAGTCGGGCGACGACCGCCCCGGCGACGAGGGCGTCGAACTGGCCAAGTCCAACATCTTGCTGCTGGGACCGACCGGCTCGGGCAAGACGCTCCTGGCCCAGACCCTGGCCCGGCTGCTCAACGTACCGTTCGCGATCGCCGACGCGACCGCATTGACCGAGGCCGGCTACGTCGGCGAGGACGTCGAGAACATCCTGCTCAAACTGATCCAGGCGGCGGACTACGACGTCAAGAAGGCGGAGACGGGCATCATCTACATCGATGAAATCGACAAGATCGCGCGTAAGAGCGAGAACCCGTCGATCACCCGCGACGTCTCCGGCGAGGGCGTTCAGCAGGCGCTGCTGAAGATCCTGGAGGGCACCACGGCGTCGGTGCCGCCACAGGGCGGGCGTAAGCACCCGCACCAGGAATTCATCCAGATCGACACGACCAACGTGCTGTTCATCTGCGGCGGGGCGTTCGCCGGGCTGGAGAAGATCATCGAGCAGCGGTCCGGCCACAACGGGATGGGCTTCAACGCCAAGCTGCGGGTCAAGAACGCCAACACGACGACCGACCAGTTCGCCGACGTGATGCCGGAAGACCTGCTGAAGTTCGGCATGATCCCCGAGTTCGTCGGCCGGCTGCCGGTGATTACCAGCGTGCACAACCTGGACCGGGATGCGCTCATCCAGATCCTGACCGAGCCGCGCAACGCGCTGGTGAAGCAGTACCGGCGGCTGTTCGAGCTTGACGGCGTCGACCTGGAGTTCACGCCCGACTCGCTGGAGGCCATCGCCGACCAGGCGAACCTGCGCGGCACCGGCGCGCGCGGCCTGCGGGCGATCATGGAAGAAGTGCTGCTGTCGGTGATGTACGAGGTGCCGAGCCGCAAGGACGTGGAACGGGTCGTGATCACCCGCGAAGCCGTGCTCGAGAACGTCAATCCGACCATCGTGCCCCGGGACGTCAGCCGCCGCAGTACCCCGCGCGAGAAGTCCGCCTGAGCCGTCCCGGCCAGCCCGGCGCCAGCCCGCGCCGGGACGCGGGATTCGGTGATCGCACACCTGTTCGATACCCCTGGGTTAGCCTGTGGATCCGCCGCGCGTCGCAGCATCCAACGGCATGTCGACTTTGGGGGTATTGCCCATGATCGGCGCGATTCCTGTGTAGCCTCCCACTTATTGCGTTGGCCTGGCGCGGTTCCCGCCCGCCAGGATCTCGGACGCTGACAGGCAGCCGTCTTCCACAGCGACGGGGAATTGAGCACAGATGACTGGTTGGGACACTCCCACGGGTAGCTGGGATTCGGGTGCGGAACCCGAAGGATCAGGGCCAGGCGATCCGGGTTACCAGGAAGGTCAGCCGACTGGCGGTTACCGCACCATGACGGGAAGCGAGGGCATCCCCCGGGCGGGGCGAAGAGGCCTGCCCGGTTACGACCAGGCGCAGAGCTATGAGCAGTCCGACGGCTACGACCAGGGAGCGGGCTACGGGCCAGGACCCAGTTACGGGCAGCGAACCGGATACGCGCCGGAGCCGGGTTACGGGCCGCAGCCGGGCTACGGCCTAAGGACCGGAGCCCAGCAGGCAACCTACCGACAGGTATCCGAGGACCCGCTCGGTGCGGGCCCGCGGAACGTGACCGAGTTCCAGACTCCCCAGAGCCCCCAGAGCCAGACCGGTCCGCGTGCGGCCTGGTCAGGCGCCGACGACCCGCTGAGCTACGGTTCCCAGCAGGCATCCGGCCGGTCCGGGTACGGCGAACAGGGATATCGGCAGCAGCCGGGCGCGGCTCAGGACTACGGCCATGGCCCCCTCAGCCAGCAAGGCTATGACCAGCCAGGCTACGGCCAGCAGGGTAACCACCAGCAGGGTTATGACCAGCAGGGCTATGACCAGCAGGGTAACCACCAGCAGGGTTATGACCAGCAGGGCTATGACCAGCAGGGTAACCACCAGCAGGGTTATGACCAGCAGGGCTATGACCAGCAGGGTAACCGCCAGCAGGGCTATGACCAGCAGGGCTACGGGCAGCAGCACTACGGGCAGCAGGGCTACGCGTCCGGTGGCTCCGCCGCCTTCGGCGAGCCGGATCAGTCTTACGCCCGGAGCGCTCAGGGTAACCAGACCGAGGCCTACCCACGGCAGGGATTCGGGCAGTCTGGCTACGCCGGGAACGGCTACGGTCAGGCGGGCTACGGCCAGAACGGTTTCAGCCAGACGGCCAGCCTGGGCGGTACCGGTTACCAGCGAGACAGCTACGGCCAGGGTTCGTACCCGCAGGACGGGTACCGACCGAACGACACCCAGGGCACCTACGTGCAGGACGGTCTGAGCCAGTCGGGCTACGGCCAGAACGGCTACGGCCAGAACGGCTACGGCCAGGACGGCTACGGCCAGGACGGGTACGGCCAGGACGGGTACGGCCAGGACGGCTACCGGCAGGACGCTCACGTCCAGGGCGGCTACGGCACGGACGCGTATGTCCAGCCGGGCTCGGAGCGGCCAGCCGGGCCCGCGTACGACGATGATGACTTGGCCCCGCCGGGCCGCCCGGCACGCTCTGCCGCGCCACGCAGTCACCGGCCGCAGGGCCTCAGCGGGATCCGGACGGTTCTCTACCTCACCGCGGCCATCCTCGGCGTGGCGCTGATCGTGTTGCTGGTCATCCACCTGACCAAGACCGGCACGAACAGCCCGGCCAGCGGCTCATCGACGCCGAGCACCGGGGCCAGCGCCACGGCCGCCGCCAGCGGCCCGGCTTCCCGGTACGTCTTCACCGAGGCGGCCAAGGTCGACAACAAGTATCCGCTGAACCCCACCGCGACCCAGCAGTTCGCGAAGCTGGCGCACAGCGAATCGGCCGCCCTCGCGGCGGAGATCAAAGCCAAGGGGGCGGGTCACGTGACGAAGGACGTGGTGGCCATGTACGACCTCGGCCCGGTCACGTCCACCCAGTCCAGCGATTTCAAGGCCGTCGGGTTCATCGGCTATGACGGCACGTTCAATCCGGCGGCGGTCATCAAGTTCGAGCAGACCCAGCTCCTTTCCACTCGCATGGTGAGCGCTGGTTCGCACGGCGGCAAGATGATGTGCGGCTACACCACCTTGAGCGGCGCCGATGCCAGTGAGTGCGTGTGGGTTACCCCCACCACGTTCGGCCAGGTCGAGTTCATCGTCGGCCAGTCGCAGGTGAAGTACCCCGGTGCCGCCGCGCTCGCCCTGCAGGTCAGGGACGCCGTGGAGGTGCCGGCCAAGTAACCCCGCCGTGCCCGGCCAGTAAACCCACCGTGCCTAACGGCCCCGCGGGGCCTGGCGGGGAAGGTTGCCTGCCCGAGGAGGCCTGGGGGGAGAAGGGTTCCCGGAATCGGGGGATTCCCGAGTGATCCGCGGGGGATGGGTCCCCCGACGCAGAGCTGTCGTCCCCCGCGGAAATACACCACTAGACTCACCTGTCGTGAGCAGACCCGAGCCCATCGAGCTGCCATCCCAGTACGCGCCGGCCGAGGTGGAAGGCCCGCGCTACCAGCGCTGGGAGAAGGCAGGGTATTTTGTCGCGGACGCGTTCTCCGCCGCCCCCGCGTACTGCATCGTCATCCCGCCGCCGAACGTCACCGGTTCCCTGCACATCGGCCACGCGCTTGAGCACACGCTGATAGACGCGCTGATCAGGCGGCGCCGCATGCAGGGCTACAACACCCTGTGGCTGCCCGGCATGGACCACGCAGGCATCGCCACCCAGAACGTGGTCGAGCGCGAGCTGGCCAAGGAGGGCCTGAGCCGGCATGACCTCGGCCGTGAGGCGTTCGTCGAGCGGGTCTGGCGGTGGAAGGCCGAGTCCGGTGGCAAGATCCTGGGCCAGATGCGGCGCCTGGGCGACAGCGTGGACTGGTCCCGCGAGCGGTTCACCATGGACGAGGGCCTGTCCCGCGCGGTACAGACCATCTTCAAGCAGCTCTACGACGACGGCCTGATCTACCGGGCGGAGCGCATCATCAACTGGTGCCCCCGCTGCCTGACGGCGCTGTCCGACATCGAGGTCGGCCACAGCGACGACGAGGGCGAGCTCACCTCCATCCGCTACGGTGCCAGCCGCGAGGGCCGACCTACCCAGACCTCCCCGGAGGGCTCTGCTGGCCCGGGGGGCCGACCCCCCCAGACCCCCCCGGCGGGGGACGACGACTCGATCGTGGTCGCCACCACCAGGCCGGAAACTATGCTCGGCGACACCGCGGTGGCGGTGCATCCCGACGACGCGCGTTACTCCCGCCTGATCGGCAAGACGGTCGAGCTGCCGCTCACCGGCCGGCGCATCCCGGTGATCGCCGATGACCACGTCGACCCGTCATTCGGCACCGGCGCGGTCAAGGTGACACCCGCGCACGACCCGAACGACTTCGAGATCGGCCGCCGCCACGGCCTGCCCAGCCTGACCATCATGGACGAGCACGGCGTCATCACCGCGCACGGCCCGTTCCAGGGGCTGGACCGGTTCGAGGCCAGGCCCGCCGTGGTGGCCGCGCTCCGCGAGCAGGGCCGGATCGTGTCCGAGGTCCGCCCGTACCTGCACGCGGTCGGCCACTGCAGCCGCTGCGGCACCGTGGTCGAGCCGCGCCAGTCGCTGCAGTGGTTCGTCCGCGTCGCCCCGCTGGCCAAGGCGGCCGGCGACGCGGTCCGTGACGGCCGCGTCCGCCTGCACCCGCCCGAGATGAACGCCAGGTACTTCAGCTGGGTCGACGACATGCACGACTGGACCATCAGCCGCCAGCTCTGGTGGGGGCACCGGATTCCCGTTTTTTACGGACCGAACGGACAGGTGGTGGCCGTCGGCCCGGACGAGCAAGCCCCGGAGGGCTGGAGCCAGGATCCCGACGTGCTCGACACCTGGTTCTCCTCGGCGCTGTGGCCGTTCTCGACGCTCGGCTGGCCGGAGGACACGCCGGACCTGCGCACGTTCTACCCGACCAGCGTGCTGGTCACCGGGTACGACATCTTGTTCTTCTGGGTCGCGCGGATGATGATGTTCGGCCTGTACGCGATGCGCGCTGCCGAGCCGGCCGGCGCGGTGCCGTTCCGCATCGTGGCCCTGCACGGCCTGGTCCGTGACCAGTTCGGCCAGAAGATTTCCAAGTCACGCGGGAACACCGTGGACCCGCTGGACTGGATGGACAGGTTCGGCGCCGACGCGACCAGATTCACCCTGGCCCGCGGCGCCAACCCGGGCAGCGACATCGCGATCAGCGAGGAGTGGGCGGCGGGCTCGCGCAACTTCTGCAACAAGCTGTGGAACGCGGTACGGTTCGCCCTGCTCAACGGCGCGCGCGTCCCGTCCGCTCCGAGCCAGCTCACCCAGGTCCCCGCGGCCGCATCCGTGCCGGACCGGTGGATCATGTCCCGCCTGTCGGCCGTGATCGCCGAGGTGGACGAGCTGTTCGAGGCGTTCGAGTTCGGCAAGATCTGCGACGTGCTGTACCACTTCGCCTGGGACGAGGTGTGCGACTGGTACCTGGAGCTGGCCAAGGTCCCGCTGGCCTCGGGCGACCCGCAGGCCGCCGAGATGACCAGGCAGGTACTCGGTTTCGTGCTCGACCGGCTGCTGCGGCTGCTGCATCCGGTCATGCCGTTCGTGACCGATGAGCTGTGGACCGCGCTGACCGGCGAGGATTCGGTGATGGTGGCGTCGTGGCCCGCGTTTTCCTACGCGGACCCGGCCGCCGAGGCGGAGATCTCGTCTGTGATGCGGCTGGTGACCGAGGTCCGGCGGTTCCGCTCGGATCAGGGCCTGCGGCCTGGCCAGCGCGTGGCGGCCAGGCTGGTGCACATCGAGGGCACGCCGCTGGCCGGGCACGAGGAGCGGATCCGGTCGCTGCTCAGGCTCGATCCGCCCGGGGACGGGTTCACCGCCTCGGCTTCGCTGGACGTCGATGGCATCACGGTCGAGCTCGACGTGGCCGGAGCCATCGACGTCGCCGCCGAGCGCCGCCGGCTGGAAAAGGATCTCGCCGCGGCCCGAAACGAGGCCGAGCAGGCCACCCGCAAGCTGGCCAACGCCGACTTCACCGCGAAGGCGCCCGCCGAAGTCGTGGCGAAGACCCGCAGCCGCCTCGGCGCGGCCAACTCCGACATCACCCGCCTGGAGCAGCGCCTAGCCCAGCTGTAGCCAGCACTCGTCCCCCGGGCCAGTATCCTTCCCCGGGCCAACTAAGCTGGGCTGGGTGACCATCGGGGCGCGGATGCGGGAAGTCGAGCGGGAGATCATCTCCCGTCGGCCCGAGCACTCCGTGGATCTCGCCCTGGACCGGATGACCGACCTGGTCGGGCTGCTCGGTGATCCGCAGCGGGCGTGTCCGGTCATTCACATCACCGGCACCAACGGCAAGACGTCGACTGCCCGGATGACCGACGCGCTGCTGCGCGCTCGCGGCCTGCGGACCGGCCGGTTCACCAGTCCGCACCTGGTCTCGATCAGGGAACGGATCGTCGTGGACGGCGCGCCCATCAGCCCGGAGCGGTTCGTGGCGGTTTACGACGAGGTCATCCCGTACGTCAGGCTGGTGGATGAGCGGCACCCGGTGGCGATGTCCTTCTTCGAGGTCCTGACCGGGATGGCTTTCGCGACCTTCGCTGACACGCCGGTCGACGTGATGATCCTGGAGGTCGGTGTGGGCGGCAGGCTCGACTGCACCAACGTCGCGGACGGCGTGGTCGCGGTCATCACCCCGATCTCGATCGACCACACCAGGCTGCTCGGCAACACGGTCGAGGAGATCGCGGCGCAGAAGGCCGGCATCATCAAGCCGGGCGCGGTGGCGGTGCTCGCGCAGCAGCCGGTCGCCGCGGCCGAAGTGCTGCTCCGGTACGCCGTCGACGTGGCCGCGACGGTGGCACGGGAAGGCGTGGAGTTCGGCGTACTGAGCCGCGAGCAGGCGGTAGGCGGGCAGCAGCTGGTGCTGCGAGGTCTGCGTGGCACGTATGAGGACATCTACCTGCCGCTGTTCGGGCTGTACCAGGCCGGAAACGCGGCCTGCGCGCTTGCCGCGGTTGAGGCGTTCGCCGGGGTGTCGGACGACGCGGGAACGATCGGCCTGGACGCGGACCTGGTACGAGAGGCGTTCGCGAACGTCACCTCGCCCGGACGGCTGGAAGTCATCAGGCGCAGTCCCACCATCATCATCGACGCGGCGCACAACCCGGCCGGGATGGCCGCGACCGTGGCCGCCGTGCAGGAGGCGTTCGCCTTCAGCCACCTGTCCGGCGTCTTCGCGGCCAGCGGCGACAAGGACGTGCCCGGCATACTCGCCGAGCTGGAGCCGCTTCTCGACGAGATCGTCGTGACCCGCAATTCCTCCGACCGGTCCCTGGACCCGGACCTGACCGCCGAGCTGGCGGCCGAGGTCTTCGGCGAGGACCGGGTGCAGTCCGCCGACCGGCTCGATGACGCGATCGAGGCCGCGGTCGCGATCGCCGACGAGGCCACGGCGGCCGCCGCGCCCGGCGGCGCCGGCGTGCTCATCACCGGATCGGTCATCACCGCGGGCGACGCTCGTCGGCTGCTCGGCCCGGCCGGCGGCGAGCTGCCGCCCGAGCCGTCGGCCAGCCAGCCCGCCCGCCACTCGTTCACGGCCGCGGAGCTTTCATGAGCAGCCAGGTTGCCCCGCTCCGAGGCGGACACCGGTAGAACCTTGACTGCCCGAGGCGCCGGAGGGAGGCGAGACGGATGAAGCAGCTGAGGCAGCTGTGCGGCACGGTCCTGGTCATGGAAGCCATCGTCATCGGGCTCGCCATCCCGGTCGCCATCGTCTCGGAGCACGTGCACCGAGGCGTCGCGGGCGGCGTCGGCGGTGCCTTGGCCGTGTGCGCTCTCCTGCTCAGCGGCGTCGTCGGACGGCCCGGCATGGGCTGGGCGCTGGTCGCGGGCTCCGTGCTGCAGGTGCTGGTCATCGCCGCCGGGATCGTGGTGCCCGCGATGTACGTCCTGGGCGCGATCTTCGCCGCGCTCTGGGTCACCGGCATCTGGCTCGCCCGCCGCCTGCAGACCCCGGCGGCCCCCGGCGCTCCCGGCTCGTAGTACCAGGTCGCAGTCCCAGCCCACCGCGTACCGTCGGCCGTGCCTCGCCGTGGCGCGCGCGCCGGCGCCGGGGCGCGGCGCGGCTGCGCCGGCGGCACGCCGGATCGTAGGTAAGCTTTGCCACAGTGACAGATCGCATTACCGAGTGGCGGCGGCTCGCTCACGCCAGGGGAAATCGAGGCCCTCTCCCCGGAACCCGGCGGGTCGGCGTCACCGTTGTCCAGATTAGAACTCCAGGCCCCGCAGCGGCGCGGGACCCGCAAGACCCACGTTGACAGTCCTGATCCAACTCGGACCGGAAGGTTACCTCTCCCGATGAGCAACGTGCTGATGTTTCTCGGCCGTGACATGGCGGTCGATCTCGGCACTGCGAACACGCTGGTCTACGTGCGTGGCCGCGGGATCGTGCTGAATGAGCCGTCGGTGGTCGCGCTCAATACCAATACCGGCCAGATCGTCGCCGTGGGAGTCGAAGCTAAACGCATGATCGGCCGCACCCCCGGCAACATCGTGGCGGTGCGCCCGCTCAAGGACGGCGTCATAGCCGACTTCGACGTGACCGAGCGGATGCTGCGCTATTTCATCCAGAAGGTGCACCGGCGCACCCACCTCGCGAAACCGAGGCTCGTGGTGGCCGTGCCGAGCGGGATCACCGGAGTCGAGCAGAGCGCGGTGAAGGAGGCCGGTCATCAGGCGGGCGCCCGGCGGGTCTACATCATCGAAGAGCCGATGGCGGCGGCGATCGGTGCCGGGCTGCCGATCAACGAGCCGACCGGCAACATGGTGGTCGATATCGGCGGCGGTACCACCGAAGTCGCGGTGATCTCCCTCGGCGGCATCGTCACCTCGCAGTCCATCAGGATCGGCGGCGACGAGCTCGACCAGGCGATCATCACGTTCGGGAAGAAGGAATACTCACTCATGCTGGGCGAGCGGACCGCCGAGGAAATCAAGATGGCCCTCGGCTCGGCGTTCCCTTCCGAGGACGAGCCGCACGCCGAGATCCGGGGCCGGGATCTGGTCAGCGGCCTGCCTAAGACCGTGGTGATCTCCGCCGCGGAGGTGCGCCGTGCGATCGAGGAACCGCTCAACTTGATCATCGACGCGGTCAAGACCACGCTGGACAAGTGCCCGCCCGAGCTGGCTGGCGACGTCATGGACCGGGGCATAGCGCTGACGGGCGGCGGTGCCCTGTTGCGCGGACTAGAGTCACGAATCCGGGAGGAAACCGGGATGCCCGTCCAGCTCGCGGACAACCCGCTCGACTCGGTAGTGCTCGGCACCGGCAAGTGCGTCGAGGACTTCGAGACCTTGCGTCAGGTGCTGGTGCCGGATACCAGGCGCTGATACTGACGTGGCCCCCTAGACACCCCGCCGGGTCGACCGCAACGGGACGGACGAGGAGCCGCAGTGCATGACAGCCGGCGTACACGCCTGGTTCTCGGCGTGCTGCTGATCGTCGCGATCGCCTTGATCACGATGGATTTCCGGGATGGCGGAGCATCACCGGTCCGGAACGTGGGCGCGGACATCTTCGGGCCGATCGAGCGGGTCACCCACGATGTGACCGACCCCGTCTCCAACCTGTTCGACTCGATGACCGGCGGGCCTTCGGCGCAGAGCACGATCGCCAGCCTGCAGCGGGAGAACGCGGAGCTGCGCGCCGAGCTCAGCGAGGCCCAGCTGAGCAAGGCCGCCAAGCAGCAGCTGGCCCAGCTGCTGCAGCTCGACGCCGGCGGTTACCGGATCGTCCCCGCGAACGTGATCGCGGCCGGAGGCGACTACTCCGACACGGTCACGCTGGACGTCGGCCGCAAGGACGGGATCAAGCCGGACGAGACGGTGCTGAACGGTTCGGGGTTCGTCGGCACCGTCACCCAGGTGGGGGAGGACACCTCGACCGTCCTGCTGGCCGACGACGCGTCCTCGGTGATCGGCGTGCAGGTGGCGGGCAGCGGCGAGATAGGCGCCGTCACCGGGACGGGCAAGTCCATTTCCGGATCCGGGATGCTGCGGCTCACCCTGTTCGACGCGAACGCCGCGCTGCAGCCCGGCCAGCAGGTCAACACCTACGCCTCGGTTAACGACCAGCCGGAGGTTCCCGGCGTGCCCGTGGGCACGGTCACCTCGGTCACCAACAATGACGGATCGCTCACTCAGACCGCGCTGGTCCGGCCGTTCGTTAACTTCACCACGCTCGGCGTCGTCGGCATCGTGGTCCAGGTGCCGCCGCACAACCCGCGGATCTCGATCCTCCCGAAGCCGGCGCCGACGGTCACCATCACCGTCACCCCGAGCCCGACCGCATCCGCGGGGGTCAGCCCGGGGACCGTGCCGCCGTCCGCCGGGGTGTCCGGCTCGCCGTCAGCGTCCCCGACAGCGTCGAGGACGGCCTGAGGTGCTGCGCGCGCTGATTTCGTTCGCGGTCGCGGCGGTCGCGGTCGTAGTCCAGCTCACTATCGTGGACCGGATCGCCTTTCCCGGCGGCGCCGGGCCCGATGTGGTGTTGCTCACGGTGGCCGCGCTGGCCCTGGCGAACGGCCCGCTGGTCGGCGCGCTGGTCGGATTCTGGGCCGGCCTGGCGCTGGACGTCGCCCCGCCGGGCAGCCACCTCGTGGGCCAGGACGCGCTCGTATTCTGCCTGGTCGGCTACGCCTGCGGGCTGGCGGCAGACCAGCCGACCGGTGACGGGGTGCCGGAACAGGGGCACACGGCGCTGTTCGAGATCGTGGTCACGGCGGCGGGCGCGGTCCTGGGTGAGGCTCTTTCGTCCCTGCTCGGCGCCATGCTGAGCGACCCGCGGGTCACCTGGCCCGCGATCAGGCACGTGCTGCCGGTAGCCGTCGCCTACGACGTGCTGCTGAGCCCGTTCGTGCTGTACGCCGTCGCGGCGGCGCTGCGCCCGGCCGGAGCCCGCGGCGATCGCAGCCGCGCCGACTGGTCGGCCCTGGCGGCGCAGACCGCGGTGCCGGGCGGGGCTCAGGGCGCGGTCAGGCAGGCCGGCACCTCGCACTCGCCGCGGCTGCGGCTGTCGGACCGCGGCAAGGGCGACAGCTGGGTGGTGGGCGGCGGCCTGCGCGGCCAGGGAGCCGGGCGGCCCGCGCCGAAGCGCGAGCCACGTCTCAACCTGAGCGGTAGCAGCTCGCTGGGCGGCAGCGCGCTCGGCGCGGCGTTCACGACCGGGGGCTCGCGCCGGGGATCGACGCGGTCCGGCGGCCGGGGGACCAGCGGGGTTCTTGGCAGGTCCGCGAGCCTGAAGGGCTTCGGGAAGCCCGCGAGCCTCGGGAGCCTCGGCGGGTCCGCGAGCCTGAACGGCCTCGGGAGTCAGGGCAGCGCCCGGGCCGGCGGATTCGGCCACGGCTCGGCCAAGGTCAAGTTCGGGGGACGGCGGCACGAGGGAGTACTCGGCGGCTCCCTGCTCAGCGCCTCCCTGCTCGGCGCTTCCGCACCAGGAAGCGCCGCGTTGCGCAGCTCCGGGTTCGGCAGGTCGCGGATGGGCCGGTCCTTGCTCGGCGGCTCGGTGTTCAGCCACTCTTCGTCCGCACTGAACCGCCCGGCCCCCGCCCGCCGGTCAGCCCCGCTGGGCCGGTCGTCGTTCCTGGGCCGGACATCGTGGCTGAGCTCGCCGTCTTCGCCGGGCCGCTCCGGCCGCCTGATGCGCCCCGGCGCGGGCGGAACGGACAGACATGTTCCCCGCTTCGCCAAGCGCGGCTCACTCGGCCGGCTGGCCGGCACCCTGCGCAGGCGTAAGGCGACGGTGCAGAAGTCACCGGGCCGGGGCTGGCTGCGCCGCACCTCATCGCGCGGGGCCATGGGAGGGGGGGCGATGAGCCGCCGCACCATGGGCCGGCGGGCCTTCGGCCGCGGTGCCTCGAGCCGTGGCATGATGGGCCGCAGCTGGACCGGGGGCAGCGCGCCGGAGCAGCGCGGAGCACGGCCAGGGCGCTTCGGGTCCGCCCGGTTGCACATGCCCCGGCCGAAAGCCAAGCGGAGATGGCGGACAGGGGGTTACCGGTGAACATATCCTCACGCCGTCGTCTCCTGCTGCTTTACGTGATCGCGGCCGCCATGCTGATCTCGCTGGGCGGCAGGCTCTGGTACATCCAGGTGATGAACAACACCTCGTTCACCAAACTGGCGCAGCAGAACCAGACCAGGGACGTGATCGTGCCCGCGGTCCGCGGCAAGATCCTGGATGACGTGGGCAGCCAGCTGGTCACCAACACCACGGCCCTGGTCGTCTCGGTGGACATGATGACCCTGTCCCAGCAGCCCGGCGGCGCCGCGCCCGTGCTGCACCGGCTCGCCCCGCTGCTCGGCATGCCCTACAAGCTGCTGGCCGAGAAGACGCGGCTGTGCACGAGGGGCGTATCGCAGCCCTGCTGGCCCGGCTCGCCCTACCAGCCCATCCCGGTAGACCAGAACGTCTCGGACCAGGTGGCCCTGCAGGTCCTGGAGGAGCAGAAGGAGTTCCCGGGGGTCACCGCGCAGGTCCAGCCGGTCATCGACTACCCCGAGCCCGACGGGGCCAACCCGGCGCAGGTGCTCGGCTACCTGCAGCCGATCACGCCGCAAGAAATCGCCAGCCGACATCTGCCCGTGACCGGCTTCTCCGGCGTGGACCTGGTCGGCCAGGCCGGCCTTGAGGCCCAGTACGACAGCCAGCTCCGCGGCAAGCCGGGGGCCCAGGTGGTATCGGTCAATGCCGCCGGAGACGTCACCGGTACCGTCAGCCAGACCTCGCCCACCACCGGCGACGACCTGGTGACCAGCCTCAACGCGCAGCTGCAGGCCGATACCCAGCAGGCGCTGGCCGGCGCGATCGCCAAGTCGCGCGCCGAGGGGAACTCCGTCAACCAGGGCGCGGCGGTCGTGATGACCACCACCGGCCGGGTGGTGGCGATGGCCAGCTATCCGGGCTACAACCCGAGCGTGTGGATCGGCGGCATCTCGCAGCAGGAGTTCAACGACCTGTTCGGGCCCCAGGACGGGGAGCCGGTCTACAACTGGGCCGCCCAGGGCGAGTACGCCCCGGGATCCACCTTCAAGGTCACCTCGACCGCCGCCGCCGTGGCGGCCGGGTACCCGCTGGACGGCCTGTACAACTGCCCCGCCTCGGTCAGCATCGGCGGCCGTAACTTCATCAACGACGGCAATCCGAGCCTCGGCCAGATGACGTTCGCCCAGGCGCTCATCGAGTCCTGCGACACCGTGTATTACCAGCTCGGCGACGACATGTTCAACAGCGACCCCTACAACGCCCACCCCCAGGCGTCGCCGAACGCCCCGCTGCAGAAGATGCAGAACATGGAGCTGGCCTGGGGCTTCGGCCAGGACACCGGCATCGACCTGCCCGCCGAGTCGGCCGGTTCCATCCCGACCCGGGAGTGGCTGTACTACCTGTGGAAGGACAACACCTACACCGGCGAGGACTGGTGCAAGTACGGCAAGCAGTACGGCTCCTACATCCAGCAGATCGAGTGGCAGGACTGCCGAACCGGCTGGGTGTGGGAACCCGGCCAGGCCGCCATCGCCGCGATCGGCCAGGGCTACGTGACCGTCACCCCGCTCCAGCTCGCCAACGCCTACGCGGCGCTGGCCAACGGCGGGACCCTGTACAGCCCGCGGATCGGCGAGGCGCTGGTCTCGCCGGTCACCGGCCAGGTGGTCCAGCGGATCAACCCGCCGGTCATCCGGCGCCTGCCGGTGTCCGGTTATACCCTGGCCTACATCCGCAACGCGCTGGCCGGGGTGGTGACCCAGGGCACCGCGGCCGGCGCCTTCGGCGGGTTCCCGCTGAACACGGTCTGCGTGGCGGGCAAGACGGGGACCGCCCAGCTCTTCGGCAAGAACGCGACCTCGGTGTTCGCCTCGTTCGCACCCTGCAATGACCCGAAGTACGTGGTCGTCGTCATGGTACCGAACTCCGGCTACGGCGCCGACGTGGCGGCCCCCGCGGTGCGCCAGATCTGGGACGACATCTACGGGCTGGAGGGGCACCGGGCAGCCGTTCCGGGCGGCCAGGTCCCATCTTCGCTGCCGCTGATAACGCCGACCGGCGTGATCAAGGCACCGGCCGGCTACACCAAGGGGTCATGATGCTGGGCCGATCCAATCCGAGCTACACCGCCCGCGGCTACAGCGTGCCGCGGCCCGGGGTGCTCGCCGGCCGTCCGCGGTCGCTGCTGGCCAGGGCGTTCGCCCGGAACTCCGTGCTGCGGCACATGGACTGGCTGCTGGTCCTGGTGGTGGCCGGGCTGAGCGCGATCGGCGTCGTGCTCGTCTGGTCGGCGACTCAGCCCGGGCTGATCGCGGCGGGCGAAGACCCGCACACGTACCTGAAGAAGCAGCTGCTGTGGGTGGTGGTGGGGCTGGTCCTGATGTTCGGCGTGAGCTTCGTGGACACCCGGCGGCTCAGATCGTGGGCGCCGCTTGTCTACGGCGCGACGCTGCTCGGCCTGCTGGCCGTGCTCACCCCCATCGGCTCCGAGGTCAACGGGTCGCACTCGTGGATCTCCCTGCCCAGCGGCTTTCAGGTCGAGCCGTCGGAGTTCGCGAAGATCGCTCTCATCTTGATGATCGCGATGATCCTCACCCCGCCCCGGGGCGGCGCCCCGGGCCTGCGCTCGGTGCTCCTGGCGCTGGCCTGCGCCGCGCCGCTGATCGCGCTGGTGATGATCGAGCCCGCGCTGGGCGTGGCCCTGGTGCTGATGGTGGTGACCGCCACCATGATCGTGCTGTCCGGGGCGCGGCTGCGCATCATCGCCGCGCTGACCGTGATCGCCGTCGGCAGCGTCGCCCTGGTCAGCCGCATACACGTGCTGAAGTCCTACCAGCTGAGCAGGTTCACCTCCTTCCTGCACCCGTCCGCCGACCTGGCCGGCGCAGGCTACAACGCGGCCCAGGCCAAGATCGCGGTCGGCTCGGGCGGCATGTTCGGCGAGGGCCTGTTCCACGGCCACCTGGTGGCCGGCAACTTCGTCCCGGCCCAGCAGACGGACTTCATCTTCACCGTGGCCGGGGAGGAACTCGGCTTCGTCGGCACCATCACCATCGTCGTCCTGCTCGGCATCGTGATCGTCCGCGCGCTGCGGATCGCCACCCGGGCCGATGACCTGTTCGGCCTGCTGATCGCCTCCGGCGTCGCGATGTGGTTCGCGTTCCAGTCGTTCGTGAACATCGGCATGACCATCGGCATCGTTCCGGTCACCGGCATCCCGCTGCCGTTCATCTCCTACGGCGGTTCGGCCATCTTCGCCGACATGATCGCGATCGGCATACTCCAGTCCGTGCACCGCCGCCGCAACCTGTTTCAAGAGCCGTAGTGCGCCCGGCGAGGCGCTCCCGGGTGCTCGCACGGGCCGGCAGGCCGATGCTCGCCAGCCGCTCCTGGTCACCCTCATTGGCCGCTCGGATAATCTGATTTGATGCCTGTCGAATCGGTGTACCCGGCTCTGGAGCCGCTGCTGCCGCGCGTGCGCAAGCCGGTCCAGTACGTCGGCGGCGAGGTCGGCTCGGTCGTGAAGGACTGGGACGGCACCGACGTGCGGTGGGCCCTGTGCTACCCGGATGCCTATGAGGTCGGCCTGCCCAACCAGGGCGTCCAGATCCTCTACGAGGTGCTGAACGAGCGCGCCGGGGTGCTGGCCGAGCGCACCTACACCGTGTGGCCCGACCTCGAGGCGCTCATGCGCGATCATGGCCTACCCCAGTTCACGGTCGACGCGCACCGGCCGGTCAGCGCCTTTGACGTGCTCGGGGTCAGCTTCGCGACCGAGATGTCCTACACGAACCTCCTGACCGTGCTCGACCTCGCGGGAATCCCCTTCTTTTCTTCCGAACGGACGGTGGCTCACCCTCTGGTCATCGCCGGGGGCCACGCGGCATTCAACCCGGAGCCGGTAGCGGACTTCCTGGACGCAGCAGTCCTGGGCGATGGCGAACAGGCCGTGCTCGCGATCACGGACCTGATTCGCGACTGGAAGCAAGCCGGGCGGCCGGGCGGGCGGGACGGTCTGCTGCTGCGGCTCGCCGCCGTGGCGTATATACCCCGCTTCTACGACGTATCGTACCTTCCTGATGGCAAGATTTCAAAAGTAGTACCGAATCGAGCGGGCGTGCCGTCCTCGGTTCCGAAGCACACCGTCATGGACCTGGACGCGTGGCCGTATCCGCGCGCGCCCATCGTCCCGGTCGCGGAGACCGTGCACGAGCGGTACAGCGTGGAGATCTTCCGCGGCTGTACCCGCGGCTGCCGGTTCTGCCAGGCCGGGATGATCACCAGGCCGGTGCGGGAGCGGTCCATCACCACGATCGGCTCGATGGTCGCGAACGGCGTGGCGGCCAGCGGGTTCGACGAGGTCGGGCTGCTGTCCCTGTCCAGCGCAGACCACAGCGAGATCAACGAGATCGCCGTCGACCTGGCCGACTGCTACGAGGGAACCAACGTCGGGCTGTCGCTCCCGTCTACCCGGGTGGACGCCTTCAACGTGACCCTGGCCAACGAGCTCAGCAGGAACGGCCGCAGGTCCGGGCTGACGTTCGCCCCCGAGGGCGGGTCGGAGCGGATGCGCCAGGTGATCAACAAGATGGTCACCGAGGAGGACCTGCTGCGCACCGTCACCACTGCCTACGCCAGCGGCTGGCGTCAGGTGAAGCTGTACTTCATGTGCGGCCTGCCGACGGAGACCGATGCCGACGTGCTGGCGATCGCGCAACTGGCGCGCCGGGTCATCGCGGCGGGCCGGGAGGCGACCGGGCGGCGCGACATCAGGTGCACGGTGTCGATCGGCGGCTTCGTGCCCAAGCCGCACACGCCGTTCCAGTGGGCCGCCCAGTGCGCGCCGGAGGTGGTGGACGCGCGGCTGCGAGCGCTCGGCGGCGCGCTGCGCGCTGATCGCGCCTACGGCAAGGCGATCGGGTACCGCTATCACGACGGACAGCCGGGCATCATCGAGGGCCTGCTGTCCCGCGGCGACCGCCGGGTGAGCCGCGTGATCCTGGCCGCGTGGCGGGACGGCGCGCGGTTTGACGGGTGGAATGAGTACTTCTCGTTCGAGCGGTGGGCGCGCTGCACCGAATCGGCGCTGGCCACCGAGCCGACCGACCTTGCATGGTACACTACGCGCGAACGTGATTACAGTGAGGTGCTCCCCTGGGATCACCTGGACGCGGGCCTTGACCGCGACTGGCTCTGGCAGGACTGGCAGGACTCCATCGCCCCTGAGGGCGGGGCCGAGGTGGAAGATTGCCGTTGGACTCCGTGTTATGAGTGTGGGGTCTGCCCCGCCATGGGTACCGAGATCCAGGTGGGCCCGACGGGGGAGCGCCTCGACGGGAAGCGGCTGCTTCCCGTAGTGGGCGGGAGGTAGCGTGACGGAGCCGGCAGCCACCGGGCCTGCGCCGCAGCATCTGGTGGTCCGGTACGCAAAGCGCGGGAAGATGCGCTTTGCCAGCCACAGGGACGTGGCTCGCGCCTTCGAGCGGGGAGTGCGTCGGGCCGGCCTGCCGATCGCTTACTCTGCCGGGTTCACGCCGCACCCGAAGATCTCCTACGCGGGAGGTGCCCCGACCGGCGTGGAGAGCGAGGCGGAGTATCTCAGCCTCACGCTGACTTCCCGCCAGGCCGCGGCGCTGGTGTGCCAGCGGCTGGACGCTGTGTTGCCTGATGGGATAGACGTGCTCGACGTTACCGAAGCGAGCGAGGCCTGGGGGAATGGGTCTCCCCAGGATCGGAGGGATTCTCCAGGGGGGTCCGCGGGGATGGGTCTCCGCGGAAGAGAGCAGTCGCCCCTCCGGGGAAATGCCGTCTTCGGCCACCTCGAGGCGTCGCAGTGGCGAGTAGTTCTACCCGGCGTGCAGCCAGCGGCGGCCAGGCAGGCCGTGGCCGGCTTTCTTGCCCTCGGCGAGGCGCCGGTAGAGCGCCTGACGGACAAGGGCGTCCGGCGCCTGGATGCCCGC
>Ga0187780_10001402_pt1 | contig 18214 bp, 10 predicted proteins | sample 1015_Q2_SP10_20__FD_132429 | JGI IMG/M metagenome (GOLD analysis project Ga0187780, IMG submission 132429) | Tropical peat soil microbial communities from peatlands in Department of Meta, Colombia - 1015_Q2_SP10_20_MG | ecosystem: Environmental > Terrestrial > Soil > Wetlands > Peat | place...
GGGCTTGGGGTTCTTTGTTGGTGCGGCTTGGGGTTTCTTTGTGGGTGCCGCACCCTTATGTTTTTCTAGGGTGCGGGTTTTTCTTATTGACTCTTACAGCCGACAGCCTCCAGCCATCAGCCAATAGCCACATCTTCTCCGTGCTCCTCTGTGGTGAACTCTTCTTCTTGTCTCTGCGCTCCTCTGGGCTTCTCCGCGTCTCTGCGTTAGCTTTTTCTTACGAATTTCGCTTCCTCTTACACTCTTTCACTGTTGCACTCTTTCACTTCTTCGCTTCTCTCTTCTCGCGCCACTCGCTTGCCCTGAGCCTCGAAGGGCCACTCTTCACTCGCCACTGCCTTGTGCTCCCTTCCCTTGCGCATCACCCCTCCACGTGCTACCACTTGAACCACGCTCCGAAACCACCGCCGCACCGAGGCTTCCATGACCACCCAACCCGACCGCTCCTCCTGGCTCCAGGGCCCTGCCGCCCAGTGCACGCCCGCTCCCACGCCCATCGTCCCCCGCTGGCGACTCGTTCTCCTCGGCGCTCCCGGCGTCGGCAAAGGCACGCAGGCCCAACTCCTCCATCAACGCCTCGGCGCCTGCCATCTCTCCACCGGCGACGTCTTCCGCGCCGCCGCCACCCGCAAAGACTGCGCCCCCTCTCCCGCCATGGCCACCGCGCTCGACTACATGCGACGCGGCGAACTCGTCCCGGACACGACCGTCTGGGAAATGGTTCGCGAACGCGCCGGCTGCCTCCGCTGTGCCGGCGGCTTTCTTCTCGACGGTTTTCCCCGCACGCTTAATCAGGCCGAATCTCTTAGCCAACTCCTTCGCGCCGAAAATCTCCCGCTCAACGCCGTCGTCGACTACGAACTCCCCGTTGCGGAAATCGTCTCGCGCCTCAGCGGACGCCGCACCTGCACCAGCTGCAAAGCCGTCTTCCACATCGCCAACCAGCCTCCGCAGCGCGAAAACGTTTGCGACCACTGCGGCGCCACGCTCTTTCAACGCGAAGACGATCGTCCCGAATCCATCAAAGTCCGCCTCGCCGCCTACGACCAATCCACCGCTCCACTGATCGACTTCTATCGCCGCCAGAACCTGCTCGTCTCCATCCCCGCCACGGGCTCCCCCGACGAAATCTGCTCCCGCACCGTCGCCGCCCTCTACCAGCGCGCTCCCCTCCCCACCGTCGTCTAATCTCTCTTTTCTCTTCCGTCGTTGTGTAGTGGCGGGTCTTTAGACCCGTGCGTTTCTCTTGGGTTCTCTTCTCCGTGCTCTCCGTGCTCTCCGTGTCCTCTGTGGCCCCTGTTGGCTTTTTCTTCTCCGCGTTCCTCCGCGACTCTCCGCGTCTCTGCGTTAGCCTCTTCCCCTCTTTTCTATTTTCTATTTTCTGTATTCCTCATTTCTCCCCACTCGCTTGCCCTGAGCTTCGAAGGGCCACTAGCCACTTCTTATTAACTCCTTCCTCCCCAAACATTCACGCCCCTGCAAAATTTTCCTGTCACCCTATTTCCTGCCGCCCCGTCCAATACTCTGTGCTCAGCCAATTCTTGATTGAGAGGCCCCCATGGCATCACCTGCATTTTCTTCCCCGCTTGACCCCATCACCGGCTACGAAGATCTCCGCGACCTAACCCATCCTCGCCACGCCCTCACGCAGTTTTATCGCGCCTTTAACACCCGAGACCTCGTACTCATGCGCCAAAACTGGTCTCCTTCCGACGACATCTCCATGAACAATCCCCTCGGCGGCATCAAGCGCGGCTGGCCGGAAATCCGCCGCGTCTACGAAAGACTCTTCACCGGCCAGGCCCGCGTCACCGTCGAGTTTCACAGCTATTCCCTTCATCTCTGCGGAGAAACCTTCTACGCCGTCGGCCGCGAGCGTGGCCGCTTTGAGAGTCCCACCTCCATCTTCGAACTCGCCTTCCGCGCCACGCGCATCTTCCGTTTTCTCGACCATCACTGGCGCCAGGTCCATCACCACGGCTCCATCGACGATCCCGCTCTCCTCGACCGCTATCAGTCCGCGCTCAACGCCTACGCCCACGACCCGTTCCTGATCCCCCACCCGCCGCTCCTCTGCTCTTAGGCCTCCACGTAAACCTGTAGCGCTCCCTTCTTGCCTGGGCGTTGCGAAGGGCTTGTCCTGAGGAACGAAGGGACCTGTGTTTTTGTCTTGGGTTTCTTTTTCTCTTCCCGCTTACCTGTAGCGGCGGCTTTACGCCGCCGTCCTGTTTTTTCCTTGCTCTTCGTCTGTGTAGTGGCTAGCCTTCAGTTTTTCCTGACGCAGGAAGGGACCGGCGCTTGTCTCACGCTTCATCCGCCGCCAAAGTACCTACCGGTAGGATCTCCACACACTTTCATGTTTTTGCCGTTTTAGTGCAGGCGGCTTGAAAATCCTCGAAAGCACGTACCACGCTTTCGCCCCATCCAACGGTCGAATCGGCAACAAGTTCAAACCCGCAACAAAAACACTGAAATACCCCAATACGCCGATCGCCACATTCAGCGCCGCAAATCGTGTGTAGCCAAAAATCGTAACGAATGCAACCAAAGGAATACCCACGAGTGCCTGCGCCAGAACTCCTCCCCAGCGATCACCGCATCGTCATACTTCGACCAAGGTGTCCTGTAACAACACAATCCAGCTATTGGGTAAAGCACAATTCCCGAGACCATACAGCCTTTTCGCTGTGCCAGAACCATATGCCCGCACTCATGAATGAGTAACACACTGAAATAACATGTCCACGCCACGAGCGTCTCTGCCGGCCGCTCAAATGCGCCCAGCAGAATCAGTGTACCGACCAGAAGAACTGACCAGTGCAGGCACACTCCCACTCCACGTACTTCCATAACTTTCGTAAGTTTTTTCACGGGAAATGATGCCACCCAAGAACTCCAGACCCGCTCGCCCAATTCTTTCGGTTCTTCCTTACCTCTTTACTTCCTTACTTCCTTCGCTCTACTTGCCTACGGATTAAACCAAAACTTCACCACCTCCACCGCCTTTGACTCCACCGCCTTCCCGCCCTGCGTCGCCGGCGCGTACTCATACTGCCTCAGCGCCTCCACTGCCGCCTCGCGCAATGCCTGCGGCCCGGAAATCACTTTCACCTCGCCCACGCGGCCCGACGCCTTCACCACCACTTCTGCCTTCACATCGCCCGTAATGTAATTCCGCATCGCGTCCGGCGGATACACGGGACTCGCCGTCTTCAACAATTTCGCCGCCACCAACGGCCCCTCACCCGACGCTGCCTCCGCCACGCTCGGCTGCTCTTTCGCCTGCGTTTTCGCTCTCTTCTCGGCAGCCTTCTCTCGCGAGGAACTCTTCTTCACTGCCGGCTCAGCGGCAGTCTCTTCCGGCGGAGCCGACGCGCTCTCCGCGCTGGCCGCCGGGCCATCACTCTTCTTCTCCGCGGCACCAAGCACAGGCACATTTGGAGCCGCTGCATTCGGCGCCGGACCGCCCGAGTTCGTCCCGTTCGTTGGCGTTGCGCCCGTCGATGTTGCGTCCGTAGGTGTTGTACTCGTGGATGTCGCGTTCGCAGCAGATGCGCTATCGTTCGTGGGCGGTGCCGGTGCAGGCGAAGCCGCGGCACTCTTCGACGCAGCCCCCGCATTCCGCGCCACACTCGGTTTCTTCGCCGGTGCGGCCGTCGCCACAATTGTCTTCTTCCCCAACGGCAAATACTGCCACCACTTCCCGTACCACGCCCCGCCAACAATCAACAAAACCAGGATCACGCTCAGCGTCACCAGGCGTGATTTGCTCACCTTCGGCGCGTAGACGGGCTCCGGACTGCTCACCTGTCCCGCCGCCCCGCTCTTCGTTGGCGCCTTTGAGAAATCCAGTGCCGGTTTCGGCAGCAGTTCTTCCGCTTCGCGGGCAGCCACAGCCGCTTTCTTGGCCGCTTCCGCCTCCGCCGCCGCTTTTGCCTTCGCTTGCACCACGCCTTCTTCTTCCAGCAACTGTTCTTCCGGCGACTTCTCCATCTTCCAGACCGGCAGTGACATTCCCACGATCGGCCGCGCCGGTTCGTTGTGCTTCTTCGCCGACGGCATCAACAGCTCCGGCTCTTCCGCTTTCGCCGGCGTTGGCGGAGCTGCGGGCACAGGAGTTGGCTCATTCACCGGCGCCAGCTCCTCTTTCAACCTCGGCACGCTCACCTGCGGCGTCATCGCTTCCTTGGCTCTCGCCGCTTCCCGCGCCGCCGCTTCGTCCGCGGCGTTCGTCTTTTGCAGAGCCGCCGCCAGCTGTTCCCGCAGCGCATCCACTTCACGTTTCAGTTGATCGACGTCCTCCGCCGTGTGCGGCGCCACCGGCGTCTCCGGCTCCTGAGCCGTCACCGCTTCGGCCTGCACCTGCTCCACCGCTTTAAATTCCGGCGCGCTTTTCTCTTCCTGCGTGAACGAGACGCCCCAGTAGTCCGGGCACTCTTCTGTGAATTGCAACTCCACGTAGCTCGAAGTCGTCGTGATCGCTTTCTTCTTCAGGACCTGGCACACCACTTCCTGATTGCTCTGTTTGTGCGTCAGAAACAGCAATTGACCGATGGACACCGGCGCTTCCAGCCGGATTACCGCCCCGTCCTTAAACACCAATACTGTCGATGTCTCTTCGGAAAACAGGTCGCGCGAGCCGCTTCCCCCGCTCGCCTTCGCTCCCGTTGCATTGACCGGCACTTCCAGCGCTACCGGATTCGGCCTCGGTGTTCCTGATCCTTCTCTACCGCTGGCCTCTGTTCCGGGCGTCTCAATGTTCGTTGCGGATGACACGCAATTGGGTCCCCTGCGCCAACTGGCGGCTGGCGCACGCCTTCCTGCGCAGACACCTCTTCCGTCTGCCTGCGCCTCTACACTTTCCTATTCTTTTCGTTGCCCCGACACTCGCGCCATAGTACGCGCGTACAGGCATGTCCAATCCGCCACACTTCTTCTTCCCTCGCACTCTTGCACCATTCGCTACTTCCGATACCGACTACCTACTTCCCACTCATCTTCCCTTCTCCGCGTTCCCTCCGCGTCCCTGCGTTAGCTTTGTCTTCTCTTTCCATTTTCCAATTTCTATTTTCTCTGTGTCCTCTGTGTCTCCGTGGCCAATCCTTCCCACCCCTGTTCCACTTCTGTCCCTCCGTCCAGTTGCCCCTCTCCTTCTTCTCCTCCGACACTATCCTTACTATGTCCTCCGCGCTGCGCCCCCTGTTTCTCTTCCTCCTGGTCTTCCTAGTGGCCATGGCCCTGGCCTCGTGCAGCTCCGGCTCCAAGTCCGCCTCGCCCGGCCCAGTCCCACCGCCAAATCCCACCTCGGTCTCTGTTACCGTCTCTCCCACCACCGCGAACATTCGCGCCGGCTCCACTTACAGTTTCTCCGTCACCGTCTCTGGCGCCACGAACAGCGCCGTCACCTGGTCCGTCAACACTACCGCCGGCGGCAACTCCACGCTTGGCACCATCGACGCCAAGGGCAACTACACCGCGCCCGCTGCTCTCCCGAATCCCAACACCATCACCGTCACCGCCACCAGCGCCGCGGACACCACCAAATCCTCCTCTTCCTCCGTCACTCTCTGGAATCCCACGCCGAACCTCACCGGCCTGTCTCCCGCAGCCACGAATCTCGGCAGCTTCTCGCTCACCATTACCGGAACAAATTTCGTTTCCGGCGCGCAAGTCCTTCTCAACAATTCCGCGCTCACCACCACGTTCGTCTCCGCCACGCAACTGACCGCTACCGGCAACGCCGCCACCGCCGGCACGTATCCCGTCGCTGTCGAAAATCCCGATCCTGGCGGCAGCACTTCCTCCACGCTCAATTTTCAGGTGAATGGTTCAACGCAAACTTCTTCCTGCTCGCAGATGTCCACCGGTCAAGGCGCCAGCCTCGGCGGCTTTGTTCCTTTCCCCAGCGACAATCTCTGGAATACGGACATCTCCAGCGCGCCCGTCGATCCCAACTCCGCCAGCATCATTAATTTCATCGGCTCGTCCGTCGGCATCCATCCCGATTTCGGCCAGGGCGAATACAACGGCTCCTACATGGGCATCCCGTACACCGTCGTCGATTCCACGCAGCCGCTCATCTCCATCAACTATCAAGCCTACGGCTCCGAATCCGACCCCGGCCCCATGCCCATCCCTCTCAACGCGCCCATCGAAGGCTATCCGAATCCCGGCAGCGGCGATCGCCACGTTCTCGTCCTCGATAAATCCAACTGCTTCCTCTACGAGCTCTACAGTTCCTATCCGCAATCCTCCAGTTGGAACGCGGACTCCGGCGCCGTCTGGGATCTTCTCTCCGACGAGCAGCGCCCCTACACCTGGACCAGCGCCGACGCCGCCGGCCTCCCGATTTTCGTTGGTTTGGTTCGTTACGATGAAGTTGCCGCCGGCGCCATCAACCACGCCATTCGCTTCACGCTTCCCAACTCCAGCGCGGGCTTCACTCCTCCCGCTTCGCACTGGGCCGCCACCAGCACCAACCAATACGCGCCGCCGATGGGCACGCGCCTCCGCCTGAAAGCCAGCTTCGATATTTCCGGCTACTCGGCCGCGAACCAGGTCATTCTCACGGCGATGAAAAAGTACGGCCTCATCCTCGCCGACAACGGCTCCGCCATGTACATCTCCGGCGCCCCCGACGACCGCTGGAACAATTCCGATCTCCATCTTCTCAACGGGGCCACCGCCGCCGACTTCGACGTCATCAAAATCTCTCCGCTCTACACCAGCTCCAACGTCCCTGCCGGCAACAATCCAACGATCTCCAGCTTCACCGCCAGCTCCACTACCGTCTCTTCCGGCACCGCCGTCACGCTAAGCTGGCAAGTCTCCAACTCGGACTACATCATCGTCTCTCCGCAAGTCGGCGCCACTCGCGGCACCTCCGTCCAGGTCACCCCAACCGCCACCACCACGTACACCCTCTACGCCACCAACGCCTACGGCCAAACCACCTCCTCCGTCACCATCACCGTCCAGTAATTTTCTGTGCCAGAAATTCGCTGCATGGTTTTCAGTGTGAGAAGGTCGTTGTACGGTTTTCAGGAGATCGGAGCTTTAGCTCCGACGTTAGGCTCTGCAATTTCAATGGGGCTTTAGCACCTGAAGCGGGTGCCCCACACGCCTGTGTTGCGTGTGGGTCTTGGCCTTTTTCTCGCCACTTCTTTTCTCTTCTCTGCGCTCCTCGGCGTCCTCCGCGTCTCTGCGCTAGCCTTTTTTTCTTCTCTTCCCACTTCTCACTCGCCACTCTTCTCGGGCACTCCCGACCCAAATCCCGTCATTCCGAGCGAAGTCCTCGGAGCGAGGAATCTCTCTTCGTTGAGATCCCAAAACAAGAGAGATTCATCGCACAAAAACCGTGCGATCGAAAAGAGTACCTCACTTCGCAGACTCGGTTCAGAATGACGGACTCTTGCGGTTTCTCTCGCCACTCGCCACTCATCACTCGCCACTTCTTCTTTCCTCCCTCTGTGCCTCTGTTGCCAATCTCTCCTCACGCAAATTTCCTCGCCTTCCTCCAAAACTCCTCCCAAGTCCCCTTCAATCCTCGACACACAAAAATCTCCGGATCCTCCACCGTCTCCTCGTTCTTCACCCCATACCGGTTCCACACCCGTCCCCCCACCACGCACGACGCAAACTCCGCCTCCAAGAACTCCCGCGGGTACCCCACCACAATCAACGTCTCCGGCGGTGGGTCTCCATACCCTCTCTCCCACGACGAATTCACTCCGCTGATCGCCTGCGGCAATCGAAACTTCGCTCCATACAAATTCAACGCTCCCACTTCGCCATAATTCCCCGCCAGAATTCCCGCCTGAGCCCGCTCTCCCTCCGGCAACGCATCTCGCACCCCGGCCACCGATTCCACAAACTCCGGCCACCCAATCTCCTCTGGAAACACCGTGTCTACGCTCGCCGCAAATCTCCACCAGGCCGAATTCACCGGCGCAATCGGCAGCGCCACCGCTCCCGCCACCACCATATCCAGAATCAACGCCACCCAAATCACCTTCCGCACCCACTCCCACCGCTGTCCGAATTTCGCATTTCGATCTTCGCTTTCCGACTCTTGCACTCTTCCACTCTTGTACCCTTCCACTTCTTCTCTTCTCTCTGTGTCCTCTGTGTCTCCGTGGCCAATCCCTCTTCTTCGCCATTCTCGCCACTCACCACTCACCACTCGCCACTGCTTCTCAACCCACACACTGCCCGCCGCATACAACATCGGATACGCCGGCGCCAGGTAATAATCCCTTCCCCGCATCACCAGAAGCAGACCCAACGGCACCGCATACATCCACCCCAAAATCCGGAACCGCCGTCCCTCTTCCGTAAAGAACAAAAAACAAATCCCCGCCACCGCCAACGGAAACGCCAGCAACGTCAGCTCTAGTTGCCCCGGCAAAAACCAATCCGTCTGCCCGGTAGCCACATCCCGCGCGTGCAGAAATTTCAAAAACTCCAATGAAATAAAATCCCTCTCCCACTCCCAAACAAGATTCGGCGCAAAAATCCCGCACGCCACCACCACACCGAGCCACAACCACCCGCTGCGCAAATATCGCCGCGCCTCCGTAGCCAAAACTCCCACCACCACGCCCACCACCAGGAACGCCATCGTGTACTTCGCCAGCATCCCCAGCCCAATCCCCGCCCCCACCCCCACCCACCACCGCGCGCTCCGCTCCTCTTGCACGCTCGCACTTTTCCACTCTTGCACTTCCCCGCTTTTTTCTTCTCTTCCACCTCCTCCAACCTCCGTGCCCTCTGTGGCCTCTGTGGTGAAAAACTCTTCGCCTCTCTCTTCTCTTCCACTTGCCACTGCCTTCGTTACGCAGTACGCTGCCACCACCCAGCATAAATAATCAAACGCGATGTACTGCAGCAGCGCCCCGCCCCCCAAGCAAAACGGCACCGCCGCCAGCGCCGCCACCACCATCGCCCACTTCCCGCGCTCTTCCTGCTTCCCTGTACCGCTGGCTTTCATGCCAGCCCCCGCGACCCGCTCCACCGCCCGCGCCATCTCTTTCGCCATCAACCCCGTCAACACCACCGCCACCGCCATCGCCATAGCCGCAAAAAACCGCGCCCCCACCATCGACGCACCAAACAACTCCAGCGCCACGCGTCCAAAAAACGCCGTCATGGGCGGATACTGCACATATCCCCAAGCCAGGTGCCGCGCATCTTCCAGCGCCATCAATTCATCGCGATCGAATCCGTACCTCCGTCCCGTCGCCAGATGGACCGCCACCGTCCCCAACGCGATCCACACCACGGTCGCCGTCCCGCTCTTCCACCAGCCCGCTCGCTGCCTCATGACCCTCGTTTCCACTCGCGCGGTTTCAATCCAAGTTCCTTCCTCTCCGTGCTCTCCGACTACCGACTTCCGACTCCTAACTTCCAACTCATCTTCTCTTCTCCGCGTTTCTTGGCACCCTCAGCGTCTCTGTGTTAGCTTCTTCTTCTCTTTCTCTCGCCACTCGCCACTCATCACTCGCCACTGCTTCTTTCTTCTCTTCCCATTTTCCAATTTCCATTTTCTTCTCTCTGTGTCCTCTGTATCTCTGTGGCCAATCTTCTCCCTCTTTACTTCCCTCCGTCTCCTTTGCCACAATTCCCCCCTCTATGCGACTACCCAAATTTGTGGTCTTCGCCGTTTCCCTCCTGCTCCCCATTCTGTCCTTCGCTCAAGCTCCCACAGCCCCAACGACTCCGCCGATCTACCTCGACCCTTCCTATCCCATCGAGCAGCGCGTCAACGACCTCGTCTCGCGCATGACCCTCGAGGAGAAAGTCTCTCAGATGCAGGACGTCGCTCCCGCCATCCCGCGTCTGCAAATCCCTGCCTACAACTGGTGGAACGAAGGACTCCACGGCGTCGCCCGCGCCGGCTACGCCACCGTCTTCCCGCAAGCCATCGGCCTCGGCGCCACGTGGGACACCAATCTCATCCACACCGTCGCCGACGTCATCTCCACTGAAGCGCGCGCCAAATACAATGACGCCATCGCCCACAACAACACCGGCCGCTACTACGGTCTCACCTTCTGGTCGCCCAACATCAACATCTTCCGCGATCCCCGCTGGGGACGCGGCCAGGAAACCTACGGCGAAGATCCCTTCCTCAGTGGCCGCCTCGGCGTCGCCTTCGTCACAGGCCTTCAGGGGGACGACCCACACTACCTGAAGACCGTCTCCACTCCCAAGCACTATGCGGTTCATAGTGGGCCCGAAACTCTCCGCCACCGCTTTGACGTTCCCGTCTCCCTCCACGATCTCTACGACACCTATACACCCGCCTTCCGCGCCACCGTCGTCGAAGGCCACGCAGACTCCATCATGTGCGCGTATAACTCGATTCGCGGCGAGCCCGCCTGCGCCAACGATCTGCTCTTCGATCTTCTTCGCAATCAGTGGGGATTCCGCGGCTATGTCGTCTCCGATTGCTGGGCCATCAGCGACCTTTACCAGGGCCACGATTTCGACATCACCCTCAACGCATCCTCAGCCGTCTCTGTCAAAGCCGGCACCGATCTCTCTTGCGGCCCGGAATATCACGTCCTCGATTTTGCCGTTCGCGATCGCCTGCTAGACGAGGAGGACATCGATCGCGCCGTTCGCCGCCTTTTTGAAGCCCGCTTCCGCCTCGGCATGTTCGATCCTCCGGCCAATGTCCCCTGGTCCAAGCTCACGCTCGCCGATGTCGACACCGCCGCCAATCGCAAGCTCGCGCTGGACGCTGCGCACGAATCCATCGTCCTGCTCAAGAACGACCGCAACACGCTTCCACTTAAGCCCACCGTCAAGTCCATCGCTGTCGTCGGCCCCACCGCCGATACTCTCGATGTCCTCCTCGGCAATTACAACGGCACGCCCTCTTCTTACACCACCATCCTCGCTGGGATCAAAAAGCGCTTCCCCAAAGCCACCGTCACTTCCGCCATCGGCGCGCCCCTCACTGAAACCCGCGCCCTCCCCATTCCTGGCGTGAATCTCCGCACGGGCGGAGGCAATCCTCAACCCGGCATCAACGCTGAATTCTTCACCAATCCTGATCTCACAGGGACGCCCGTCCTGACCCGTATCGATCCCGCTGTCGATTTCGTCTGGAACAATATCTCTCCCGGCCCCGGCATTCCCGTCGAAAACTATTCCGTCCGCTGGAGCGGCGAACTTGTTGCTCCCGTCGACGGCGACTACCGCATCGGCGCCACCTCCGACGGCGGCTATCGCCTCTACTTCGACAACAAACTTCTCATCGATGATTGGGTTCTCTACCGCCGGCGCGGCCATCGCACCTTCACCACACTCGTCCATCTCCAGGCCGGCCACGCCTATCCCATCAAGTTCGAATACTTCCGCCGCTTCCGCGAATCCTTCGCGCGGCTACTCTGGATTCCTCCGAATCTCATTCAGGACGCCGTCGCCGCCGCCCGCAAATCAGACGTGGTCGTTGCCGTCGTCGGCATCAGCCCCGATCTCGAAGGCGAAGAGCGGGAAAACAGCGATCCCGGCTTCTTCGGCGGCGATCGCACGGATATCACTCTCCCCGCCACCCAGCACGAACTTCTGGAAGCCCTCGCCGCCACCGGCAAACCGCTCATCGTCGTTCTCACCAACGGTAGCGCCCTCGCCGTCAACTGGGCCAACGAACGCGCGGCGGCGATTCTCGACGCCTGGTATCCGGGCGAAGAGGGCGGCAACGCCGTCGCCGATGTTCTCTCCGGCGATTACAATCCCGCAGGCCGCCTGCCCGTCACGTTCTATAAATCCCTCGCGCAAATTCCCCCATTCACCGACTACTCCATGTCCTCGCGCACCTACCGCTACCTCAACGAGCCCGTCCTCTACCCCTTCGGGTTCGGCCTAAGCTACTCCACCTTCTCCTACGAAGCTGCTGGCATTGGGAGCGTGAAGCAAAGCCCTGCCGACATCATCATGCTTGCCGCAGGTTCAATCACATTTAACGGCGACGAGCCGCACCAAGTCGCCGTCAACGTGAAAAACACTTCCGACACTCCCGGTGACGAGGTCGTCGAACTTTACATCACGCATCCCGGCATCGAAGGCGCCCCCATCCGCGCTCTCGCCGGCTTCCAGCGGATTCACCTTGACGCGCACGCCTCGCAAACCGTCACCTTCACGTTGACGCCGCGCGAACTCTCCATCGTGCAGCGCACTGGCCAACGCATTGTCCCCGCCGGCCCCGTCGAACTTTGGCTCGGCTCCTCGCAACCCATCACCGTTCCCGGCCGCCCAGCCCCCGCCGGCGTCTCTCTGAAATTCGACATCACCAGCTCCACCGTCCTCCCCAACTGATGGACAGCGCGGTGGCAACCCTGACTCGTAACTTGTGACTCTTGACTTGTGAAGCGTGAATTGTAGCGGCGGCTCCACGCCGCTGTCTTCCCATGTAGTGGCGGGGCTTCAGTTCACCCTGACCGGGCACCCCACACGCCGGTGTTGCGTGTGGGCTCTTGGGTTTCTCTTCGTTCTTCCCTTTCTTCCTTCTTCCCTGTAGCGCTGGCCCGCCCTGAGCACCGAAGGGCCTTTATGCCAGCATGTAGCGGGAGCCCCACCTTCGCAGTTTGAAGGTGGGTCTTAGTTTCTGTCCCTCATTCTCGGCAATTCTCATTCGCCACTTTTCTTGGGCACTCCCGACCCAAATCCCGTCAGTCCGAGCGAAATCCTCGGAGCGAGGAATCTCTCCTCGTTGAGATCCCAGAACAAGAGAGATTCCTCACTGCGCAGACTCCGTTCGGAATGACAGACTCTCGGGGTTTCTCTATTCTCTCGCCACTCACACTTCCACTCGTCCAAACTTCGTCAACCTCGGCAGCAAAATCAAAATCAACCCATACGACAGCAGCGACACCACCAGCGTCCCTGCATTCCCGAATCGCAAATCCTCCGCCACCAGTTTCAACGCTCCCAACCCAATCGCGCCGTACGCCACCCAGCCCAATTCCACGCGGTTCCACCGCGATCCCGCGTATCCCAAACCCAACGCCATCACGCACGTCACGATCGTCCGCACCATCGAGAGTCTCGACGCGCTTAATACACCCACCCCCGTGCCCACGACTCCCGCGACCAACGCTCCGGCCAGCGCGCACGCTACCACCGCCGCCGGCACCACCCACAGTGCACGCGCTCGCCAACCATCTCCCGATGCCCGGGAGCCCAACAGGTAACACGCCAGCCCCGCTGCGGCCGTCACCCAGAAGCCCCACTCCGGCCATCCCGGCACCGTCCCCGCCAGCGCTCTTCCTGCGTATCCGAACAGCCCGCATCCGGTCCCCGCAGCCAGCAGATAAAACGTTCCGTGTATCCCCAGGCTCAGATAACCTGTCCGCGTGAAAACGACAACGGCCGCTACCGCCGCAGCGCTCAGCAACAGCACCTGCCAATCTCCGTTGAACAATAGATAACTCGCCAGCAGCATCAGCCCCGCCGCAAAGTTTGCGCTCACCCGCCGGTCCCAACGAGTGTCACTGGCATTCTCGATTGCCCTCGTTGCGTCAATCTCTGCCGGTTGCGCAAATCTCCGCAGCGCCGCCCAGTAGAATACAAGCGACATCAGCAAAAATGCCGAACCCCATAACACGGCTCCCCCTGGCGCCACTCGCAGACTGGCCCACGTCCCCAGTCCAACCGCTGCCGCCGCCTCCAATACTTCGGTAACCGTCCATCGCCTTCCCAATCCAACTCCCCTCACGGCCATGCTCACTCCATAAAGCAAAACCATCGCCATGCAAAGGGCGACCACTTCCCCCGCACTCATCGCTCGATAACTTTCCGGAATTCTTTCCCTCGATGTCATCACCACGGCGATCAATCCCATCCCGAAAAACACGCCAAGGCCCGTTACCACCCGCAGACCTTCCCACCTTCCGCTCCACGTGGCCACTTCCACGCATGTCGCCATCGCCAGCAGCCCTATGGTCAGCGCTCGAAGCTCGTGTGTCGCAATCACCAGACCAATGGCGGTTCCCACTGCCACGACCACCGCCACCCACGGAATTGCCTCCAGTTTCTCTTTCCACCCCAGCCCCAACGACAGCGCCACATAGCCCAACAACACCGCTGCGGCAACCGCCGCGCTCATCGTCCCGAACCGTACCGTTCCTTCCCACAGCAACGGCGCCAGAATCGCCGCCGCGCTCAACGCATAAGTCTCGCTCGCGAAGTGGCTCTTTCCATGACTCCGCGCCGACCACACCACCCATAACCCCGCGTACGCAATGCCAATCGTCAGCATTAACCAGCGAGGGGCCACACCCGATTCCGCCATCGCGCGCAGTAGATACGCGCCGGCGATCGCCAGCACCGCCTTGCCTAAGACCGGCACGGCACTGGTCGCTCCCGTCTTCTTTTCTTTCTCTTTGGGTATAACTCCGAGGATGCTCTCTACTTCTGTGCTGGCGCTTGCCGCCTCGCGTTTTTCCAGGGCCGCGACGCGTCTCTCAAGTTCCTCCAGCCGCTCATAGACCTGGCCCAGTCCCGGCTCAATCCTCTCCGCCTGCTCTGCCATGGTCTCCTACCTCGCGCCGCCCGCTCATGGCCCGGAACTACATGCCCGTTTCTGCCGCTGTTCCACACCCGTGTTTGTTGAACCTCCATATCCGTTCCACAGCACTCACGTCCATGACCGTAGTCACTCCTCCCTGTGACCACAGTCACCATACTTAAGCGCCGTCACTCTTTCCCTTCTTTTCTTCTTCCCTCCGTGCCCTCTGTGTCCTCTGTGGTGAATCCCTCTTCTCTGCGTCTCTTCAGCGCCCTCCGCGTCTCTGCGCTAGCCTTTTCGTTCTTCTCTGCTCTTCTCTCGCCACTTCCTATTTCACAAACTCCCCTGTTCCCCCGTTCGCCCACGGATCGTAATGCAGCGAGTACTGAATCCGGTCCGGAATCGATGGATGGTCATAAAACAGAAGAATCACCCACCGCTTCGGGTCCGGATCGGACAAGTCCACATCCCCCAGAATGTTGAACGCCTGCGCCGCCACCTGCCCTGAATCCGGCGTCAGCCCGTGGGTCACTTCCAGCCCATACTGATCCGCCTGATGTTCCACCGACCGCGAATACGTGCTCAGCACCGGCCCCACCAGCGTCACCAGCACCGACACCAGCAACAGCAGCGCCGGATACGACGCCAGATCCGCCAGATCCCGAATCCCCCATCCCGGCCCCCAGCGCCGCAGCACCCATCCAATTAGCCGATATCCCACATAAAACACCACCAGCAGCACCAACTCCGTAAACACAATTCCCTTCGGGATATGGTGCAGGACGTAATGCCCCATCTCGTGCCCTGTCACAAACACAATCTGCGGCGTGTTCATCTTCGCGATGGTGTTATCCCAAACTACAATTCGCTTTGACGCGCCGAATCCCGTCACATAGGCGTTCAATTCGGTGGTCTTTTCTCCCGCTCCCATCCAGAACATCCGCTCCGGCGGAATCGACTCTCCCGCTCGGTTCACCATCTTCTCCAGTTCCGCCGTCAGCCCCGGATCCTTAGCCTGCAGCGGCTCGAATTTGTGGAACATCGGATCGATCACCAGTGGCTGGATGAAAATCAGCGCCAGCACCAGCGGAATGGTCACCAGCCAGAAATAAAACCACCACCGTGTCGGCGATTTCCGGATCACCGCGTACAAAATCCACACAATGATGATCGTGAAGATCACCGAGAGCAGCTCGCCCTTCGTCCAGTCCCAGAACCACGAGCCCCATCCCTGCACCGACAATCCGTATTGCCGGTCCAGCCAGTTGTCATAAATCCCCGTCGGCAGCGACAGCACGTCGATCGACAGCGCAATCAGCGGCGCGAAGATCAGCACCTGGACAAACCGCTTCGCGCTCGCCTTCTCCGCCCAATCCCGGTATTTTGGCGACAGCTTCCACCACAGCACCACCAGCAGCACCACCAGCCCGTACACCATCTCGACCAGCCGAGTCCGCAGCCGCACCGCCGCCAGCGCCCGCGCCTTCTTGTCCCGCTCCGGCGGCAACGTGTACTTCGTAATCTTCTCCGGCGTTGCAGTCTGAGCTTCCACCGTGGCCGTCTGCGCCGTCGCTGGCGCCTGCGCTCCACTTGCCCCGCTCTCCTGTGCTGCTATCGTCGCCCCCGCCCACACACTTCCCACAAACATGAGGATCAGCAACCACATCGCTTTTCTCACCGATTCCCTCCTGAAACTCTCTTACTCCGTCAGCCAGATCCGGTACAAATTCCTTCTCACCTTCACCTGCGTATACGAATACACTCCGGGTTCCACCTCGGACTCCACCAATTTCTCCAGCGGTTCGCTCTTCGTCAACTTCTTTAGTTCCTCATTCCCGGCGGTCCCGTCCTCCGGGAATTTTGCCAGCCCCGTTCGTTTGTCCGTGGGCAAAAAGAACGTGCTCCCGCTTTTGGTCTCAAAAAGGTTGACAAACATCTCCTCGCCGTTCCGGCTCCAATTCACCACACAATAGACATGGCAGACCGTCACCGGCGCGCCCCTGTCATCCAGCGGAAACGCGAAGGAGCGATACGGATGGGCCGCATCGCGCTCGTCGCCCAACGCCACTACCGCCCATCTTCCGTCTGGCGACACCGATGGAAACTCAATGATCGCGTGATCGAGCACCTGTTTCTCGTCGCCACCATTCGCGCTCCTCCGGTACAAATAGTTCTTCCCGCTGCGTGTCACCCGGTACAGAAAATCTCCGTTCGGCAGAAATTCCGGCGAATCTTCGCTGTCTTTCGATTCCAGCTTCACCGGCGAACCCCGGTGATCCGTCGGCGCGATCCAGATGTGGGATCTTCCGTCCTCGTCTCTCATCGCAAACGCAATCCGCTTCTCATCCGCCGATACGGAGTAGTTTTTCTGGTCGAGCTTCGATTCGACGCTGTAACCCGGAAGCAGCCGCTCTTCTTGCCCGCTCTTTAAATCCACTCTCCACAATTCCGCTTTCGGATTCCGCGCGGTGCTCTTCAGGTAATACAACCGCTCCCCGCCGCTCGAAAATGTGGTTGCCATCGTGTCCCCTTCGGAGGACAGTTGCCGGTCTCCCTTCCCGTCGTGAATCCAGATGCTGCTGTCCTGCGTTCCCACCGACGTGACCAGCGACTTTCCGTCCGCTGCCATCGCAATCCCTTCTTCTTCCGTCGCTCCAGACGTCACCTGCTCGGGCTCGCCTTTGGGGAATCTCTGCCGCCAGATGTGGAACGCCCCGTCTTTCTCCGCGCTCACGTAAGCCCATTTTCCGTCCGGCGACCAAGCCCCCGCTCGGCACTCGCATCCCGTAGGGCCTACGAGTTGTTCCTGCCCGCTGCCGTCAAACGGCACCACACGGCACTGCGTCAGCATTCCCTGGTTGTTCATCATTACGATCAGGACCCACTTGCCATCCGGCGATAAGTACGAGTGGTGCACCATGCTTCGTTCACCTGCCGGCACAAACACGTCGCGGCTGTGTCCCCGTCCCTCATCCGTTGTCACCAGCGCCATGTGCATGCCGCTCTTGATCTCGCTGAACAGCAGCCGCTTCCCGCCGTCGATCCAGTTCAGTGACGACGCATTCCTCAGCAGCGGCTTCGGCGCGCCTCCCAGCACCCCCACTTCCCACGTGTCCCATGGGTCCACGGTTCCGTACGCGATCTTCGTCCCGTCCGGCGAAAACGTCGGACTTAGCTGCGCCATATTGTCGTGCGTCAATTGAACGGGATCACCCGAAGGAAGCATCTGCACGTACACGTTCGCCGGCCCCAGAAACGTGCTCTCCCCTCGCAAGTACGTCAGCATCCTTCCGTCCGGCGACAATGCCGGATACACCACCGAATCCGTGAAGAACGTAAGTTGTTCCCATTTCCCTGCTTCTTTTTTTGCGCTCGGCGCCGTGCGCAAATAGAAGACTGCCGCGAGCGCGGACGCCAGGGCCAGCCCTGTCGCGCCGAGCCACACCCATTTCCATGCGCTGCCGTTCCCCGCCGCTCCTTCGGCGCGGATCACTCCCGTTTCCGTGTCTCTTCGCAGCCGTTCGAGGTCTGTTCGCAGGTCCGCCGCGCTCTGGTACCGCAGCTTGCGCTCCTTCTCGAGCGCTTTCCGCAAGATCGGCTTCAATCCGTCGCCCGGGAACGCCAGCTTCACGATGGCCGCATCACCCGCGCCCGTCTTGGATGCGCGCGTGCTCGAAAGTCCGGACGGCTCTCGATTCA
>Ga0187780_10001404_pt1 | contig 18188 bp, 11 predicted proteins | sample 1015_Q2_SP10_20__FD_132429 | JGI IMG/M metagenome (GOLD analysis project Ga0187780, IMG submission 132429) | Tropical peat soil microbial communities from peatlands in Department of Meta, Colombia - 1015_Q2_SP10_20_MG | ecosystem: Environmental > Terrestrial > Soil > Wetlands > Peat | place...
ACCGTTCGTATAGCTTATCCAGTACTCGCGTTGCCACAAAACAACGTTTGTGACAGTGTGCACGCCGAGTTCGCCGTTTATGGGCATCCAGGCCTGTGTCATCTCGAGCCCGCCGCTGAACCGCGGCGTCGACAGGAAGCCGGCGTCGGCGCTGATCCTCGATTGAGATTCGCCTCCGCCGAGAGTGCTCCGTCCGTTCTTGAGCTATCGCTTGTCATGTACGCGTTATCCTGCTGATTTCGTGATGACTAAACTCTCTCAGGACTTGCGGATCAGCAACGGCGATCGTCGTTGGAGGTCGGAGGTAAGCGCGCTGCAGGGGCGATCCCGATCGAGCCGGGCTCGCGTGGCCAGCGACTGACGAGGGCAGGCCAAGCCTTCGCTTGTCGGAGAGCCCACCTCCGACGTGCCGCTGACCGTCCAGAAATCTTGGCAGATGTTGAGATTGCGCTTGCGCTCGTCAAGAAAATATGGATAGCGTTGCGTGTTGGTAACAACTCGCCGGACGGCGCGAGCGCCGCAAGGCGGTCTGCAGCTTGCTCCGAGCGCGGATGAAGACGAGGGAGTGACATCCGAGTGACGTCTGTATGACAGACGTAGGCAACCCGAACTTTTCTCGCTGCGAATCTATGGGGAGGGACGCTTGAAACAGAACAAACAGTTGGCGTACGCGATATCGGCGGTGCTCGGCGCCTACGCCGGTGGATCACACGCCGCCGATCAAACTGGCGCGGCTGCCGCGACTGGCGGCCTCGAAGAGGTCATCGTCACGGCGCAGCGGCGCACGGAGACCATCCAGGACGTGCCGATCACGATGCAGGCGCTCGGCGGTGAGCAACTCTCGAGGATGAATGCGACGACGTTTGATGACGTCATCAAGCTCCTGCCGAACGTGACCTACGCGGCGAACGGCCCCGGCCAGGGCACGATTTACATGCGCGGATTGTCCGTGGGCTACGCGGGCAGCCAGTCCTCGGCCTCGATCAACCCGTTCCCGAACGTCGCGACCTACCTCGATGAGCAGTCTCTGTCCTTCCCCGGCCGCAGTGTCGACGTCTACATCGTCGACATCGAGCGCGTCGAGGTGCTCGAGGGTCCGCAGGGCACCCTGTTCGGCGGTGGCGCCGAAGCGGGCGTCATCCGTTACATCACGAACAAGCCGAAGTTGAACGTCACCGAAGGCCGCGCCGAGGGCAGCTACGGCTGGACCGCACACGGCGATCCCGACACGGCGATAAACCTGACGGTCAATATCCCCCTGGTCCAGGACCACCTGGCTTTCCGCGGCGTGATCTACGACGACCGGCGCGGCGGATACATCGACAACGTACCGACCAATTTCACCCGCAATCCGAACATCGATCACGGGCCGAGTGCCTATAGCTCGTCGTACCCAGCCAAGCTCGACACCTACAACAACAACCTGCTGGTCCAGAACCACCAGAACCCGGTGACGTACCAGGGCCTGCGCCTGGAGTTGCTGTACCAGATCAACGATAACTGGGACGCCCTGATCCAGCAGACCTACCAGTATCTGGACGCTGAGGGCATGCCGATCCAGATGCCGACCAGCATCGGCTGCGCACAGTCGCTGTGCAACGCCGCCAGCGACAATCTGACGCCGCTACAGCCGCTGCAGGAAAGCAGCTTCATGCCGGCCTGGAACCGGGACCACGTGCAGACCACAGCGTGGACCCTTAACGGCAAGATGGGCGACTACCTGAAAGGGATCTATACCGGCTCGTACCTGACCCGCCATGTCGACGCGAACATGGACTACACGAACTACACCCGCACGTCGGGTGGCATGTACTACAGCTGCGTCGGTGGCGGCGGCTCGAACCTTGGCAACCCGGGCCCGGCGATTTGCTACTCGCCGGTCATGGGCTGGCACGACTATTTCGAGACCACGCACCAGAGCCACGAGATCCGGCTGTCGACACGGGAAGATTTCCGCCTGCGCGGCCTGTTGGGCGCGTATTGGGAGGACTTTCAGATCAAGGACGACATGAACTTCCTGCAGAAGACGATCCCGTCGTGCACGCCTGCGAATCTCGGCAACGTGTACTGCCTCGCCAACGTCACTCCGGTTGATGCGGCCATCGATCCTTCGACCCGTAACGACAACACCAACTTCGGCGAGGACTTGGCGCGCGGCTATCAGCAGGCTGCGGCATTCGCGTCGGTCGATTTCGACCTGGTCCCGAAGGTGCTGACGCTGACCGCCGGCACGCGCTACTTCAAGTACTACGAGTACGAGCACGGTTCGCAGTACACGACCGGATCGCGATGCGCCAATATTGCAAACAGCCCAACCGCGTGCCTTGCGACGCCGCTGGCGTACAACGCGACGTACTCAGGCTTCAAGAGTCGCGCGAACCTGACCTGGCATATCACGCCGGACGTCATGGCCTACTACACGTTCTCGCAGGGCTACCGTCCCGGCGCGTTCAACCGCCTGCCCGGCGGTCGCACGCCGATTTGGGTAAACGCTGCGGGCGTGCCGTTGCCGAATGGGGTGATTGCGGGTGCGGGCGACACCAAGCCAGACCAGTTCAATAAGCCAACCGCCTATGGACCCGACTCGCTGACCAACAACGAGATCGGCTTGAAATCAGAGTTCTTCGAGCACCGGTTGTTAGTTAATTTGTCAGCGTACTACATGAACTGGAACGACGTGCAGACGCTGATCTATAACCCGCCCGTGTACGGCAATACGACGTTCGGCGTACAGGGCCCGAACTACAACATCAAGGGTGGCGAACTGCAGCTGGCCTGGAAGGCGACCGACCAGCTGACGTTGATGGGTAACCTGTCCTACAACGACGCGTATCAGGCCAACTCGCCTTGCATCAAGTCGCTCGGTGTCAACAAATACACGCCGGCCAACCCGACGCCTGCCGGCACCTGCATCACTCAGGTACGGTCAGGCAATACCAACGTGGCGATCATAGATCCGCTGGGTGGTGAAGGCGCGACGCCGGCGTTCTCGCCCAAGCTCAAGTACGACCTGCGCATACGCTACGACTGGACCTTCGCCGGCTATAACGCTTTCGCTCAGGCCGGCATGAGCCACGTCGACGAGATGTTCAACCAGCCGAGCAGCTTCCCGTCGGGTGACAACGTCACTGTTCCGAAGACTACTTGGCTGCGCTACACGATGCCTGCATACAATACCTACGATGCGCAGATCGGGTTCGCGAAGGATGCCTGGGACTTTACAATCTACGGAACGAATCTGAGCAACAGCAACGCCAGTACCTTCACGACGTCGGGCCAGGACGTTAAGGCTGAATATCCGTTGGTTCCGCGGATCATCGGCCTCAAGGTCGGCCTGAAGTTCTAAAGGTCTTCCACGCCGCGATCGTTGCGGTGCGTTAAGATTGGAGGGCGGACAGCAATGTCCGCCCTTCGTTTATTTGGGAATTGCCATGTCTGTGACCGCGCAGCCTGTGGGCCCGCCCACCAGCGTGGAACTCGAGGTGCAGCGGATCCGTGGCCTGCTGACGGCGCGCCGATTTGCGGACGCGGTCCAGGCCGCCACGGCACTACGGACACTGGTTCCCGAGAATCGCGACGTTCTGTATCTGCTGGCGCTGGGGCTGCGCCAGACGCGCCAGATCCCCGATGCACTGCGGGTACTCGAAGACCTGGAGCGCTACCACCCGGGCATGAGCCTGCTGTATCAGGAGCGCGGTCACTGCTACGTCGCGCTCAAGGATGCGCGGCACGCCATCGAGGCTTACCAGCGAGCTGTGCGCATCAATCAGGCTCTGCCGGACAGCTGGAACATGCTGGAAAGTCTTTATCGAATGGTCGGTAACGACGAGCAGCTCCGGGTCGCCACCGCGCACGTCAAGAAACTCAAGACGTTGCCGCCGGAAGTGCTCAAGGCTATGGGGCTGTTCTGCGAAGGCGAGCTCGCCAGCGCCGAACGCCTCATCCGTGCGTTCCTGCTACAGCACGGCAACCAGGTCGAGGCGATGCGGCTTCTGGCCCGCATCGGCGTAGCACGCGAGGTGCTCGACGACGCGGAAATTCTGATGGCCGGCGCGCTCGAGCTGGCCCCGGATTACATTGATCTCAGGCATGACTACGCCTGCGTGCTGCTGGATCGCCACAAACACGCGGCGGCCATTGCCGAGCTCGACAAGCTGCTGGCAATTGATCCAAACAACCTCAACTACCAGACGCTGCGCGCCACTGCCGCCGTGGGCCTCGGCCACTTTGAGGCTGGTATTGGCGGTTTTCAGAAGGTTCTCGACAAGGCGCCGCCGAATTCCGCCGCCGTGGCCGATGTGCACCTGTCCATCGCTCACGCATTGAAGACACTCGGACGGCGCTCGCAGGCGATCGACACCTATCGCAAGGCAATCGAGACGCGACCCAACTTTGGCGATGCTTACTGGAGTCTTGCGAATCTCAAGACCTATACGTTCGGCGACGACGAGATTGCGCACATGGCGGCGGCCGAAGCGAGCCCATCGATCGCCGCAATCGACCGTTATCACCTGTGCTTCGCGCTCGGCAAGGCATTTGAGGACCGCGAGGATTACGAGCGGTCGTTTGGCTATTACGAGCGCGGCAATGCCCTGAAACGCGCCGAGAGCAAGTACCGGGCGGAGCTCGTGGAACAGAATACCGCCAACCAGAAACGCGTCTGCACGCGAGAGTTCTTCCTGGAGCGCGAAGGCTATGGCGCTCCCAGCCGTCAACCTATTTTCATTCTCGGGGTGCCGCGCGCGGGCTCGACGCTGCTCGAGCAGATTCTGGCCTCGCATTCGCAGGTCGAGGGCACCCAGGAACTCTCCAACGTGCCGGGCACGGTACTCGACCTCCAGGGCTACAACCCGGACCTCGACAATCCGCGTTATCCGGGTTGCCTGGCGACGATGTCGGCGGACGAGTTCCGCGCGCTAGGCGAAAAATATATCGCCGACACGCAGGTTTACCGCATCGGCCGCCCGCGCTTCATCGACAAGATGCCGAACAACTTCCGGCACATCGGCCTGATTCACCTGATGCTGCCCAACGCGAAGATCATCGATGCGCGCCGGGAACCGATGGCATGCTGCTTCGGCAACCTTAAGCAGTTGTATGCGCGCGGCCAGGAGTTCGCCTACAGCGTCGACGACATTTCCCGGTACTACCGTACTTACCTCGAGATCATGCGCCACTGGGACGCGGTTTTGCCCGGACGGATCCTCCGTGTCTACCACGAGGACGTCGTCAATGATCTTGAGGGAAACGTGCGCCGCATTCTCGAGCACTGTGAACTGGAATTCGAGCCGGCCTGCCTCGAATTCCACAAGACCGAACGCACCGTCCGTACCGCGAGCTCCGAGCAGGTCCGCCAGCCGATTTTCCGCGAGGGTCTCGATCAGTGGCGGCATTACGAGCGATGGCTCGGGCCGCTGCGGGAATCGCTTGGCGATGCGCTCACGCGCTACCGCGAGTGAGAGCGCAGCTCGCGCGCGGGCCCGGGCCGGTAGGTCGGTTGCAGTAGAATGGCGGCGCGGCGCTTTCGCCGGTACTCGTAGCTGTTGATGGCTGCAACGGACGCCACACACACTCCGCCGTCGCTGGCTACGGAGCTAGATCGCATACGAGCGCTGGCGCGCGAGCATAGGTTTTCCGAGGTACTGGCCGCTGGCCAGGCGGTGCTCGCGGCGGTGCCCGATCAGCGCGACGCCTTGTTGTTCGTGGCCATCGCGCAGCGTTATCTGCGCCAGATCCCGGACGCGCTCAAGACGCTGGCGGTGCTTGAGAGTCACCACCCGCGTTTCAGCCGGCTTCATGAGGAGCGGGGCCGTTGCTTCGTCGAACTGAAGCAGGCGCAGCCGGCGATCGAATCGTTTCTCCTGGCCGTGAACATCAATCACGCGCTCCCGGGCAGCTGGCGCATGCTGGAAGGCCTGTACCGGATGACCAATGAGGCTGGCAATGCACAGACCGCGGCCAGCCACGTGGCGACGCTGCAGCGCTTACCGCAGGAAGTAGTGGTCGCGACTGGACTGTTTGCCGACGGCGATCTCGACGCCGCCGAGTCGCTGGTGCGGGGTTTTCTACTCAAGCATGGGGATCACATCGAGGCGATGCGGCTTCTGGCACGAATCGGCGTAGCGCACAAGGTTTTCGATGACGCGGAGCTCTTGCTGGCTGCCGTCCTGCACATCGCTCCCGACTATCGCCTCGCGCGCCAGGAGTACGCCGGCGTTCTGGTCGAGATGCACAAGTATCAAGACGCGGGTCGTGAACTTGATCGCCTGATGAAGGTGGATCCGGACAACCGGACCCTTAGAGCGCTGCGCGCGGCGTGCACGGTAGGCTTGGGTGAGCACGAGCGGGCTATTGACCTTTACCGCGGGCTGCTCCAAGGCGCGCCTTCCGACGCACGACTGCATTTGTCGATTGCCCATGCTCTGAAGACCCTCGGACAGACTCAGGGCGCGATTGATGAGTACCGCGCTGCCGCCGCCTGCCGGCGCGACTTTGGTGACGCGTACTGGAGCCTCGCCAACCTCAAGACCTACCGGTTCACCGGCGACGAGCAGGGCCAAATCCGCCAGGCGCTCGCAGCGCCGAGCACCGAGGCGGCCGATCGCTACCACATGTACTTTGCTCTGGGGAAGGCCCTGGAGGACTCCGGGGACTATGGCGAGTCCTTTCGGTACTACACACTGGGCAACGAGCTCAAGCGGGCCGAGTGCCGGTACCGCGCGGAACTCATCGAGACGAATACCCAGCAACAGATCAAGGTCTGTACTCGGGAATTCTTCGCGAGCCGAATGGGCTGGGGCACGCCAGAGCGGGATCCGGTATTCATCGTCGGACTGCCTCGCTCGGGCTCGACCCTGCTGGAACAGATCCTGGCGTCGCACTCGCAGGTGGAGGGTACGCAGGAACTGTCGAACATCCAGCAAACGGTCAAGGGTCTGCGTGGCCGCGAAGGCGATTACAGCAACCCGCGTTATCCGCGCGTGCTCGCGGAAACGGACGCCGATGAATTTCGCAGGCTCGGTGAGCAGTACCTGGCGGCAACCCGGGTCTACCGCACCGGTAAGCCGTTCTTCATCGACAAGATGCCGAACAATTTCCGGCACATCGGGCTCATCCACCTCATGCTGCCTAACGCCCGCATCATCGATGCGCGGCGCGAACCGATGGCATGCTGCTTCAGCAATTTCAAGCAATTGTTCGCCAACGGCCAGGAATTTACTTACAGCATCGACGATATCGCCCGTTACTACCGCACCTATCTCGAGCTCATGGCGCACTGGCACAGCGTACTGCCCGGTCGCGTGCTCCGCGTACTTCACGAAGACGTGGTTGACGACCTGGAAGGCAACGTGCGGCGGATTCTGGAGTTCTGCGGGCTTGAGTTCGAGCCCGAATGCGTCGAGTTTCACAAGACCAAGCGCAGCGTGCGCACGGCCAGCTCAGAGCAGGTTCGACAGGAGATCTATCGCGAGGGGCTCGACCAGTGGAAGCACTTCGAGCCCTGGCTTGGACCGCTCAGGACCGCTCTCGGCGACGCGCTGACCCGTTACCGTGGCGACGGAGACCCGCCTGTGTCCCGGGCGCACACATCGGATTCCCGGCGGTAGGCAGCGGCGCCACCGGCACTGCCCTCGCACTATTAGCCAGCGTCAGCCGCCGGTAACAGTCGGGATCGCGGCACGCCCTCAAGTTCCAGCCCATGGCCGTGCGGGCCTACCTCTCGGCGCCAGAGCAGGATCGCTGACGTCAGGGCCGTCAGGCTCAAAAGACCGAAGAACCACAGCATGGTCTCGTACCCAGCCGGGTTCGCGGGGCCGGCATGCGCCAAATCCGCGAGCCATCCGGCAATACGGTTGGAACCCCACAGCCCAACACTTTGCAGCATGGTGATTACGCCAAGGGCCGTGCCCAACCGTCGCGGCTCGACGATTAGAGTGGTAGAGGGCCAGATAATCGCAGGTACCAAGGCGAAACTCACGCCCATCAGAATCGTTGAGATCCATGGACTGAGGTCAGTCAGTCCGAGCACGACAAACGTTATCGGCAGCAGCACTGTTCCTACGGTGAGCATCAGCGCTCGATGCCCATAGCGATTGGCGATGAGCCCGAATAATGAAGTGGCGAATATGGCCGCAAGGAATACGCCTGAATTCACGTCGCTGGCCTGCTTGAGTGTCAGGCCCTTCGCGTGCTGGAGGTACTCGATCGCGTAGGTTTGGCGAAACGGAAAGAAAACGGCGGCGTAGAGCACGTGCAGGCCCAGGATGTACCAATAAGAGAGGTCGAACCTTCGTACGTCCGACCAGTTGATTCTCTCGGTCACGGGTCGGGTACTGCCGGCTGACGACTTGCGCCGCGAATCGAGCCAGCGGAATGCGATGGCAGCTGCGAGTCCGCCGCCGGTGATCGCGGCACCGAGCCAGAGCGGCGGCTGCCAGCCACCTTCGTAAAGCGAGCGAGCCCAGGTGGGGGATTTGTCCAGCGTGTACGAGCCGACCCGGGCCAGGCTCAGATAGACGGCAGTCGCCAACGTGATCCCGCTGCGCGGAAACCACTGTGCGAGGCCTGCGACCAAGGAAATGAAGATTGTGCCTTCGCTGATGCCGAATACCAGGCGACCAAGCCACATCAGTGAGTAAGGTTCGCCGATCGCGGTGAGAACCGCCCCGACAAATCCGATCAGCGCCATCCACAGCGTGATGCGCGCCGGTCCAATGCGGTCGATCAGTAACCCGCTGATGAGAGCCATGGGAATGTTCGGCAAGCTGATGACGGCTGTCAGATCTCCAATTTGCGATTGGGTGAAGCCGCGCTGACGGCCCAGCAGGTCCGCGATCGGCCCAATAGCGTCCGACTCGTAGTAGCTGCTGAAGATCGTGGCGGCCGCCAGGCCCAATACCCACCAGCGCAGCGGCGAGGCACGGGCCTGGTCCGGCACTGCGGTCGCAGGCGCCGCGTGTGTCACGGGCGTGGCGCGCGCGACTGCTCAAGCAGTTTCGCAGCCAGGTAATCGATCACGTTGAATTCCAGACGCGTCCGGCGACGTCGACGATGAACTCCAATTTGCGCCACTGGTCGGCCTCCGAAAGGGCATTGCCGTGATGGGTGCTCGAGAAGCCGCACTGCGGCGACAAACACAGTCGGTCGAGGGGCACAAATCGCGCGGCAGCGTCGATCCGGGCCATGATTTCGTCTCTGCTTTCGAGTTCACCCTGCTTGGTCGTCACCAGACCCAGGACCACACGCTTGTCGCGGGGCAGGTAGCGCAGCGGCTCGAAGGATCCCGCGCGAGCCGAATCGAATTCCATGAAGAAACCATCGACATCGACGCTAAACATCGACTCCGCCACGGACTCATAGCCACCGGATGCGACCCACGCGCTCTTAAAGTTGCCCCTGCACGTATGCATCGTGACGGTCATGCCCTGCGGGCGATCGCGCAGCGCCGCGTTGATAACGTCCGCGTAGACCTTCGGTAGCCGATCCGGATCGTCGCCGTTCGCGCGACAGGCGGCGCGAACTTTCTCGTCGCAAAGGTAGGAAAACGACACGTCGTCAATCTGCAGGTAACGGCACCCGGCTGCAGCGAACCCGGCGATCGCGAGCCGATAGGCGTGCGCGACATCGGCCCAGAACTCGGATAACTCCGGGTAGATGTCGCGCGCGATTCCGCGTCGCCCGGCCCGCAGATGCAGCATGGACGGCGAGGGGATGGTGAACTTGGCGGTCCGCGAGGTCACCGATTTCAGGTAGCTGAAGTCGTCGATCATCACCGGAGCGGAATAGGCAATCTCGCCCGTTACGGTCGCGATGGGCGGCTGTTCATCCGCGCCCGCAAAGCGCGGGCCGGGGTTGGCAGCGACGGTCACCCCGGTCAGTTGACGCAGGAAATCGATGTGCCAGTAATCGCGGCGGAATTCGCCATCGGTGACAGATTGCAGTCCGATCTGCTCCTGGCGCGCGACAGCGGCAACGATGGCCCTGTCTTCGACAGCGCGCAGCATGTCGGCTGAGATTTCGCCGCTCTTGTATCTCCGTCGTGCTTCAATCAAATCCGGCGGCCGGAGCAGGCTGCCGACGTGATCAGCGCGAAATGGCGGTCCGTCGACCCCGGTCCCGCGCGAGGTCACCAACGAACGAGCCTCACGCGAGCACGCAGGGGGGTGCCAGGGCGACAGCCCCCGGGGTCACCTGGTCTCGCGACGTCCAACACCTATCAGCGCGCCTTTCGGAATCCAGCATCGAGAGCGTCGACCAGGACGTCAACGTGACCCTGCTCGAGAGTCAACGGTGGAGACAGGATGATCTTGTTGCCAACCGGTCGCACGAATGCGCCTTCCTCGCGGCTGATGGCGGATACCCGTGCCGCATAGCCTTCGGCGGGATCGATCGGGGTCCGCGTCTTGCGATCCTTGACCAGATCGAGCGCAACCATCAGTCCCTTGCCGCGCACGTCACCAACCGCAGCGAACTTCTCGACAAAAGGCTTGAGACGCTCGAGCAGGTAGGCGCCTTGCCGAGCGGCATTGGCCGGGAGGTTCTCCTCGCGCACGATCTTGAGCGTTGCCAGGGCAGCGGCGCACGCGACCGGATGTCCGGAGTATGTATAGCCGTGCATGATCGCGCCCGCGAACGTCGCATCCTTGGCGAAAGCGCGCGCGACTCGATCGCTGACCGCCGTCGCGCCGAGCGGCACGTAACCGGCGGAAATACCCTTGGCCATGCACATGATGTCTGGCTTAACACCCCACGTGCGACAGCCGAACATGGTCCCGGTACGGCCGAAACCCGTCACAACCTCGTCCGAGATCAGTAGCACGCCGTGCCGGTCACACACCTCGCGAACCAGGGGCCAATAGTTCTCCGGCGGCACGATGACGCCGCCGGCACCCTGGATCGGCTCGGCAATGAATGCCGCGACGGTATCGGGGCTCTGAAACAGTAGTTCCCGCTCCAGGAGATCCGCACAGATCCGGCCCAGCTGATCCGGATCCTGGCTATAGGGATTGCGATAGAGCCAGGGCGTGTCGACGTGGAAGCATCCCGGCATCAGCGGCTCATAATTGCGCCGGAAAACCGTATTGCCGTTGACGGAAGCACCGCCGAAGTGCGTTCCGTGATAGCCCTGCTTGAGCGAAACGAATTTCGTTCGGTCAGGCTGGCCCTCCAGGCGCCAATATTGCCGGGCAAGCTTGAGCGCGGTCTCGACGGCGTCGGAGCCGCCGGAGCTGTACACAAAGTGCGTCATGCCCTCGGTGGCCAGCATGTCGTGCAGCACCCGTGACAGCTCTTCGGCACGCGGATGGCTGATGCCATCGAACAACTGGAAGTACTCGAGCTCGTCCAGCTGGGCGACGATGGCGGCCTTCACTTCTTTACGGTTGTGGCCGACGTTGACGTTCCAGAGCCCGGCGACGCCATCGACCATGCGCCGGCCCTTATCGTCGTACACGTAACACCCGTCACCGCGTACCACGCGGATCGGTGCCCGCTTGCGCATCTCGTTCGGATGCAGCATGGGATGCCAGAAGTAATTGGGGCTGCGAGCCGCGATGTCATCGGGGGGGACTGCCTTGGGTTCTGGGGCTGTGGCACTCATGGCATGGGCCTCGCATCTAGAGCCAGCACTGGAGTTCCACTTTACACGGCGAGCCGTGATGCGGGCATTTTCCGCGATCGCGACGACGGGTGACTGACCGGCGGATGAGCTGGCCGGTTGCGCTGGCTGCGCGTCCCGGTGGAACAGACCGGTCGGTCAGCGACACTCACAGCAAGGTCGCGCACATCCCGGGGACGGCAGCGAGCAGCAACGTGCGGAATGCGCCGCTGGGATGACCTGTATGAAATGAATCTAGGAGATCTTCATAAGTTACTAATACGTAAGACTTTAACATGCCGTACATCGACCTCACTGGTTCCCCGCCAGCCATCGTCAGGCGCGCCGCCGCCGAGCGCAGGCCGATGAACCTGCACACACCGTCGGCGCGCTTGGGCCGCCACTTACCCTATGGCAGAGCGGCATCCGAGCCCACGCTCGCAGCGGTTCTCGCCTGCGCATCGGCATGTTGCGCGGCCGGCGAATATACGGAAACTATGCACGCCCGATCTTATCGGACGGACCATCCTTGCCGGCGCTGCCTCGATTATTTGTCGCAGGCGCCCGCCGGTCGCGTGGACCGGCCAACGCCCGGTTGCTGTGAGTAGCCGAATGAATGAAACGACCCAGGCGCTGGGGGAATTTGCGCCCGCGCCCCGGGAATTGCAGCGCACGCTGAGCTATCACGACCTGGTCATTTACGGCCTGGCGTACGTCTGTCCATTTGCGCCGCTGCAGATCCTCGGATTCGTCTGGTCCGCCTCCAACGGACTGATTTCGCTCGCGTACGTGCTGGGCGCCGTCTGCATGTATTTCACGGCGAAGAGCTACGCGATGATGACTGAGTCCGTTCCGACCGCCGGTTCCGTCTACGGGTTCGCCCGTCACGCGCTGGGTCCATTCGCGGGTTTCGTCGCCGGCTGGATGCTATTGCTCGACTACCTGATGATTCCCGCCTACGTGTACGTGCTCATGGCGGTGGCGATGACCGACCTGGTCCCGCAGGTGAGCAGAGCCGAGTGGATCGTGCTCATTTCGGCCCTGACGCTCGGCATCAACTGGTTCGGTGTCGTTGTAACCTCTCGCGTCAATCTGCTGTCGGTAGGCCTGCAGCTTCTGTTCCTGGCAGTCATCGTGGCACTGGCCCTGTTCGCGTTGCACCAGGGCAAGGGCACCGGCGCGCTTACCTTTCAGCCGTTCTATACCCCCGGTCACCTCGAGGCGCACTCGCTGTTCGCCGCCACGTCGATCTGCGTGATGTCGTTCCTGGGATTCGATGCGATTTCGACACTCGCCGAGGAGGTGAAGGGGAACGATCGGCGTACCGTCGGCCGCGCGATCGTTGCGGTGCTGGTTCTGTCCGCGGCACTGTTTGCCGTCGTGACCTGGGTGCTGGGCAACCTGATGAACGGCTACCAGTTCAAGGATCTGGCGACCGCGACCTACGAGCTCGGCGGGTGGGCGTTCGGGCCGTGGGCCGCGATCGTGCTGGCCTGGACGATGGCAACCCTGGTCGGCTTTACCAATGCGCTACCCATGCAGGTCGGCGTGGCGCGCGTGCTATTCGCGATGGGCCGGGACCGTCAGCTGCCTTCAGCGCTGTCAAAGCTTCACCCGAAGTACGGAACGCCCTACATCGGTATGCTCGCGACGGCCGCGATCTCACTCACGGTCGCGATCGCCATGCGCTCCAAGATGGATGAGCTCGTGTCGCTGGTGAACTTCGGGGCGTTGTCCGCGTTTCTGCTGCTGCACGTTTCGGTGTTTGCCTTCTTTTGGGTCCGCCGCCGTTCGCGGCAGTGGTTTGCGCATCTGGTCGTTCCGGTAGCCGGCATCATCGTGGTGCTGGCCGTTATGTCCGGCATGAGCTCGCTCGCGATGACGCTGGGTGTGGTCTGGCTGATCGCCGGTGCCAGTTATGGACTCGTGCTGCGCAAGCGACATCGGGATGCGCTCGCCATCTGACAATCGGTGCTGATGGCGATGGCAGCTAGCGGCGGAAGGCGGAAACAGCGCGCGCGGGGACTCGGTTTGCCGCTGCCTGGCACGCCGGGCGAATACAACGCGATCACCGACGTACCGGGCGTCGAAGTCGGCTTCGCCACGGTCAAGTCGCTCGCGAAACGGCGCGGCGAGCTCCAGGTCTATACCGGAGTAACCGCTGTGTTACCGCGCGGCCACAACCCACGGCCCACCGCAGTTTGGGCTGGTCAGCATGATCTGAACGGCAACGGCGAGATGACCGGTACGCACTGGATTGCCGACGCCGGATATTTCATCGGGCCGGTGTGCCTCACCAACACCCACGCCGTTGGCATCGTGCACCACGCCGCCGTCGGCTGGATGATCGATCAGTACCCGGAACACTTTCAGAAATACCATGCCTGGGCCATGCCCGTGATCGCTGAAACCTACGACGGAATGGTGAGCGATATCTGCGGTCGACATGTTACCGAGCAACATGCGCGCGAAGCGCTTGCGAGCGCGCGAGGCGGCCCGGTCGAGGAGGGCAATGTCGGCGGCGGCGCGGGCAACCAGACGTATGACTTCAAGGGTGGCACCGGCACAAGCTCGCGACGGGTTGCGATCGGGCCCGCCGAGTACACGGTCGGCGTGCTGGTCCAATCGAATTTCGGATCGCGGTCGGACCTCACAGTGCTGGGCGTGCCGGTCGGCACCTACCTCACCGACGGCATCGTCGAATTCGGGCCAGGCCACCGGGAGCAAGGTTCCATTATCGTCGTCATCGCGACCGATGCACCTCTGTCGCCAATTCAGCTGCAGCGGCTTGCCAAGCGAGGCGCGCTTGGCATTGGCCGGTCCGGTACCAGTGGCGGTCACTACTCCGGGGATCTCATGCTCGCGTTCTCGGTTGCAAACGAGACCTACCTGCCGGCCGTCGGCGAACAGCAGCCTTATTACTTCCACGCCGAGTGGCTGAACGACGCATACCTCGACGACATATATCGCGCAGCTGTAGAGGCGATCGAGGAGTCGGTACTGAACGCCCTGCTCAGCGCCGAATCAGTGCCGACGATTAAGCCGCCGGGTCAGGTTCTCAAGGCGATCGACCACGATGAGCTCTTGGCGGTACTGCGGCGTTATCGCTCGGCGAGCGGTGACGGATCCGGTCGCCAGTAGCTTCGCGTTTACGGGACGATCGCGACGACGCGGGCTGGAAATCCCGAGCCACCCTGCGGCTTGGGGAAGGTCACCATCACAATGCCGCCGGCCTCGGGAACCTTGTCCAGGTTTGCGAGCAACTCGATCTGGTAGTGATTGCGGCCGAGAATGTACGACTCCAGAGAATAATCGTCCTTGGTAGTGGCAGCGCCGGGATCCGTATCGGTGGTCTCATGGCCGGAGGCGGTAATGCCGCGCTCTTCATAAAGCAGCTTCAGCACTGGGAGACTCCAGCCGGGATAGTGATCGGCCCCGTCGGCTTTGTGATTGGCTAGTGCCGCATTGTCTGGCCAGCGCTTCGACCAGTCGGTTCGCATGGCGACGAATGCGCCTTTCGGTATCCGGCCGTGGTGCTGTTCCCACGCCGTGATGTCACTGACCGACAGCACGTAGTCCGGATTTGCAGCGACCTTGTCGTGCACGTCGATGACCACAAGAGGCATCAGCATTTCGGTCGGGTCGATCTGATCGACAGAGCGCAGTCCCTCATGAAAGTGCGCCGGCGCGTCGATGTGCGTCCCCCACTGGCCTACGTGGCAGAACTCCTGGATCAGGAAACCGTCCTTGGGAACGGTGTACAGGATCTTGATGGTTTCATTGGGTGCACCTTTCCAGTGCGGGATTCCCGGAGCGAAGCTGTGGGTGAGGTCAATGAAACGGTGTGCGTGCAGCACAGCCAGCGCGTCCGTCAGCGACATCCCCGGCGTCGTATCGGCGGCATGAGCGGCCGGCATAGCCAACAGGGCCAGAGCGGCGTATGCAACGCAGCGTACGGACGTTTTCATTGAACACTCCTGCGCCCGAAACGGACTCGAGGGAGGCTACCACGCGCTCGCGACCGGATGCGACGTGGAAGGTCGCCGGCACTGCGTTGTCACCGGCGGAGCGTTCGCGGCAAGGCGGCGGATGCCTGCGGAGTTCTCGCCCGGAGTGCTAGGCTTGCAGCCAGCCAAAGTGACGCGCAGCGAGGCGCTTGATGCAGAAAGAGCAGATCGTCTTCGTCGGCACCAGTGATCTGTCGGGGCACTTCCGCGGCAAAAGCCTTCCCGCGGTAGACCTGCCGTCGCGCCTCGAGAACGGCATCGGGCTGGCGCCCACCAATCTCTTTATTTCGGCATTCGGCCCAATACAGTTCACCCCCTTCGGCACTCCTGGCGAAGTATTCCTGGTCCCCGATCCGAGCACCCGCGTGTATGTACCGTTTGACGGCAGCACGGCCGAGTTCTTCCTGCTGGCCGACATTCGCACGTTCGAGGGCGAGCCTTGGGGGTATTGCCCGCGGCATGTGTTGAGGCGCGCGCTCGACGCGCTTAGGGAGGAAACGGGGCTTCGCCTGCTCGCTACCTTCGAGCAGGAGTTCATCTACAGCGGTGTGCCTGACGACCGACCACGCCCCTACGAGCTCGACGGCTACCGTCGTCAGGGAGTCTTTGGCGAGGCGCTGGTCGCGGCCTTGCGCCAGGCAGGCATCGTGCCGGATTCATTTCTTTGCGAATACGGGCTGCAACAGTTCGAGATCACTTCGGCGCCGGCGGTCGGCCTGCGCGCCGCGGATGAGGCGGTGATAACGCGGGAGATCGCTCAGGCTGTCGCTTGGCGTCTTGGCCATAGGGTGCATTTAACGCCAATTCTGGCGCCGGATGGGGTGGGCAATGGAACGCACATCCATTTCAGCTTTCTCGACGCCGACGACCGCCCGGTGCTGCAGGCCGACGAGGAGGCAGGCGGGGTCTCGCCGGTCGGCCAGAAGTTCATCGCCGGGATCCTGCACCACCTGCCGGCCTTGTGCGCCATCACCACGCCATCCGTGCCCTCCTATTACCGTTTGCGGCCGAACCGTTGGGCGCCCGTCCGCGCCGACGCCGGAGTGCTCGATCGCGGCGTCGCGGTGCGCATTTGCCCGGCACCGACCGGTGACCAGCGGCAGCGGGCCGCCCGGTTCAACGTGGAGTTTCGGGTCGCAGACGCGACCGCGAATCCGTATCTTGTTCTCGCGGTTCTGGTTCAGGCGGGTCTGGAGGGTGTTCGCAGCGGGCGCACAATGAGCGCGGCCGCCGGCAGCCCGCTGCCGAGCAGTCTGACGGCGGCGCTCACGCTGCTTGAACAGAGCCGCAGCGCCGTCGACTGGTTGGGGCCCGATTTGCTGTCGGGTTACCTGCAGTTCAAGCGGGCCGAGAACCAAGGGATGGCCGGGCTCGATGAACAGGAGGTATGTCGTCGATACGCCGCATGCTACTGACGCCAAGGCGGGGGTCGGGGACTACCGCCTTCTCGAGAATGATGAACCGCTACCCGTTCTTGCCGAGCGCCGCGGCGGGCGATCGAGTTTTGTCATCGTGGTTGACCATGCCGCTTCTCGTATCCCGCGTCGACTCGGCACGCTCGGCTTGTCGGCGGCAGACCGCGAGCGGCACATCGCCTGGGACATAGGCGCCCTGGCTGTCGCGCTCGGCGTCGCGGGCGCGCTTGACGCAGCGCTCATCGCCCAGAACTACTCGCGGCTGGTGATCGACTGCAACCGGAATCCTGACGTTGCATCCTCCATTCCGACCGTGGGTGAGCACGTCGACATCCCCGGTAACGTCAGATTGAGCCCCGCCGAGGTCGAGGCGCGGGTAACGGCGCTTCGCCGGGCGGGCACCGCCTGGGTGGACACGGTCGAGTCGGCGGGGCTTCCCTGCCCCTGCAATTCCTGAGGGCGGCGCCCTAACGGAAGACGACCACGGCGACCGCGAAGGGGGCGAGCGCCAGCGCGTCGGACGCCGGAACGGCGACCCGCGGGGGCCCGTGGCCGGTCGCCTCGTCGACGACCTCGGCCGACGCGGCGCCGGGGGGGAGGCCGACCTCGACCGAGTGGTTGCGCCGGTTGACGAGGAGCAGCGCGCGCCCGGCCGGCGTCACCGCCCCCTGGGCGAAGACGCTGTCCCCCTCCACCTCGGTGGCCGCCAGCCGGTCGCCCGGGTGGAAGTGCTCGATCAGGAGCTTGAGCACCCAGTACCGCGCGTTCGGCCGGCCGTCCCTCCAGTCGATCAGGGTCACGCTCGGGAACTGCGTGGGATAGCCCACGAGCTGGGACTCCCCGGCGATCTCGACGCCCATCTGCGCGAGGCCTGCGTAGTCGTAGGCGAAGGCCGCCCCCGCGGCGTTCCAGTAGCGGTTGGGGATGTAGGGCGGCGGCTCGCCGGGCTTCCCCGGGTCGCCGGGCAGGATGGCGCCGATCTCGTCGACGTCGGTCTTGGTCGCGGGCGAGAGACGCCTGCGGATGAGGTCGATGTAGCGGGCGGTCGCCAGGAAGCGGTCCGCCTGGTCGAAGAACGTGAACTGCCACGTGTCGGGGCTCTCGGCCGCGGACGGCGTGGCGTAGAAATGGTACGAGACGTAGTCGAGCGGGATCCCCGCCTTGTGGTTC
>Ga0187780_10001407_pt1 | contig 18176 bp, 17 predicted proteins | sample 1015_Q2_SP10_20__FD_132429 | JGI IMG/M metagenome (GOLD analysis project Ga0187780, IMG submission 132429) | Tropical peat soil microbial communities from peatlands in Department of Meta, Colombia - 1015_Q2_SP10_20_MG | ecosystem: Environmental > Terrestrial > Soil > Wetlands > Peat | place...
CGCCGCCGCGCTCTTCGACGACAAAGAGGAAGCTACACTGTTCGGAGGCCGAAGAATCTCAACCGCAAAAGTTGGGCTCGTCAACCGAGCCGTTGAACAAGAAAAATTCGTAATCTAAACTCCGGCTTGAGGCGGAAATAGGATTTAAGACAGGCTTGACTGAGCGTAAGGGCGGTGCCTCGGTGGCTCAGCCTGGTAGATTATCTGTATGGTAACCGGGAAGCGGCCGCCTCGTAATTCACGCGAGAGAGCGGCAGGTCGCGGGTTCAAACCCCGCCCGAGGCTCCAAGTTAAAGGCTCCGTTTTCCCGATTCTTGGCCGCTTTTTGTCCGAACGTTTCGGATTTTGACTGGTTGGTTTTCCGGCCGCACGAGATTTCCTAGTGGGTACAAGCCCGCATAATCTCATTCGACATATATCACTCAGAACGGCTATGGGTATGAAGAGAAGAAAGGCAATAGCAAGATCGTGGCGATTTGCGGTGAGCAATTCAAACGAACTCGGTAAGACGGAAAGGACGTGTACGCGATAATCAAAGCACCAAACGTCATATTGGGAGTGGACTAAATCGTATCAGTTCCGCTCAAGTCCCAACCGAACCAAACCCAATTTACCTAAAGCGATCATCTTCACTTCCCGATTCTTACCTCATTTTGAGAGAACCGTCCTGTTCAATCTTGATTCTGATTGCTCGGATTAGATGATGCCCTCGAATCCTTCCCTTATGCCTAGCCCGTAGCGTAGCGAGAATTGCGTCGGCGTTCATTTTCACCTTGATTCGCAGCATGTCAGCTCTACGTAGAATCATTGATGTGGCCTCAAAAACGCTCACACGGCTGGGAATAACGAGCTCCCTCGAACCTGATAGCCGCTCCATTGCAGCTACCGTTGCCTTGGCTGCCCTCAGGTTGTCGTTTGCCCTGCGCTCAAGGATGGTCACATTTTCACGTGTTGTCCGAAGCTTCTTTGCCACTTGAGCCTGAGTCAGTCCTGTTGAACGGAGCCTCACGACGCGCCACTGCCTCTTGGTTAATGTTGTACTCGGAGGACTTAATCTCGTCAAGTGTCACGCCTAGTAAGTCTTGTTGTTATGGCTGCAGATTCATATCGGTTGCGCTCCCGGACTGCTGAATGTAAGCGTAAAGGCTTACCAAGACTTATAGGTTCTGGCAGGCAGTCTAAGCGAATCACTGATAGAGGATTGATCAAGTGTCAGCACCAGCAAGTAAGAAGAATTTCCGCTTACTCGCTGCCGTAGTAATCGTGATAATCGTGGTAGTTGCCGGAGTAGGAGCATATTACTACTCTTCAACCGGCTCTTCATCTTCAACGGTCATGTCGTCAACGATGGCGTCATCGACTATGATGTCGCAAACGTCGGCGCCCCTAATCCTTTACTCCGCGGATTCCTTTGTCATTGAAGCTACGATGCTAGAAAGCGCCTTCACGAGTAGCACGGGGATCATGATGGCTCCGCCCAAGTCAGGTGGATCACTTCTCCTCGCGAGCGAAATAGCGCAAGGAAATCCGGTAAGCGTCTTCATATCACTCTCCCACAGCGCGGTAACTGCAGCAAATCTCAAAAATGAATCCTCAGGATGGGCTATCGCGTTCGCGTCCGACCAGATGACTCTCGCATACTCAAACGCGACTCTTCAAAACTCGGCTGCAAACGCGACCGTCGCAGCATGTAACTCTGCTCTTGCGGCAGACACAAACTCCTCCTGGAACACTTGCTTCACAATGCTGACTTCAGGCTCAGTCAAAATCGGGACTGGGAATCCGAACGCAGACCCGTCTGGGTATAGAGGATGGATCGTGCTGGAAGCCGCGGGTCAAGCCTTCGCAAATGACTCCAGCTTCTACGAAAATAGGTTGATTTCCAACAACGGGAACGTTACAGCCGCCAGCGCCGCTGACCTTATAGCTCCCTTGCAGACCGGTCAGATTCAATTCCTTTGGATCTACAAGTCCTCCGCTGTTGCGCATAAGCTCAATTACTTGCAGCTGCCTGGGCGAGTGAACCTTGGTAGTTCGAAGTACTCATCGTTCTACTCCAAATTCTCGTACCAGCTAGCCACTGGAGTGCAAACAGGTGGAGTAATCAGACTCTGGATTACGGCCCCAACCGACAGCACGGACACAGCTGACTCCCTACAGTTTGTCGCTTTCGTAGTAAAGAACGCTCCAACCCTGCTATCACCCTACGGACTGGTTCCGACAACACCCGCAAAACTCTACAATAGCACAACCGTCCCACCATTACTCCAGCAGCTGGTTTCCGAAGGCCTCCTTCAACCTAGCGGCCCAAATACTGGCTAGCGGATATCGCTGACAGACTTGAATTGGCTCAAACTAATCTCATGCCTCTCGCTAGCCCTACTCGTAATACCAGTGTTCCTGCTCCTTTACGAGGGCTTTGGCCCTCTCAGAGACCCGATAGGATACGGCTACGACATGATTCGAGCTATAGAACTCACGCTCATATCCTCAGCAATCGCCGCTACACTCTGCGTCACAATCTTTACCCCCCTGGCGTACTACCTCGCTAGAAACAAGAACAGCTTAGGCGAAGCTCTATCCGACATACCGGCTTCAATTCCACACCCTATCATTGGGGTTGCAATCCTCGTAATCGTCAGTCCTCTAACGCCGTTCGGAAGATTCCTACTCTCCATCGGAATCAATTTTTTCAACACATTTCTCGGACTCGTTACAGCGCTCACAATAGTCTCAGCCCCAATTTACATCAACTCTATGCACCCATTCTTTCAATCCATGAACATCGCCCACGAAAACTACGCGTTAGGGTTGGGCGCATCGAAGTTCCGAACATTCATGTCCGTCGTCGTACCCAACTCAGGAAGAGGGATAGTTACTGCCTCTCTAATTGCTATGAGCAGAGCAATGAGTGAATTCGGTTCAATCTCGATAGTAGCTTATTACGTTTTGCAGCAACCTTTCTATGGCGTCAATCCCGCATCCGTCCTGATCTTCCAATACTACACCTACTATGGGCTAGGAGCGGCAGTCACAGCCTCAGCAGTAATGATTCTCGTATCAATTGTGATTATGATTCTCCTTAGACTTGTGAAACACTCAACAACGCAATGATAAGGCAGGAATGGAAGGGCTACTCGCATTGATCGAGGCCGACGTGAAAAAAAGATTAGGGGACTTCTCGCTCGACGCCAACCTTTCCGATGAACACTTCATATGTTTGACAGGCAAGAACGGTTCCGGAAAAACCACCTTCCTAAATCTGATCACCGGAATACTGACTCTAGATGATGGGTACGTCACGCTCAACTCAAGGAAGATCACAAACCTTCCAATCGAACAAAGACAGGTATCCATCGTCACTCCGGATTCATACATTCCGCATCTGGATGTTGATCGGCATCTGATTTGGGGCGCGAAGAGCAAGGGACTCAACGTAGAACCTCACTACATAGAGGAAATCAAGATCAGCCTAGGGATCAGTTTCGGCGGGAAGGTTGGGAAGCTAAGCCTCGGCATGAGAGAACGAGTATCCCTAGCCACATCACTAATCTCCAAACCACAACTAATTCTGGTCGACGAAGCCTTCTCGAACATCGACAACCACAGGGACTTCGTAGACAGGTTCAGGGACCTTGCAGCGAAAGCGAAAGTTGACGTGATTTTCACGACTCAATACCCTGAAGATTCGACACAAGCGGATCATCACTACAGGCTAGATTCAGGCAAATCGACCAGACTATTCTAAGACCCGAGGCGACGTGTTATCTGAGTTCTTGGAAGTGGTCGGGAACGGACCGATAGACTCATGACCGTCAGAAAGAGGAAACTTGAGTACGCTTTCGGGCTCTACATCAATGTCGATGGTCAAAGAGTCATTGGTAGAGAAGAGGTAGAGATCCTGGAGTCGCTGGAGAAGTACGGATCAATCGCCGCAGCCTCCAAGGAACTGGAAAGATCATATGGATTCACTTGGAACTGTCTCACCCGGATGACCAGAAGCCTGCACCAACCAATTGTCGTCACACGTCGGGGTGGGACCAAATATGCCAGGAGAAAGGGTGGTGGAGCAACAACACTAACCCCCGTTGCGAGACTGTTGCTGAAACAGTTCAAAGAAACGGAGCAGATTATGCGGCTAACCCTCTCCAGAATAGAAGAAGATCCATCGGCCATTTCGAGCACAAGAGTTCGACGCAATTAGGAAGCCGTTGTTTTGTCGGTTGTCAAAATTAGATAGTCTCCAATTTACTGCCAATGTAATCAGAATCGCTTACCAAGACTTATACCGTGAGCGAGGGTCCGAAGCGTGTGGCAGACTGAAGATGGTTGATCAAGACGAGTTGAACGTGTGGTCAGCTCTCTTTTCCTCTGACATCAAGCTCGAACTCCTTCGGCTGTTCCGCAACAACCCCAAGCTCTCGTTCGATAGTGACGAAATAGCGAAGCAAATGGGTAGAAACGACTTCGAAATCCAAGACGCACTGACTGACCTGCTAGTAGTCGGAGTCATAAAGAAGATTGGTAACCAGCAATTATTCTGTCTTGACGAGAACAAAGACAGAGACCTCCAAGCCCAACTTTCTCGTTACCTGTTAAAGGGCGTAACCTGGACACCTCGGAACTGCTGCGAAAGATTCTGCTAAGAGACGCCGTGTGTGGAGGAAGCGGCGTACCAAGAAAAACCGGGCTCTGCATGCCTCGAAGATATGAAGGTGGCTCTGAGTGAATAGCTCGAATGTTAATACAGCAGAGGGCGCGATGCGTGGGAGCGAGAGAAGAACAGTTGTTGGAGATTCACTAGCTGAACTTCAAGCCTCACGGCCGAAGATCAACCGTATCAGAGTCGCCAGCGTGATAATTGGGGTAGAATACACAGGCGTCAGATTGTCGTCGGGCCAAGTCGAGTTGGCCTACACGCTAACAAGCGAAGAGACTCCGAATTCCTGCGCCCTGACGAGAAGAGCCGGCCACCTTACTGAATCTTCAGCACTCGAGCTTGCTCGACTGGCGCTATCTTGGGACGTAAGATCGCGGATCGTGGGGACTGCGGCGCTTAATGCCCTGTCTCAGTTATGTCTCAGTAATCGCCCCAATCGGGTTCTCATCGGCAAAGGCAACATACCGGACCATGTTGTTGTGAAGGGTGATGTTGTTACCGTTGTTGGAAACATGGCACCGATGGTCGACAAGCTCGAAGCTAAAGCGAAGAAGATCTACGTGCTTGAGAGGACTAGGCAACTAAGAGACGATAGAACGTTACCAGACACTGCGGCTGAGGAGATACTCCCTCAGAGTGACGTTGTTCTGATCACCGGCACCTCGATAATTAATGGCACCGTGGACAGACTTCTGGAACTCTCAAAGAACGCAAGAGAACTTGCACTGGTAGGGCCAACAGCTGGTATTCTACCGACTGTCCTCTTCGATCATGGCGCAACGGCTGTTGCGACCGTAAAAGTCACGGACGCTAACAGAGTCATGAAGAACATCTCAGAAGGAGGCGGAGTTCCATCCGCGAATGCCGTGAAGCTCGTCATCTACCGGCCTACATCCAGAGCAGGTAGTCGACGATGAGTAGTGAACCAATGAATGCGGCTAAGGTGCTAACTCCACGCTCCTGATCGAATTCCCGGAAAGAGGCGAGAAAAGTGTCGGAAGAAGACGATTGCGTTGATAATCTCCTTCGAGAACGCCTCACTCGCGGTTTACCGTTGGACTGGAAGAATGCGCGAGTCGCAGAGGCTACCAATAGAACAGCCCAAAGGAGAACAAGCCCTGAAGCCGATCAGTCATGAAGATCGCAGATACGGAAGATGGTGTCCACTGTGAGGAGGCGAAGTGGAGGTTGTTGGTCGATTTTGAAGTTGGGAGGCTGGATCGATGAAGCTATAACAGTACTGAAGTTCTCGCGGTAGAGGCAGGAGGAGAATCACCATGCGTCGATTCTCAACGTAGTCGAATAGCGAATCCAGCCGGTCGATATATATCATCGCACATAACGAAATTTCTTTAGACGAACTCAGGTTACATAATATGAAGAGTGCAAGACTTACAATAAACGGCACTCGACGGAGTTTCACAGTTGACCCACACAAGATCTTAATCGATCTCTTACGGGACGACCTTGATCTCACAGGAACAAAACAGTCCTGCGATAGAAAAGGTCAATGCGGGACTTGCGTCGTACTCGTCAACGGCACGGCGGTGCGATCATGCCTAAAGAAAGTAGTTGACTTGGAGGGGGCGTCCGTGACGACAGTAGAAGGCCTCGGAACGCCTGAAAAGCCTCACCCAATTCAGGAAGCATTCGTACTGTCCGGCGCGATCCAATGCGGATTCTGCACGCCAGGGCTCGTGATGGCAACCAAAGCCCTGCTGGATAAGAATCCCAACCCTGACGTCCGCACAATCAAACGCTCACTCGCGATGAATTTCTGCCGGTGCACAGGATACAGGAAGATTATAGACGCCGTTATCCTCTCAGGCCGTTTTCTCCGTGGAGAAACAACTCCAGAGGAATACCGACGCAAACTCACGACAGGGAGAGGCTGGATTGGTGTCTCCTACCCACGGCCATCATCAATGCTTAAGGCGTGTGGACTAGCGAAATTCACCGCGGACATACGATTTGAGGACGCTTTAGAATTGGCGCTGGTGCATAGCACCGAGGATCACGCCTTAATAAAATCCATCGACGTGGAGGCTGCAAAGAAGATGCCTGGCGTAGTCGGCATCATGACTGCCGAGGACATTAAAGGAACAAACCGAATTAGAGTCGTGGCCCCAGATCAACCGGTTCTCTGCGAAGACAAAGTCAGAACCTTAGGTGACCCAATCATCGCTATAGCAGCTGAAACTAGGGATGAGGCTAGGGCAGCTGCGGCAGCAGTCGAAGTCACGTATGAGCGCTTACCGGCTATGATGACGCCCGAGGAAGCTTTAGCTCCAGGCGCCGTTCAAATACATAATCATTCGCCTAACCTATGCTACACGCAACCTCTCGTGAAAGGTGACGCCGACAAAGCGTTCTCCGAGTCGACTGTCGTAGTTGAAGCAGAATTTTCATCGCCAATGGTTCACCAGGCTCCTTTGGAACCTGAGGTTTCCATAGCCTACCTGGAGGGCGAAGGAGAAAAGGCTCAGCTAGTTGTCATCGGGCGAAGCATCGCGATTCACCTTCACATGGCGCAGATTAAGGAAGCGGTCGGTTGGGACAACATGCGCTATAAGGAACCGTATGTTGGAGGGCAATTCGGTATCAAAGCGTCAGTCACAACTGAGGCGGTCACAGCGGCGGCGGCTCTACATTTCAAGCGCCCCATCCGCTACGTTCCCAGCCTCAAAGAATCAATGCTTACCACATCCAAACGACACCCATACCGAGCTAGGTTGAAGCTCGCGGCCGACGCGAAAGGCTATCTGACCGCTCTTGGTTACGATTTCACAATAAACAAAGGAGCCTACGCGAACGCAGGCACGGGAGCAACCCTGGACCGCTCCTTATACATGCTCCAGGGCTCATATCACATACCAAACATTAGAGCCTTCGGACGATTGGTGTACACAAACAATGCGACTGGAGGCTCTGCACGCGGAGCTGGACCGCCAGAAACAATGTTCGCCCTTGAATCAGCTATGGATATGCTGGCGGAGAAAATGAAAATCGACCCCTTAGAGTTCCGTAGAATGAACTCCTTGAAACCAGGACAAGGAAAAGCTACAGGTACGATAACTGAGGAGTGGCCGTTTGCAGAACTCTGCGACGCCATCAGACCTCACTATCAGAGAGCAAGACAGGAGGCCGTAGATTTCAACGCGAGAGGAGGGCCGCTGAAGCGCGGTGTGGGCTTGGGCGCCCACTCATTTGGGATTGGAGACCCCGGCGACACGGCAAAGTTGATAATCGAACTTGATCCGGATAATGGCATTACGATATACGCCGCCGTAGCTGACCCAGGCGAGGGCAACGACTCGTTACTAACACAGATGGCAGCTCATCGGTTAGGCCTCCCACTTGAGAAAGTACGCCTGTACACTCGCGACACAGACAAGACGGCGGATACTGGGGCTGCTTGGGGAAGCAGGATGACTTGGATGGCAGGAAACGCCCTCATCAACGCAATTGAACAAATGGAGAAAGTAATGACCGAAACCTCAGCACGAACCTACGAAGGCTTAAGGAATGCTGGTAAACCCACTCGTTATGAGGGCTCGTTCACTAATCCCGGCAAATACGCGTTTCATCCGGAGACCGGACAAGGCGACAATTTCGTATCCGAATGCCACAACATCCAGATGGCCGAGGTGGAGGTTGACACGCACACGGGCAAAGTAGGTGTCCTAAGAATGACCAGCGCAGTGGACGCGGGCACGGTAATCCATCCACAAAACTTCGAAGGGCAATTAGAAGGAGGCATGGATCAAGGCGTTGGATACGCCCTAAGAGAAGAGTACATTCACGGCAAGACAAATGACTACGTTACATACAAGTTCCCCACGATAATGGATTCCTTCGACATGGAGATCGTAATTCAGGAGACTCCTAGGTTAAAGGGCCCTCTAGGAGCAACGGGCGTAGGCGAAATGACCATGGTTCCCACTGCTCCCGCAGTCACCAACGCCATCAAAGACGCTTGCGGCATTAGAATCTACGACCTCCCAGCAACACCAAACAAAATCAGCAATGCGCTACGCAAAATGGAAAAACAGCTGATCGCAACTTAACCGGGAGATAACTAAGGAAGCACTGACTAGCGCAGCCGGAGGGAGAAGTGAGTAAGGGAATCCCAGACCCAGCCAGAGAAGACTTTCGGGTTCTGCAAAGGCTACGAAACGGTAAACCCCCGGTGTACTTTGACAACGCATGCACGACCCTAGTCCCAAAGCAAGTGGTTGACGAGATTACTGAATACTACACACAACGCCCAGCATGCGGAGAACGAAGAAGCCGTTACTGGTTCGCGAAAGAAGTTACTACTCGAATCGAAGGAGAAACAGGAAAAAAAGCTAAGGGCTCGCGCCAAGAAATCCGAGATTTCATAGGCGCAGAATCAGACGGTGAGATAATATTTACATCAAACGCAAGCCACGCCATCAACACGGTAGCTCTTGGCTTCAGATTTCAACCCGGAGACCGGGTCCTACTAACCGACCGAGAACATAATTCAAATCTAATTCCCTGGCTGCGACTGCAAAGGAAGATACCTATCGAAGTAGACGTAGTGGAATCAAAACCTGACCATACTTTCGACCTTGAGAGGTTGAAGAGCAAGCTGGAGAACGGTAAAGTCAGGTTGGTTAGTATGGGCTACACCTCAAACTTGACTGGCTACACTCTCCCAGCCGAGAGTATCATCAAGATCGCGCACAGGCTCGGCGCTAGGGTTCTGCTGGACGCTGCGCAAACGGTACCACACAGGGCGGTTGATGTTCATGAGCTCGATGTGGACTTCCTAGCGTTCTCCGCACACAAGATGTGTGGGCCGAAAGGCGTCGGTATCCTATACGCTAAGAAAGCACTCTTAGGACAGGGACCTCAAGAAGAGGATGAAACCGGAATCATCGAGCCATCAATAGTAGGTGGCGGCACTATACGCGACGCAACCTACGACTCCTACACGCTCCTAGAACCACCAGAACGCTTTGAGACAGGAATTCAGAACTATCCAGGGCAAATTGGAGCCGGAGCAGCAGCCGAATACTTGCAGGAAATCGGCATGGACCAAATAAGCGCTCACGAGCGCGAACTCAACAGCTACCTCACAGAACAACTTCTCAACCGATACGGCGACAAAGGATGGTTCAGAATAATCGGCCCACCCGAAGCCGCTCAAAGAGGAGGAATACTCACCTTCGAAATCAAACGACCAAACTGCGTAGGCATAGCAGAGGAGCTAGACGAGAGAAACAACATAATGATCAGAGACGGAGCTCTCTGCGTTCACTCCTTCCTAAACAAGGCATATGGACAGGGCTGGGCTGGACCAAGGCTGCAAAGCGAGCATCGAATGCTATATCGAATCTCTCTTTACTTCTATAATACAAAGGAAGAATGTCGAATATTCCTCGAAACCCTAAACGCGATCTTTGAACAACGCGGTTACACCCAGAATTGACGGATACCGGACAAGGGAAGATCGATAGCAAGTGGATACCGCTGTAATCAAGTACTACCGTAGCCTACTCAAAACGGGCTTTCAGAACGCCGGCTCACTCGAAGCCCCTTCAATATTATTGGAGACATTTGGCGATGGACGCGTTTGCGGCAGCGCCGGAGACTACATGCGCATCTTCATCAATATCTCCGATGATAAGATTGAAGGCATCAAATACTTGTGCACCTGCGACCCCGCGGCTAACGTTGCCGTGGAAACGATTTGCAACTTGACGAAAGGTAAGAGCCTAACCGACGTGCAGGCCATTACTGAAGATTCAGTCTTGCAAGCAGTTGGAACAAATGGCGAAAACTTTCGCGATAAAGCGAGAGCTTTGCTGGAACTCTTGAACAAAGGCCTCAGTCAGTATAAGACGAGCGAACTATAGCAAAACGACTTATTTTGCATGCACTCTAGGCTCCCACTGGAACTTATCATGATGAGTCAAGTCGCAATCATTGACTCGTTAATGATTCGTGTCTGAGTGCAACGATCTCTGCCATTATGCTGACTGCAATCTCAGCTGGCGTTCTTGCTCCGATGTCAAGGCCTATGGGCGCCTTAACATTTGCCAGCAACTCCTCAGATACTCCTTGTTGCTTCAGGTTGGAGAAGACGGTTGCCACCTTCGCTTTGCTGCCAATCATCCCGATGTATCCCGCCCTATTCTTCTTTAGGAGACATTCCTTCAATACGACCTCATCATGCTGATGCCCATGAGTTATGATGACCACGCAGTCGTCTGAGTGAAATTCAATGGACCTGATTACGGTAGAGAAGTCTCCTAGCTTCACCTCATCAGCCGCCGGAAAGCGATCTCGACTCGCAAACTCCTCGCGATCATCGATCACAACCACGGTGAACTCAAGCGCCTTAGCGAACTGAGCCAGCGGTAAGGCGATGTGACCCCCTCCGAAGATGAATAGGCCCGAGACGGGCAGAATGGGTTCCACGAAGATCTCAGCCTCTCCGCCACAAAGGACACCAATACCGCATGCAGTTTGGTCCATCTTCAATTTTAGTAACCTTGACGTTTTCTCCTCTATACAGCGTAGAGCCTCCTCGCGTACTTTAGCCTCGAGTAATCCTCCTCCAACGGTTCCTAGGATATTACCATCAGAGTACACGAGCATTCGGAAACCGGTCTTTCCTGGTACGCCGCTTCCTCCACTAACTACCGTCGCAAGTGCAGCGTTCAGCCGTTCCCGCTTTATCCGCGTGATCTCCTCAAATATTCCTAGCAAAATACAGGCCGCCTAGTCTTTGAGATAGTAGAACGGGAAATTTCATGGCCAAGAATGTTATGAAAACGTGAAATCCGTCGACTGGCTCCAAGCGTTAGCGGGCATGATGGGGGGAACGCCCAAGAGAATAGCGCTATCAAGGTTCGAAAAGCGATTCTGATCAAGATGAATTGCTCAAGACTGGTTACAGGCTGGCTATGCCAGGAACACTTTATTATTGCTGCGCGAAAGAGTTGAGAGTCCGCTCCGGCCTCTCTTACTTAACATCTTTCGGACAAGTCGCTCTGTCTCTCTGAATTCCTTGAGGAGCGTTCGAGCGATTGGGGTGAGGGTTGTTCCTCCGCCGCCTTTTTTCTTTCCGTTTCGTGTACCGCCGCGATATGTGACTATTACGGGTTGGTGTAATCTTCTCCTCATCCGGGTGAGGTAGTCCCACGTGAATTTGTAAGACATTTCTAGCTCACTCGCGGCTGCAGCTATTGATCCGTACGCATTCACGGCCTCTAGGATCTGCGCTCCTCCTTTACCGAGGATTCTTTGGCCGTTGGCGTTAAGGTAGAGTCGGAATGTATATTCCAAGTCCATTTTTCGGGCACACATCGGGCTTCGATGCGACAAATATACGAGCCGCATCTATCGTTTTCGGTGCACGGAATATCGTTAATCGCGATAAACGAAAAGCCTGATTCACGCATCTAGTGACGGTACCGGCACATGCAAAATTTTGAAGCGAAAGAAAACGGGCGCGCGTGCACATGGACCTCGCTTCTTCGGCCTGCGGAAGAAGGGACGAGCGTTCTGGTTCACTCTTACTTGAACAGAGAGTTCGGGCCATAGTTGGACACGACCAGACCCCGAGCGGAGCACAGAATGACATGCCGCATCCCTCTTTACTTCTCCAACACAAAAGATGAATGCCAAACATTTCTGGAAACCTTGGACCAGACCTTTGAAGAGCAGGGCTACACGGACAAGTCCGCATGAAATACCTGTGCACCTGCGATCCTACAGTCAATGTAGCAGTTGAAACTCTCTGCAACTTGGAAAGAGCTTGGATCAGGTGCAGGCCAGAACTGAGGATTCGCTGATGCAGATTATCGGAAGCTCAAGTGAAGACTTTGAGAAGCAATACGAGAGGCTTGATCTGTTGAACTCAGAGCTCACTCAGTATCAATTGCGAGCCCGATGATAGAGATGCCGCCATTGCCGAATTAAAGACTACAATTCAACGTACTGCAAGCGAGTGGGCATAGTCGACTCTCTAGAAGTCTTGCCACGGAACCCGCACCATGTCTTGTCCGCAGTGGGGACATTTCTCGTGCAAATCCTGAGTCGGAAATGGCTCGTCGATTAAAGAGATCCTTCCCACTTGACTTCGTTCGCAATAATCTATCATGTCGCCTGCAAGCGCGTCCATCACTTCCTGATCGATGCTGGAAGCTTCATTATCGTATTCAGATACGATCCAGGCCCTGCGGTCTATTATGAGGCGACGTTTTGTGTCAACAATGCTCACAACAACTTTCTCAGCATCTTCTTCGCTGCCAAATGTGGCGATGCACGCTTCGTAGGGACCCTTCAGTTCATCATGCGTAGCGAGAATTCTGGCGACCCTTGCTGTGAATCGAAAACTATCAACGACGTGGGAAAAATGGTTGCCTTTGCCTGAAGTTTCTTCTTGCGCTTGAGGTTCAAGACTCACTGACTCATTAGCAGTTCTGACCAACGCTGCAACCGTCGCCTAGTTGAAGAGGAATTCACTGAGGACCATACACGGTATAATGCCAGGATTTTCTGGCGTCGTTTGTTAGATCAATGTAGACGTGTTTGACGTCGGTGTAGTCGTCGAAGGTGTACATGCTCATGTCCTTCCCGAATCCACTTTGCTTGTAGCCTCCGTGGGGCATCTCACTCACGAGTGGCCCGTGGTCGTTGACCCATACGCATCCAAACCTTAGTGCGGCCGCCACTTTCATTGCCTTGAAGATATCCGTCGTCCAAACAGAGCTTGCTAGCCCGTAGATGATGTCGTTTGATTTCTCAATGGCTTCATCCATGGTCTTGAACGTTAGTGCTGTGAGCACCGGGCCAAAGATTTCTTCTTGGACTACGCGCATGTCTTGTTTCGCGTCGCCGAGAACCGTCGGCTCATAGTAGAACCCTTTGCTAAACGGGCTTGGAAGGGTCGGACGCTTGCCACCCGCGAGAAGTTTTGCGCCTTCTTCAGTTCCGCTGGTGACCATCTCTTCGACTTTTTGTCTCTGGTTTTGTGTTATTAGTGGTCCCATGTCTGTTTCGCGTTTCTCGGTATCGCCGACTTTGATCTTCTTAACGCGGTCAACCATCATCTTCATGAATTTGTCGTAGATGGTTTCTTGGACGTACAAACGTGTGGCTGCTGTGCAGTCTTGTCCGCAGTTCACGTACCCATAAACAATCGCGCCTTCCACCGCTGCTTCCAAGTTTGCATCGTCGAACACTATGAAGGGCGCCTTTCCGCCCAGCTCCAATTGCACTCTCTTAACGGTTCCAGAAGCCAGCTCCATTATGCGCCGCCCGGTCACCGTATCGCCGGTCAAGCCTACGATGTCCACTCCGGGATGTTTTACCAATGCTTCGCCGAGTGTTGACCCAGGCCCGGTAACTACGTTAACGACGCCTTTCGGAAACCCCGCTTTCTCGGTTAGTTTTCCGAACTCGATTGTTGTGAGGGGTGTTACACTCGCCGGTTTTATGATGACTGTGTTCCCGGCGGCTAGGGGTGGGACTGCTTTCCAAGCAAGCATCATGAATGGATAGTTCCAGGGTGTTACTGTGGCAACTACGCCCACAGGCTCGCGTCGAATGATACTTGTGGCGACCCCATTGTATTCCGTACTAGCCCTTCCCTCAAGGCACCTTGCCGCGCCTGCGAAGAACCGGATATTGTCGATCGCGAAAGGGAAGTCGCTGTCACGGCTCAGCTTAATGGGTTTTCCCTGTTGCAAGGTTTCTAAGTGAGCCAAGCGATCAATGTCTCGTTCAATCAAGTCTGCAAGTTTCCAAATGATTCCGGCACGCTCTGCGGGTGACATGCGAGGCCAGCGGCCCATGTCGAAAGCTTCACGCGCAGCGTCAACAGCCTTACTCGCGTCCTCGGGCCCGCCCTTTGCAACTCTCGCTAATACTTCTGAGGTTGCTGGGTTAATGACAGGGTTTGTCTCCGCTGTCTGGGCGGGCACCCAATCGCCGTCAATCAACATTCGATAGGTTTCAACGACCGTCTGTACCATGGGTCTTCACGAGGTCGTGTCAGGGTTTCTGGCCGTAGACGCAGAAGTGCCATGACTTGCGTGGGTTTCCTGAGATGTCCCAGTAGACGTGTTTGATGTAAGAGAACTCTTCTAATGAGTAGTGTGATAGCGAGGCACCATGGCCACTTTGCTTGTAGCCCGCCCAAGGCATCTCTGATGGTACGGGTACGTGGTCGTTTATCCAAACGGTTCCGAATCTTAAATCTCTAGCCGCCCTCATCGTAGTTGTGACGTCTTTCGTCCAAACCGATGAACCCAGCCCGTAGACGACTCTGTTGCTCTTCTCGATCACTTCATCGTAATTATTGAATTTCAGCACAGTAAAGACGGGGCCGAATATTTCCTGCATCACTATTGACGAGTCATGATTGTCGGTTTGGATAACAGTTGGTTCTATGTAATAGCCGTCTTCGTGGCCCGGAATTTTCGGTCGTTTCCCGCCGGATAACAGTTTTCCACCCTCTTGGACGCCCGCCTTGATATATTTCTCGACGTTTTGCCTGTGTGCGGCTGAGACCATTGGCCCGAGGTCGGTCATCATATCTTGCGTGTCGCCAATAACGACCTTGCTGAGTTCTTCATTCAGCTTCTTTGTGTATTTGTCAATGATCGACTCGTGTACATAGTACCTTGTTGAGTTTGCGCAGTCTTCTCCGTTGTTTACGAGGCCGCCAGCGACTGCGCCTTTCACCGCGGCGTCTAAGTCTGCGTCAGGGAATACGATGAACGGGGCCTTACCTCCAAGTTCGAGAGACACTTTCTTTATTGTATCCGCCCCAAGCACGCTGAGCTTGCGTCCCACCTCTGTGCTTCCCGTGAAGGCTACCATTCCGACTTTGGGATGGCTGGCGAGAACTTCGCCCACCTCTCCGCCGGGTCCGGTTATGACGTTTAGTACTCCTTTCGGTAGCCCTGCTTCCTGCATTAACCTCGCGAGTTCGATGGTACTTAATGGAGTGTAGGTTGCTGGCTTTATCACTACGGTATTGCCCATGGCAAGTGCTGGAAAGGCCCGCCAGACCACCATCATCAAGGGATAATTCCATGGAGTGATGACACCAACCACTCCAATTGGTTCCCGCCTAATTGCGCTCGTCCCTTCCGCGACGTACTCTCCCATCGCCTTGCCTTCAAGAATTCTGGCGGCTCCGGCGATGAAACGCATGTTGTCAATCGTGTAGGGGATATCATAACCGGTGCATTGCTTGATGGACTTTCCCGAGTTGGCAGATTCAAGTTTCACGAACTCTTCAGCCTTAGCTTCGAGCATCGCTGCAACTTTCAGGATCAGGTTCGCTCTATCGCCCGGCGGAATCTTACTCCAAACGCCCGCCTCGAAGGCGTCGTACGCTGCGTCCACCGCCCGCCCAACATCATCCTTGGTGGCGTATGGAACTGTCTCCATCACTTTGCCCTTTGACGGATCGAAGACATCTAGTTCTTTGTCGTTTGAAGATTTGACCCACTCATTCTCAATAAACATCAACTTTGACATAGTCAATCCTCACTGCTGGTAATTCCATCGACATATACGGATAAACATAACGACCTACTTTCAATGCGCGCCACGTGCCTTTGATTCCAAGAGATTTGGTCGGTGAAATCGCTGTAACAATCGCGACCAGCTATTGCCGCTGCAAGATTGTAAGATACGTTGATTTGCCTGCGTATCGTCTCTTGAAAGGATTAACATTATTGACAGTTTCTAAAAGCGCTTTTCATATACGCAGAGAGGCAAAGCTCTGTGCTGTAGCTAGAGTTATAGAGTGACAACGGCTAGCTTTGGCGAGATAAGATCCTCCTTGTCTTGAAGCGACTTCTCAAAATCAAAAAGTCGTGCGTTCTTGACCGCCAATTGATCTATCAACTCTCTGGAAATCGTCGATTTGTCCCATATCTTCTCGCAAACCTCTCTGACTTCAGGCTCATCTCGTGCTCTCGTGCAAATCTTCTGTACGGTCACCTCCTTCTCCACGCCCCTGTCGCGTAGAGTCTGGTTCAGGTCTGCGGCTTTCAGAAGTTGGATATTCATTCTTGCGGCATACTGTGCCAGGGAGATATTTCCACTGCCTACAGCCACCTTCTCCTCAGGGTTGAAGGCGGTACCTGCGAAGATGCCGATGACGCCCTGCTTGATTGCTCTGCCTTCTGGTGTATCAACGCCGAAATCATAACTCCATTTCAGCACGTTCAAGAAGCCCTCAAGTTCCTTCTTTCTTACAAGCCCCCACTTGCACTCCAGAACGTATGTTATTGGTTGACTGAGCGGACTCGGGCGGACGGTCCAGACTCTATCGATCTCAGCGAACATCTTCCTTTCGCCTACCGGTTTCAGCAATTTGAGGGTAATGCGACGACTGTCCATTCTCGACCTATGCGTCTGTTCGAGGAATTCCGCTCCTGTTGTTAGCTTATCCACGAAGAATTCTACGCAGGCTTCCCAGTTGTGGCCTATTCGGTTGTCCTTGCCTTTGGCTCGACGAATGTAGTCTTTCTTGTCCTCAACCGCCACCGCAAGATCTTCTTCGCTTAAGCTTGAGTGGTGGACATATGGGAAACCGAAGATGCTCAGCTCTTTAATCTCACCCTTGTAGAGCTGCATTGCTCTGTTTAGCGCCAAACGCAGTTGGTCTTCGTTGCAGTGAATCTTCTGCCTCAGGAAACTAAAGCTGACAATTTCCTTAAGCTCCTTGGCTTTGAGAATCTCGTCTCTAATGAGCCGGATTCTTTCAGCCAAGGGATTGACGTGGGAACCGCCTTCAAGGAGCAGGTCCGTTCGGTGTAGGGCATCGGTGATTGCGTCAGCACGGGATTTTGATGCATCTATGAATGTGACGAGGTATCCGCCTGCAAACGGCGTTTCATGTTCAGCGCTTCTGTATCCCCGGAAGAATACCTGACCTTTCTTCTCGTATCGGCGCAGGTTCGCTGCTACGTCCCGAATAGTGATACCCTGATCCTTGAGCTTCTTCGCGACTTCGGTAGTATAGAAAGCTCGGTCTACGTGGTCTCTGAGAAAGTTCAATATTATTTTCGACTTGTTCGGCTTGACGATTTTCGGCGTGTTGGCGAAGCTCAGGAACCTGAGGTTCTGGACTTCTGTTTCGTCTGAACCATTCCTTAGAATGAACAAGAAGTATGAGCGCAAGTTGTATCTGTTACCTGCCCTACCGGCGAATGAGCTGTTTCGTTCACGGATTGGCTTCTCTGCTCTTAGCAGAAGCCCAGCCTTCCAGCCTCGGTAGCAGACTGATTCAGCGGCGCGGTGGGTAAGATCAAGCTGTTCTGCAATGTCTCTGCTACCTCTGGGTTTTCCGTCGCTCATTAGGTCAAGGAGTTTGTTTCTTGAATCGTAGGGGCGACCCATGGTTGTGGTTTCATCGCTGAGGCTCTTAACCCGCTAACCCGTTTCAAACCCGACTGAGTCAGGTTTTCTTCGTTTGCGGGCTTGGACGCCTCACAGGATATAGCCCGAGGCTCCA
>Ga0187780_10001408_pt1 | contig 18154 bp, 14 predicted proteins | sample 1015_Q2_SP10_20__FD_132429 | JGI IMG/M metagenome (GOLD analysis project Ga0187780, IMG submission 132429) | Tropical peat soil microbial communities from peatlands in Department of Meta, Colombia - 1015_Q2_SP10_20_MG | ecosystem: Environmental > Terrestrial > Soil > Wetlands > Peat | place...
TTCACGATGTCGCGGGGCGACCGGTTTCGGTCGCCGGCCAGACGAGTGGCGGCGGTCTCGCGGGCGAATCTGGGGGCATTCTGCGTCCGGTTCTGCATAAAATCCTGGCGGACGCGACACGTCGGGCCGGAATTGCCGTCGAGCTCGGCGTTACGGTGGCGGCGCTGACCCAGCGGTCCGAAAACGTTGAGGTAACATTCACCACCGGGCGGACGAGCCGTTACAACATGGTCGTCGGCGCCGATGGTCTTCGCTCCAAGATCAGGGAGCTGATTTTCGCTGACGCGCCGCAACCGCAATTCACCGGCCAAGGATGTTGGCGCGCCGTATTTCCACGTCCGGCGGACATGCACACATCCGAAATGTTCATCGATCCCTATCACAAGGCTGGGCTCAATCCGGTGTCGCGCGACGAGATGTATCTGTTTTTTATGGAAACGGTGCCGGAGAACACCTGGATGCCTCCAGCACAGTGGCCTGACATGCTGAAGCAGCGGCTGCGTCCATTCGGCGGTCGCGTCGCGGCGATGCGCGAGACCTTGAGCGATCGATCGCAGGTCAATTACCGGCCGCTCGAGAGGCTCTTGTTGCCACCGCCTTGGTATCGGGACCGCGTCATTCTTATCGGCGACGCCGCGCATGCGACCACGCCACATTGCGCCTACGGTGCGGGACTCGCGGTTGAAGATGCGGTTATTTTTGCGGAGTTGCTCGAGACCGATGATCCGCTGCCGACGGTATTCGAGAAATTCATGCAGCGCCGCTTCGCGCGATGCCGCGACATCGTCGAAGGTTCATGCCGTCTGGGCGAGCTCGAAATGAGTCATGCGAGCCTGGCCGAACATCGGGCCTTCAGCGCCGAAATGGCGCGCGTCATTGCCGCACCAATTTGGTCCTGATTACGATCTTGCCGAACGCGTGGGTCGCCCGGATCTCAGCGCGCGAGACTTGGCATGACAGCAACCGCGTTGTCGCGCTCGATGCCCCGCGTCGATGGTCATCGACAGCGTCTACTTGGACACGAAATCCCAATTCGCCGCGGCGGCAACTTCCCTGCTACGGCCCGACAACCAAGCTGGCGGGGATTCAAGTCAGCGTGGCGGCCAAATGTGATGGTGGACGTCGATGCGCCCGGCGCTTGGCACGGGTTTTCTCCCTATGGACGACGAGCTGAGTTTCATCGAAATTCCGTTAGACCAACTCGTTGATTTTGTCTACGATCTCCTTGGCGGTCGCTGCGGCGCTCCTGCCGCGGCCACATCGACAGAGGGCCTCAACCATGCTCACCGCGCAAGAGAACAAGCTTTTAACCAGCGTTGGTCCGGGAACCCCGATGGGCGCGCTCTTGAGACGTTATTGGCATCCGGTCAGCGTGTCGGAGTTTACGACGTCGAAGCCACAGCGCGTGAAGGTGCTCGGCGAAGAACTCGTGCTCTTTCGTGGCAAGAGCGGGGAGACGCACCTGATGCAGCTTCGTTGCGCGCACCGCTCGGTCGCTCTGGACTATGGGCGGGTCGAAGGAGACTGCATCCGTTGCCCCTATCACGGTTGGCTCTATGACGGGTCGGGGCAGTGCCTCGAGCAGCCGGCCGAGCCGGAGGGCAGCAAGTACAAGGATGAGATAAGGCTCAAGGCGTACAAGACGCAGGAGTTCAGCGGAATCGTATTCGGCTACATGGGACCCGAGCCCGCACCACTTTTGCCCCTCTACGACGTGCACCGCTGGGAGGAGGGCGTCAAGGACATCACAGTCCAGAATGTGAACGCCAATTGGCTCAACCACGTCGAAAACATCGTCGATATCAGCCACCTTGCCTGGCTGCATGGCTACACCTTCCCGGTCTACGGCGCGCGGAAGATCACCTACCACTGGGAGCGCACGCCCTACGGTGCCAACAACGTCATGCTGATCGAGGGTGTCGAGGACGACCACATCTCGTGTTACGGCTATCCGACCGTCAACCGCTTCGCACTTCCGCCAATCGACAAGGGCGGCGAGCTCGTCCGCTCCTTGATCTGGCGCGTGCCGGTCGATGATGAATCGACCCTGCTCTACTTCAGCCGCTTCTATCCGAGCGACAAGCGGACTCGGACGGCGTCGCGCAATGAAGTGAAGTTGGGCGTATACACCCCGTTGGAGAAGGACTGGTGGGGTATCAACGTCAATGACCAGGATCGGATGGCGGTGGAGCAGCAGGGCGTGATCGCCGATCGGCCCAACGAGCACCTGGGCGTCTCCGATGGCGGCATTGTGTTGATGCGGCGGATGATGCGCGAATCCCTCGCCTTGATTGAGCAGGGAAAGGATCCGCTCTGCATCATTCGCGATCCCTCAAAGCAAAATATCGATTTCCCGCAGAAATCGACCATGATGCAGACGAAGCAGGAGGGCGTCGGTTACGCGCTCGGCATGAGCAAGGGTCTTCAGGACAGCCTGGCCGACGCGCCTGCGGGGTGACCGCGAAACGCGCGCACGCGCGGCAGCGCGCGCCCTTGTGGCTCCTGGGGCAGCGTGGCACAGTGGCCTTGCCGCCCTTGCCCCGGTTCGACATCAAGGTGAAAGCCTAAGGAGGTAAAATGCCAAGCTATCGCAAGAACGAAGCGCGTGATTGGGCGTGGCAGCACTTGAAGGGCTGCGCCAACGTCATCATCCCGTCCTACACCGCCGATCTGAAGGGCCTCAACGACCGCGGCATTCGCCACGACGTGCGCAAATGCCTGGAGCACGGCTTCACGGGGACGCTGCTCGTCTCCGAGACCGCGATGACGCTCGAAGAATACGGCCAGTTCTTCGCTTGGTCGAACGATGAGTCGAAAGGTCGTCTCAAGCTCATCCTGCATGCCTCCTTCAACACGCTCGAAGAGAACATCGAGGCGGCGCGGATTGCCGAAGCGAATGGTTGCGAGCTGGTGCTGCTCTCCTATCCGGCAAATTTCTATCCTGAGACGATCGAGGAAATCTACGACTACACCAAGGCCTTCTGCGACGCGACGAACCTTGCGATCCTGCTCTTTCCCGTGCCGCTCTGGGGCTTCTCGCGGCTCCATCCCTCGGACATTCCCGCTTCGGTTATCCGCAAGCTCATCGACAACTGCCGCAATATCGTCGCGATCAAGGCCGAGGGCGGCATGCCCTCGATCATGGGCTTCGTCGAATGCTATCGCCTCTTCGGCAAAGAGGTGATCGTCGAGAGTCCGCTATTCGGCGATCTGGTCCCGCTGGCGCAGCTCGTGCCGATCCAGTTCACCGGCACGTCGAACACGCATTATTTCGGCGCGACCGTCCCGCATGTCATGGAGCTGCTCCAGCAGAAGAAATTCGATGAGGCGACGGAGATCTACTGGCGGACGGCGGTAGGCCGGCAGGCGGCCGGTGCTGTGAATGCGTCGTCGGCCGGCGGGCATTTCCTCAATCGCATGGTCTGGGCCTATCAGGGCTGGCTCCAGGGCTATAACGGCGGGCCGCTGCGCCAGCCGACGATGAAGATCCATAGCCAGCAGATGACCATGCTGCGTACCGGGTTGACACGCTCCGGGCTCAAACCAACCGACTCGCCCGACAAGGATTTCTTCGTCGGACGCAACCCGGTCGAGGCGGTCGCGCCCCGCAGCCGCGCCGCCGCGGAGTAGACCCCGGTCGATTGCGCGTACGCGCACATTCGCGGCGGGCTGTCCGTCATCAGCCCGCCGAACGGCGCCGTGGAATGCCGATAGCCCCCGCGCCGCTCTTGCACGCGCCACGGGACGCGACCTCGATCAGCCCTGATGTGCTGCGCTCGAAAAAGGCGGGCATCCAATAAAGTCAGGCGAGGCCGTGGCCAACAGTACCAAACGCCGATAACGCCGCAGGTCTGCGCCACCCGCTAATCGCGTCTATATCACGCCGCGCGATCGCATCGACGCGATCGCCACTTTTTCATACCCCAGGAGTTTCGACAGAATGCGGTCGGTTTGCTCTCCGAGATCAGGTGCGGCAGACCGTACTGCCGCGCGTCCACCGCTTCCCCCAAGGGATAGCGGCTGTCCTAACACCTCAAATCGACCAAGCCGTGGATGATCCAGCGGGATGCTCACCCCGAGCGATCTCATCTGCTCGTCGTTCATTGCTTGGTCGATTGAATACACCGGTCCGCATGGGATGCCTGCCGCATTGAGCCTGGCGATCAATTCCGAACTCGGGATCGCCCGGGTCTTCTCAGAGACAATCGCGCTGAGTTTCCCGCGATTGATCGAGCGCGCCTGAACTGTGCTGTAATCGGGATCCTGGAGAAGGTGGGATATTTGGAGAATCTCGCACAAGGTTGCGAATTTCGGATCTTCGGCAGCGGCCAGATTGACCTGACCGTCGGCCGCAGGAAACAAGCCTGTCGGCATCAGCGTGGGATGGTCGTTACCGGCTTGCCCGGGCACGTCGCCGGTTCGCAGCCAACGGGCCACCTGGAAGTCCAGAACGGACACCAGTGACTCGAGCAATGAGGTGTGAACCCATTGCCCTTGGCCAGTTCGCTCGCGCTGATAGAGTGCCGTTAAGATCCCCTGAACCAGGACCATTCCCGCGCTGATATCCGCAATCGCTGCGCCGGCCCGCACAGGCCCTTGCCCGGGAAGGCCAGTGACCGACATGAGTCCCGACATGCCCTGTACGATCTGATCCACGGCGGGACGCTCCGCATACGGACCTGTTTGTCCAAAACCGGAAATGCTTCCGCAGATGATGCGAGGATTCACCTGCCGCAGGGAATCGTAGTCGACTCCCAATCGATACTTGACGCTGGGACGGAAGCTTTCAAGAACGATGTCCGCGCGCTGCGCGAGCTTCCTGAAGATCGATTTTCCCTCGGCCATCTTCAAGTTTAAGGACAAGCTTTGTTTGTTCCGATGAAGGTTCTGGTAGTCAAAGCCCTCCCGTCTTCCGCCCATACTGTCGCTGCTGTCCGATGGCGCTTCAATCTTGATGACCTGCGCTCCCCAGTCGGCGAAAAAGCGTGAGGCGACCGGCCCAGCTCTATGCCGGGTCAGATCGAGCACCAAAAGATCGGTGAATGGCAGCGCTGCCATCGCTAACCTCTCAGCGAATGCCGATCACGCTCGTCGCGACTGCGTGGCTTGAGATGCAGCATTTTCGCCGCGCGTTTGCCAAGCGCCCTCAAATCGGAAACACGAGCGAATCGGGCACGACGCGAGCATCCACCACGCAAAGCCGGTCTTTGAACTTAAGCTCACTTCCTTCGCGGACTATGACATCAGAAGAGCGACCGCAGACGAGTAGCTTGCTCGGATCGTCTCCGATGGCCTCGAAAACAGCAAATGTCGCGCGCGCTTTGACGCCCATTTCATCAAGCCTGTCAAAGCTGAGCAAGCGCACGCCGCTCATGATGCGGCGCTGAAATCTTCGCCGGTACACCACCGTTTTCAACAGTGCCGTTGCACGGTCGCGTAGCATTGCCTGGCCCTCGCACAGAACGAAACACAGTTCCATGCCTCGTTCCAAATTCTCTCGCGTCGTGATTCGGTAAAGAGGGTGATCATCGGCGAAAAAGCTCGGCCAACGCGCGACATCGCCGTCATCAAGAGCCTCCGCATACGTCGCGTACAACAACGCGACGTCGGCAACGAGCTCGCGGTGCTCCGTCTTACCATCCATCGGATCTCTTTCGCAGTTAGAGCTAACTAAGCCACGGAGGCGATCGTCTCTGGCCGTTTTCGGCTGGTCAGAGATCCATGATGCCTCGATAGTAGTCATAGAACCCGCGAATGGCCGACTCCGTTATCATATGGTCGGCGTCTCCAGATCCTTCGCCCGCCTCGAGAACCGAATTGGCGGTCGCCGACGCGGCGGCTCCTGCTTGCGCGAAAGCCAGCACCTCGTTGTCGTCGATGGTCACCAAACCCGACGGGCCGAGCAAATTTGCCTGCATCAATCTTTTCTTTCTCAGCTCTGGTGTATCGGTCTCATAGCCGAAGAAAGTCCAGGATTTGATGCAGGCGTTCGGGCCGGCAGGCCTGACATGCCGCATGGCGAGAAGGTTCAGTTGCTGAAGAATGACCAAGTTCGGCCAGACGGTAAGGATGGCGCCGGTACTACGGTCGTATTCGCGCTCGTAAGCGATCATGCGCTTGTCTTCGAGATCGAAATCCGGCGTGACGGCTTCGTCGCCCGCATCCGAGACCGGCCGGAAGCTGGCCGTTGACACGAGAACGCTGCTACGTCCCCGCTGGTCCACCTTCACCTCGGTGGATTGGTCGCCGCGCCAGATGCCAAATCTTACGAAAAACGCGTGCAGCAGCGCCGCATGGATCGTGTCTTTGAGATTTTCGATTTGGAGTTTCCAATTCGCGTGGACGCAATGCCGCATCGTGCCGATCACTCGCAGCGGTCGGCCATCGCAGACGCGATCGAAATAGGACAGGATGGTCGGACCGAGATAATCTTCGAGCGGTTCAACGTCCTTCGCATAGCTCGCGAAAATGACGCCGTTGCGCACGGCGACCTCGAACTGCTCCAATCCATGGTGCGACGGATCGAAGCACTCGGACATTCCGCCCTTTCCGCGAATGCCGCGGCGAAACGGTATTCCCTTGAGCGCGCCCTCCAGATCAAAGCTCCACTGATGGTACGGGCACGTAAACATCCCCGTATTGCCCCGCGGTTCCAGGCAGAACTGGGAGCCGCGATGGGTGCACCGATTCACAAAGACACGTATCCGGCTTTTCTGATCGCGGACCACCACCACCGGGGTCTCTCCGACGTAGGACTGGAGAAAATCGCCCGGTCGCGGAACTTCGGCTGTGAGAGCGACATAATTCCAGGACCGCCCGCCGAAGATACGCTCTTGTTCGAGCTCATAGATTGATGCGTCGGTGTAGATCCAAGCTGGAACCCGACGCGATCCTTCGACGGGCCAAATGAGTGTCGATTGCATCGCCGGCGGCAGCCTATTTTGCTGGCGTCTCCTCCTTCTTGGCGACGTGTGCGGTCGGCCGCTCCTCGCTTGCCTTGCGCAGGATGGTGCTCCTCACGGAGGGCTCCCGAGGCGAAACTGGTTCGACCAAGTGCTCCGTGTCCTCGCGCGGTCGCGCTTCGCTATCGAACTGCCCCGAACTGTGAACCACGAGGTCCGCAACCCGTCCCATAACCGCCATCAGCATTGCCCAGCCCTGCCGTTGAATCTCGAAGAGGCGGGGCCAATCGGCAGAAGAGACTTTCCGAAGAAAGGCGTATCCCATCTCGACATGCGCTTCGTCGGTGCTCTTGTGGCTGTCGAAGTGCCTTTTCGCGTCGGTCGTCCCCATAGCGGGCTGCACGTGCTTGTAAAAGAACACTGCGGATGCCTCGACCACGAGATGGACAAGAACGACTTTTTCGAGATCACCGAGCATTCCGATCTTCGATGGGAACCACGCGCAGACACCTTCGAGAACCGGATCGAAAACCGGTTGCAGATCCGAGCGGCTCTTGGCGAGGTCCCGATTGTGCCCAAGCTCTTCCTTCAAATGGAGCCAAGCCAAGTCCTCGAAGGCCGGATCTTGGAGCGTTACGACCCGGTTCAAGATCATCTTTTGGAAATAGTTGGACCATACTTGGAAGCAGTCGAGAAATCTCCTTCGAGCCGGCGGATTATTGAGAAGCCCATTCCGTATCAGCACAAAAAGCCGATGCTTATCGAAGCGCTCCATATATTCTTCGTTCTTCTTGAAGAGCTGCTCGATCTGGTTTTCGGCGATTCCCGTCGATTGCTCGCCGGCCAAGAACGTCGCCCACGGGTCTTCGATGTCCTCGTACAGACCGCGAGAGTCGAATTGAACCGAGAGGCCCCAGAAGCCGTTGGGCGGCAAGCCGATGAACCCATGCGGTTTGCGCTGCGGCACGAGAAGTGCATCCCCTGCGTTCATAAGTACTTGTTTTTCTCCCGTGGTGCGTGCGCTGCCTTCAACGATGAGGATCATGGAGGGCACCGGATGCACATGGGGCGTGAGCTCTTCGCCCGCTTCCAGGCGCACCCAAGCCATCGATATCCGATTATCTTTGGGCAGAAACTCGGCGAGGCTGCTGTTCTTCGTAAAGTCCTTTACGTGACCCAACCAATGCTCCACTCCGTCGACGACGATCGTGCGCATTGATGGCACGTCATCGCGCCTCACCAGCTCGACAGGACGCGTTTCCCCCAACGATTTCAGCAACTTCACCTCCCCCAACACGCCAAAGTACATGGGCAGATTGACGCGTTATTTGGGAAGCGTCAATAAACATCAATTGCAAGGAAGAAAGCGCGGAAACTCGCGCGCTCCGAGAAGTCGAATTGGTTGTAAACCGGGTCCGGCTTTCTGCTTTGCCCCGGGAGGATCCTACCGGGCGGCCCGCAACCGTCTTGGTTTGTCCCTCACCGGCCTGCCTGAAGTACCGCAGTTGGTCTTCCAACCGCCGCAATTCATTGATCTGACGCGATAAATGCGCTTTACGCCGGAAAAGCGCAGACCACCCCCGCCCCGAACGTCGGAGCAGCGCCATTGTCCGGCCATGCGCGCCCGCAGCTCGGCGTCTGGGGTAGCAAGCCGCCTCCAGACCTTGACGCCAGAGATTCCGATCCGCAGGCTCGCGTCTCGCTGACCTTGGCGCTGATGTGAGGAAGATGATCGAGCACCCGATGGCAGCCCGATGCGCCCGGCTCTAAATCATCATCCAGCGCCCAAAACCTTGTTTCGCGCAACTTTACGAGGCGAGCCTATGCCTACCGACGATGTGCTGCTCGCCGCCATTCGCAATGTCCTGCCGCTATTCTTTGCGGGCGTCGCCGCGCTTGCCACGCCAGCGCAAGCTGCGGATCAAGTTCACGTCGGCAAGGCGCAAGGCACGGCCTGGACCTTTCTTCCGCTCGATGTCGCGATCGCCGAAGGTTTCTTCGCTGAGCAACAGCTTGACGTCGACTATGCCGATCTCGGAGGCGACGCTAAGGTGCAGCAGGCGCTGGCCGCGGGCAGCATCGATTTTGGGCTCGGCAGCGGGCCGGGCTTGGCTTTTGCCGTCAAGGGCGGTGCCTCGATCGGTGTTGCTGCCTTCGCTGGGCCGCCGCGAAACATCTCGGCGATCGTGCTCGCCGATTCGCCGATTGCGACCGTCGCTGATTTGAAAGGCAAGCTCATCGCGGTTTCGAGCGTCGGATCGCTCAGTGACTGGCTCGCCAAGCAGATGGCAATCCAGGAAGGATGGGGCCAGGAGGGAATCAAAGCGGTGCCCCTGGGCGCGGTGGAGACCAGCATCGCCGCTATGAGGGCGCATCAGGTCGACGCCGTGGTGCTGTCGACCGAGGCCGGATTCGGCCTCGAGGAGCGCCATGAGGGTCGCCTGCTGATTTCAATGGATCGTTACGCGCCGCATTTCATCACTCATGTCGTCTTCGCGCAGCGCGCCACGGTCGAGAAGGACTCGGCCCTGGTCGACCGGTTCCTCAAGGGCTTCTTCGCCGGAATCGCCTTCATGAAGAGCCGCCCGGCCGAGACGGCAGGGCTAGCGCAGCGGGTATTGCACGAGAGCGCGAGCGTTGTCGGCAAGGACCAGGCGTTCTTGGCCGCGATGTTCATCGATGACGGACGTTTCGACCCGGAGGCGGTCGAGGCGCTGAAGCAGTCCTTCGTCGAGATGCGGACTTTGCCGTCGAAGCCACCCGACGAAGCGATGTTCACGAAACGCTTCGTTCCGGTGAAGCCGTAATGGAATGGAATCACCCGCGCGATATGCCGTAACGAGAGGCGGAACCCATGACCACGAACACGACGCCTGTCACCAATCCGAACGTCACGCGCGCGCGGCTTGTCTTGGAGGTCGCATCGGAGTTGGTCGCCGGCACCGAGGCAAATTCCGTTCCGGACTATATGCAGCCCAAGGTGATTCTCCGACATTCCCGTGGTGGAAAGCCGGTAACGCTATTTGCTGTAAGTTCCGCCGAGGGCATTTTCGCGGTCGCTAAGGGCGAAGCGGATCTCGCGATCATCAACCCGGCCGCCGTGCTTTCGGTCGCGGCCAAAGGGCGAAGCATCTTCAAAGAGCCCATGCCCGTAAGGGCGATCGCCGTAATCCCCTCTTGGGATCAGTTCGTCTTTGCGGTGCGGCCTGAGACCGGATTGAAGCGCTTCGAGGAGATCGCCGAGAAGAAACCACGACTCAAAATCATGATGCGAGGCATTCTCGATCACACACTTCACCACATGTTCGACGATGTCGCCGTGGCCGCCGGCTTCTCGCGAGATGACATCGGACGCTGGGGCGGCGAGATCATGAGGAAGGGCTCGGTTCCCTGGCCGCACACGCCGACCTTCAAGGCTCTGATCAATGGAGAAGTCGACGCGCTCTTCGACGAGGCGGCGCATTCTTGGGTGCCGCAGGCTCTGAACGCGGGGATGACGATCCTGCCGCTGGCGGAAGCGACGGTACAGAAACTCGAGGCCATGGGCTATCGCCGCGCAGTGCTCCCGAAATCAGCCTATCCGAAGCTGCCGGCCGATGTCCTCTCGCTCGATTTCAGCGGCTGGACGGTGTTCGTGCGCGCCGATGCCGATGACCGGCTTGTTGAGCGGATCTGCGCTGGGATCGAGGCGGGCAAAACGCGTATTGCTTGGGAAGAGCCCGGCGATCTGCCTGTCGAGCGAATGGCGCGCGAGGGTATCGACACGCCCCAATGCGTACCGCTTCATCCCGCCGCCGAACGCTATTGGCGCAGCCGCGGTAATCTTTAGGTCGGCGTATCAGAACTGACAATGCAACAACGCCACCGCTGAAAGGATGATCGATGGCGCACGCTCCTTCCTGGCCACAGGGTAAGCGGATCGCGGTGCTGGTGAGCGTGCTGCTGGAAAGCTGGTCGGACGGTAAGTCGCCGGCCTATTTCACGCGTACTACGCCGTTGAGGCCCGGCGCCGTGGACCTCGCTGGGCGGCAGTGGGCCGATTTCGGAGGGCGCGAGGGCATCTGGCGCCTCATCCGCACCCTCGATACCTGCAACATGCGGGCGTGCATCTTTGCCAACGGGCTGAGCGTCGAAACACATCCCGACGCCGTGCGCCAGGCGATCAAGTCCGGCCATGCGGTCGAGGGCCATGGCTGGGCACAAGATCAGTATTTCATGGATTTCAACCCCGAGCAGCAGCGCGAGAAAATTCGCCGCACCCTCGACGTCATCGCGCAGGTCGCTGGCCGCCGTCCGGAGGGCTGGGCGACGCCGGTTTATGGTTGGAACGAGCACACCTTCGATCTCCTGGTTCAGGAGGGGATCGGCTGGTATGCGGACGCACTCGACATCAGCCTGCCGCGGCAACACCGAACATCGAGCGGTACGCTCGTCGCGCTGCCATGGTGCGATTTCGTCGACAACCGCGTGCTGCGGGCGAGTCCACGCGATTTCCACGACGTCTATATCGATACTTTCGACTACCTCTACACGCACGAGCCAACCGCGCTTTTGCATCTCGCTGCGCACGCCCATTTTGGGGGCCGGCCGCTGATCACGGCACAACTTTACAAGCTGCTTCGCTATTTCTCATCCTTCTCCGACGTATGGTTTCCCACGCATCGCGAGTTGGTCGCCTGGTTTGCCGAACAAGGCAGGGAGGAAATTCCCTACGCCCAGCGCTTCCTCGCCTGAGGCGTCGTGAGCTCGTCCGGAGCTCGCTCGATCAATCCCCCGATCGTGGCTGTTCTTAGGTTTTGTAGCCCGGATCAATCCGGTCGAGCTTGCGGAGCAACGCTGGCCATTCGTTGACACCGATAGCGCGGTAGCCCTCAGGCGAATTCAGGAAGCGGTTGCGCTCGATCGTTTCCTCGATCAGCTCGTCTGGCAACGCCACGGTATCGACGTGTGCCTGCTGGATAGCGAGCTGCATGCGGCAGGCACGTTCGGCGCGATAGCACCACATAAACGCCTCGCCCGGCGTGCGGCCCATTGCGATGATGCCGTGGTTACGTAAGAACAGCAAATTGTGATGCTCGAGCGCTGCGGCGATCCGGTCGCGCTCACGCGGATCGGTCTCGATGCCGGCATAATCATAGTAGCCCGCGTGCGCGATCACGTGCAGCGCATGCTGCGTGATTGACAGCAATCCGTTCTTTTGCGTGGCGACGCCAACGCCGGCCTGAGTATGTGTATGGATGGCGCAGGTCACATCGGGCCGCGCGCGCAAGATTGCGCTGTGGATCGTGATACCTGCCGGATTGACCTTATAATTGCTTTCGGTCAGCACCTTGCCGTTGTGATCGACTTTGAGCAGAATCGACGCGGTGATTTCCTCCCACAGGAAACCGTATGGGTTGAGGAGGAAGTGTTCCGGCTCGTTCGGGACGCGGTGCGAGATGTGGGTACCGAGGAGATCCGACCAGCCATATAAGTCCACCAGCCGGTAGAGCGCCGCCAAATCTATACGGGCCTGCCACTCGCCATCGTTCCAAGTTGCCATATCCTGAACTCACTGTATGTTGCGACCTCTTCGAACGTCGAGTATGGCAATGACAAACGCCAAAGCAAATCGTCTTCCCGAACGCCGGAACAGCAGGAGGATGTGATGCCGATACCCGACCTCACCGGAACCGTGGTCATCGTTACCGGCGCCGCGGGCGGGCTTGGCAGTGCCATGACCTTGGCGCTTATCGAGGCCGGCGCCAGCGTCGCCGCTATCGATCTCGAAAGCAACGGCCGCTCCATGGACGCCCTTCTCGCCGCCGCGCGTGAGCACCAGGCCGGCAAGCGGGTGCGACCGATCTGGTGCGACGTGCGCAATCCGGCGCAGGTCGCGACCGCCGTCGCGGAGGCGGTTTCTGCCTTCGGCCACATCGACGGGCTCGTGAACAATGCAGGCCTTGGCCCGGTTCACCATCCCGATCCAAAGCAGCCGATGCTCTTCTACGAGGTCGATGTCGACACCTGGAAGAGCCGGATCGACACCAATCTCACCGGCCCCTTCATCATGGCGCGGACGGTGGCGCCACGCCTTATCGCCCGAGGCCGCGGCAAGATCGTCAACGTCACCACGAGCTATTCCACAATGGTGCGCGAGACCCCCTACGGGCCGGCGAAAGCGGGGCTTGAGGCTGCAACCCTGATCTGGTCGAAAGACCTGGCGTCCACCGGCGTGACCGCGAACGTGCTAATCCCCGGCGGCATGGCGAACACGCCGATGGTTCCGGTCGAGGTCGCGCCGGACCGCGACAAGCTGGTGCAGCCGGAGGTGATGCGGGCGCCCATTCAGTGGCTGATGTCGCGACAATCGGACGGCGTGACCGGCAAGCGCTTCATCGGCAAGGAATGGGACCCGCGCCTCGACCCCAACGAGGCCGCCCAGAAGGTCGGCAAACCCGCCGCTTGGTGAGGCTCGCTCAAGCCTCGAGACGCTCGAGTTTGAGCAGAACGCGGGGATGGACCTCTAAGCAGAAAATATTAGGTCGTGCTCGCTGCTGGGCCTCGTCATGAATCGCGGCGTGAGCGCCAGCGGGAACCCGCCCCCGATTCAACTTCGTTTGCTCTCTTGTCATCTGCTACGCTGGCGCGTGCGATTGCGCTTGCATGAATTGTCAAACGGCCCTGCGCTTCGTGGGTCGATGGGGAAGGCACAATGAAGGTTCTCATCGTCCTTGCCGCATTGCTGTCGCTCGCCGCGCTCCCTGGCGAGGCCTACGAAATCAACGTGGTCCTTCCGCTCACCGGATCGGGGGCATTCCTTGGGCAGGGCGAGCGGCAATCGCTGCAACTCGTGCAGAAATTCGTCAACGACACAGGCGGCATCAAGGGGCAGGAGCTCAGTTTCGTCTTCCATGACGACCAGTCGAGCCCGCAAGTCGGCGTGCAGCTTGTAACCGAGATCGTGGCGAAGCGGCCGGCGCTGCTGCTCGGCTCGTCGCTCGTCGCCATCTGTCGCGCGATCGTGCCGCTGGTGAAGGCCGGGCCCGTGCAATACTGCTTCTCACCCGGGCTTCATCCTGATGCCGGCAGCTTCGCCTTTACCGCAAGCGTGTCGACGCTCGATCTTGCCGATGCGGTGATCCGCTATTTTCGCCTCAAGGGATGGACGCGGCTTGCCATCATGGTGAGCAGCGACGCCACGGGCCAGGATGCCGAGGACGGCCTCAAGCAGGTGCTGGCGCAGCCCGAAAACAAAGCGATGCAGATTGTCACGATCCAGCACTTTAATATCAACGACGTCAGCGTCTCGGCGCAGATCGAGAATGTGAAGGGCGCCAATCCGCAGGCATTCATTGCCTGGAGCACCGGCACGCCAATCGCCACCATCTTTCGCGCGATGCTTCAGGGTGGCCTCGACGTTCCGACGGCGACGACGGATGGCAACATGACCTATGCGCAGATGACGCAGTATGCCGACTTCCTGCCGCGCCAGCTCTATATCCCCGCCGGCGAATACGCAGCGCGCGACGCGGCGTTCCTGCCCCCTGCGGTGCGCGAACAAAGCGACACGCTTTACAGGCTCTATGCAAGCATCGGCCAGAAGCCGGACGAGCCGGCGGAGCTCGCCTGGGAACCTGGGATGCTGGTGGCGCGGGCGCTGCGCGCGCTTGGCCCTGAAGCCTCCGCCGAGCAGATCCGCGACTTTCTCGCCCATCTAAAGGGCTATGCCGGGGTCGACGGTATCTACGACTTTGAAAAGGTGCCGCAACGTGGGCTCGACGTTTCGAACGCGGTCGTGACTTTGTGGAGCAAGGATGCGAAAACTTGGGAGGTGGTAAGCAAGCCCGCCGGCGAACCGCTTCCGTAACCGCGATCATGGGCCGCGGTGAAGGCTCGACAAAAGCGGGCCAGGCTTGAGCTAACACACGACCACGCCGTCAAAGGGGAGGAAGCCATGTTCGATTGCTTCGCGCGCGTATCCATACGCGGCCTCGGGTGCTTCGGGATGGCTGCGCTTCTTGTCGGTTGGGTCATGGGCGCTCGCGCCGACGACAAAATCCGCGCCGGCACGCCGGAACCCACCGCCTATGTCTTCTCACCAACGACCGTCGGCATCGAGAGCGGCATCTTCAAGAGGCACGGGCTCGACGTCGAACGTATCGATTTCGCCGGCGGTGCGAAGCTGCACCAGGCGATGACGGCGGGCGCCCTCGACGTCATCATCGGCACGGGCTCCGATATCCCCTTCGTCCTGAAAGGCGCGCCCGAACGGGTCGTCGCTGCCTACGCCAACGATCTCAACTCAGTCTCGCTCGTGGTGCGCAGCGACAATTCGGTAAAGACGATCGCCGATCTCAAAGGCAAGACGGTCGGCACCACCACCGCCGGCTCCTTCACCACTTGGGTCGCAAAGACGATCCTGGCCAATCACGGAGTCCGGCCCGACGAATTCAAGCTCGCCTATCTCGGCGCGATGAACGGAATCATCGCGGGACTGCTCGCGAAGGACGTCGATGGCATCGTCGGGACGACCGCGGGCTCTCTCACGCTCGAGCGCGAGGGCAAGGCACGTATCCTGGTGAAAGCAGGAGATGAAATCCACGACTTCATCGCGGACGTCATCTATGCGAGCGAGCCGATGATGAAGGAGCGTCCGGCCGTGCTGCGCCGCTTTCTTGTCGCCTGGTTCGACACCCTCCGTTTCATGAAGGCGAACAAAGCCGAGACCATTCGCATCACCCAGCCCTTAACGAAGCTCCCCGATGCCATCGCGTCGGAAATCTATGATGCGGAGACGCCGAGCTTTTTTATCGACGGGCATATCGACAAGAAGAGCCTCGCCGCCGTGCAGCAGGCACTCATCGATGTCGGTGTCATCGAAAAGCCCGCGCCCGAAGCTGATTTCGTCGACGAACGTTTTTTGCCGCAGGCGGGCGGCTGACGGCCGGATCTGAGCAGAATTTCCACGATCTATACGCGCACAGGGCCGACGGCTTCACCGCGCGGTAAATCAGCCTGGGCCGCGCGGCCCCCGTCACCCAGCAGCGGGGCAAATGCAAATAGCGAATAGCGTTCGTCGCGACCCCCCGCCTACGCACAGCGCGGCAAACCCGCTAGAATTACGCCTGGATCGGAGGAGTTTCGCATGAATCGGGCCGACCGGATCGAGTGCGTGCTGCGCCGCATGGCGGCAGAGCGGATCGACACGCTCGTCGCGCTCTCAAACGCCAAGCATCATCTGGCGCGAGTCAACCTGGCGGCGCATCTTATGGGCTATCGCGCGTTCGGCGAGAGTGCGCTCGTGCTCCGCGCCGACGGCACCGAACGGCTAGTCGTCACGCCGGCCTACGATGCCGAGCGCGCGGCGCTCAGGCGCCCCGAGATGCCGCTCACTGCGAGCGACGACCTCGCCGCCGCGCTCGCCGAGCTGCTGCGCCAGCGAGCGACCGGCCGCATCGCGACCACCGGCCTCAGCGCCCTGCCGCACGACCTCGCCATACGGCTTCTCGATATCGTCGGTAAGGATGCTCTCCCATTCGACAACACGGTGAACGCGGTCACGGCCCCCAAGACCGACGAGGAGATCGCGAACGCACGCAAAGCCGTCGCAATCGCCGAACGGACGCATGAGCACATGCTCGCCGTCGCCCGCGCGGGGATGCGTGAATGCGATCTCGCAGTCGAGATGAACCTTTACGCGAAAGGGCTCGGCGCCAACGACAACTTCCTGATGCTGAGCGGCGGACCACATCAATACGGCGTCGGTGCGTCGAGCAACCGGCCGCTTGAGCGCGGCGATGTCATTATCGCGGAATCAACGCCCGCCTATGACGGGCAGTTCGGGCAAATCTGCCGCACCGCCTCGGTCGGTCCGCCGTCGAATGTTCTAGCGGAAAAATACGGGCTGCTGGTGCGGGCGATGACGGCAGGCATCGAGGTGATCCGCCCCGGCGTCGAGGTCTCGGACGTCGCGGGTGCGATCGACGCGGTGATGACCGATGCGGGCTACGAGAAATATAACCGGCCGCCGTACCTGAATCGGCGTGGCCATGGCATGGGCACGGGATCGATCGCACCGGGCGACATCGCCATCGATAATCACACGATCCTCGAAAAGGACATGGTCTTCGTGGTCCATCCCAACCAGTACCTGCCAGAGACGGGCTATCTCTTGTGCGGGGAGCCGGTGCGCGTCACGGCGACCGGCTTCGAGTCGCTGAGCAAGAAATGGGCCGAGCTCAGCGCCGTCGAGGCGTGAACATGCGGATTCTCGAAACTACGCTGCTTACTGGCCCCTATGACTGGGACGAGCGCGCGCTGCCGCGCAGCGAATATGAGGGGCGGCTCGCGCAGGTGCGCGCGGCGTTGACGCGCGCGGGCGCACCTGCGCTCGCCATCTATGGCCATCCGGGCGATTACGGCGCCCTCGCCTATCTCACGAACTTCGCGCCCAAGACCGGAGCGGCACTCGCGCTCGTGCCGCGCGAGGGGCCGCTATGCATTCTCATCTCGGGCACGCCCAAGATGACGGACGCCGCGAAGCGCTTGACTTGGGTCGACGACCTGCGGCCGATCGCTAATGCGCCGAAGACCGTCGCCGAATTTGTCGGTGATAGCAATGCGCTTGCCACCTGGGCTTTCGGCGCTATGCCCCAGGGACTCTACACCGGCATCGCCGGAGCGATGGCGCCATGCGCGCCGCTCGCGCTCGATCAAGCACTCGATGCGGTGCGGCGACGCAAGTCGCCGCGCGAACTCGAGTTGATGCGCGGCGCTGCGCACCTTCTCGCGATGGCGACGGATGCGTTTGCCGCGAGCGTGCGCGCAGGCACCGGTGTGCGCAGCGCTGCGCTGGCGGCGGAGCGCGCCGCCACCGCAGCAGGCGCGCAGGACGCGCGCGCCATGGCGAGCCTTTCGCCCGGGGGCGTGCCGCTGCCGCTCGATGCGGCAAGCGACGAGCGCGTGCTGGATCCCGCCAACGCAAGCATCGCCGTGCAGAATCACGGCTATTGGGCGTCGGGATACATGACCGTTTCGCGCCGACCCAGCGCGGCGCAAGCGCGGGCGCGAGAAGCACTCGCCGCCGCCCTTGTCGTGGCACGGAGCGGTGCGCATCTTCGGAACGGCGTTACTGCAAGCGCGATCGGCCTCTCGCTCGAAGAAGGGCCGGGCGACCTCCTCGAAATCGGCGCGGTTTATGCCATGACCAGCAGCGCCAAGGAGGGAGGCGATACGGCTTATGCGTCGGCGCTCGTCGCGGTTACAGAAAA
>Ga0187780_10001409_pt1 | contig 18150 bp, 17 predicted proteins | sample 1015_Q2_SP10_20__FD_132429 | JGI IMG/M metagenome (GOLD analysis project Ga0187780, IMG submission 132429) | Tropical peat soil microbial communities from peatlands in Department of Meta, Colombia - 1015_Q2_SP10_20_MG | ecosystem: Environmental > Terrestrial > Soil > Wetlands > Peat | place...
GAGGTGGGCGCCGAGCGGATCCCGTACATCTCGCTGGAGACCAACGTCAACATGGCGGGCGGCCAGCCGGTGTCGATGGCCAATCTCAGGGCCACGTATGCGCTGTGCCACGAGCACGGGATCCTGGTCATGCTCGACGCGACCCGGGCCCTGGAGAACGCGTGGTTCATCAAGCAGCGCGAGGCGGGCTACGCGCAGCGCAGCATCGCCGACATCCTCCTCGAGATCTGCTCGTGGTCCGACGGCGCGACCGTCTCCTCGAAAAAGGACAACCTTGTCAATATCGGAGGGTTCCTCGCGCTGCGTGACGCAGAGCTTGCCCGCCGCGCCCGCGGTCTTCTCGTCGCCTTCGAGGGCCTGCACACCTACGGCGGCATGTCCGGCCGCGACATGGAGGCGCTCGCCTGCGGCATCCGCGAGATGGTCGAGTCCGACGATCACGTGCGAGCGCGCATCGGGCAGGTCGAGTACCTGGGCAACCAGCTCATCGACGCGGGCGTTCCGATCGTCCGACCGATCGGCGGCCACGGCGTCTATCTGGACGCGCTCGCGATCCTCCCGCACATCCCCCAGGACGAGCTGCCCGCGCAGTCGCTCGCAGCCGCTATCTACGTCGATTCCGGGGTGCGGAGCATGGAGCGCGGCGTTGTCTCCGCCGGGCGTGACCCGGCGACCGGCCTGAACCGCCACCCGCGCCTCGAGCTGGTCCGGCTGACGATCCCCCGGCGCGTGTACACGCAGTCCCACATGGACGTGACCGCGGAGTCCGTCATGCGCGTCTGCGAGGAGGCCGACACGATCCGCGGCCTCGCCTTCACATACGAGCCTGACGACCTGCGCTTCTTCCTCGCTCGCTTCGAGCCGGTCCCGGTGCGCGGCGCGTCCCGCGAGGAGACGCCACGCGAGGCACTCGCAGCCGCGGGCAGAGTACCTTGACGGACGTGACGATCTCGACGGTGGCATTCGGACTCGGGCCCATCGGGTGCCGGATCTGCTCGCGACTCCTCGAGCGGCCGAACGACGTCGAGGTCGTCGCCGCGGTCGAGCGGGACCCCGCCAAGGTGGGGCGAACGCTCGCCGAGATCGTCGCGAGCGCACGGGGCGACCAGGTCGTCATCGGCACCGACGCACCGCATGCCCCTGCGGGCGGAGGGGTTGCCATCCAGGCCACGTCGTCGAGCCTCGAGGTCGCCGTCCCGCAGGCGATGCACCTCGCCCGCCTGGGCTGGAACGTCCTCTCCACGACGGAGGAGCTCGCGTTTCCCGAGTCCCTCGACCATGAGCTGACCGTCGAGCTCGACCGGGTCGCCCGGCACGAGGGGGTGACCGTGCTCGCCGCCGGCGTCAACCCCGGATACATCATGGATGTGCTGCCTCTTGCGCTGACGGCGCTCTGCACGAGGGTGGACGAGATCAGCGTCCGCCGGGTGGTCGACACCAACCAACGCCGCGAGCAGCTCCAGCGCAAGGCGGGCGTCGGCATGCGGCGCGAGGAGTTCGAGCGCCTCGCCGCGGCCGGCCAGATCGGGCACGTGGGCCTCCGCCAGTCGGTCACCCTGATCGCGGGTCGCCTGGGATGGGCATTAACCGGGGTCGAGGTGAGCCTCGAGCCGGTCATCGCCGAGAGCGACGTCACGACCCCTCTCGGCCCGGTGGCATCCGGGTCGGTCCTGGGTCAGCACCAGCTCGCGGTGGGAAGGACCGCCGACCGAGAGGCGATCCGTCTCGAGCTCACCATGGCGGCGGGGTACCCGCCGATCGACGAGGTGTTCATCGCCGGCGAGCCCCCCGTCCATCAGCGGATCGAGGGCGGGCTGAACGGTGACATCGGCACCGAGGCTGTCATCGCCAACCTGGTCCGGCCGGTCTTCGAAGCGCGCCCGGGCCTCTTGACGATGGCCGACCTCGTCGCCGTCGCCTGCGACACCCGCTGATCAGCGTCGCTCGACGATCCCTCGGATGAACGCGGCCTGTCCCGCGTGCTCGATGTCGTCGACGATCACGCTCACCAGCCGGACCCCGAGGGTCACCGGGGGGTCCCAGCGGGTGTCGACGACGCGATCGAGGTCGGCGTCCGTCAGCGGCGCCAGGAAGCCGAGCGTGGCCGCGTGGACCGCGTCGTAGTAGCCGCGCAGCAGCTCTGATCCGGCGGTGACCGCCGCGACCTGGTCTGCGGTGTGACCGTACCCGGTATCGGCCTCGTCGAAGGGGAGGCCGAAGCGATCGGCCCAGCCGGAGGCCGTCCAGACCTGCTCGGTGCCGGCGACACCCGCGATGTGGTCGTCCTGGATGCGGGTCAGGTGCCAGATCAGCCACCCGATCGAGTTCGCCTCACGATCGAGGCGCGCCGTGAGAGCGTCGGAGGTGATGCCGTCGAGCGCGCGGTGCACGAGCTCGCGGATCCGCCCGAAGGAGTCGGTGAGCACCCCGGCGCTCGTCACTCGCTAACGCCTCCGATCGGAGATGAGGTGGATGGCGCTGTCCTCGGCAGGGCCTTCGCTCGAGCCGGCTTCGTCGTCCCGCTCTCGCTCGCCGCGCAGCACCTGGATGTCGTCGTCGCCGGACTCGGGTGCCTGGAGGCCGCCCGCCTCCGGCGCCTGCATCTCGGCGACGCGGTCGGGCTCCTCCTCACGGAGGCGCTCGTCGAGGCTCTCGCGGCGATATTCGTCCACGCCGGTGAACCTGGACCGCAGCGAGCGGTCCCGCCGCGCCTCGTCATCCTCGTCGCCGTCCACCTCGGCCGGGTCCGGCTCCTCACTCCCTGGCGGAGCATCCGAGTCCGCGGGGACGTCGTTCCAGGGGAGATCTTCGGGATGTTCGCTCATGACTCAATGATGGGGGAAGGGAACACCGCGGCGATCCGAGCCGGCGGGTTGGTCAGACCTGCGCGCCGCGCGCCTCGGGATCGTCCTCGGTAGCCGATTCGTCGCTCAGCTTTGCCTCCGCTCGCGCCAGCTCCGCGAGCACCTCCTCCTCGACCCCGGTCGCGCCCAGCAGAGTGCTCTCGTCGGGGAGCCGATCCTCTTCGAGCTCCGCAGATTGATCGTCCTCGGAGGATTCCCCGGCCTGGTCGGCGCTGTTCCCGGTGGGGGTCGTCATGGACGCAATCTAGCAAACCCTGTCCCCAAGCCTGGCGCGGCGAAGGCGGCGCCGCGGACCCTCGCGTCATGATCTCCGGACGCCCCCCAGCGTCCAGGAGACCAGTGACATGCGATTCGGCGTTCTCGGCACCGGTGTCGTCGGCCGGACCCTCGGCAGCAAGCTCGTCGGGCTCGGCCACGAGGTCACGATGGGCTCGCGCACGGCCGGTAATGCATCGGCGGTCACGTGGGCGGCCTCGGCCGGCGACGGGGCGCACGCGGGCACCATGGCCGACGCCGCCGCCTTCGGTGAGATCGTCGTCAACGCCACCTCCGGAGGGGGCTCGCTCGAGGCCCTCGGCGCCGGTGCCGCGAGCCTGCCGGGGAAGGTCGTCGTCGACGTCGCCAACGCGCTGGACGGAGCCTCCGGGTTCCCGCCGAACCTGCTCGTCGCCAACACCGACAGCCTCGGCGAGCAGATCCAGCGGGCCTTCCCCGAGGCGCGCGTCGTGAAGACGCTCAACACCGTCAATGCCGACGTCATGGTCGACCCGGGGCTCATCCCCGGTGGCCACGCGGTCTTCGTCTCGGGCAACGATGCCTCCGCCAAGGCGACGGTTGCCGATCTCCTGCGCAGCTTCGGGTGGAGCGAGGCCGACATCGTCGACCTGGGCGACATCACGACCGCGCGTGGTCCCGAGATGTATCTGGGCCTGTGGGTGCGCCTGTTCGGCCACATGGGAACAACGCACTTCAACATCCGCCTGGTCCGCGGCGCATGAGCGCACCTGACGAACCCGCCGCCCTCGAGCCCGTCGTGCGATCGCTGCTCGCCGGCCTGGGCGAGGACCCCACCCGGGAGGGTCTGCTCCAGACGCCCGCTCGCGTGGCCGAGAGCCTGCGCTTTCTCCTCTCGGGCTATGGGTATCGCCTCGAGGATGTCGTCAACGGCGCGATCTTCGAGGAAGCGTACGAGGAGATGGTTGTGGTACGCGACATCGAGGTGTACAGCCTCTGCGAGCACCACCTGCTTCCCTTCTTTGGAAAGGCGCACGTGGCGTACATCCCGAGCGGCCGCGTCCTCGGCCTCAGCAAGATCCCCCGGATCGTCGACATGTTCGCCCGCCGGCTGCAGGTCCAGGAGCGGCTCACCACCCAGATCGGCGATGCGCTGCAGAGCGTGCTCGAGCCTCAGGGCACAGGCGTGGTCATCGAGGCGGTCCACCTCTGCATGGCCATGCGCGGGGTCGAGAAGCAGAACAGCTCCGCCGTGACCTCATCGGTGACCGGGTGCTTCCGCGACAACGACAAGTCGCGCCACGAGTTCCTCACGCTGATCGGGCACCACCGATAACGGCACCCGGCGTCAGCTAGGTTGCTCCGACGGTGACCACCTCGAGCCAGACGAGGCCCACCCCCGCGGCGAAGAGGACCGCGCCGAGGCCGAGGTGCGCCCAGCGGATCGGCTCCTTGCCCGCCCGTCGGACGAGCCGGCTGTAGATCGTCACGCCGATGAGGCCGAGCCCACCCGCGACCATGATCGTTGCCGGTACGCCGATCAGCGCGCCGAGGACACCCTGCATGCACCGGAGCCTACGTGGTCGGCGGCGGGTGGCGCGGCCGCCCGTACCATGAACCCGATGTCCCGCCCCGCCATCAGCACCGTCGACGAAAGGGTGCTGCTCGACACGCTGGACCGCCTCGGTGCGCCCGCGTGGAGGGGGCGCCAGATCCGGCTCGCCGTGTGGCAGCCGTTCATCGGCGGGTTCGACGCGTTCCACCAGCTCCCGGGGAGCCTCCGGAACGCGCTCGCCGCGACGTTCGAGTTCTCGACGGTGACCACGGACGCGGAGTCCGTGGCCGACGCCGGCATGACCGTGAAGCTGCTCTGCCGCCTCGGTGACGGCCAGACCGTGGAGACGGTCGCGATGGAGACCGCCGGCCGCGAGGGATCGAGCCGGCGTTCGACCGTCTGCGTCAGCAGCCAGGTGGGCTGCGCGGTCGGGTGTCCGTTCTGCGCCACAGGCCACATGGGCCTGCGTCGCAGCTGCACCAGCGCCGAGATCGTCGACCAGGTGAGGGCGGCCGGCCGGGCGCTCCACGAGCGAGGGCTCGGGCCCGTGACGCACGTCGTCTACATGGGCATGGGGGAGCCGCTCGCCAACGTCGACGCGACGCTCGAATCGCTCGCGGTGCTGACCGGAGATGCCGGCCTCAGCGCGCGGCGCATCACGGTGTCGACGAGCGGCGTCGTCCCGGGCATCGAGCGGCTCGCCGAGGCTGCAATCCCGGTCACCCTCGCCGTCTCGCTCCACGCGTCCACCGACACCCTTCGCGACCGCCTCGTGCCGATCAACAGGACCTACCCGATCGAGGTGGTGCTCGCCGCCGCGACCGGCTACGCGCGCCGGAGCGGACGCCGCCTCAGCCTCGAGTGGTGCCTCATCGCCGGTGTGAACGACTCCGTGGAGCAGGCGATCGGACTTCGCGAACTCGCCCGCCGTGCCCAGGCTCACGTGAACGTGATCCCGATGAACCGGATCGAGGGAAGCCCCTGGGGCCCTCCCGATCCGGCGGTCGCACGCCGCTTCCTCGCCGCGCTCGACGGCGCCCGGGTCACTGTTCGCGACACTCGCGGTGGGGATGCCGACGCCGCCTGCGGCCAGCTCCGGGCGGATCTCGAGGCCCGCCGCCTCCTTCGCCCGGACGGGACGCTCTCTCCGCCGCGGATCCCGGCGCGAGTGTGACCTCAGCCAGCGCATCCGACGAGGCGCTGATGGACGCGGCGCTCGCCGAGGCGGCGAGGGCCGACTTCGCCACAAGCCCGAACCCGATGGTCGGATGCGTCGTGGCCAGGGCCGGCGAGATCATCGCCTCTGGCTTCCACCGCAGAGCCGGCGACCCGCATGCGGAGGTCGATGCGCTCGCCGCCGCCGGGGACGCGGCGCGCGGCGCCGAGGTCTTCGTGACCCTCGAGCCGTGCGCACACCAGGGCCGCACGCCCCCGTGCACCGATGCGTTGATCGCGGCGCAGCCACGTCGCGTCGTTGCAGCCATGATCGACCCAAACCCGGAGGTCTCGGGGCGAGGCGTCGCTGCGCTGCGCGCCGCCGGGATCGCGGTGGACGTCGGCACTCGAGCGGACCGGGCGATGCGGCTCAACGAGTTCTACGTGAAGCACGCCACCACCGGGCTGCCATTCGTGACCGCGAAGTTCGCGGCGTCGCTCGACGGCAAGGTCGCCACCGCAGGCGGCGAGTCGCGGTGGATCACCTCGGTGGCCGCGAGGACCGCCGCCCACCGGCTCCGGCACGTCCACGACGCCGTGCTCGTCGGCGCGGGCACGGTGGTCGCCGACGATCCGGCGCTGACCGCGCGGATCGAGGGCGGCCGCTCCCCGCTTCGGGTGGTGGTGGACAGCACGCTGCGGATCCCCGAGGACGCGCGAGTGCTGCACCTCGAGGGCGCGGCCACCCTGGTGGCGACCACGGCCCGGGCGGACCAGGATCGCCTCGGCCGCCTCAGGAAGGCGGGCGTCGACGTCGAGGTCATCGAGGCGGCGGGAGCCGGCGTTGACCTGATCGAGCTGCTGCGCCTGCTCGGGTCCCGTGGGATCCTGAGCCTCCTGATCGAGGGCGGGCCGGGCGTGCTCGGGGCGGCGTTCGACGCGGGCATCGTCGACAAGGTCGTCGCGATGCTCGCCCCGAGGGTCATCGGTGGCGCGACCGCGCCGGGTGCCGTCGGCGGGGCCGGGGCCTCGAGCCTGGCCCTGGCGGGGCTGCTCGGCGACGTCACCGTGGAGCGCGCCGGGCCGGATCTGGTGGTCACCGGATACTGTGTACGGTGAGGATCGAGGAGGAGCAGTGTTCAGCGGCATCATCGAGACGCTCGGCGACCTTCGCGGTCAGCGCGACGGACGTATCGAGATCAGCCCGCGGGCCGCGTTCGCGGCGCTCCGGAGCGGCGAGAGCATCGCTGTGAACGGCGCGTGCCTTACCGTAGCGGACCTCACGGAGGACGGGTTCGCCGCGGACGTCATGCCGGAGACGCTGCACCGGACCACCCTCGGCGACCTCGCTCCGGGGGCCACGGTCAACCTCGAGCGCGCCCTCCGGCTCGGTGACCTGATGGGCGGCCATCTCGTCACCGGCCACGTCGACGCGACCGGCGTCGTGGCAACGCTGCGCGAGGACGCCAACGCGCGGTGGGCGAGGATTACGGCGCCGGACGCTCTGCTCGCGCTGGTGGCCGAGAAGGGTTCCATCGCCGTGGACGGGATCAGCCTGACGGTCGTCGACGTGTTCGACGCGGCGTTCACGGTGTCGCTGATCCCGGCGACGCTCGCCGTCACCACCGCCGGAGGCTGGACCGTGGGCAGCCGCGTCAACCTCGAGGCCGACCTCGTCGCCCGCTACGTCGCGCGCTGCCTGGCGAACGGCGCCGGCGCACCTGTGCCGGCCGCACCGGCACGCGGGATCCACGCCTGATGGAGCCCGCAAGCGTCGAGGCCGCGATCGCCGACATCCGTGCCGGCAGGTTCGTGATCATCGTCGACGACGAGGACCGCGAGAACGAGGGTGACCTCGCCGTCGCAGCGGACCGGATCACGCCGGAGGCGGTCAACTTCATGGCCACCCATGGACGCGGGCTCATCTGCGTGCCGTGCGAGGGGTGGCGCCTCGACGAACTGGGCGTTGGTGCCATGGTCGACGAGAACACGTCACGATTCGGCACCGCCTTCACGGTCACGATCGAGGCGATCGGCCACGGCGTGACCACGGGCATCAGCGCGTTCGACCGCGCCACGACAATCCGGCTCCTCTGCGACGAGCATGCCAAGCCGAGCGATTTCGCCAAGCCCGGCCACACGTTTCCGCTCCGCGCGGCGGCGGGCGGCGTGCTCGAACGGGCCGGTCAGACAGAGGCGATCGTCGACCTCTGCAAGCTGGCAGGACGGTTTCCCGCGGGCGTCATCTGCGAGATCATGCGAGCCGACGGGCGCATGGCGCGGCGCCCGGATCTCGACGCCTTCTCCGCGGAGCACGGCATCAGGATCGTCACCGTCGCCGACATCATCGCCTACCGACGCCGCAACGAGCGCCTCGTCGAACGAGGCGCCACGACGACGCTTCCGACCGAGTACGGCACGGTCACCGTGCACGCGTACGAGGACGTCATCACCCACGCCACCCACCTGGCGCTGGTGTGGGGCGACGTGAGCGGCGAGGAGCCGGTGCTCGTGCGCGTGCACAGCGAGTGCCTCACCGGCGACGTGTTCGGGTCGCAGCGCTGCGACTGCCGGGCGCAGCTGCACAAGGCGATGGCGATGATCGCCGGCTCGGGCCGAGGCGTCCTCGTGTACCTGCGCCAGGAGGGCCGCGGCATCGGTCTCATGGACAAGCTGCGCGCCTACGCGCTCCAAGACCAGGGACTCGACACGGTGGAGGCGAACGTCTCCCTGGGGCTGCCGGTCGACAAGCGGGACTACGGCATCGGCACGCAGATCCTCTCCGACATCGGGGTGCGCCGGATGGTGGTGCTGACCAACAACCCGCGCAAGTACTACGGGTTGAGTGGCTATGGGCTCGAGGTGGTCGACCAGATCCCGCTGGTGATCCCGGCCACCGCGCACAACGAGCGGTACCTTCGCGCCAAGCAGGAGAAGCTGGGACACAGCCTGGATCTCGACCGTGCCCGCGACGCGTCCTGAGGGCAGCGCTCCCGCGTCAGCACGCATCGAGCGCGCACACCCCCTCACCGGCAGCCTCGACGCGTCCGGCATGCGCATCGGGATCGTCGTGTCGCGCTTCAACGACACCGTCTCGATGCCGCTCCTCGAGGGAGCGCTGGAAGCGCTGGACGCGCACGGGGCGAGCGCTGACGACGTCGTGGTCGCGTGGGTTCCCGGGGCCTTCGAGATACCCATCGCCGCCCGTGAGCTCGCAGGGCGCGGCGGGGTCGACGCGGTTGTGTGCCTCGGTGCCGTGATCCGGGGTGAGACCGCTCACTTCGAGCACGTCGCTGGGGAGGCGGCACGCGGCATCGCCTCTGTTCATGCGACGACCGGGGTGCCCGCCACCTTCGGCGTGCTGACGGTCGACACGCTCGAGCAGGCGATGGACCGCGCCGGCGGGAGGTACGGGAACAAGGGCGCGGAGGCGGCACTCGCCGCGGTGGAGATGGTGTCGCTGCTGCGCGAGCTGCGCCGGCTACTGGAACCAGCCGGCGACGTCGAGGATCGCGTTGATCGTGCCCAGGCTGTTGTAGAGGTTGACGTCCCCGGGTGACTTCCCGGCGGTCGTCGACAGCCCGACGATCGCGAGGTTGGCGATCACGTCGTGCGCCGTCGGGTTGAGGTCGGACGACGTGTGCGTGGCATCGCTCGGATAGAGCGCGAGATAGGTCGACGCCGTCCCCGCAACCCCGGTCAGGTTCGCCACCACGGCGACCGGGTTCGTGGACGCGCCGCGCGCGGGCACCACGTCGACACCCGCAACCAGAACTGTCTCCGCGAAGTTCGCGGTGAGCGGATGTCCTGAGCAGCGCGTGCCGGTCCCGGAGCGGGTGTCGCAGATCCGGGTCGGCGGGACCGCGTAGAAGAGCGCTGCCGGCGGGGTGGTGGCCGCCTCGGATCCGTTCCCGAACCAGCCGTTGACGTCGATGATGATCTCGATGCTCCCGGCCGCGTTGTAGACGCACACGTCCTGGTTCGGACCCAGCTTCGAGATGACTCGGTTGGGCAGGCTTCCTCCGGCTTTCGGGTTCAGGTTCGATGCCGACGGCGGGCCCGTGGGGCAGGCGTCGGTCGTGGGGTCAGGCGGCTGCACGGTGAGGTAGGTGGTGGCCGTGCCCTGCGTGCCGGTCAGGTTGAAGACCGCCGCCGCCGCGCCCGTGGTCGGGATCGAACCGGTGCCACCGCCGGCTGGAAGGCCCGAGAGGACGATCTTCCGCCACGTGTTCGCCTGGATCGGGTTGTTCGCCGTCGTCGCGCACTCGGTGTGGGTGTTCGCCCTGGTGTCACAGATGCGCAGCGGGGCGATGCTGTGGAACATCCCCGGGACCTGCCCTGATCCCGCAGGTGGCGCGAAGTAGCCCTGCACGTCGACGACGACCTGGGCGCTGCCCACCGAGTTGTAGATCAGGATCCCACCGGAGGAGCCGTTCAACTGCACGACGACGAGATTCGCCTGGGCGGCGTGGGCGTCGATGCTGATGTTCGAGGCGGTGGGCAGGCTCGGACCGGGATACGCGGTCAGGTACGTCGGGCTGGACCCGAGGTTGATCCCGGTGACGTTCACGACGACCGCGAGCGCACCGGCCGGCACCGACTGACCGGACGGCCCGGTGACCCCGGTGATGGGGACAGTGAGGACGCCCTTCGCGCCCAGCGCACCCTGCTTGCAGTGCGGGCCGTTGAGGCGCGTATCGCAGATCCGGAAGGGGGTGAGCGCGGTATACGCCCCCGGGGCGACGAATGTGTAGGCGGAGTGCAGCGTCGCCTGGCCGGCCGGGTTGATGACGGTGACATCGACGGTCCCGGGCGCGCTCGCTTGCGGCGTGAACACGCTGATGAGCGTCGAGCCGATCACCCCGAAGCAACCGGGCGGTGAGAGGGGAGGTCCGCAGGGGTAGCCGTGGAAGCCCGTCGCCGTGACGTGCAGCGAGCCGAAGTCCACCTCGGTCGTGCCGATGAGATTCGTCCCCGTGAGGGTCACGATCGCCCCGCCCCCCTCTGGTCCGGCGGACTGCGAGATCGCGGTCACCGTCGGGGCGACCGCGTTGGCGACGGTGATCGATTCATTGGCCGCGAGGCATGCGGTGGTGAAGCTGTTGTTGTTGCTGTCTCCGGGGTACGAGGCAATCCAGTAGTAGACCCCGGGGGGGCTCGGCGTCCAGCTCGTGTGGAAGGTCGCCGACGACACGCCGGCACTCGTGGTGACCGCCGCGCTGCCGGTCACGCCCGCTACCCCCAGCGTGCACGTCGAGTTGGAGTACAGCGTGAAGGTCACCGACCCGCTCGGCGACACCGCGCCGGCGAACGTCGCCGTGTCGCCGACCGTGATGGCCGTCCCCGTGACCGCGGTGGACGGGTTCGCCTGCGTGGTCAGGGTCGGGGAGGCCATCCCGACGGTGACCTGTTCGCCGGCATCGGTGCAGCCGGTCGTGAAGCCGTTGTTGTTCACGTCACCGGCGTAGTGGGCACGCCACGAGGCCGTCCCCGCGGCGTTGGGCGTCCAGCTCGCGCTGAACGTCGCGGTCGAGGTCCCGCCCGAGGTGACGATCGGCCCGCTGCCGCTCACGCCTGTCGAGGTCGAGCAGGTGGTGTCGGTGTAGAGCGTGAAGGTGACCGACCCGGTCGGCGCCGCGGCGCCGGTGCTCGAGAACGTGGCCTTGTCGCCCACGGTGCCGCTCGCACCCGCGGTGGCGGTGGTCGGGCTCGCCTGGGTGGTCATCGTCGGCGACGCCATTCCCACGTCGATCTGCTCGTTCGCGTCCGTACAAGTCGTTGTGAAGCTGTTGTTGTTCGAGTCGCCCGGGTAGTGCGCAAGCCACGAATATGTGCCCGCTACTGATGGCGTCCAACTCGTGGTGAAGCTCGCAGTCGACGCGCCGGCGGTGGTGCTGACCGTCCCGCTTCCGGTCACGCCGGCGACGGGTGTCGTGCAGGTCGTGTCTGTGTAGAGCGTGAAGGTGACCGACCCCGTTGGAGCCGCAGAGCTAGTGTTGTGAAACGTCGCCGTATCGCCAAGACTCGGGATACTGACGCCCGCCGTCCCGCTGTTGGGATTCGAGTTGGTGGTCATTGTTGGCGAGGCCTTCACTACCGCCATTGACTCGCAGGCGCTCGTCGCGCCGCTGTTGTTGCTGTCTCCTGAATAGACCGCCTGCCAGGAGAAGTTCCCAACCGAATTGAACGGCATAGTGTTCGAGTTCGGCACCCCACCACTTGCGGTGACGGTCTTCGTCCCCGCCGGTTGCGGATTGGACGAGCACCCTGTGTTCGAGTACACCGTGTAGGTCACGGTTCCTGTGCCACCGCCCGGAACGAAACCGCTCAGCGTCGCAGTGTCAAAGTCGGTGCCCCCGACAGTGATCGAAGTGGCGTTCAGCAGGGTGGAGATCGTCAGCGTCGCCGTCCCCACGATGAGTTGCTCGGCGGCGCAGGCGCTCGAGACCGGACCGGCGTTCTTGCTGTCCCCAGAGAAGGTGGCGACCCAGTAGAAGGTCCCGGCCGAGTTGAATGGGAGCGGATCGGAGTGCGCTGCCCCGGTCAACTCGTCGATGGAGACGGTATCGGGACTTCCCACTGATGTTCCACAGCCGCTGTCGCTGTACACGGTGAACGTCACCTGTCCCCCGGTTCCGCCCGGCACGAAGTCGCTGCTCAGGGTTGCCGTGTCCGTGTCGGTGCTCCCGACCGTGATCGAGGGCTGGGTCAGTGAGGTGCTGACGGTCGGCGCTGCCTTGACCACCATCTGTTCCGCCGCGCAGCCGCTCTGGGCCGGCATGTTGTTCTGGTCGCCGGAGAACGCCGCCACCCAGTAGAAGGTCCCAACGTCGTCGAAGGTGAGCGCATCGGAGACCGCGATCCCGGTGCCCTCGTCGATGGGGACGGTGTCGGGGCCCCCCACAGACGTTCCACAGCCGTTGTCGCTGTACACGGTGAACGTCACCGTTCCCCCGGAGCCGCCCGGCACGAAGTCGCTGCTCAGCGTCGCCGTGTCGGAATCCGTCGTCCCGGCCGTGATCGTCGAAGCATTGAGCTCCGTGCTGAGCGATGGCGAGGCCTGGCCTGGGGCCGCGAGCGCCAGCGTGGTGGTCGTCAGCGACGAGAGCAGCGCGAACACGGCGACGAGCACCGCAGACGATCGGCGCACTAGCGTTCCTCTGCCGCGAGAACGTGGCGCGACGGCACGGGGCACCTAGCCCGCCGTGGTCTCAATCGACGTTCGCCGGCTGGCGGAATGCACTCAGCCCGTCCGTCCAATGGTCCGATCACCCCCCAGCGCTCAATCCTCGCAACAGTATCAGGTGGCATTCCCCGGCCACCGTACCGACATCCCCTCCCGTGGAGGTGGCGGGCTAGTTACGAGCCGCCTTGGCCTGCGTCCTCAGGCACCTGGTGCAGACCCGGGCTCTCACTTCCTTTCCCTTGATGGCGAGATGGGTCGTGTGCAGATTGGGCAGGAACCGCCGCTTGGTGTGAACCTTGGAGTGGCTGACGTTGTTCCCGGCCATCGGGCCCTTCCCGCAGATGTCGCAGCGCTGGGACATTGAGGTCTCTCGGTGGAGTGCGGAACGCGCATCCGAGACGCGCCCGCTCTGGCGTACTAGAATTCGGCCGCAGCCCTGACGGCGGCGCCCGGCGGCCTCCGGTGGTCACCGGTGGCCGATCGCCGAGGATAGCACAGGCCCCGCCGGGCTCCACGGAGACAAGTGAAAGGCAAGGTTCGGGCGCCCGACGCGCTGTCGCGTACCGCGTCGTTGGGAAGGATCGAGGTGGCGCCGCGTGTGGTCGCCTCGATCGTCGGACACGCCGCCACCGAGTGCTACGGCATCGTCGGCATGGCCGCGCGCGGTCTGCGCGACGGGATCGCGGAGCGGCTCAATCGGGAGAACGTCCATCGCGGCGTCGAGATCCAGGTCACCCCGGACGGGCTCGTGATCGAGCTGTACGTGATCACCGAGTACGGAACCCGGATCAGCGAGGTCGCCCACAACCTGATGAGCGCGGTCCGCTACTCGGTCGAGAAGACCCTGGGGCTCCCCGTGGTCGCAGTCAACGTGAACGTCCAGGGCATCCACGCCGAAGGCGACAGTGTCCGCCACTGAGCGGGCGAGCGGGCTCGCGGTGCTCCGTGAACCGCTGCGCGAGATCGGCGGCGAGCAGGTGCTCGCGGGGCTCACCGCGGCTCTCTCCTGGCTCGAGGCCAATCAGCAGGAGATCAACGACCTCAACGTGTTCCCGGTGCCGGACGGCGACACGGGGTCGAACATGTACCTAACGCTGCGCTCGGCCGTCGAGGAGGCACGCCATGCACCGGTGCCGGAGGCGGTCGACTCCGTGCTCGCGGCAGCCGCGCACGGCTCGCTCATGGGGGCGCGTGGCAACAGCGGGGTCATCCTCTCGCAGATCCTTCGAGGGTTCGCCCAGGGGGCGGCGCAACGCGCCAGGATCGACGCAAACGGCATCGCCCGCGCCGCCGCCGAGGCGTCCGCCGTCGCGTACCGGGCGGTGATGAAGCCCACCGAGGGGACGATCCTCACGGTGGTGCGTGATGCCGCCGCAGCGGCGGGCGCAGCCGCGGCGGAGTCCGACGACATCAGCGTCGTGCTCGACCGTCTGGTCACCGAAGCGCATGCCGCGGTGGACCGGACCATCGACCAGCTCCAGGTGCTCCGCGACGCCAACGTGGTCGACGCCGGCGGCTTCGGCCTTGCCGTGATCTTCGAGGGGTTCGCCCGCGCGGTCAGGGAGGCGCACCCCGAGGCCCACGTCGTGCCTCAGGCGATCGTCCGGCGCAGCGGAGAGCCTCCCATGCGGCTCCCCTTGAAGCCCGGGGAGATCCAGGCGACCGGGACCGCGACCGCCCGCCGCGGCGCCGCGGCCGTGGCGGCTCCGGAGCACGGATGGGGGTACTGCACGGAGTTTCTCCTGTCCGGACCCGGGCTCGACGTCGAGGCGCTCCAGGCGGAGCTCGGCGCCCTCGGGGAGTCGGCGCTCGTGGTCGGCGCCTCCGACCTCGTCCGTGTGCACATCCACACCGGCGACCCCGCGAGCCTCATCGCCGCGGCATCGGCGCGCGGCCGGATGAGCAAGCTCAAGGTCGAGGACATGTCCGCCCAACACCACGACGTCCTGGAGCGCGCCGAGGCCGCAGATGCCGAGAAGGCGTCAGCGGCCGGGGCACCGCCGGCGCAGCCGGCAGCCCCTCCGAAGGCGATCGGGATCGCGACTGTCGCCTCCGGTGACGGATTCCAGAGCATCCTTCGGAGCCTCGGCGCGGACAGCGTGGTCAGCGGCGGTCAGACGATGAATCCCTCGATCGAGGACCTCCTCAACGGCGTGCGCGCCGCCAACGCCGAGCGCGTGATCCTCCTTCCCAACAACGCCAACGTCATCCTCACCGCGGAGCAGGTCGACCAGCTCGCCGAGCAGTGCGAGGTGCGTGTCGTGCCAACCCGGAATCTGCCCCAGGGGATCAGCGCGATGCTCGCCTTCGATCCAACGGCGAGCCTCGACGACAACGTCGAGCAGATGCTCGCGGCAATCGAGTCGGTGCGCGCGGTGGAGATCACCCATGCGGTGCGCGCAAGCAGCGTCAACGGGCACCGGATCGAGACCGGTGACGTCATCGCGGTCGTCGACGACGAGATCACCGAGGTCGGCAACGATTACCTTGCGGTGATCGAGGCTGTGCTGGGAGCACAGGAGCCCATGCCCGAGCTCGTCACCGTGTATCGCGGCGCCGAGGTCACCGCGGACGAGGCGGAATCCCTTGTCGACAAGCTGCGTTCCGCCCACGCCACGACCGAGTTCGAGCTGCACGCCGGGGGTCAGGAGCACTACCCGTACGTGCTCTCCCTCGAGTGATGTGATCCATCTCGTCACGGACAGCACCGCAGACATCCTTGCATCCGAGGCGCGAGCGCTCGGGGTCGACGTGGTGCCGCTCACAGTCCGGTTCGGCGACGAGCAGTTCCGTGACGGCGTCGACATCGACGCCGACTCGTTCTACGCGAAGCTCGAGCGATCCGGCGTCCACCCGCGAACGTCGCAGCCACCCCCCGAGGCCTTCGCGACGCTCTACCGGACGCTGCTCGCGGATCCCGACGACCACGTGGTCGGGCTCCACATATCCGCGAAGCTGAGCGGCACGCTGCAGTCGGCACAGCTCGCCGCCAGGGACTTCGATCCGCAGCGGGTCCACCTCGTCGACACCGAGAGCGTCAGCGGCGGCCTGCAACTGCTCGTGCTCGCCGCGCTCGACGACATCAAGGCGGGGCTCGACGCGGCGGCGGTGGCGGCGAAGGCGGTCGAGCGACGCGGCCGTCTCACCATCCTCGTGCTCCTCGACACGCTCACATACCTGCATCGCGGCGGACGCATCGGCCGTGCCCAGGCGTTTCTCGGCGGACTGCTCAACGTCAAGCCGCTGCTGGGAGTCCAGGACGGTGAGGTCGTGCCGGTCGCGCGCGTGCGGAACCACGCGAAGGGCATCGACATGATCGTCGACGGCGTGCGCCGGTGTACCCCCCTGGAGCGGCTCGCGGTGTTCCACGCCGCCGCGCCGCGGTCGGTCGGAGTCCTGCAGGAACGGCTCGCCGCGGCGATCCCGGGGGTGACCACCGTCCTGGGCCGGATCGGGCCGGTGGTCGGCACGTACAGCGGACCCGGCGGCGTCGGGATCGCCTGCATCGCGGCGAGGTGAAGGGCGTCGCTGCCACGATGGAGTGACCGTGCCATCGCAATCCCCGGCGACCGCATCCCCGGCCCGCACCGATTTCGACCTCGACCTTCCCCTGAAGCGCATCGTCGGGATCGGTCCGGCGACCGCGGCGCGTCTCGAGAAGCTCGGCCTCACGACCCTCCGCGACCTGCTCTTCCATCTGCCGCGCCGCTACGACGACACGCGTCAGACCGTTCCGCTGCGGGCGCTACAGCCAGGCGGCGTGCAAACCGCGCGCGTGCGGGTCCGCAACATCAGCTCCCGCATATCGCCCATCAAGCACCTCAGGCTCGTGGAGGCGACGCTCGAGGACGACGGCGTGACCGCGATCGCCATCTGGTTCAACCAGCCCTTCCTGGTCAAGCAGATCGTGCCCGGCATGGAGCTGGTGGTCAGCGGCAAGGTCGAGGCATCGCGCAGCGGGATGACGTTTCGCAACCCGGCGTTCGAGCGCGTCGGCAGGGAGCAGCATCATGTCGGCACGCTCGCACCGGTCTACCCGGAGACCGACCACGTCAGCTCGAAGTTCCTTCGCGAGAAGATTGAGCCGCTGCTCGCGTTCGCCGAACAGGTCGCGGATCGGCTCCCGCCCGGGGTGCGCAAGGCCGAGCACCTGATGCCGATCGCAGAGGCGCTGCGCCAGGTGCACGCGCCCGCCAGCCTTGAGTCCGCCGCCCTGGGACGGGAGCGGATCGCCTTCGAAGAGCTGTTCATGCTGCAGCTCGCGGCGGAGCGCGCGCGGCGGCGGCGACTCGCCGGTACCGGTGTTGTGATCCCGTACGACGTCGAGGTCGCGCGACAGCTGGTGGCGACGCTCCCCTTCAAGCTCACCGACGGGCAGCGCGTTGCGGCACACGAGATCCTCACTGATCTCGCCGCGCCCGGCCCGATGAACCGCCTGCTCCAGGGTGATGTCGGGAGTGGCAAGACGGTCGTCGCGGCACTCGCCGCGCTGATGACGCATCACGCGGGAATGCAGACGGCCGTGATGGCCCCGACCGAGATCCTCGCGCGGCAGCACTTCGAGACGCTCGACAGGCTGCTCTCCCCGCACGGCCTGCCACCGCGTCTCCTGGTGGGAAGCACGTCCGCCGCGGCGCGTCGGGAGATCCTCGCCGGGCTCGCGGCCGGCCACGATTCGCTCATCGTCGGGACCCACGCGCTCATCGAGGACGACGTCGTGCTCGCCAACCTCGGTCTCGCCGTGGTCGACGAGCAGCATCGCTTCGGGGTAGCGCAGCGGCGGCGACTGCGGCAGCAGTCCGGCGCGATGCCCAACTACCTGGCGATGACCGCAACGCCCATACCGCGATCGCTCTCGAACACGCTCTACGGCGACGTGGATCTCAGCGAGCTGCGCGAGATGCCGCCCGGACGCCTGCGCGTGCAGACGCAGGTGGTCCCGGTGGCAGAGCGAGGTGCCGCCTACGGTTTCATCCGTTCCGAGGTTCGCTCGGGCCGGCAGGCGTTCGTGATCTGCCCCATCATCGAGGAGTCCGACAAGACGGGCGCACGCAGCGCGACCGCCGAGTTCGAGCGGCTCAGCAGCGACGTCTTCCCGGACCTGCGCGTCGAGCTGCTCCACGGACGCATGCCGGCGGCGGAGAAGGCCGAGCGGA
>Ga0187780_10001410_pt1 | contig 18141 bp, 20 predicted proteins | sample 1015_Q2_SP10_20__FD_132429 | JGI IMG/M metagenome (GOLD analysis project Ga0187780, IMG submission 132429) | Tropical peat soil microbial communities from peatlands in Department of Meta, Colombia - 1015_Q2_SP10_20_MG | ecosystem: Environmental > Terrestrial > Soil > Wetlands > Peat | place...
CGGCTTCGCGGGCCGGTTCGGTAAAGCCGCGCTCAGTCAGGTTGTCGGCGGCCGTCTTGTACTCGTGCCGTTTGGCGCTCTGGAAGCCGACGCCGATCTTGGCCAGTGCGTCATGCAAGAACAACTGCTCGACCGCGACGCCGGTGAGCCCGAGGGCTCCGGACGGCTGCAGGAAGATCCGGTCGAACGCGGTAGCCAGGTAGTAGGGCAGGTTCCCGTGGGTGAACTCGCCGAAGGTCTCGGCCCAGGCCACCGACGGCTTGCCCGATGCGCGGAAGCCGGCTACCGCCTCGCGTATCTCCTGCATCCGGGCCAGCCCGAGCCGGCCGCCGCCGACCTTGACCACCAGCGCGCGGACCCGGTCGTCGTGCTGCGCGCGCCGCAGGCCCTCAACGAGATCGGGCAGCCTAATCTTGCGCATGGACAGGATCGCGGACAGCGGATCTGTCACCGGGCCGTCGGGGACGCCGTCGGCCAGGTCGAGCTCGAGGATCAAGGGTGCCGTCTGGCGTTGCCGTAGCCTGGAGATCTGCTCAGCGACCGGCCAGGCGAATTTCGCGTCTGCCATGCGGTCAGCTTACGGCGGCCTTCCGGGGCGGAGGAGATCAGGATCAGCGAGCACCCGGTCACGATCGTGGTGGACGTGGCCAACGTGATGGGCTCGCGTCCCGACGGCTGGTGGCGGGACCGCGCCGGAGCCGCGGTCCGGCTGTACTCCGAGCTGGCCGCGCTGGCCGCGAGCGGCCGGGCCATCCTGCCCGGCCCGACCGGCCCCGAGGACGGGGGCCAGCCGCCGGACGCGGCCGGCCCGCCGGAAATCGTCATGGTGCTCGAGGGTGCCGCCCGAGCGGCTGCCGCCCGGATTACCTCGGCCGAGGCCACCCGCGCCCAACAGAGCGAGACCGACAGCGGCCCGGTACGCGTCGAGGAGGCGCGCGGATCGGGCGATGACGCGATCGTGGCCCTGGTGCGGGAACTGCCCGGCCGCCGCGTCGTGGTGACCGCCGATCGTGCGCTGCGAGACCGATCCGTGGCGGCGGGCGCGACGGTCCTCGGCCCGGCCTGGCTGCTCGCCCTGCTGCGGCCGTGAGAGCGACGGCACGCCGCGGCTGTGACGGATCGGCCCGTCGTGTTCGGGCCGCCCGGCCCGTTCAACCGGGCGGCCCCACTTCCCCTTCCGTCCCCCGGCGCACTGAGTCGCCGGAGCGAGCATCGTAGCAGCCAGGACGCCCTGGCTGCCTGGCTAACCGGGATAAGGGGGGCCACCGGCAGGATGATGACATGCGGATTGTCGTGCTGGCCGACACTCATGCTCCCCGGCGCTGGCGCGCCTGCCCGCCGCGGGTGGCCGCAGAACTGCGCGGTGCGGACCTCATCCTGCACGCGGGCGACGTCTGTACGGCCTCGGTGCTCGCCGAGCTGGCGCAGTACGCGCCGGTGGTCGCCGTGCTCGGCAACAACGACGATCCGGACGTGGCCGAGTGGGGAGCGGCCCGGACCGCCGAGCTCAGCCTGGACGGGCTCCGTGTCGCGATGCTGCACGACAGCGGCCCGTCCTCGGGCAGGCTGGCGAGGATGCGCCGCGCGTTCCCCGCCGCGGACCTGGTGGTGTTCGGGCACTCGCACATCCCGCTCGACCAGTCAGGCTACGGCCTGCGGATCTTCAACCCGGGTTCGCCGACCGACCGCAGACGGCAGCCGGACGGCACGCTCGGCGTGCTGCGGATCGCGGACGGTCGGCTGGCCGAGGCCACCATCGTGCCGGTGAGCTGACGGGCCGCCCTGCAGCTGGCTACCAGCGGCCGTGGTGCACCACTTGGTCGAACGGGCGCCGGTCGGGCCGGCGCTGGAACTCAGGCGGACCTGCGCCCTACTCGGTCCACCAGTCTTCCTCGTCTTCCTTGCCGTCGGCCCCCTGCTTGGCGTTGGCGGGAGTCCCGCCGTTAGCCTGACTGGCCTGACTAGCCTGACTGGCCGCGGGCCGCTGGGCGGCGGCCTGCACCTGAGTAGGAGCGGGAGACACCTGGGTAGCCTGGGGCCCGGCCTGCTGAGCCGGCTGCACCGTGGTGGGCGGGGGAGCCGGGGCCGACGGGGTGGCCGCGCCGTTGCGCGGCGCGCCCGCGTTCGGCGCCGCGGGCGGGGACCCAGGGACCGAGCCCTGGTCGGCGGCGATGGCCGGCTTGGCCTGCGCGGCCTGCATGGCCTGCATGGCCGGGTCAATTCCAGGTAGCTGCCCGCCGAGCAGCTGCCGCACCTGGGCCAGGTGCGAAGCGATCGAGTCCTTCTGCCTGGTGAGCTCGTCGACCTCGCGCTGCGCGGCCGCGCGACGGCGTTCAGCGTCCGTCTTGACCTCGGCCAGCAGCTGATCGGCCTGGGTCTTGGCCTGGCTGACGATCTGATCGGCGTTCTTCTTGGCGTTGCTGACCAGCTGCCGGGCGTGCTGGTCGGCGTCCCGCCGGGTCTGGTCGGCCTGGGCGCTGGCCTTCGCCGCCCGCTGCTCGGCCGTGGACGCGCGCTGCTCGGCCTCGGACACCAGCTTCTGCGTGGCGGACTGGGCGGCGGCGAGACGCTCGGCCTCCTGGCGCTCGGCCTCTTCCCGGCGCGCCGCGAGCTGGATCTCGAACTCGGCCTCAGACTGGGCCTGCTGGGCCTCGCTCTCCTCCAGGATCCGCTGCGCCTGGCTGCGCATCTCGTCGGCCTGGCGCTTGGAGGTGGTGAGGATCTCATCCCGCTCGCGCTTGGCGGTGGCCTTCAGCTGAGCCACCTCGCGCTCGGCGCTGGTGCGCAGCTTGGCGATGTCGCGCTCGGCCGCGGCCCGCTTCTCGGCCACCTCGTGGTCGGCCGTGGCCCGCAGCTTGGCCACCTCGCGCTCGGTGGTCGAGGTCAGCTCGTCGGTCTCACGCCGGACCGTGGTCCTGATCGAGTCGGCCTCGCGCTCGGCCGCCCCTTTCAGGTCGTCGGTCTCGCGCTTGGCGTTCGCGCGCAGCTCGGCGGCCTCGTTCTCGGCGCCGGCCCGGAGCTCGGCCGCGTCAACCTTGGCCGCGGCCTTGATCTCGTTTGCTTCCGATCTGGCCGCCTGGACCAGCTCGGTCGCCTGCTCTTCGGCCAGGCGGAGCAGCTGCTCGATGCGGGCGCCGAGGCCCGAGTAGGTGGGGCGCTCCTGTTCCTGGATCTGACGGTGCGCTTCGGACAGCTCCCGCTTCAAGGTCGTGCTCTGCTCGCGGTGCTGGCGCACTTCGGCTTCAATCTGCCTGATGTGCTCGTCAACTTGATGGCGATCGTAGCCGCGCATCACCGTCGCGAACTCTCGCGGCGGGCCCTCTTCGAAGAAGTTGGTCAGCTGGGCATCAATGTCCGATTGCATGGGGCCTAATCCTGGCTAGATGTTAAGGCGACGGGGAATTCTGCGGCGGGAATGTCGGCGTGCGGTTACGACTCCCGGCCGGTGACAGGCAGACTACTCTTACTCGGGTGCGTTGGCGTGTCCTTCGGAGTTCTCTATCCTATGCATCCTAGTAAATCCCCTAAGCGCCCGGATGGGCGTTCCTAGGCCGAACCCGGGGGCTCACGCCGGGCTAGCCGCCTGGACCAGTTCGGTCAGCACGCCGCCCAGGTCAGCGGGATGCAGGAAGGCAATGGACGCCCCCATCGACCCGTGCCGCGGCCGCTCGTCGATCAGCCTGATGCCGGTACTGCCGATAGCCGCAAGCGCCTGGCGCACGTCGCTGACGCCGTAGCCGACGTGGTGCAGGCCCTCGCCGCGCCGGGCCAGGAACTTGCCGACCGGGGTGTCGGGTGCCAGCGGCTCGAGCAGCTGGACGTAGCCCACGCCCAGCTCAGCCACGCCGGCCCGACCCGAGCCGACCTGCATCATCGCCTCACGGACCCCCTGTTCGGAGTTCACCTCGAGACTCACCACCTCCAGCCCGAACGTCGCCTGGTACAAGCCGATCGCCCGGTCCAGGTCACTGCAGGCAATGCCGACATGATCGATGCGGGTCAGCAGCGGTAGCACGATCTCTCCTCGGTATCGTTGGTAGACATGAGTGAACCACGTCAGCCGGTCATTGTCGGCGGAGCGAGGACATCGGTAGGCCGCCTGCTCGGATCCCTCGCCAGCAAGTCTGCCAGCGAACTCGGCGGTATCGCCATCGTCGGCGCCCTCGACCGGGCCGGCATCGGCCCGGACCAGGTCCAGTACGTGATCATGGGCCAGGTGCTGCAGGCCGGCGCCGGGCAGATCACCGCGCGGCAGGCCGCCGTGGCGGCCGGCCTCAGCATGAGCGTCCCGGCGCTGACCGTCAACAAGGTGTGCCTGTCCGGCCTGGATGCCATCGCGCTCGCGTCGCAGCTGATCAGGCTGGGCGAGTTTGACGTAATCGTGGCCGGCGGCATGGAATCCATGACCAGAGCGCCGCACCTGCTGCCGGACTCCCGGGCCGGCTACAAATACGGCCCGGTGCAACTAGAGGACTCGATGGCCCTCGACGGGCTGACCGACGCGTTCGATCACCTGTCCATGGGCGAATCCACCGAGAACAGCGGGCGCAAGCTCGGCATCACCCGCGCCGAGCAGGACGAGTTCGCCGCCGCGAGCCACCAGCGCGCCGCGGCCGCGACCAAGAACGGCCTGTTCGCCGCCGAGATCGTCCCGGTCCACATCCCGCAACGAGGCGGCGAACAGCTGACCGTGACCGAGGACGAGGGCATCCGGCCGGGTACCACCGCCGAGGCGCTGGCCAAGCTCAAGCCCGCGTTCAGCAAAGATGGCACGATCACCGCCGGGACCGCCTCGCAGATCTCCGACGGCGCCGCCGCCGTCGTGGTGATGTCGGCCCAAGCAGCACAAAAGGCCGGCGCTACCGTCCTGGCCGAGATAGGCGCGCACGGCAACGTGGCCGGACCGGACAACTCGCTCCAGTCCCAGCCCTCCAACGCCATCAAGCAAGCGCTGGCCAAGGCCGGGCTGACCGTCTCCGACCTGGACCTGATCGAGATCAACGAGGCGTTCGCGCAGGTCGCCATCCAGTCCATGCGCGAGCTGGGCGTCAGCCACGACATCGTCAACGTCGACGGCGGCGCGATCGCCATCGGGCACCCGATCGGCGCGTCCGGCGCCAGGATCACGCTGCACCTGTGCCAGGAGCTGCGCCGCCGCGGCGGCGGGCTCGGTGCCGCCGGGCTGTGCGGCGGCGGCGGCCAGGGAGCAGCGCTGCTGCTGCGGGTTCGCAGCTAGCGCCATCGTGGCCGATACCATCGCATCCGAGCTCGCCGACCGGGCCCGCGCCGGGGATGCCCGCGCGCTGGCCCGGTTGCTCTCCCTGGTCGAGAACGAGCCACCGCGCATCCGTTCGGTCTTGAGAGATCTTCTGCCTGGCACCGGCCGGGCCCGGATCATCGGCCTGACCGGCGCGCCCGGGGTGGGGAAGTCCACCATGACCGGCGCGCTGGTCGGCGCGTTCCGGGCGGCGGGGCGCCGTGTCGGGGTGCTGGCCGTCGATCCCACCTCGCCGTTCACCGGCGGCGCGCTGCTCGGAGACCGGATCAGGATGCAGGAGCACGCCACCGACGAGGCGGTGTTCATCAGGTCGATGGCGAACCGCGGTCACCTCGGCGGGATAGCCGCGGCCACCCCGCAGGCGATAAGGGTGCTTGACGCGGCCGGCTTCGACCCGATCATCATCGAGACGGTCGGCGTCGGGCAGGATGAGGTGGAGATCGCCTCGATGGCCGACTCCGTGGTGGTCCTGCTCGCGCCGGGGATGGGGGACGCGATCCAGACGGCCAAGGCCGGCATCCTGGAGATCGCCGACCTGTTCGCGGTGAACAAGTCCGACAAGCCGGACGCCCACCAGGCGGTCAGGGACCTGCGTAACATGATCGCGCTCGCCGGCCGGCCAGCAGACGGCGCCAAGCGCTGGAAGCCGCCGATCATCCCCACCGTCGCGGTGAACGGCCCGCGCGACGAGGGCATCTGCGACCTGGTGGCCAAGCTCGACGCACACTGGAAATGGCTCACCTCGACCGGGGAGCTCAACGCGCGCCGGCGGGCGAGGGCGCGCGATGAGATCACCGTGCTCGCCACGGCGGCGCTGCACGCCCGGCTCCACCTCAGCGGCATCGACGCGCTGGCCCGCCAGGTCGCCGAGGGCACGCTCGACCCCTTCACCGCCGCAGAGACCCTGCTCGAAGACATATCGTTACCCCGTGGGTAAGCGCCTTGAGCTGCCGTTCGATCCCATCGACCGGGCCGCGCGGATCTGGGAGAACAGGTTCGGCCCAGCGCCGTCGATGGCCGCGGTCACCTCTATCATGCGGGCTCAGCAGATCCTGCTCGCCGAGCTCGACGCCCTGCTGCGCCCGTACCAGCTGACGTTCGCCCGCTATGAGGCGCTGGTGCTGCTCACGTTCAGCCGCCGGGGTGCCCTCCCGCTGCGGGTGATCGGCGAGCGCCTGATGGTGCACCCCACGAGTGTCACGAACATCATCAGCCGCCTGGAACGGCAGCAGATGGTGGTCCGCCGCCCGAACCCGGCCGACGGCCGGGGCACGCTCGCCGAGATCACCGCCGAGGGCCGCGCGGTGGTGGCCCGGGCGACCAGGGACCTGATGGCAGCCGAGTTCGGGCTCGGCGGCTACCAGCAGGATCAGCTGCAGGAGATCTTCGACCTGCTCCGCGGGCTGCGGCTCGATGCCGGCGACTTCATCGCGTCCGAGGTGCCCGCCGAGACGGCAGGTACCTGAACCGCCCGCCCAGGCCCGCGTGCAGACCGCTACGGGCTGCTGACGCTGGACGGCTGCCAGTCGCGCCCGCCGTCGAAGGTGAGCCAGACCGTCCCGGCCGCCGCGTCGGCGGGCACCGCTACGCCCTGCTCGTCGGTGGTCATGCCCGCGAAGCTGAACCCGCCGGCCGGCGCCCCGGTCAGCACGGCCCGCTGCCACGACGGGGCGCCCGCGGGGCCGATGAGGACGCGGCGCTGCCCACGCCGGCCGGGGTCGGCGTGGTGGGCCGCCCGGCCGCCACGCCCGACGAGGCCGGATTCGGGCTCAGTACGTGCAGGCTGACCACCTGCGGAACGGTCACCGCGGCGGCCACGATCACCGCCGCCCCCGCGGTGATGGCCAGCTTGCGGTACTTGCGCCGCCGCCCCCGCGGTGATGGCCAGCTTGCGGTGCTTGCGCCGCCGCCCCCGCGGTGATGGCCAGCTTGCGGTACTTGCGCCGCCGTGCGCGCCGCTTGACCAGCTCGAACGTTCCCGGCGGCGGCGACGCAGTCGCCGGGTCGCGCCCAGGTCGGTCCGTCTCGGAGATCCGGCCCGGGCGTGCCCCCGTGACACCCGGGCCACCGCTCCACGCAAGGGCAGCTCTCCGCCTTGCGCTCCTAAGAGACGGTGCAGTGCGCTCATCGGTTGCACAGAAAGTTTCTTTTTTCCGAACGGACGTCGGCGCGTGCTCTCGTCCGGCCCGGGGCTGGCCCGGGTCGCCGCGCCGGCGGCGGCAGGTTACACTCCAAGATACTAGGACGTCCTACTATCTTGGCGCTACGAGGGGCGGATCGATGGACGAGGCCGATCTGGATGCCGGCCGGCAGCGCTGGCAGCGCAGGTTTGACGAGGCGGGCACCCGTGACGCGGACTTCACCACGCTGTCCGGGCTCCAGGTCGACCCGGTCTACGGCCCGCCGTCGGGCGCGGTGGTCCCCGGGATGGAGCGGATCGGCTGGCCCGGGGAGTTCCCCTTCACCCGCGGCATTCACGCCAGCGGCTACCGCGGCAAGCCCTGGACCATCCGCCAGTTCTCCGGCTTCGGCAACGCCCGGCAGACCAACGAGCGGTACAAGATGCTGCTGCGGGCCGGCGGCGCGGGCCTGTCGGTCGCCTTCGACATGCCCACGCTGATGGGCCGCGACTCAGATGACCCGCGCTCGCTGGGCGAGGTGGGGCACTGCGGGGTGGCGATCGACTCGGCGGCCGACATGGACGTGCTGTTCGAGGGCATCCCGCTGGCCGGTACCACCACCTCGATGACGATCAGCGGCCCGGCCGTGCCGGTGTTCTGCATGTACCTCGTGGCGGCCGAACGCCAGGGCGCGGACACCTCCAAGCTCGACGGCACCCTGCAGACCGACATCTTCAAGGAGTACATCGCGCAGAAGGAGTGGCTGTTCCCGCCCCGCCCGCACCTGAGGCTCATCGGCGACCTGATGCAGTACTGCAACGCCAGCATCCCCAGGTACAAGCCGCTGTCGGTGTCCGGTTACCACATCAGGGAGGCCGGCTCGATGGCCGCGCAGGAGCTGGCCTTCACGCTGGCCGACGGGTTCGGGTACGTGGAGCTCGGCCTCTCCCGCGGCCTGGACGTGGACCAGTTCGCACCCGGCCTGTCGTTCTTCTTCGACGCGCACATCGACTTCTTCGAGGAGATCGCCAAGTTCCGCGCGGCCAGGCGGATCTGGGCCAGGTGGCTGCGCGACGTCTACGGGGCCAAGACACAGCGCGCCCAGTGGCTGCGCTTCCACACCCAGACGGCGGGCGTCTCGCTGACCGCCCAGCAGCCGGACAACAACATCGTGCGCACCGCGATCGAGGCGCTCGCGGCCGTGCTCGGCGGGACCAACTCGCTGCACACCAACGCCCTGGACGAGGTGCTCGCGCTGCCAGGCGAGGCGGCCGCCGAGACCGCGCTGCGCACCCAGCAGGTCATCATGGAAGAGGCGGGCGTGGTGAACGTGGCCGACCCGCTCGGCGGGTCCTGGTACGTCGAGGCGCTCACCGACCAACTGGACCGAGAGGCGGAGGCGATCTTCGCCCGGATCCGCGAGATGAGCCAGGACGGCTCGATGACCAGCGGGATCCTGCAGGGTATCGAGGACGGCTGGTTCACCGGAGAGATCGCCGAGGCCGCGTTCGCTTACCAGCAGAAGCTGGAGAAGGGCGAGAAGAAGATCGTCGGCGTGAACGTTCACACCGACACGGTCGCGCAGCCGCTGGAGATCCTGCGGATCAGCCCGGAGGTCGAACGGGAGCAGGTACGCACGCTGAGCGGGCGCCGCGCCGGGCGCGATCAGCGTGCGATCGACGCGGCCCTGGCCGCGCTGGTCGCGGCGGCCAGGACCCAGCAGAACCTGGTGCCGCCGATGCTGGACGCGACCCGGGCCGAGGCCACCCTGGGCGAGATCTGCGGCGCCCTGCGCTCCGAATGGGGCGCCTACACCGAGCCCGCCGCCTTTTTATCCAGGCTGGCTGATCCGGGCTGGCTGATCCGGGGCCTCGGCTTCGGCCACGGCCCAACCACGTCGTTGTGACAACCAGGTGGTCAGGTGCACGTCGTTGTGACAACGACGTGGTTCCTGGCCTATCCGGGTTGGCTTATCCGGGGCTGGCCACCGGGAGACCGGCGTCTTCGGCCGCGGCCAGCAGGCGTTCGTCGTAGGCCACGAACGCGGCCAGGTCCCGCTTCAGCACGAGCGCGGAGGCCAGGTGGATGGCTTGCGCCGGACTCAGCGCCTGCGGCGGCAGCGTGGCGGAGTTGTCGAGCACGTCAGCGGTCAGGGCGACCTTGGCGATGCGCCTGATCACCCGGTAACTGCGCGGCAGCGCGCCCGGCTCGGCCCGCCAGACCGCCCGCGGCACCTCCGCCCGGTGCAGCACGCTGGAGACCAGCGGCTGGTCGGCCCGGGACGCCAGCCACCGCGCCAGCGCGGCCGATTCGGGCTCGGTCAGCGCCAGCTTGACCAGGGCCGAAGAATCGAGGTAGATCATCCGCTCTCCCGGGCCCGGTTCTTGCGGGCGGGGGGCGGCCCGGCCGATGCTGCCGGGTACGGCTCGATGTCACCGACCCCGCCGCGCTCCTCGGCCGGCTCGATGATCCCGGCCGCGATCAGGCGTTCCAGCGGGCTGCCCAGTTCGCCGACCGGGACGAGCCGGGCGACCAGGCGGCCCCGGTTGGTGATGTCCACGGTGTAGCCCTTCTCCGCCAGGTCCACGTAGACGCTGGCGTGCTGGCGCAGTTCCCTGATCCCGATCTTCGTCGCGACCGCCCGCGGGGCCGCCTCCGCGCGGCGGGCCGGCCGGCCCGGCTCACGGGCCCGGCCCGCCCGGGCCTGCGACCCTACCGCCTGCCCTCCGGCGCTCGCAGGCAGCAGGTCCCGGCCCTCCTCCGGCGTGTTACTCATGGTGCGACGGTAGCACAGTACATGCTACCCGGCCGCCCGTTCATCGAGCTGGCGCTGCGCCTGCGCGAGGACGCGGCCCACGTCGCGGCCGAACCGGACGTCACAGGGATGACGGGTCCGCCCCGACCTGACGTTCTGCGCCAGCTCGGTCAGCGCGGTCCGCAGCGGCACCACAGGATCGCTCGCGGCAGCCGGCGCGTCCGACTCGCCGCACGCTCCCCAGATGTACGCTTGGAAGCCCCGCGCGGCCTCGCCCCCGCTCTGGGTGACGGTCACCACGCTGGACGGCCCGTCCCGATGATGCAGGACGAGATGCGCCACGTCGTCCGGCCCCGCGTCCGCCGTCACCGCCGTCACCGGCCCGAGGACGGCCCACAGCAGCGAGACCACATGCGGGCCGAGATCCCACAGGGCGCCCTTCTCCCGGCGCCACGGGGTGTTGAACGGGCTGGCCCCCAGCAGCGAGGATCCGAACCAGGCCGCGTCACCCCCGGACCATCCGCCGCGGGCCGCGGCATCGGCCAGCCACGCTCGCATCCGCGGCTGGAAACTGAGGGTGAAGAAGACCACCGACGCGACCTGGTTCCGCTCGACCGCCTCGACCAGCTCGTCGGCGCCGGCCTCGGACAGCGCGATGGGCTTCTCCAGCAGCAGGTGCTTGCCGGCCCGGGCCGCCCGCGCGGCAATGGGCGCCTGCACGTCCGGCGGGACCGCGAACGCGACGGCGTCGACGCCGACCAGGAACGCACCCAGATCCTCATGCGGGGTGGCGCGGTAGGCCGCCGCGAGTTCGGCCGTCGCCGCCGGGTTGCGGCCCCAGATCGCAGCCAGTTCGATGCCCTGGGTCGAGGCAAGCGTCGGCGCGTGCGCGATGCGCGCCCAGTACCCGGTGCCGATCAGGCCGAACTTCAACGGCGGTGATGTCATGGCGGTCCCATCGCAGCTGTCGGCCCGCGGGCCAGGACAGACCAAGGCTACCTGCGGCCCTGGTCGCTGGCCTGCGCCGCCAGGTGAACCGCCGGTCCGGCTACCGGGCCTGCCGCCCGCGGGACCGGCGCCTGCCGCCCGCGGGACCGGCGCCTGCCGATCGGGGCGGCGCTCAGGCTGCCAGTCCGCGATCATGACCTGCTAGGGCCGGATGGTCACGGCCAGCGCGTCGCCAGCCGCCCCGCCGGCCGCGACGTCCCGCCCGGCTCAGGACCGGAGCGGTCACCGCGGTGCATCGGGCCGTGGCGCGCCCCGGTCGGCCGGGCCCGCGAAACCGTGTGTGTAGGCGTAGCGCACGGCCTGCGTGCGGTCCCGCGAGCCCGTCTTGGCGAAGATCCTGTTGACGTGCGTCTTGACCGTGGCCTCGCTGACGAACAGCGCACGGGCGATCTCCCGGTTGGATTTACCGGCCGCGATGAGGCGCAGCACGTCGGCCTCCCTGGGCGTCAGGTCCCCTTCGTCGTCGCCTGTCCGCGCAGCGGGCGCGCGCGCGGCGGCCGACAGCAGCCGCTGCTGTACCTCAGGGTCCAGCACGGCCTGGCCTGCCGCGGCGGCCTGCACGGCCCGGCCGATCTCCGCCCTGGTCGCGTCCTTGGTGAGGTAGCCGAGCGCGCCGGCCTGCAGCGCCCCGATGATGGACTCGTCATCGGAGTATGTGGTCAGCACCACCACCCGCGTCCCGGGATGATCGGCCCGGATGCGGCGCGTCGCCTCCACCCCGTCACAGCGCGGCATGTTCAGGTCCATGAGCACGACCTGGGGGTTGGCGGCCGCGACCGCTTCGACCGCAGCCTCGCCGTCCCCCGCCTGGCCGACCACCGCGATCCCGGGCAGCGTGCCGAGCAGCAGCACCAGTCCCTCCCGGACGGCGGACTGGTCGTCCGCGACGACCACCGTCACCGGCTCCGGGTTCTCCGTCATGCCGGAATCCTGAGGCTGACCTGCCAGTTCCCCCCGACCGGCCCCGCCTCGAGCGCGCCGCCCGCCAGGGTCGCACGTTCGCGCAGGCCGGTGAGGCCGTAGCCCGCGCCCGTGTCGGCCAGCGGTCCTTTGGCCCGCCGTGGCGGCAGCGGGTTGACGACGTCGACCGTGATCTGTTCCGGCTCGAAGCCGAGCCGGAGCGTGACGGGCTGGCCGGGCGAGTGCTTGCGCGCGTTGGTCAGTGCCTCCTGTGCCGTGCGGTACGCGGCCAGGCTGGCCTCAGCGGAAACCGGTCGCACCTCGCCGGTGATCGTGAAGTCCACGGCCAGGTCGCCGACGGTCCGATACTCCTCGGCCAGCGAGGACAGCTGGTCCGGCAGCGGCGCCGCGTCGTCCCGCAGGGCCAGCACGGCCCGGCGGGCCGCCGCCATGCCCTCCCGGGTCCAGGTCCCGGCCCGCGCGATGCACTCGAGCGCCTGGGCGAGCTCGGTGTTTTCCGCGGGCAGCGTGGTCGCGGCCAGCAGTCCCTCGGCGGCCTGCAGGTTCACTGAGACCGCCGCGAGGGAGTGGGCCAGCACATCATGAATGTCACGGGCGATCCTGGCCCGCTCGGCCAGCGCGGCCGCCTGGGTCTCGGCCTCGTGCGCCCGGCGGGTCTCCGCGAGCATGCGCTCCGCCTGTTCGGCCCGGGTGGAGTACTCGTGCCGGATCAGCCCGATGCCCCACAGCCCGACGAAGGCAAACGGATATCCCAGCAGCACCCCGGTCGGGGCCTTGACGACCTTCGCCGCGATCACGAACGCGATCACGGTCCTCAGCACGACGGTCAGTGACGCCGGGATCCTCAGTCGCGCGCCCGCGCTGAACGTGGCCGCGCACGGCACGGCGACGGCCGCGCTGTCCCAGGACAACCCGGCGAGCACGCCGCCGGCCGCGCTCATCACGGCCAGGCCGCCGTACACCGCCCAAACCCTGCCGCCGGCCAGCATCCAGACGATCCACCCGGCGGCGGACAGCCCCAGCGTGACCGCGATGGCCGTGCCGCGGGCGCCGCTGGTGGCGGGCCCCGGGCTGGCCAGGGAAACCGTGATGAACACCGCCACCAGGCCGGCCGCCACGGCCGCGTCCATCACCCAGGCAACGTCTACCGCTCCGGCACCGGTCGCCAGATCCTTCCGCGTGGCGAAAGAACGGAACACGCCTTTCTCCTGACCCGTCAATTTTGTCACCGACCAGGCATTTTCGGCTGTGCCGCACCTGTCAGGGCGGCCGATATCACCGTAGCTCGCCGCGCTGCCAGGCGCGTCGCCGGACGGGTTGACCCGGGGTTGACCGAAGGTTGACCAGCGGGCGGATGGCGGGTTGACCCGGACTCGACTCCGGCCGGACCAGGCCGTCTCCGCCCGGGCTGGACCCCGGATCAAACCGCTGGCCGACGCGGCTCCCACCGGCCCCCTCCTACCGTGGCAGACGTGAGGGCAAATCCGTCGAAACACCGAACTAACGCCACTGTGCCGCCGCCGAGGAGATGACAGTCATGATCGTATTGATCGCAGCGCTCGCCTACTGGTGGGACCGCAGGCAGGCCAAGCGGCGCACCGCGGACGACCAGCAGACCCGCTCCTAACTAGCACGCGATGTCCAGGCAAGCTACCGCTTCTCACGCCTTCGGCCGGCGTCTGGCCGCCTGGCACCTTCACCGCGTCCCGCCGTCCGCGTCCCGTCACCGCGGCTCCGCTGGCCGAGGCTGTCCGTGGCTACCGTTTTGGATCAGCGATGGCCGGCTGGTTAGGCTGGTTGATCATGGCTCGCCGCACTGATCGCTCCGGTCCGGAGCCTGATGGGAAGTCGCGCGTGCGGTGGTGGCCGGGTTCGCGGGCCAGGGACGACGGGATGCTGGGCCCGGACGCCAGGATCACGCTGGCCGCCGAGCGGCAGGCGTCGGGTGCCGATGAGGTGCTGGCCGCGCTGGACCGTGAGCTGGTGGGCCTGCTGCCGGTGAAGCAGAAGGTCGAGCAGATCGCGGCGCTGCTGATGGTGGACCGGGTCCGGCGGCGGTTCGGCCTGGACACGCCCCGGCCGAACCTGCACATGTGCTTCACCGGCCCGCCGGGCACCGGGAAGACCACCGTGGCGCTGCGGATGGCGGACCTGCTGCACCGGCTGGGCTACCTGGACAGCGGGCATCTGGTCCACGCCATGCGCGATGACCTGGTCGGCGAGTTCATCGGGCATACCGCGCCGAAGACCAAACGGGTACTGGACCGGGCCATGGGCGGGGTGCTGTTCATCGACGAGGCGTACTACCTGTACCGGGCCGAGGACTCCAAGGACTACGGCCAGGAGGCGATCGAGATCTTGCTCCAGGTGATGGAGAACGACCGCGACAAGCTCGTGGTCATCCTGGCGGGCTACCAGGACCGCATGGATAAGTTCTTCGGGTCGAACCCGGGGATGAGCTCCCGGATCGCTCATCACCTCGACTTCGCCCCCTACGAGGTGGACGAGCTGATGGCCATCTCCCTGGTGATGCTGGAACAGGCTCAGTACTACTTCTCCGACCAGGCGCAGGCCGCATTCCGCGAGTACCTCATCGGCCGGATGCAGCAGCCGCGTTTCGCCTATGCCCGCAGCGTCCGCAACGAGCTGGAACGGTCCCGGCTCCGGCACGCGCACCGGCTGGCCGCCGACCCGGACCGCGCCCGCAGCCGGGACGACCTGATGCGCATCGAGCCGCCAGACATCCAGTCCCGCCAGCACCTGGCCGTGGCCGCGGACGCGGCCGTGGACCCGGCCTCGCCGCACCACCTGTAGCCGGGCCCGGGGAGGCCCGGATCAAACTGCCGCGCGCATGCGGCAGGATGGAATCATGCAGCCGCGAGACTTTTCGCTCTATGGGGCCGTCGATCTGGGCGCGCGGCAGGCGGCCGCGCAGCGCAGGCAGCAGGCGACCCAGTCCGGCGGATCCGCCGCAGCCGGCGACGGCACCGTCATCGACGTCACCGAGGAGACCTTCAACACCGATGTCGTCGAGCGATCCCGGACCACGCCGGTGATCCTCGATCTGTGGGCCGACTGGTGCGGGCCGTGCAAGCAACTCAGCCCGGTGCTCGAGAAGCTGGCCGCGGAAGCCGGCGGCCAGTGGATGCTGGCCAAGGTCGACGTCGACGCCAACCCTCAGCTGAGCGCGGCACTGCAGGTGCAGAGCATCCCCATGGTGGTCGCGGTCATCGGCGGCCAGTTGGTGGACGGGTTCCTCGGCGCGATGCCGGAGGCTCAGGTCCGGCAGTGGATCGGCCAGGTTCTCGAGGTCGCGGAGAAGATGGGCCTGTCCCCGGCCGGCGGCCCGGCCGGCGCGGCCGACGACGACACAGGTACCGAGGCGGCCGGCGAAAACGCCAGCCCCGGCGGAGCCCAAGCCGTCCGTGACCGCCGTCCCGGCGCCGCGGGCGCCGACCGCGGGTACGGCGACGCGGGCCAGCTACCGCCCGCCTATGCCGAGGCCCGCGCGGCGATGGAGCGCGGCGACCTGGACGCTGCGGCCAAGGCGTTCGAGGGAGAACTGGCGGCCTCGCCCGGCGATCCGGTGGCTAAGACCGGCCTGGCCCAGGTCAACTTGATCCGCCGGGTCAGCTCCTACGACCAGGCTCAGGCCCGCCGCGCAGCCGCCGAGCATCCGGCCGATGTGGCGGCGCAGATCCGGGTGGCCGACATCGACCTGGCGTCCGGACGGATCGACGAGGCGTTCGACCGGCTGCTCGGCGTCATCCGGCGCACCTCGGGCGAGGACCGGGACCAGGCCCGAGCGCACCTGGTCGGCCTGTTCGACGTCCTCCCGCCGAAGGATCCGCGGGTGAGCAGGGCCCGGTCCACGCTGTCCGCGCTGCTGTTCTGATCGCCCCGCCGATCTGATCGTTCCGCCAGCTGCCTGGGGGACACCTGCCCCCGGCCGCCTGCCACCGCCGCAGACATCTAGGTCCGGCGCTAGGGAATATACAAGTTGACTTGCAAGTTCCTTGCTACTGGAGGATGAAACCCGGTTACCGCCGACGTCCTCTAGAAAACCTTCGGAGGTGAGGCAAGGATGTACTTGACAACTCTTGACCCGTTCGCCCGGCTGACCAAGCAGGCGTTCGGCCAGGCCACCGTCATGCCGCTGGACGGCGTGCGCCGCGACGGCGACGTGCTGCTCCGGTTCGACGTCCCCGGCATCGACCCTGAGTCGATCGAGGTCACCGTGGACCGCGGTGTCCTGACCGTCAGCGTCAAGCGGCAGGAGGAGCGCGCAGAGAACGACAAGTTCTTCGTGCGCGAGCGCAGCATGGGCACGTTCACTCGTCGCCTGTACCTGTCCAAGAACCTGAACGCCGACGCCGTCGAGGCCGCCTACAACAATGGCGTCCTCGAGGTCCGGATCCCGGTCCTGGAGCAGGCGAAGCCGCGCAAGGTGGAAGTCCGCCAGGGCGACACCCAGGAGCAGCTCGCTGCCTAATCAGACAGCAGCGGCTCGCTGATCATGACCAGCGGCCGGCGGGCGCAGATGCGTCCCGCCGGCCGCTTGCCATCTGAGCAGTCCTCAGCTGAGCGCACTGCTGACTAGCATCGGAGGAGGGAACGCCATGGCACCATCACCACTAGACGACGAGAACGCGCCGCTGTACACCGTCGGGCAGGTCGCCGAGATGCTCGCGGTCAAGCAGGCGTTCCTGCGTCGCGTCGACCAGCTGCAGGTCGTCTCGCCCCAGCGGTCCGAAGGCGGCCAGCGCCGCTACACGCGCTATGAGATCCGGGTCATCCAGCAGGTCGTGACCATGGCCGACGAGGGCATCACCCTGGAGGCCATCCGCCGGATCATCGCGCTCGAGCACCAGCTCGCCCACGTCACGCGGGAATGCGGCGAGCTGGCCCGCCAGCTTGCCGAGGTCATCCGCGAACGTGACGAGCTGGCCCGTCGGCTGGCGGAGCTGCGGTAACCGGCCGGTTCAGCGGCTCCGCGGCGCGGACGGGCCGGATCCCGGAGACCCCGAGGACCCCGAAGGCCCCGCGGACCCCGAAGCCCCCGGGGCCTCGGCGAGTTGCTCGAGGACCGGCAGGGCCTCGGCCAGCGCGGACCGCTGCGCGGGCGTGAGCAGGCTCAGGCTCGCGGCCAGCACCAGGGTGCTCTCGGACCGGATACGTTCGAGGACGTCCTGGCCGTGCTGGGTGATGGCCAGGGTGCTCGCCCGGGCATCGCTCGGGTCCGCGCCGCGGCGCACGTATCCGCTCTCTTCCAGCGCGGTGACCAGCCGGGTGAGCGTGGACGGCGCGATGCCCTCGGCGGCCGCCAGGTCCCCGAGCCGCATCGGACCCGAGGTCCCCACGGTCGCGAGCGCCGCGAGCTGGGTCGGGGTCAGGCCCGCGATCTCGTGGCGGCGCAGCTTGCGGGACAACCGGGCCAGCGCCACCCGCAGCCGGGCGACGTCGATCACGGGGTCGCCCGCCTCGTCGGGGGCCAGCGCCAGCCCCGGGCCGCCGGCCTCGCTGACCGCCGATTCCGTGCTCACCTTCTCAGCCTACGCGGTGCGCACCGTACCCTGGAGTCCGGCGGAAAGGCGGGACCCGACGTGACGCACGACACCATCCCCTCGGTATTCCACCCCGAGGTGGCCCCGCCGGCCGCGGTCCGCCCGGCCGCCGCCTCAGGCGACGATGGCACCGCCGGCCTTGACCGATGATAGATACATGGACGAGATAGCACCGGGCTCCCTGGCAGGCCGCCTGCTCGTCGCCACCCCGGTGCTGTCCGATCCCAACTTCCGCCGCACCGTGGTCCTGGTCGTGGAGCACGAGGCGGAGCAGGGCACCCTCGGCGTGGTGCTGAACCGGCCGACGCAGGTCCCGGTCGACCAGGTGCTCGAGCCCTGGATGGACCTGGCCACCAGCCCGTCGGTGGTGTTCAGCGGCGGTCCCGTCGCGACGAACAGCGCGCTCGCGCTCGCCCTGGTGCCGGGGACCGACGAGCCGGTCGGGTGGCATCCGCTGGACGGGGCCCCGGCCGTGGCCAGGCTCGGCCTGGTCGA